>Ga0102944_1000458_pt1 | contig 31539 bp, 33 predicted proteins | sample SalPonD_shore_MG_FD_78172 | JGI IMG/M metagenome (GOLD analysis project Ga0102944, IMG submission 78172) | Salt pond soil microbial communities from South San Francisco under conditions of wetland restoration - Salt Pond MetaG... | ecosystem: Environmental > Aquatic > Marine > Intertidal zone >... | reverse complement strand
GGCCCCGAGGGACTGACCCGCAAGGACAACGATTGGCTCTACGGCATGGACGGGTTGAACGCCGCCTATGCCGCGCTGCGCCCCGGTGGCGTCCTGGCCGTCTGGTCGGCCGGACCGGAACCGGCCTTTTTGCAGCGGCTGCGCAAGGTGGGCTTTGCCGTCGAGGAGGTCCGCCTGCGGGCTCGCGGCACGAAGGGAGCGAGATACGTGCTCTGGTTCGCCCGGCGCGGGGATTAGCCAAAGCGGCGGTGACCGGCCTGGCGTATTATTCGGAGCGACATCGGTCGCGACCGGGCGGTGGATATGCGAAAATGCGCCCCACGCGCGATTGTCCGCCTCCGTGTTAAAGATCCCGTAATTGTTTATCTGCACGGCCTGCCCGACGGTTGGCCGCCGGGCCGAGTCGGCCCCGCACCCTTGTTCAATTTCTCGTTTTGGAAACAGTCTCTTGATTACCACCGCCAATCTCACCATACAGTTCGGGGCCAAGCCTCTGTTCGAGGACATCTCCGTCAAGTTCGGCAACGGCAACCGCTACGGTCTGATCGGCGCCAACGGCTCCGGCAAATCCACGCTGATGAAGATCCTGGGCGGCGACCTGGAACCGACCTCGGGCAATGTCAGCGTCGAGCCGGGCGAGCGCATCGGTAAGCTGCGCCAGGACCAGTTCGCCTTCGAAGACGAGACCGTGCTGGATACCGTCATCATGGGTCATACCGAGCTGTGGCAGATCAAGCAGGAGCGGGAGCGCATCTACGCCCTGGCGGAGATGAGCGAGGAGGACGGTATGCGCGTGGGCGAGCTCGAGGCCCGCTTCGCCGAGCTCGACGGTTATACCGCCGAGGCGCGCGCCGGCGACCTGCTGCTCGGGCTGGACATTCCCCTGGAACAGCACACCGGCCCCATGAGCGCGGTCGCGCCCGGCTGGAAGCTGCGCGTGCTGCTGGCCCAGGCGCTGTTCGCCGACCCGGACATCATGCTGCTCGACGAGCCCACCAATAACCTGGATATCAACACCATCCGCTGGCTCGAGGATGTGCTCAACGCGCGCAACAGCACCATGGTGATCATCTCGCACGATCGCCACTTCCTGAACAGTGTCTGCACCCACATGGCCGACCTCGATTACGGCGGCCTGCAGGTCTATCCGGGCAACTACGATGAGTACATGACCGCGGCGACGCAGGCGCGCGAGCGCCAGCACGCCGACAATGCCAAGAAGAAGGCGCAGATCGCCGAGCTGCAGGCCTTCGTCAGCCGCTTCTCCGCCAACGCCTCCAAGGCCAAGCAGGCGACCTCGCGCGCCAAACAGATAGAGAAGATTCAGCTCGAGGAGATCAAACCTTCCAGCCGGGTCAATCCGTATATCCGCTTCGAGCAGGGGAAGAAGCTTTACCGTCTGGCCCTGGAAGTCAAAGGCCTGCAAAACGGTTACGGCGAGACGCCGCTGTTCGACAAACTGGACCTCATGGCCGAGGTCGGCGAGCGCATTGCCGTGATCGGCCCCAACGGCATCGGCAAGACCACCTTGCTGCGCACGCTGGTCGGCGAGCTGCCGCATTGGAAGGGTCGGCTCAAATGGTCCGAGAACGTGGAGATCGGCTACTTCGCCCAGGACCACGCGGCCGATTTCGCCGAGGACATGTCCCTGTTCGACTGGATGAACCAGTGGGCCAAACCCAGCGACGACGAACAGGTGGTCCGCGGCACGCTGGGCCGCCTGTTGTTCGCGTCGGACGAGATCGGAAAATCCGTGCAGGTCCTGTCCGGCGGCGAGGAAGGGCGCATGCTCTTCGGCAAGCTCATGCTGCAGCGGCCGAACGTTCTGGTGATGGACGAGCCGACGAACCACCTCGATATGGAGTCCATCGAGTCGCTCAATACCGCCCTGGAAAACTATCCGGGCACGCTGATCTTCGTCAGTCACGACCGGGAGTTCGTCTCCTCCCTGGCGACCCGTATCATCGAACTGACCCCTGAGGGCGTCGTTGACTTCAGTGGCAGCTACGAGGACTACCTGCGCAGTCAGGGGATCGCGCCGATGGGCCGGACCGGTACCTGAGTACCCGCCGGGGCGCGTCCAGCGGAGGAGGGCACAGGCGGCGCGCGGCCCGGCCGCCAGCCCTGCTGTCCGATCCCCCAACTGTCCTACAAATCCGGCCAGCACGAGAATGTGCGCCGCGTCACACACAAAATCTCAAGTCGCCGTATTTACAAAAAATTATTCTGTTACAAAAAGTGCGTGAATGGCCTACAGTCGTAGGAAATTTCCCACATTCGTCTACCCATGCGGATTGTGTTGCGTTAAGGTTTAAGGACGGCCCCCACCGTAAAGAATTAAAAAGAACGCATACCGCCAAATCGAGGGTCACGCACAATGATTGACGTCTTGTTGGTCGACGATCACGACCTCGTCCGCATGGGGATCCGTCGTCTGTTGGACGACGCCGATGATATCAATGTAGTGGCCGAGGCCTGCAGCGGCGAAGAGGCCATCAGCCTGGCGCGCAAGCTCAAGCCCGACGTGGTGCTGATGGACGTCAGTATGCCGGGCATCGGGGGACTCGAGGCCACGCGCAAGGTGATGCAGTCCACTCCCAAGACGAAGGTGATCGCGGTGACCATGCACCGCGACGAGGTCTTTCCCACCCGCCTGCTCGACGCCGGCGCCATGGGGTATCTGACCAAGGGCAGCAAGGTCGACGAGATCGTGCATGCCATTCGCGAGGTGGTGGGCGGGCGGCGCTACATCTGCGCCGAGATCGCCCAGACCCTCGCGCTGTCCCTGCTGCCGGGCGGCGGCGGCTCGCCGTTCGACGTGCTGTCCCAGCGCGAGATGCAGGTCATGCTGATGTTGATGCAGGGCCACAAGATCAGCGTCATCTCGGAGAAACTGCACCTTAGCCCGAAGACCGTCAGCACCTACCGCTATCGGCTGTTCGAGAAGTTGGGGGTCCAGAGCGACGTGGAGCTCACGCGCCTGGCAGTACGCCACGGCGTTATCGAGGGCAGCCAGGACTCCGCCAGTTAATGCTTAATAATCATATTGTTATAATTCTTTCTTAAAGCACCTTGCCGCTATCCGGCGGGCCCAGCGGTTTCTCCATCCAGATATGTGCTATGCGCCCGAACAGGGTGTCGCCGCGGCGCGTCCTTACGTAGCCGCGGGCGGCGTAGAAGGCGACGGCGCCTTCGCGGACCTGTGCCACGATCCGGGTCGCCCCCAGCGCCCGGGCGTCTTCCTCGAGTGCCGCCAGCAGCCGGGTCCCGATGCCGCGGCCGCGCCATGGCTCGGCCACCGCCACATAGCGGGCCTGGGCGGTACTGGCGCCGACCCGATGGACCCGGCCGACGCCGACGATCTCCCCGGTGCCCAGGCGAGCGAGGCGGTGGCAAGCCTGCGCTTCCAACTCGTCGCGCTCGCTGCCGGGCGGCTGGTCCCAGGGCGCGCGCAGCACGCGCCAGCGCAGGGTGAAGTAGGCCTCCCAGTCGTCGGGAGCGGGTTCGGCGACGACGATGGCGGGTTCAGGCAAAGACGACCCAGGTGGTGGCGATGTACTTCACGCCGGACTGGAGTGTGGCGCCCCGGTGCTCGTGGGTCCAGAAGGGAGGGAAGAGCAGCAACTTGCCCTGCTCCGGTTGAATCTTCAGCCCCTGAAACAGGAATTCGGTCTCGCCGCCGGGGCCCGGTACGTCATTGAGGTACCAGACCCCGACCAGTTGGCGCTGGCTGAACTCGTGGCTGCCGCCGTCGATGTGCCAGTGGTAGTACTCGCCGGGCTGGGTGCGCTGGATGGCGTAACCCATGTCCTTGAAGGGGCCCTTGAAATACGGGTAGGCCTCGCGGAATTCGAGGATAGCCCGCCCCAGGGACTGGAACAGGGCGCGGTCGATGTCTTTCCAGGCCGGCTTGCCGCTGACCACCAGATCGGTGGAACGCTTGATGCTCTGGTCTTCGAACGCCTGCTGACCGATGCGCCCCGGGTACTGGTCCTCCGGGGCCGCCTCGAAGCGGCGGATTATTTCCTCGCACAGCGCCGGTGGCAGCGCGCCGTACTGCTCGAAGATGAAGCTGTGGGGCAGGACCTCGCGGATCGTCCGCAGGGGTTGGGCGGTGGCCGACGCCGTCTGGCTGGGCTGGGACATGTGGCGCGGTTCCCCGCTGGCTGATGGATGCCTAGATTCTGTTACAGACGCCGTTCGTCTATCAAGGCTTCCAAACGGGATAGCTCGGCACCGGATTCGGCGAAGTCTGCGAGGATCTCGTTCGCGAGCGTCTCCCAGTGCCCGACACCGCGCTCCAGCGTCTTGTCGAACGACTCGAACTCGAGCTCGCCGCTGACGCGCCATTCCTCGTAAGCGTCGGTCAGCGCCGGAAAGAGCTCGCGGCGCATACCGTTGAGGTTGGCCATGTAGAAGTGCAGCGAGGGTCGATTGTCCTCGGCGATCAGCGCGGGTAGGGTGGACAGGCAGTCGGCGAGATGGTCGCGCACGGCCCGCAGCATGAATTCCGCCTTGGAGCGCGGCACGCTGGCCAGGAGCTCTTCCCAGGCCGGGCCCAGACGCCGCCCGGCCAGGGTCTCGCCGATTTCGTGCAGGCGCACCGACTCCAGCTCGCGGGTCGTCATGGCTTCCAGCGCACCATCGAGATCGGCGTCGAAGTCATAGGCGGCGACCGCCCGGCCCAGTGCGTTGTCCAGGCGGCTCCAGCGCCATTCCTCGACCTTTTCCCAGATCAGCCGGCGCAGAGATTCGCGCCGGATGAAGATCGTCTCGCCGAGCGTCATGGCCGGGGGCGCACTGAGGTCGCGGGCGTATTCCCGCGCCGAGACCAGGACGGTGAACCCGTCGTGGCGCTCGTGGCGCTCCAGATGGCCGAGAAAGAAGTGGGGCTTGGCGCCGCGGCCCAGGCCGGCGCTGTAGACCAGTCCCTGGGGCGTGAGGGCCGAATTGATCTGCTCGGTCTCGAACGGGTCGTATTCGTCCCCGTCGATGGCAATGGGCTGGTAGGCTTCGGCCTCGAGGCTGTCCCAGAGCTGTTCGCGCTCGGTCAGCCAGTCTGAAACCTCCTCGCGGGAGAGATTGGCGTCGAACGGGTAGCCCTGCTCCCAGCGGTAATACTCGCGCATCTTCAACAGGTAGACGCACAGCGTGTAATCGCCGGCGTGACGGGCGTCGGCGATGTGACAGTTCTTCTGTACGGCGGCCTGTAGCGATTGGATCTCGGGCGTCATGGCGCGGCCTGTAACTGAGCGCCGGCGTTGGCCGGTGCGGATGAGACGAACGGCTCGCCGAGTCAATTCCCTAGAAAAACACTCGGCTATTTCAATCCTAGCATGGGCCCCCGGGGCCGACCAGCCTATCCCATCTGGATATTGCCGGCCGTGCCGCCGGGGTGGTCTGATAGCGTCTCGAGTCTGGCGCGCGGCACGACAGGGGTGCGGCGCGCGGTCAAAAAACCCGAGGAGATCGGCGCCCGTGCGAGTCAAAACCCGCTGGAATGTCAAAGACAAGCCGCGCAGCATCGAAGAGATCGCCGGTGCGCTGGGCTTCATCCTATGGCGTATCGCCTGCAACGGCGTGCTGGACCTGGAAAACGAGAATTTTCAGACCGACGATCAACGCCAGCGTCTGGACGTGATTTCGGCCTTTCTGGTTTTCCTGATCCACACGGTCGACCGACTGGCCTATGAGCGTCTCGACGAGGAACAGCGCGAGGCGCTGATTCGCAGCCTGGCGCTGCGCGTGGTATCCATCCTCGAGGACAACGCCCGCGACACCGCTGGCGAGGAACGCAGGCGCGAGGCCTTCATCGACGCCCTCAACGCGGGCATGAACGAATACGCTGAGCTCGAATACGGGCCGGACGGACCGAGTTTTTCCTATGTGCGGTTCTTCGCCGCCGAGGTGGCCGGGGCGATGGGGCCGCGGGACAATCAGTGGATCATCGACCACGTCATGGCGGTCGAGGGCCCCGAGGCCTTGGAGACGCTCAGCAAGGCGATGGAGTCTTTGACCGGCGGCCTGGCCGCGGACAAGACGGGGTCATAAGGACCACGGTGCGCGGGACGGCCGCCACTGCAGCCGCCCCGGTCATGTCGATCGCTTATTTCTTGACCCACTGCGAGAAGTTGTCGGTGCTGCGGTTGGTGCCGTCCTCGTAGCCCGCGTTGTAGGCGTCATTGAGGCGCTGCTCCTCGCGTTTGGGGTTGAGCAGGAAGCCGCACTGCCAGCCGTTGATGTACTCGGGATCGACACCCGCGCTCTCCATCTTGGTGACGGCTTCGTAGTAGGTCTGATTCATTTTCTTCTCCTCTGGTGATTGCTCTCGCCCGGCCGCACATCCGCATGCCGGGCGTTGGTCATTGCCCCTCAGCCCTTGGCCAGGGCCTCGAAGCGGGCCAGGGCCTGGCCCGAATCCAATGCCGCGCGGGCCTGGTCGGCCGCGCCTGCCAGCGAATCCGCGCGGCCCAGGTGATGCAGGCAGATGGCCGCGCCGTATACCAGACTGTCATAGGTCGGGCCGTTCTCGCCGCGCAGCGCCGCCAATCCCAGGGCGGCGGCGTGCCTGGCGGCCGCGTCGCTGTCCACGGTCGTGGCGATCTCATCGCCGCTCTGGCTGGGCGGCGGCAGGTCCGGCGGCAACGGCACGGCGCGCGTGGTGCGATCGATGCCGATACTCGTCGGGTCCATCTCGGTGCTGTCTTCGGGTCCGCGGTCGTGGTAGGCGAACACGCTGGCCGGCTGCTGCAGCGAGGGGATGATCCCGCCCTCGACGCCGCGGATGATGGCGGCGGAGTCGAATCCGGCCTCGCGGGCGAGCAGCGCATAGACGCGCGGGTAGGCCTTGTGCACGTAGCCGGTAATCAGATGCGTGCGCTGGCGGCCGCGAATGGGCCCGCTCAGGACCTCGACGGTGGTCAGGCAGGGCCGTTTGACGATGAGGCTGCGCAGCTCGACCAGGTCGTGCATGGCCGGGCAGAAGGTGCGCTGATCGACATAGGCCCAGCCGATGTCCGGCTCGCCGAGCTGGCCGGCGGCCGCCTCCGGGGAGCGATCGACGTCGATGCCTGCAGCGCGCAGCACCTTGCGAGTGGTGATGCCGTACTTGGGGCCGACGGCCTCCAGACCGTGGCTGACGGCGGCCAGGCCGCAGGCGGCCAGGACCGGTGCAAGGAAAGGCGAGGCGGGCAGCCCGCGGGTGTAGCCGTCGTAAGGGTCGGCAAGGTCGACGACCTCGTCGACGGGCGCGACGGCGGTCTTGGTGGACTCGAGCAGAGCGCGCAGGATACCGATGTTCTCGTCGTCGGTCTCCCGCTTCATGCGCAGCGCGATGAGGAAGACCGCGGTCTGGACCGGGTCCGCCCGTCCGTCTAGGATCAACGCCATCGCCTGCTGCGCCTCGTCGAGGCTCAGGTCCTTACTGTATTCCGGGCCGGTGGCCACCTTCTGGATGGCAGAGCGCAGCGCGATAAGCGCCTCGGTATCGGCCTTTACCTTGGTCAACATCGGAATCCCCCGCTGTGGCGGTTGTCAGGTGGCCGGGACAGGCCGGGCCAGTATACAAACGGCTTGCCGTTGGCTTTATATCCCCATGGAGGTAGGGCTGCGATGTGTCTGGTGCAGTACCCGTGCGCAGCCGCGGTCGATCGGGATCGTTCCCCGCAACGGGGGATCGGTGCCCCATCTGGCGGCGTCCGCGGGAAGTCTCACCCCATTCGGGATATAGGCCCCCCGGACGGGATGGGCCAGTATGGCGCGGTTCAACCTCATTCTATACGTCGCCGCTGCACCGGCGCACCCATCTCGACCCGGCGAGGGAAGCATGTCTGACCAGGACTCCATGGATTTCAACAGCGGCATGGCCGCGTTCGAGGCCAAGCACTTCTCCCGCGCCGCACAGCTGCTCTCGCCCCTGGCCGAAAGCGGCAACGACGAGGCCCAGTACCGTCTGGCCATCATGTACCAGAACGGCCTCGGGGTTACGCGCAACGAGGAGCTGGCCGTCAAATGGATGCGTGCCGCCGCCGAGCGGGGTAACGCCCTGGCCCAGCACGGCCTGGGTTTCATGTATCTGGAGGGCGATTGCATTGCGGCTGACGCCGCGCAGGCCGCGCACTGGTTTCGTCTGGCCGCCGACCAGGGCCTGGCCGGCGCGCAGGTGACGCTGTCCATGCTCTATGCCGAAGGTCGCGGGGTTCCCGTCGATCCGGCCGAATCGCGGCGCTGGGCCGAGCTGGCCGGACTGGACGGCTGAGCCGCGCGGCGGCGAAAGGATATAGGCGATGCGCCCGAGTCATCTGTTCACCGTGCTGGAAAGAGAGTTTCTGGGAGCCCGTGCCGGCCACCACACGCCGGTGATGCTCTGGGGGCCGCCCGGGGTGGGCAAATCGCAGCTCGTGGCCCAGGTGGGCGAGCGCCATGAGGTGCCGGTCATCGACATACGCCTGTCGCAGATGGAACCCAGCGATCTGCGCGGGATTCCCTTTCGCGTCGACGACACCGTCGAATGGGCGGTGCCCGCGCTGCTGCCCAACGCCGAACGTCACGGGCCGGCCGGGATCCTGTTCCTCGACGAGATCACCTCCGCACCGCCGAGCGTCTCGGCGGCGGCCTATCAGCTCATTCTCGATCGGCGCCTCGGGCGCTACGAAGTGCCGGCGCACTGGGCCATCTTCGCCGCCGGCAACCGCCAGGGCGACCGCGGGGTCACCTACACCATGCCCGCGCCGCTGGCCAACCGCTTTTCGCACTACGAGGTGGACGTTCACCTCGACGATTGGGTGGCTTGGGCCTACGGGCGCGGCATCGACGAGCGCATCATCGCATTTCTGCGCTTTCGTCCCGAGCTGCTCTTCGATTTCGACCCGGCCCACAACCCGGTCGCCTTCCCGTCGCCGCGCTCCTGGGAATTCGCGCACAACGCGCTGCACAAGTTCGAGGGCGGCAGCGATCTGCTGCGCGGGGCCCTGCAGGCCTGTGTCGGGCCGGCCGCGGGCGTCGAGTTGTTCGCCTTCATCGAGAACCTGGCGCAGATGCCGGACCTGGAGGCCATCGTGCGTGGAGAGGACGTAGCCGCCCCGCGCGAGGTCGACCTGCAGTACGCCGTGGCCTCGGCGCTGGTCGGCCACGCCATCCGCGCCAAGGACAGTCCGCAGGCCCCCGAGGTTCACGGCAACATCCTCGACTACGCCGGGCGCTTCCCGCAGCGGGAGATGGGCGTGATGCTCGTGTGCGACATGCACCGGGCCATCGGCCAGCCATTGTTCTCCGTGCCGCAGTTCGCCCGTTGGGCCGACAGCATCGCCGATCTGGTGCTCTACGAATAACGTCGGCGAGGGACCCGGCGAGACGGCGTGAGCCGTGACCGAAGGCGGGTGATACAGATGGACGAGCGCGAGATCGAGAACAAGCTGAGCGCGGCACGCACGCGCCTGATTCTGGACAAGCCCTTCCTGGGCGCCCTGGTCCTGCGCCTGCCGCTGGTTGCGGCCGACCCGCGCTGGTGTCCGACCACGGCCACCGATGCCCGGCGCTTTTACTACAACCCCGACTATGTCGCCGAGCTGCGGCCCGACGAGACCCAGTTCGTGCTGGCCCATGAGGCGCTGCACTGCGCTTTGTCGCACTTCGCGCGCCGCCAGCACCGCGTGCGCCAGCGCTGGGATGTCGCCTGCGACTACGCCATCAATCCGCTGCTGATCGAGGAGGGACTGACCGCGCCGCCGGGCTCGTTGATGATGGATGAGTTCGTCGGCATGACCGCCGAGGAAATCTACCCCTACGTCCAGGAAAACGAGGACGAGACCCTCGATCGCCACCTCTACGACGACAGCGACTCCGAGGGTGAGCAGGGCGACGGCGGGCCCGAGCCGGATCGGGAGCCCCAGCAGGGAGACGGCGAGGGGCAGGCCCAGCCGCAGATGAACGAATCCAGCCAGGGCGAGGGCGGGAAACCGCCGCCGCTGTCGGCCGCCGAGCGTGAGTCGCTGTCCATCCAGTGGCAGCAGCGCCTGGCCGGGGCCGCCCAGCAGGCGCAGCAGGCCGGTAAGCTCGGCGGCAACATGGCGCGGCTGGTCGGCCACCTGCTCCAGCCCCAGCTGCCTTGGCGCGCCCTGTTGGCCCGGTATATGAGCGCGGTGGCGCGCGACGACTACAGCTACACGCGTCCGTCGAATCGGCGCGGTGGGCCGGCGGTCTTTCCCAGTATGCGCAGCCATCAGATCGAGCTGGTGATCGCCGTCGACGTCAGCGGGTCCATTACCCAATCCGAGCTGGGTGAGTTCCTGGCCGAGATCGAGGCCCTGAAGGGCCAGATGCGCGCACGCGTGACGCTGCACGCCTGCGACGCCGAGCTGGCCCCCGACGGACCGTGGTGCTACGAGCCGTGGGAGGAGTTCGAGACGCCGCCGCGGCTGCGCGGCGGCGGGGGCACGCGTTTTACCCCGGTGTTCGATTGGGTGGCGCGCCAGGACCGGGCGCCGGAGCTGCTGGTCTACTTCACGGACGCGCAGGGCCAGTTCCCGGCCAATGCCCCGGATTATCCCGTGGTGTGGCTGGTCAAGGGGCGCACCCCCGTGCCCTGGGGCGAGCGCATTCAGCTCAACTGAGCGCACGTGAGGCGACGTACTTGGAGCTTTCCGACGAAGACAATCTGCGCCTCAACGTCCTGCTGAGCCAGGACCTGCACGCCGTGCGCATCGACGAGGGCGATATGACCTTGCATGCCCTGACCGGAAGGGGCGAGGCCAAGGTCAGCCTCAATCCCACGGGGCGCCACGAGCAGTACCTGCGGCGCGTGCGCGAGCTGCTGTCCACGCACGTTCTGGGCTCGCCCGGCGGCTATCCCATCTACCTGCGCCGCTGGACGCGAATGGGTCAGGCGCGCGATGAGAGCCTGGCCCGGCTGCTGATGCTCGGCGAGCCCGAGGCGGTGGTGGCGGTGGTGCACGCCGCCGGTCTGACCGACGAGCTCGCCCGCCGAGCCTGGTGGGCCATGCCCACGGCCGACAACGCCCGGCGCATGCTCCAGCGCAGCGAGGTCGCCGGCGGCGCGATGGGGCCGGTGCTGGCCGAGTTCCTGCTCGACTACCTGCCCTTCGAGACCGAGTCGGGGCCGATCATGGAGAGCGTACGCCTGATGCTCCAGCCCGGTCTCATCGACGAGCCGGCCCGCGAGTCCCTGTGGGCCAAGGCGCGGCGCAAGAATGTCTATTATGTGGGCTTCCTGTTTGCCGTCCCCGACGAGCTGCCAACGAACGCGCCGGCCCATCCCGGTGCCCGGGCGGCGGACACGGCTCTGGCGGCGCTGGCCGAGCAGGGCAACGCCTGTGCCGCGCAGCTGCGCCGCCTGTTGAGCCCGGCCGGGCAGGGCTTTCTGGTCACGGCCGAGGAGGTGCTGCGCAAGCCCAACGACCAGGATGTGGCGCTGGCCATTCTCGAGGTACTGGGGGGCTATCTGGCCCCCGTGGCCCCGGCGGCGCCGCCGCCCGGCCCGGACATCGAGGCCATCGTCGCCGAGGCGGCCGCGCGGGTTGCCGACGCGGCGCCGGAGACGGATCTTGGCGCCGTGCGCCAGGCCGCCCCGGAGCTCTCCGCCGAGCTGGAGGCCATGCTGGTCCTGGTCGCCGTCGGCGAGCCGCTCGTGGCCCCCATCTTCGCCCGCACCGACGCCATCGGCACCGTGATGCGCCGGCGCCTGGAGCCCGTGTTCGGCCCTGTGCTGGAGCGGGTGGCGAGTCTGCGTGGCAGCGGCGGGAGGCCGCGCTCGTGACCGGGGTGGACGCATGACACGCTTGTATATGGCCACCGTCGCGCTCACGGTGCGTCTGCGCCTGTCCGAGGAGGTGATGGCCAGCTACCTGCCCGCCTCGCCCCAGGTCGTGGGAGAGGAGGTGGCGCAGGCTGTACAAGCGATCGTGCGGACCCAGAAGCTCGGCTATTTTCCGGCCCTGGAGTACTTTCGCGCCGAGGAGGGGATCGACGAGGGCCTGCTCGACGCGGTGGATCACATCGCCTGGCTGGCGACCAGCGTGGTGCGCGAAGAGGTGCGTCGGCGTTTGCGCCCGGTGTTCGCCAGCGTGCGCTTTTCGGCCCTGCAGTCCACAGCCTTCACGCTGCCGCCGGTGCGGCCCGGCCAGCCGCGGGCGATGGAGCTGCTCGCGCGGCACTACACGCCCGACACGGTAAAGGCCGACCTGCTGTTGGATCTGGTGCAAAAGGGGGCGCCGCCGGCCTCCGACGGTGAGGAGGCGAGCGACGACGATGCGCTGGGGCGCCTGGCGGGGCAGATGGTCAGCCGCTGGCTCTCGCCTTGTTTCGCCGAGCTGGAGATAACGGCCGCACGGACCGTATAGCGGCCGCGCTGTAACCAGGATATTCGAACAGAGCCAAGCCGGGAGCCCACGATGAGCCAAGTCCGCATGTACTGCACCGATAGTTGTCCGTTCTGCGCCAAAGCCGAGCGCCTGCTCGAGCGCAAGGGGGTTACGCCCGAGAAGATACGGATCGACACCGATCCCGAACGTTTCGAGGAGATGGTTGCATTGGCCGGACGTGATACAGTGCCTCAGGTATTCGTTGGCGAGCGCCACCTGGGCGGCTTCGACGACCTGGTGGACCTGGATCTGGACGGCGAGCTCGATCTGCTGCTCAAGGGCGCCTGAGGCGCGGCGCCAGCGGGCCGGACGGCGCTCGGAAGGGGCGCCCAGCCGGCGAGGGGTCCGGTGATAGGGGCGGCTACCCAGGATTGGATATACACCCAACCGCGGTTTTGGTGTGGACTACACGTCGGGGACTAACGCCGTGGAATTTCTGCCGATTTTTCTGGATATCAAGGACCGGCCCTGTCTGGTGGTGGGGGGCGGTTCCGTTGCCGCGCGCAAGGTCGCCCTGCTGCGCAAGGCCGGCGGGGCGGTCCGCGTGGTCGCGCCCGAGCTTGGCCGTGAGCTGGCCAAGCTGGCCGGGGCGGGGAATATCGAGCACCGCTTGGGCGAATTCGAGCCTGCCGACCTGAACGGCCAGGTGCTGGTCATCGCGGCGACCGACCGCGAGGCCGTCAACCGACAAGTCTCCGAGCTGGCGCGCGAGCGGGGGATCCCGGTCAACGTCGTGGACCAGCCGGGGCTGTGCGGCTTCATCATGCCCTCCATCATCGACCGCTCGCCCGTCCAGGTGGCCATCTCCACGGGCGGCGCCTCTCCGGTCCTGGCGCGGCTGCTGCGGGCGCGCCTGGAGACCTATATTCCGGCCGCGTATGGGCGCCTGGCACGCCTGGTCGACAGTTTCCGCGATCAGGTCAAACGCCGCTTCCGCAACACCGAACAGCGCCGCCATTTCTGGGAGCAGACTCTGGAAGGCCGGGTCGCCGAGCTGCTGTTCGCAGGCAAGGAGGGCGCCGCCCGGGCCGCCCTGCAGGCAGCCGTGGACGGTGTCGATCCCGAACAGCCCACCGGCGAGGTGTATCTGGTCGGCGCCGGTCCCGGCGATCCGGACCTGCTGACCTTCCGCGCGCTGCGCCTGATGCAGCAGGCCGATGTCGTTGTCTACGACCGACTGGTCGCCGCGCCCATTCTCGAACTGGTGCGCCGGGACGCGGAGATGGTCTACGCGGGCAAGGAACGCAACAATCACGCCCTGCCCCAGGAAGACATCAACCAGCTTCTGGTGCGCCTGGCCCGCGAGGGCAAGCGCGTGCTGCGCCTCAAGGGCGGCGACCCGTTCATCTTCGGGCGCGGCGGCGAGGAGATCGCGACCCTGATGGACGAGGGTATTCCGTTCCAAGTGGTGCCCGGCATCACCGCCGCGGCCGGCTGCGCCTCGTACGCGGGTATTCCGCTGACGCACCGAGACCACGCACAGTCGTGCGTGTTCGTCACCGGCCACCTCAAGGACGGCAGCGTGGACCTGAATTGGCCGGCGCTGGCCCAGCCCAATCAGACCGTCGTGTTCTACATGGGCCTGCACGGCGTGCGCCAGATCTGCAAACAACTGGTGGCGCACGGCCTGGCGGCCTCGACGCCGGCGGCCCTGGTCGAGCAGGGGACGACCCAGAATCAGCAGGTCTATGCGGGTACGCTCGATACCCTTCCGGCGCTGGTCGGCCGCCACGACATCAAGCCCCCGACGCTGATCATCGTCGGCAGTGTCGTGTCCCTGCACGACAAGCTGGCCTGGTTCGAACCGCTCGGCGAAGAGCACCGAGGTCTGCAGCCGGGCAGCAATGGGGCCGACGCGGCTTCCGCCTGACCCCCAGTCGAAATCCCAATGCCGCCGGCCCGATGACCGGCGCTGAACATCGCCTGTTCAAACTTGCATTGGCGTTCGGCGATGGCTAAGGTGGCCTGATCCCGCGCGGAGCGTCGCCGGCATCGATGCCCGATGCCGTGATTCAGCGGGACCGACCGGTCGCCTCATCACCTCAGCGAAGAGATCTGCCGCCGCCATGCACGGCCACGCCCGTTACACGACCGCACCGCACGAACAACGCCGCGACTGGCAGAACCTGCGCCGCGTCGTGCCGCTGATCTGGGTCCACCGCGGCCGCGCCGGCGTGGCGCTGCTGTCGCTCATGGCCGCCAAGCTCGCCACTGTCGGCGTCCCCATCGTGCTCAAACACGTTATCGACGCACTGGACGCGGGCGACACCAAGGTCCTGGCGCTGCCCGTTGGCCTGCTGTTGGGCTACGGGGCGCTGCGTCTGGCCGGCACGCTGTTCAATGAGCTGCGCGATGCCGTGTTCGCCCAGGTTCGCTATCGGGCGATGCGCGATCTGTCCACCCGCGTGCTGACCCATCTTTACAACCTGTCGCTGCGTTTTCACCTCGAGCGGCGAACGGGCGCCATCTCCCGCGACCTCGAGCGAGGCACGGCGAGCGTCAGCTCCATTCTCAATTACCTGGTCTTCAACATCATTCCCACCGCCGCCGAATTTACCCTGGTGGCGGTCATCCTGTTCGGGCGCTACGAGCCGCGCTTTGCGATAGTGACCTTCGTGACCGTGGCCGTGTACGTCGCCTTCACGCTCGCGATGACCAACTGGCGCATGCACTACCGGCACACGATGAACGCGCTGGATTCCAGCGCGCACAGTCGGGCCGTCGACGGGCTGTTGAATTACGAGACGGTCAAGTACTTCGACAACGAGCGCCTGGAGCTGCAGCGCTACGATCAGACGCTGCGCGAATGGGAAGGCGCCGCGGTCAAGAGCCAGACTTCGATGTCGCTGCTCAACTTCGGCCAGGGCGCGATCATCGCACTGGGCGTGACGGCCATCATGTTCTATGCGGCCAGCGGCGTGGTCGGCGGGACCATGACCATCGGCGATCTCGTCCTGGTCAATACCATGATGCTGCAGTTGTTCATGCCGTTGAATTTCCTCGGCGTGGTCTATCGCGCGCTCAAGTACGCGCTGGCCGACATGGATCTGGTCTTTAAGCTGCTCGACGAGAAGACGGAGGTGCGCGATCGTGAGGGCGCGCGCGACCTGGTCGTGTCCAATGCAGAAGTGCGTTTCGAGCATGTGGAATTCGGCTATCAGGCCGATCGCGACATCTTGCACGATGTCACCTTCGGCGTGCCGGCCGGCCAGAAGGTGGCCGTGGTGGGGCCCTCGGGAGCGGGCAAATCGACCCTGGCGCGGCTGTTGTTCCGTTTCTACGACGTCAACGGCGGCCGCGTGCTCATCGACGGCCAGGATGTGCGCGAGGTCAGTCAGCGCAGCCTGCGCCAGGCCATCGGAATCGTCCCCCAGGATACCGTGCTTTTCAACGACACCATATACAACAACCTGGCCTATGCGCGTCCGGAGGCCACCCCCGATGAAATCGTTCGCGCCGCACGCTATGCCGATATCCACGACTTTATCGAGGGCCTGCCGCAGGGCTACGATACCGTGGTCGGCGAACGCGGCCTGAAGCTCTCCGGCGGCGAGAAGCAGCGTGTGGCCATCGCGCGGGTCATACTCAAGGACCCGCCCATCCTGGTATTCGACGAGGCGACCTCGTCGCTGGATTCGCGCTCCGAGCAGGCCATTCTCACCGCGATGCGCAGTGTGGCAGCCCGACGCACCACGCTCATCATCGCCCACCGCCTTTCGACGATCGTGGACGCCGACCGCATCCTGGTCATGGAGCAGGGGCGCATCATCGAATCGGGCACGCACGCCGAGCTGCTGCGCCGCGGCGGATTGTACGCGCGTCTGTGGGCCCTGCAGCAGGCGGACCGGGAAGAGGACGAAGAGGCGGATCTGGATGCGGCCGTGGGCGAGGGTGTGTGACGCTGGCGCCGGGCGGCCGCGGTCAAACGGGGGGAGCAAGGGGAAGAGACGATGAATAACGACGAGATCTTCAAAGATGCGGAGTTCGGGGGCTGTGCCAGCAGTGAGCCCTTCGCGCTGCGGGTGCTCGGCGACAGCATGGCGCCGGAGTTTCAGCACGGCGCGATCATCATCGTCGATCCGGGCGGGATCATCCAGGACGGCGCTTACGTTGTCGCACAGCAGGGCGAGGAGCATATCTTTCGCCAGCTTCGGATCGAAGGCTCGCGTTACTGGCTGCAGGCCTTGAGCGAGGGCCACGAGACCATCGAGCTGGCCGATACTTCATCCATTGTTGGTGTGGTCGTGCAGCAGGCGGGAAGGCGGCGCAAGGACCGCAAGCATTATAGTTGACCGCAGCGTCCCCTAATCGCGCTTGGGCCCGAGCTGTTCGGGGCGCAGCCGGGGCGTGAAATACTCATCCGCATCGTCCACGTCGACGGTGCTGCCGGCGGCATCGATCAGCGGCTGTTCGAAATCGTTCCATCCCTTCAGCCCGGTCTTCAGCGAGCACAACGACCGATAACCCATCAGCTGCATGACGTGTGCCGCGAGCACGCTGCGGTTGCCTGAGCGGCAAATGACGACGATGGGCCGCTCGCGCGCGGCGACCAATTCCGGAACCGTCTCTTCGTAGCCGTAGTCGCAGGCCGTCTCCAGGATGCCGCGCGGCACGTTGATGGAACCGGCGATGTGCATCGCTTCGAATTCGTAGGGCTCGCGGATATCCAGCAGCAGGGGGGTAGCGCCGGAGTCGGCGAGGCGTTCGGCGAGGTCCCAGGGAAAAATTTCCTCGACGCTGTCCAGGCAGCGCGCGATGAGATCGGTAAAGCGCAGGGGTTCGCGCGGCGGCGCGTCGCTCGAGAGGGACGATTCAGGCCTGGACATTGCGTGCGATACCGCGCTCCACGGCGATCACCGCTGCCTCGACGCGGGAATGGACGTCGAGCTTGCGCAGGATGGCCTTGACGTGCAGCTTAACCGTGCCGTCGGAGATACCCAGATTGCGGGCGATGACTTTGTTGCTCTGACCCTCCGCCAAGTGCCGCAGGATTTCCATCTCGCGGGGGGTCAGACTGGCAAAGGGCGCCTGCGAGCTGTCGGCGCCCGTTTCGCCCCCCTGGACCACCTTGGCCAGTACGCCCATGAGGTCCGGGGCGACGACCGTCTTGCCCTCGACGATGTCCTGTAGCACCTCGACCAGCTCTTCGGGGTCGATGTCCTTGAGCAGGTAGCCTTGTGCGCCGCTGCGCAGCGCCTCGACCAGGTCGCGTTCGTCGTCGCTGGTGGTCAGCATGACAATGGGCATGGCCGCCCCGTTCTTGCGCAGGGCCTTGAGGACCTCCAGGCCGCTCATGTCCGGCATGCGCATGTCGAGCAGAACGATATCCGGCACGAGCTCGGAGACCAATTGGATGCCTTCCTGGCCGGATCCGGCCGACGCGACCACGCCAATGCCTCGGCGCTCTAACAGACCCTGCAGCCCGACCCGGAACAGGGCGTGATCGTCGATCAACAATACCCGCATCGTTTCACGAAACCTTGTGTATGGGGGTTGCTTCGGTGACGTTGGCGGGTTGTTCGGGGTAGCGGAAGGTGAGTACCAGCCGGGTCCCTTCGCCCGCGTCGCTCTCGATATTCAATGCGCCGCCGAGACGCTGCGCGCGCTCCTGCATGACGGACAGTCCGATGTGCTCACCCGGTCCGCCGAAGCGGTTCTGGGCCGCCGGAGTGAGGCCGACACCGTCGTCCTCGACCATCACTTCGTAGTCGAAGTCGCCGGCGTGACGCAGCAGAACGCGCACGGCCCGCGCCTTGGCATGTTTGCGGATGTTGCACAGAGACTCCTGCAGGATGCGCAGGATTTGCAGCTCCAGATTGGCCGGCAGCTGAGCGTGGCGCCATTCGTTCTGAAGGTAGACGGAGATGCCCGTGGTCTTGCGGAATTTGGCGATCGTCTGTTCGACGGAGGGGATCAGGCCGCGCTCGTCCATCGGCGCGCGGAAATGGCTCATGAGCTCGCGCAGCTCCACATGCGCCTCCTCGATACCCCCACGCAAGCGTCGTACTTCGTTGCCCGACAGGGGCGAATTCTCGCGCACCGACTCTTCCAGCGTGCTCGCCTGAAAGCGCAGGCTGGCCAGGCTCTGGGCCAGCGAGTCGTGGAGCTCGTGGGCGAGGAGGGTACGCTCCGCGATGATGGACAGGCGCTGGGCCTCGTTATCCAGGCGTGTCTTCTCGATCGCCATACCCAGATGGCGCCCGATACTCGTCAGCAGCTCCTGCATGTCCTCGCGGCCCATCGTGCCGGGTGGGTCGACGAACAAATTGTAGATGCCGAGGCTGCGCCCGCGGTATTCCAGGGGTACGGCGATGACCTCGACGTCGTTGGACTCGAACAGGGGTTGTCCGACGTGTTTCTCGCAGTTGTGCACTTCACCGTTGCACACGGCCGCGCCGCCCGTGATGGCGCTGCCGCAGAAACAGCGGCCGACGGGTATGAGCCGTTCCTGGGCGAGGACCGACTCGTCCAATCCGCTGCTGGCGACCATGCGCATATGTCCATCGTCGGTCAGCAGGCGCACGGTCCCGGCGCGGGCGCCGGTGACCTCGGTGAGTATGCTCAGAAAACGTGCGAGCAGATCGTCGAGGTCTCGGGCCGCGTTGATGTTGGCCGCCACCTGATAGAGTACCTGCAGGGAATGCGTCTTCTGGGCGATGCGTTCGGTCTGCTTGCGGACCTGTTCCTCCATGGCCTGGGAGAGGTCTTGGAGATTGATGCTCAGGGCATTGATGTCGCGGGCGAGCTCGGCGAATTCGCCCTGGGGCGGCACCGGGATGCGCGCGCTGAGGCGGCCGTCGCGCATGCGCAGCGCCCAGTTGCGCAGGTGGGACAGGGGCACGAACAGCTCGGTCTGGACTCGGTAGGCCAGCCAGCCCAACAACAGGAGGCCGGTGGCGAGCAAGGCGACGCTCAACGCCGGCGGGGCGGAGGACAATATCAGGACGCCGGCGGCGGCCAATACGACGAGCAAACCTAGCAGCGGGCCGGCGAGCCCGCTGCCGAGGATGCCGCCCGACTTACGGTGCCAGCCGCGGGCCGGCGGGATCATCCACAACGCCCGAGCCCGTTGCCCGGGTGTCGCGGCGTGGTTGGCTTCGTGGTTCATATTGTCGTCCCTCGCAGCACCTCTGACGGGCGCCTGGGGTAATCCAATCAATATAATTGTATTCGGGCTATGGATACAGGCCTAATGGGCCATTTTTATTGTAAGAATGCGTCTCATTCTCCAATTGCATAGATGCCGGGCCTGAAGACCTCACGCCCGGACTGAATGAAATCGGCGGTATACGGGTCGATCGCATTCTCGAGCTCTTCGCACCAGGACGGATGGCTGTAGCTGATGTCCTTCAGGAACCACAAACCGCGCGGGGACTGGCAGGCGGCGGTCAGCAGCTGGATCTGCTCGCCGGCCTCGGGGCCGACGATGCAGCCCCCGAGCATCTGGCCCGTCTCGTCGTCATGCACCACTTCGATGAAGCCCTCGTAGTCGTTTCGACCCAGCGACTTGGCCGAGGCGGCGAAATTGGCGCGGGCGACCTCGGGCTCGAAGCCGGCGTCCTCGGCGCGCTCTTCGGTCAGGCCGACCGCCGCGATCTCCAGGGCCGAGTCGATCACGATGGGCACCCGGTTGTAGTTGCGCGTCACGCTGTTGCCTTTCATGGCGTTGGTGACGGCGACCTTGGCATCGTGCAGGGCCGCATTCGCAGTCATGGGGCCGTATTTGACGTCGCCCACCGCATAGATACCGGGCGCGGTGGACTCGAGGTATTCGTTCGTCACGATAAACCCGCTGTCGTCCAGCTCCACACCGGCGGCCGGCAGGTTCAGGCCCGCGGTATGCGGCTGGCGTCCGATGGCCACGAGAACGCGTTCGTAGGTCCGTTCGCTCTCATCGGTGAACTGCACGTGCACGCCCTCGGGGCGGTGTTCGGCGCCGGCGATGGTTATGTTCTTTTGCACGTCGATGCCCAGGCGGCGGAACTTGCGCTCGATGAGGGCGCTGGCCCGCTCGGGGATGCAGGGCTTGTTCAACAGGCGCCCGGATTGCTCGGCAATCGTGACGCGGGCGCCGAACTGATGCATCAGGTACGCCAACTCGACCCCGATGGGACCGCCGCCCAGGCACAGGATGGTCTCGGGCAGGTCCCGTTGTTCGAACATGAAGTCGCGCGAGGTGATGATACGGTCGCCGTCGCTGCGGCATACGGCATGCTCGCGCGGATGGGCGCCGGTTGCGACAATGATGCGCGGGGCGCTCAGGACTTCGCCCGGTTCGGCGTCGTCGGGCTCGGGGGTGACGGCGACGCGGCGGGCGTCGAGAAACCGCGCGTGGCCGCGGTGGACATGCACGCCGAGGCGCTTGAGCCACGTCGGAAAGTTGTTTCGGATGTTGGCGACCACGCGGTCCTTGTGGGCCAGGGCGGCCGTGAAGTCTCCGTGCGTGCTCCCGCACAGCCCATGGCCGTTCAACGCGTTGACGTCCTCGATGAGCCCGGCGAGATAGAGCAGGGTCTTTTTCGGTATGCAGCCCTGGTTCAGACAGGTCCCGCCGGGTCGGTCGCGTTCGACGATCGCCACCCGCGCCCCGCCGTGCGCGGCCGCGACCGCGGCCTTGTAGCCGCCCGGTCCGCTGCCGATGACGATGAGGTCGAAGTCCATGCTGGCGCTGCCTCCGGTTGTTTCCCGTTCCGGTGCCGTGGCCGGGCTATCCCTGCGGCGGCGTAAAGTTGGGGTCGTTCGGGTTCATGAAGATGAAATTCCGTTCTCCCGAATCGAGCTCGACGAAATCGATAACCGTGCCATTGAGCAGGTCGATACTCACGGGGGCGATGACCACGTCGATACCCTCGGATGTGAACCGCAGGTCCTCTTCGCGTCCCTCGTCGTCGAAGCCCATACCGTAGTGGATGCTGCCGTCGTCGTTGCGCTTGGCCGCCACACGCAGAGCCAGTCCCTCCAGATGTCCTTCCTTGGCCGAGTGGCGGATCTGCTTGGCGGCTTCCGGGGTGATGGTGATCATGACGGCTCCTTGAAATTCGCGGGTTGTGCCGGACCGGGCTAGGCGCTGGCCGCCAGGCCGCTCGTGCCGCCTTTGCCGGCAGTGCCCGAACGGCGGGCGCGCATCTGACGGGCGAACTGCACAAAGCGGTCGGTCCAGGGATTGGCGCTGGTGTGTCGCAGGTGAGTGTAATTGGCGAGCAGGTTGTGGCGGACAATGCCGTCGTGTTCGCCGTCCACCCCGGTGCCTCGCAGCACGCGATAGGCGTAGCGCAGTGGCTCGGAGATGTTCTCCAGGCGTGAATAATGGAACTCGTGGGCGGCGATCTCCGCGGGCTCGGCCGCCCAGGGACCGGCGCCTGTCGGCGCCAGGCGCACGTAGCCGCGCCCCTGAGGACGTTCGTACATGACCGCGTCAGCGGGAATCACCCCGACCATCTCCGCTGTGCGATCCTGCCAGCGCAGGTTGCGGCACAGGTACATCAGGCCGCCGCATTCGGCATAGGTCGGCAGTCCACCCGCGATCGCCTCGCGCAGGGCGCCTCTGAGCTCGGCGTTGGCGGCGAGCTCGCTCATGTGCGTTTCGGGAAAGCCCCCGCCGATGAACAGTGCGTCGAGTGCGGGCAGTCGGCGGTCGTGCAGCGCATCGACAAAGATGAGTTCGGCGCCGCAGGCCCGCAGCGCCTCCAGATCGTCCGGGTAATAAAATCCGAAGGCGGAATCGCGCATGACACCGACGCGCAGCGGCGCGCCGGCGGCCGGCGACTGCACGGGCCGGGCAGCGGGAAAGGAGGGGGCGGGCGCGCTGGACGCGATGCCGAGCAGGGCGTCGAGGTCGATCTGCTCGGCCATCCGCGAGCCCAGAGTGGCCGCAACCCTGGCCGCTTGTGCCGACTCGTTGCTGGGCACGAGTCCGAGGTGGCGCTCGTCGATGGACAGGTCGGTGTCACGGTGTACCGCGCCGAGTACCGGAACGCCCGTGTAGTGTTCGATCACGGCGCGCAGCTTGGCCTCGTGGCGGGCGCCGCCGAGCTGATTGAGCACCACACCGGCGATCCGTATGTCGGGGTCGAAGGCCTGATAGCCGAGGATGAGCGGGGCGATACCGCGGGTCATGCCGCGCGCGTCGATGACGAGTATGACGGGGGTGCCCAGCAGTTTGGCCAGTGCCGCGTTGCTGTTACTGCCATCCAGATCCAGGCCGTCGTACAGGCCCTTGTTGCCCTCGATGATAGAGACGTCGGCGGTGGCAGAGTGGGCCGCGAACATCGCCCCAATCTCCTCGGGGCGCATCGTGTAGTAATCGAGGTTGTAGCAGGGACGCCCGGCCGCCAGGGCGAGCCACATGGGATCGATATAGTCCGGGCCCTTCTTGAAGGGCTGGACGGCCAGGTTGCGGGCGTGCAGAGCGGCGCACAGCCCGACGCTGACGGTGGTCTTGCCGGATGACTTGTGGGCGGCGGAAATCAGTACGTGCGCCATCTCGTCATCTCTCCGTCTTGAGCGACCGCGGCGCATCGATCGCCACGATCGGTATCGGCGCTGTTCTCAAGCGCCGGCAGCGGCCGCTGCTTCGCCGCTTGCGGTCTCGGACGCCGCGGTGTGATGGGGATCGACTTCGGCGTCGGCCAGGCTGCGCGGCAGGAAGCGCAGCACCTTCACCCCGATCAGCACCATGGCGATGGACAGCGCGACGCCGCCCACACCGAGCGTGATCTCCGGCAGGCTCGGTGTGTAGCTGTTGACCACGCCGTCGTAGAACGAGCTGCTGACCACCATGCCGGGGAAGAGGTCCAGCGGATAGGCCTGACCGCCGATGATGATTACGTACACCTGGGCGAGGCCGCCGACGATCACCAGGATCGAGGCCAGTGCGATGCTCGAGCGCAGCCGACCCAGCTTCGGGTGGTACAGGAGGAACAGGGGCACGATGCCGCCGAGGAAGACCTGCACGCCCCAGAACAGCTGCGTATACATGCCGCCGTCCAGGAGGATAAACCGCTCCACGCCGTGGTGCTGCGTGATGTAGAGATTGGTCAGGTGGAAGACCGCGACGAAATAGAGCACGGCGGCGACGAACACGCCCAGCAGGTTCTTCAGACGCATAAGGATCTTGTCGCCCAGCGGCCGGCCGGTACCGCGATACAGCCCCATCAACAGCAACAGGAAGATTGCCAGGCCGAATGAGAACGACATGATGATGAACATGGGCGCCATGATCGCCGAGTCATAGGCCTCGCGCGCCACCAGGAAGCCGAAGATGGAGCCTGTGCCGGTGGTCAGGGTCAGGCGCCAGACGAAGGCGAACAGGCCGACCGGCTTGCTGTAGGTGTTCATGCGCCGTTCCATCATCATCCACAGATACACCGCGACGACGGCCATGAAGCCGGTGTACAGAAAGATGTTCCAGGCGAAGATGGATTTGAAGTTGTACGTGGTCATCGCGACGATGAGCCGGTCGGGCCGGCCCAGGTCGAGCACGAGCACCGCCAGGCCGCCGACCAATAGCGTGACGGCGAGCAGTCCCGACAGGCGCGACAGCGGTTTGTACTGTGAGCGCCCGAACACCGAGGCGATGGAGGCGACGTTCAAGGCCCCGGAGGCGGCGACGATCAGAAAGACCGCGAAGACGTGCGGCGTACCCCACACGATCTGATTGGTCATGCCGGTGACGTGATGGCCCTCGGTTTCCATGTAATGCGCGGCCGCGAGGCCGAGCAGGATCAGCACGCCCAACAGGGCGAGCAACGCGATGTAGCCGGGCGAGCGGCCTTCGATTTCGGTGTAGTCGTTGTGGTTCATCGACGCTCCGTTGCCTAATCAGTCAAACGGGACAACTCGTACTGGCCCGCCAGCGGACTTGATATCCGGCGGCCTAGATACCCTTGTAATGGACGCCCGGGTTGAGGCCGAGGTCCTTGCGTATCTGCGTCCCGCCGTATGCGGCCAGACGCTGGGCGATCTCGCTGTTCGGGTCCTTCAGGTCGCCGAAGACGAGGGCCTTGTGGCCGTCCCTGTCGCAGGCCTCGACGCAGGCAGTCGTTTCGCCGTTGTCGACTCGGTGTACGCAGAACGTGCAGGACTCGACGGTGCCCATGCCGCGGGGCATATAGGACTTCTGATCGTGCAGCGGCTCGTGCACGAAGGAGCGGGCCTTGTAGGGGCAGGCCATCATGCAGTAACGGCAGCCGATGCAGATGTGCTTGTCGACCAGCACGATGCCGTCGGCGCGCTTGAACGAGGCACCGGTGGGGCAGACGTCCGCGCAGGGCGGCTCGGCGCAGTGCTGGCACATGACGGGGAAGGAATGGCTATAGCCGGTATCGGGGTTCTTGACCTCGACCTTGCGGATCCACTGCGCGTCGCGCAGCGGGTCGTCATGTTGAGTCAGGCCGTTTTCCTCGTTGCACGCCCGCACGCAGGCATCGCAGCCGTCGGCACATTTGGTCGTATCGATCAGCATGCCCCAGCGCACCTTGGAGGTGACGGCCTGGCCGGCGGGCTTGGCCTCGGCCGTGGCGACCAGTACGATGCCGGGCGCCACGGCGGTGCCGGCGGCCGCGGCGGCCAGGCCGCCCATGAAACGCCGACGTGCTAGGTCGGTATTGTTGTTTTGATCTTCGCTCATTTCACACCTCCCCCGACCGCCATGGCCTCCAGTTCGCCGGCCGAGAGTTTCGTGCCGACAGTCTTGTGCCCCGGGTGACCGATCGGGCGTCCGGACAGGGTGTGGAAGTGGGGCGACTGCTCGCTCGGCTGGTCGCTGTGGCATTGGAAGCAGTCGATCTTCACGCCAGCGTACGCGTGGCAGGCCTGACAGAAGTGCTTCTTGCTGGTGACGTGGACCTCCTGGCCTTTGGGTTCCTTGGGCACGTGGCAGTCCAGACATTCGCGCAGGTCGAACTTCTTGGTGCGGATGCCCTCGTGCATGGTCAGGTCGCGATGGTGCAGCAGGTACTTCATGTGGTTCTTGCGCATGTCCTCGGTCGGCAGCACGCACTGTTTGCCTTTGACCGCCTTGGGTATGTCCGGCCGGGGGACGCCGTCGGCCCGGGCCGCGGTCGGCACCATACTCGCCGCCGCCAGTCCCGCCGCCAGGAGCAGGGCGGGGAGGCGCCAGAGACTTCTCACTGCAACCATCATTGACCTCTTTTTCTCGTCCTTTGGTGCGCCGTTACTCAGGCGGTTATTCACCAAGCGCCATGTCGATGTAGCCCGTCGGACAGACGTCGGCACAGATATGGCAGCCGATGCAGCGCGTGTAGTCGGTGTAGACATAGCGGCCCATGGTGCGCTCGGACTTGGGCGTGCGGTGCACGGCGTCCTGCGGACAGTAGATGACGCAGTTGTCGCACTCGAAGCACATGCCACAGCTCATGCAGCGCTTGGCCTCGGCGACGGCCTCTTCTTCTGGCAGGCCGTGCATGCGCTCCTGGAAATTGCCCAGCACTTCATCGGCCGAGACCGGGATCTCTTCGCGCTGATGGCGCGCCTCGAAGGGGAAGTGGCCCAGGAACAGCTTGGTCGCCGGGATGATTTCCTGGCGCGAGCGGTCTTCGTAGTTGTGCACGGCGAACTTGCCCTCGGAGGTACCCCACTTTTCGGTGTGGTCGTACTCCTCGGGCTCGAGCCCGGTCTCGCGCAGCTTGGCGAGCAGGTTGAAGTGATGCTTGTCGACCTTGGGACGCTTGCCGAGCTCCTGGTGACTGAGGTAGTGCTCGATACTCTCGACCGCGATGGCGGCCTGGCCGATGGCCGTGGTCAGCAGGTGCGGGCGCACGATGTCGCCGGCGACGAAGTGGCCGGGCTTGCCGGGCACCTGATAGTGCTGATCGGCGTCGATGAAGCCCTTGCCGTTGTCGAAGGCCTCCAGGCCGTCCAGGTCGCCTTTTTGACCGATGGCCGAGACGACGAGGTCGCACTCGATATCGAATTCGGTGCCTTCCTTCGGGGTCTTGCCGTCGTCTTCGAGCTCGACGACGCGCAGCGCCGTGGCACGGCCCTCCTTGTTGCAGATGACCTCGACCGGGTTGAGGCAGCCCTTGATCTCCACGCCTTCGCGCAGTGCGTCTTTTACCTCGTGCTCGGCCGCGTTCATCTTTTCGATAGCCGCACGCGAGATCAGGGTGACCGTTGCGCCTTCGCGCGTGGCCGAGGAGGCCACATCGTGGGCGGTGTGACCGAGAACGACGTTCTCAGGGCGGTCCTTGTCGTGAACCTCGGTGATGTGACCCAGGCGGCGGGCGACCGAGGCGACGTCGATGGAGGTGTCGCCGCCGCCGACCACGACCACGCGCTCGGAGGCGAGCTTGAGGCGTCCGTCATTGAATGCGGCCAGGAAGGCCACACCGGTCAGGCAGTTCGGGGCGTCGGCGCCCGGGATGGGCAGGGGACGGCCGGTATGCGTGCCGATGGCCCACAGGATGGCGTCGTAGTCCTTCTCGAGCTGTTCAACGCTGACGTCGCGGCCGACGCGCACGCCGAGCTTGAGCTCCACGCCCATGTCGGTGATGCGGTTGATCTCGCCGTCGAGCACGTCGCGCGGGGTGCGGTAGCCGGGGATGCCGTAGCGCATCATGCCGCCAAGCTCGGGGTGATCGTCGAACACGGTGCAGCCGTGACCCTTGCGGCGCAGCTGATAGGCCGCGGCCAGGCCGGCCGGACCGCCGCCGATGATGGCGATCTTCTTGCCGGTGTCCTTGGCGGCCGCCTCGAAGGGCAGCTTCTCGGCCAGGCCGTAGTCGCCGATGAATTGCTCGACGGAGTTGATGCCGACCTTGTCCTCGACCTGATTGCGGTTGCAGCCCGACTCGCAGGGAGCGGGGCAGACGCGGCCCATGATGGCGGGGAAGGGGTTGGCGTCCGTGGCACGACGGAAGGCGTATTCCTGCCAGGCCATTTCGCCGGCGGGCTTTTCAATGCCGCGCACGATGTCCAACCAGCCGCGGATGTCCTCGCCGGCCGGGCAGCTGCCCTGGCAGGGAGGCGTGCGGTGCACATAGGTCGGGCACTTGTGCGAATGATCCTCGTTGAAGATCTGTTTCTGCCAGTTCGTCAGCTTGTTGTCGCCGTCTTTGAACTTGCGGAAGGTCAGTTTCTGATCCTGCATGTCTTCGCTGGACGTGGCCATGCGTATTCTCCTATGAGCTCGCTCCGGCGGACCGGGAATGCCTGTTGATTACTGTTTGTCGCCCAATACAATCGCGTCGCCGACCAACTGGTGGACGCTGATAATCTGATCCATGGTGAATCCGTAGTAGGGCATAACCTTGCTGAACTGACTCTTGCAGATGGCGCAGATGGCGGCCATGTGCGTGACCTTCTTTTCCTCGACGACGTATTTGAGGGCCTCCATGCGCGGCAGGGCGCCCTTGACGCGAATCTCCATGAGGTCGTCGGTGAGCAGGCCGCCGCCGCCACCGCAGCAATACGTGGCCTCGCCGATCGTGTCCTGGGGCATGTCGTGGAAATTGTTGCAGACGGCCTTGATCACCGCGCGCGGGATCTCGAACTGGCCGCCCGGCTTGGGGCCCATACGTGTGGCGCGCGCAACGTTGCACGAGTCGTGGTACGTCACCACGCGGTGATCGTTGGCCGACTTGTCGATGGTCAGCGCCCCGCGCTGGATGAGGTCGTGGGTGAACTCGCAGATGTGCTGCGGCACCGGATAGCGCGGGTCGAGAAAGTCGAAGGGGCCCGCCATGGTGTTCAGGAAGGCATAGGCCACGCGCCAGGCATGACCGCATTCGCCGAAGATGATGCGCTTGACACCGAGGTCCAGCGCGGCCTCGCGGATACGCAGCGCGACCTTGCGGGTATTCTCGTAGCTGCCGATGAACATGCCGAAGTTGGCCGCCTCGCTGGCATAGGAGCTCAGGGTCCAGCTGATGCCGGCCTGGTGGAACACCTTGCCGTAGCCGATGAGGCCGTCGACGTGGGGCTCGGCAAAAAAGTCTGCCGAGGGCGTAATCAACAGGACTTCCGCGCCCTTCTCGTCGAGCGGGTAGCGCACGTCGACACCGGTGTCCTCTTTGACCTCTTCCTCGAGGCCCTCGAGGGTGTCGGCCAGGGCCGGCTTGGGCAGGCCGAGGTTGTTGCCGATCTTGAAGACCTTGCCGATGATTTCGTTGCAGTACTTCTGGCCGACGCCGACCGAATCCATGATCTCGCGGGCGGCCATGGATATCTCGGCGGTGTCGATGCCGTAGGGGCAGTAGACGGAGCAGCGCCGGCACTGCGAGCACTGGTGGTAATAACTGTACCACTCGTCCAGGACGTCCTTGGTGAGTTCGCGGGCGCCGACCAGCTTCGGGAAGAGTTTGCCGGGCAGCGTGAAATAGCGGCGGTAGACCGAGCGCAGCAGGTCCTGGCGCGCGACCGGCATGTTCTTGGCGTCGGTGGTGCCGAGAAAATAATGGCACTTGTCGGTGCAGGCACCGCACTTGACGCACGAGTCGAGGAACACGCGCAGCCCCCGATACTTGCCCAGCAGGTCGCCCATCTTGTCGATGGCGATCTGCTGCCAGTTGTCGGGCAGTTCACCGGGAAAGCCCAGTTCTGCCTGAAACTCCGCCTTGGCGGTAAACGGCTTGCTGTGCGCCATCACGTCCCGCTGCAGCATCGGGACGATGGGGTACTCCTTAATTTCGGGTGTCTCGAAATCGGCCACTAGCAGTTCCTCGAAACTCTGTTCCCAAATGTCCAGGCCGGATGGCGTCCGGCCATGTTCGCGCGGTCGGGCCGCTCAGCCGCCGTCCGCCCCCTCCAGGCGCGCCGCCCAGGGGGCGAGATGGCGCCGCTCGCGCGGATTGTCGACCTGATTGCGCGTCGGGCTGAAGAATACGCCCGGTGCATGCAGCAGCTTGCTGAACGGGAATATGATCATCAGCGAGGCGACCAGTCCCAGATGGATCAGCAGGCCGGGGTCCGCGGGCAGCGGCTGGATGTCGAAACGCATCAGACCCAGGAAGAAGGCCTTGAGAGAAACGATGTCCGTATGCCAGACGAATTTCATCGACAGGCCGCTCAACGCGATCCCGAGGAGCAGGATCAACATGAGGTGATCGGAGGGCGAGGAAATGTACCGTACCCGGTCAACGAAAATCCGCCGGCCCCACAGGCCGAGCAGACCGATCACCATGCCGAAGGCCGCGTACTTGCCGAAGGGCTGAATCAGCACCACCCATTCGGGAATGGGTTGCAGAAAGTAGCGCAGGTGGCGCAGCAGGATCAGCAGCAGCGAGAAATGGAACAGCCAGCCGAACAGCCAGGTCCACTTGCTGGACTTGAACAGACTGGCGAACAGCACCACTTCGCGCCCCATGCGCATCACGACGCCCGAGCGCGTGGTCGGCGCCGGGGTGGTCGGGATCTTCAGCGGGGCCGGGGTCCGCGCGTACAGAGCGATCCGATAGATCAGTCCGATGGCGAGGATCGCGGCGGCGAAGTAAAACAGGAGCGCATAGGTCACGCTCAACGACATGGCAAGGCCCTCGAATTCAGGTCGTGCAAGACGGCTCGATCAGGACGACCGGCCCCGGCATAAGCCGGGGCGGGTACAGTCAGACGCAGCCCGTGGGCTTGGGCAGACCGGCATACTTACAGGCCTGCTTGGCCGGGCCGTAGGGGAACAGCTCGTAGAGGTACTTGCTGTTGCCCTTGTCCGGGCCGAGTTTCTTGCCGATCGCCTTGGTCAGCACGCGCACGGCCGGGGCGATCTGGTATTCCTCGTAGTACTCACGCAGGAAGTTGATCACCTCCCAGTGGTTGTCCGACAGTTCGGTGCCGTCGGCCTGGGCCATGATGGTGGCCACGTCGGGCGTCCAGTCGCTCAGGTTGGCCAGGTAGCCTTCCTCGTCGGTTTCCAGGCTCTTGCCAGCTACTTCAATAGGCATGGTTCGTCTCCTCGTTGTAAACGTAGTGGGTTAGTGCACGTCACAGCCAGGACTGGACGTTGTCGTGCTCGGCGACCAGATCGACAAAGCCGCCGTAGTCCACGACCTGAACACCCTCGAGCATGTGATCGTCGCTGATGCCGCGCGCCTTGACGTCGGGCCCGAGCACGAAGAACTTGATGCCCTCCATGGCCTTGGTGACCTTGTCCGAGACGGCCGTGCCCTTGGTCGCGGCATAGATGCCGTCTTCGATCAGGAGTACGGCACTGCCGGGCTTGGCCAGGCGAAGGCAGGCATCGAGGCTGTTGCGCTCGAAGGGTGACTTGTTAATGGTATGGAGCATCGCCATCGGACTGACCTCCTAAAAACTCAGGACCACGTCCTGAGCCTCCATGATGTCGGCCAGCTCAGCGCTGGTGACGACATGAATCGAAGGCTTCTCGGCGTAGTCTTCTTCTTCGTCCTCGTAGACCAGCGGCATCAGGTCATCGACCGTCAGACCGCGGGCTTCCAACGACTCCTTTTCGACGTACATCTTACGAACGTCGTAGTCCCCCAAGGCGTTGTAGGTGGGCGAAAAGTTCTTCATCCCGATACCGTCGGTGGACTGACCCTTGGCAATCTCGTAGACACCATCGTCGACGAAGGCCAGGCTCACGTCCTGTTCGAAGGCGGCGCCGATGAGCACCACCTCAAGCGACTCCAGGGCGTAGATGGTCCCGTAGGGGGCCTTTCGGTTGACGTACAGAAACTTCTTGGTCGACATACGTTCCCCCAATCAGTCGCCGAACACGACCAGGCGATCGGACTGGATACCGGCCTCGATCAACTGGCCCAGGCCGGAGATGCGAAAGCCGGGCGCGATGTTATTCGCGTCCTTGCCCTGACGCTTGGCCTCGTTCTCGTCCAGGATGCCGCGGCGCTGGGCCGCGGCGATGCAGACCACCATATCCAGGTCGTGCTTTTCGGCCAGCTCGGTCCAGCGGACCTGGATATTGCGATCGTCCTGGGGCGGGACGGTCAGACGCGTGCCGTTGTTCACGCCGTCGTGGTAGAAGAAGACACGAAAGATTTCGTGTCCCTTCTCCAAAGCGGCCTTCGCGAACTGGTAGGCGGTGTCCGAGGCCTGATGGGTATAAGGCCCCTCGTTTATTAGTATTCCGAACTTCATCCAGCGCGTACCTCTCGAACGGCGTTATCAGAACCGGATATGCGTCGAGGCGTTGAGGCTGTTGCGGGCCCCGCGCCAGTTGTCGACGTGATACTTG
>Ga0102944_1000457_pt1 | contig 31555 bp, 30 predicted proteins | sample SalPonD_shore_MG_FD_78172 | JGI IMG/M metagenome (GOLD analysis project Ga0102944, IMG submission 78172) | Salt pond soil microbial communities from South San Francisco under conditions of wetland restoration - Salt Pond MetaG... | ecosystem: Environmental > Aquatic > Marine > Intertidal zone >... | reverse complement strand
CTCGCCGGGATCCCGATCCAGGAGAGGAACGTGATCAGCGTGGCGGCGACGACCTCGACGATCAGCGCCGCAAGCAGTGGGAGGTCGGTGAGGTCGTTCCCGACGGTGTCCAGGGTTCGCCGGGCGATAGTGAACGCCCCCAGCCCAGGCCGATGATGGACATCGTCGCGCTGACGGCGAGGCTCGCGGGGATGCCGATGACCGAGAGGAAGGTGATGAGCGTCGCCGAGACGACCTCCACGATGAGCGCGGCGAGCAGCGGGAGGTCGGTGAGGTCGTTCCCGACGGTGTCGAGCGTCCGGCGGGCGATGGTGACGCCGCCGAGCCCGATGGCGCCGCCGGCCAGGAGGATGCCGGCGTTCATCGACACCGCCCCGCTCCCGACCAGCGGCGCGATGGCGTTGGCGACGTTGCTCGCGCCCGCGCTGAAGGCCATGTAGCAGGCGATGACGACGACGAGGACGGCGCCGACCACCTCGCGGCCCGACGACCCCTCCTGGACGGCCGGTAGCGGGAGCCCGCCGCGTCGGCGCAGCTCGAGCGGGAACCCGGCGGTGCGGTCGATGGCCAGCCAGACCGACAGGTAGGGGTAGAAGTACCGGCCGATGACCGCGCAGACCCAGAAGGCGGTGACCGGGGCGACGATCCACCAGCTGACGATGCGCCCCATCACCACCCAGTTCAGGCTCCCGGTGGCGACGCCGAGGCCGGCGATGGCCCCGACGGCCGTCATCGAGGTCGAGGCGGGGACGCCGAAGAGGTTGGAGACGAGCAGCGCCAGCCCGACGAAGAAGAGGACGCCGACGCTGGCGGCGAGGGTGAAGTAGTCGGACGGGACGATCTGGCCCCCCATCGTCTGGATGACGTTCCGGCCGACCGTCCAGCCGCCGAGCAGCGCGAACCCGAACATCAACAGGGCGGCGACGAGCTTGGTGATGACGCCGCTGCCGACGGCCGGGCCGAACGCGACGCCGGTGGACGAGCCGCCGATGTTGAACCCGACGAATATGGCGACGACGAGCCCGATCACGAGGAGGAGCGCCACCATCGAACGTCTGGTCCGCAATTGCGCCGTCCGGGTAAAGAGGGCTCGCATTCACGTCACGACGGCCGACGCCGCGGCCCCGACGAGGTCGAGCCAGCGCCGCCGACCGCCGCGCCAGCGCCACCGACCGCCGCGCGCGAGGCGGCCGGGCGTCGTCGTGACCGGGCGTCAGCGACCCGGCCGGTTCCAGGGGGCCGCCTCGAAGTCGACGAGGCGGCGGCGCTCCTCGATGGCGTCGATGCGGGCGAGCTCCTCGGACGTCAGCGTCAGGTCGCGAGCCGCCAGGTTCTCCCGGAGGTGGGCCTCGCTCGTCGCCTTCGGGATGGGGACGACGCGGTCCCTCGCGAGGAGCCACGCGAGGGCGACCTGGTAGGGCGTGGCGTCGTGCGCCTCCGCGACGTCGCGGAGCGCGGGGACGTCCTCGACCGCGCCGCGGGCGACCGGGGCGTAGGCGACGAGCCAGTGGTCGTGCTCGCGCGCGGCCGACTGGAGCGCCGCCTGGGGGAGGAGCGGGTGGAGCTCGACCTGGTGGGCGAGGACCGGGGCGTCGAGCCGGTCGATGGCGTCGGCCAGCTGGTCCGGCTCGAAGTTCGACAGCCCGACGTGGCGGACGAGCCCCTCGTCCACGAGCTCGTCGAGCGCCCGGAGGGTCCCGTCCGGGTCGTAGGTCCGGATGGGCCAGTGGACGTACAGGAGGTCGATGACGTCGACGCCCAGCCGCTCGGCGCTCTCGTGGGCCGTCCGGAGCGCGTCGTCGTAGCCCAGGTTGGCGGGGTCGAGCTTCGTGGCAACGACGACCGCGTCGCGGTCGACGTCGGCCCGGCGGAGGCCCTCGCCGACGGCGGCCTCGTTCCCGTACATCTGGGCGGTGTCGACGTGGCGGTAGCCCGCCTCGAGCGCGATCCGAACGCTCTCCGCGCACGGCTCGAACGCCTCGTTCCGGAACGTCCCCAACCCCGGACGGGGGAGCTCGCTGGTCGGCATACCGGCCCGTACCGGGCCGCCGGGCTTCAAGGGCGGGGATGGGACCGCGAGAAGGAGTTCGTCGTCGCGCGTCGACGGCCGAGCCGGGCCCGCGCGTTGGCGGGCGGTCCGCGGCCGTCACGCCGTCCCTAGTGGTCGAACTGGCCCTCGCCGAGGGCGATGAGGATGGCCCCCAGGAGGTCGAGCGGGAGCGTGAAGAACGTGACCAGGCCCAGCAGCGCGGCCGTCATGCTCCCGTACCAGTTGTGCCCCTGGTAGGCCGACCAGCCGCCGCCGAACTCGATGACCGAGAACACGAGGACGACGCCGCCGGCGATGGCGGTCGTGAGCGGGGTGACGCTCGCGAGGGCGCCGGTCGCGGACGTGATGAGGAGCCCGAGGCCGACGATGGCCCCGATGACGCCGGCGAGCATCATGAGGAAGCCGCCGGCCTTGTGGGTTCGGTGCGTGAACGTCGCGGTGGGTGCGCTGCTCATCTTCGTGCCTCCACCTGGTCGTTCGGCCCCCACCCACTTACGTAATATCAGATAATTTCGCGACGAGATGATCGCAGAAGATACGATTCGTTTCGGGCCGCGCCCCGACACGGTCCGATGAGGTCAGCGGACGTCTGACACGGTCAGGATTGATAAGCCTCCAGCCGCTAGCTTCGACCATGGTGAGCATCCCCCGCCTCCACATCAGTGACAACGACGAGCCGGACGCCAACGAGCCGGCGCACCCGATGGGGATCCGGACGCTCCGCCGGTCCGGCGGCTCCGTGGTGGTGACCATCCCGCCCGAGGTCATCGACCTGGTCGACATCGACGTCGGCGACGACGTGGTCGTGCACGCGGCCTCGGAGAGCATCAGCCTCACCCGCCTGCCCGAGCAGGACGGAGCGGACCGGGACGACTGAGTCGTCAGCCCTCGTCCCGGCGGCCCGCGTGCCCGGGGTAGTCCCGCTCGAACCGCTCGGCGAGCTCCGCGGCGCTCACCTCGACCACGGTCGGCCGGCCGTGCGGGCAGGCGAACGGGTTCTCGCAGCGGTCGAGGGCCGCCAGCAGGCGACGGATGGCGCCGTCGGTCAGGGAGGTGTGCCCCGTCACCGCCGGGTGACACGCCAGGTCGGCGAGCAGCGCGTCGACGCGCGCCTCGACGGCGGTCGCGGGGGTCTCCCGAACCAGCTCCGGGAGCACGTCGCGCAGCAGCCCGGCGTCGAGGGCGCCTTCGAGCGCCGCCGGCACCGCCGTCACCGTGACGGTCCGGTCCCCCGTCAGCTCGGCCCGGAAGCCGATGGCGGTCAGCGTCGAGCCGAACGCGGGGAACAGCTCGGCCTCCCGGGCGGTGAGCTCGAGGTCGACGGGCTCGGCGAGGGTCTGCGCGGCCGGGTCCGCGGCCAGTTCGGCGGCCAGCCGCTCGTAGTGCACCCGCTCGTCGGCGGCGTGCTGGTCGACGAGGACGAGGCCCCCGTCGGCCGCGCAGACGACGTACGTGTCGTCCAGCTGGCCGAGGACCCGGAGCGCCGGCAGCCGGCCGTCGCCGGCCAGCTCGGCCTCGTCGCCGTCGCCGAACGTGAGCTGGGTGCCGGACGTGCGGACGCGGCGGGTCGGATGCCAGGCGGGAGCCTCGCGGTCCGACCGGTCGGTGGACGGCTCGCCGACCGACGCCGCGTCCGCGGGCTCGAGGGTCGTCCGGGGCGTCGACGTCGGCTCGTTCGGGACGGGTCGGTCCCCAGTGGGGGGTCTGGCCTCGGTGGAATGGGGTTCGGCATCGGCGGCGGGGGCCTCGCTCGAGCCGGCGTCGGTCGCCGCACCCCGCGAGCCGGCGTCGGCACCGGCCTCGTCGGTCGACTCGGCCGACGCGTCCAGCGGTTCGGCCGACGGCGCCCGCTCGGGCACCGGGTCCACCTCGGCGGGGGCCGACTTGCCCCGCGGGGCGCCCGCGCGGAGCAAGCCCGCGTCGAGGAGGGCCCGCTCGACGGCCGACCGGACGCGGCCGGTCACGGCCGCGGCGTCGTCGAACCGCACTTCCAGCTTGCGGGGGTGGACGTTCACGTCGACGGCGTCGGGCGCCACCTCGACGAACACGACGGCGAACGGGTAGCGGTCGGGCGCGAGCTGGCGGCCATAGGCGTCGACCACCGCGCCCCGGAGCTCGCTCGACGCGACGTACCGGCCGTTGACGAACGTGGAGACGTAGTCGCGGGTCGACCGCGTCGTCTCGGGGTGGCTCACGGCCCCGGTCACGCCGTCGCCGTCGACGGGTCGCATGGCCTCGGCGACCTCGCGGCCGTAGACGGCGAGCAGGGCACCCGGGAGGTCGCCCTGGCCCGTCGTGGCGAAGACCTCCCGGCCGTCGTGGGCGAGCGAGACGGCCACCGCGGGGTTCGCGAGGGCGTACCGCGAGACGATGCGGTTGACGTGGTCGAACTCCGTGGTGTCCGTGGCGAGGAACTTCTCGCGGGCGGGCAGCCCCGCGAACAGGTCGACCACCTCGACGGTCGTGCCCGGCCCCCGGCCCGCGGGGGACACGTCGACGACCTCGCCGTGGTCCACCGTGACCGCCGTGGCCGCGTCCCCGTCCCGGGGGCGCGTCGTGACCGTCATCCGCGAGACCGCGCCGATGGCGTAGAGCGCCTCGCCCCGGAAGCCGAACGTCCCGACCCCGCGCGCCAGGTCGCCGGCGGTCGTGATCTTGCTGGTCGTGTGCTCCTCGACGGCGAGCCGGGCCTCCTCGCGGCGCATCCCCACGCCGTCGTCGACGACGGTGATGCGGTCCTTGCCGCCCGCCTCGACGGCGACCGAGAGCCGGCTCGCGCCGGCGTCGAGGCCGTTCTCGACGAGCTCCTTGACGACCGAGGCCGGCCGCTCGACCACCTCCCCGGCGGCGATCTGGCGGACGGTCTCGTCGTCGAGCTCGATGAGTGACATGCGACGGCTGCGTTCGATGCCGGGGTACCCGCGGCCGGCGTATAGGTCTTGCCGGACGGCCGTCGCGGCGGCCGTCAGGCGGAGAGGGGGCCGAGCGGTCGCGACTGGGCCGGCGTCGACGAGGCGTTCACGTCGCCGATGGGCGTCCCGCCGGTCCCGAAGAAGTCCGTTCGGAACGTCTTCCGATAGGTGAGGGCCCGCAGCGGCACGGAGACCTCCCGGCCGCCGGGGAGCCGTACCGTGGCGACGAACGTGATGCGGAGCGTCGTGACCTGACCGCGTCGCAGGTGGGTGACCCACCAGTCGGGGAGCCGGTCGTTCTGGATGACCGTCGTCGCGTCGACGGTCGTGGGGGTGTGGGGTGGGACGACGACGCCGCGGGCGGTCTCGCCCCGCCCGACGGACACCCCGTTCATCGTGACGACGTAGCCGACCTTGGTGACGGTGTAGGGCGCCGGCTTCGGGTCGTAGACGGTGAAGGTCATGTCGATGGGCGTGGTGGCGTTCGAGACGTCCCCCCAGGCCGCGGTCGTCTCGTTGACGTAGAGGACCGGGTCCGAGATGAGCGGGTTGTGCGCGTCGATGGGCCGGGTCGCCGTCGAGTTGAACGCCGAGAGGATGTCGGTATCCACCGAGCGGGTGACCGGCGTCGCCTCGATGGACCGGCCGAGGAGGCCCGAGTGGACGGTGGCATCGACCCGCATGGTCGTGTGCTCGCCGTTCCTGATGTGCGTCACCCACCACGTGGGGATGCGGTCGTTGTTCATCGCCGTGGTCAGGGTGAGCGTCGAGTTCCCGGCGGGGACGTCGAGGCCCCGGCGCGAGCCGTTCGCGATGGCGACGTCGTTCAGCCGGACCGTGTAGTCCACCGCCAGGCTCCCGAGCCGGACCCCGACGGGGTTGGGGTTGTCGATGGCCACCGCCGTCTCCACGAGCGTCGTCGTCCGGTTGACCCCCGCGAACCGATTCCGGACGCCGGTCACCCGTGGCGCCCCGAGGACCCCCGCCGCGATGGCGACGCCCACGAGGACGACGAGGACGATGACGACGGCCGCGACCGTCGGCCCGCGAGCGATGGCCCGGGACATGACCACGCCCAGCGGGTCCTCCCTCATCTACCTTGTGGCCGAAACGGCGTGAATCGCGCCGGGGAGGGCCGACGACGACCCGGGACGACCGGCCGCCGGCCGTCGATTCTGGCCGCACCACGGCCGACCGGCCGTCGCCGTCGAGCAACGATTTAATAGCCCGACCGCCTACTCCCCAATATCGATGAGCGAGTACTCCGACGAGGACCGGCGCATCCTCGCGTACCTGACCGAGCGGGTCTCCCGCGGCGAACGGTACTTCCGGGCCAAGAACATCGCCGCCCACATCGGGTTGACCGCCAAGCAGGTCGGCGCGCGCCTCCCCCGACTCGCCGAGCAGACGGAGGACGTCGAGATCGAGAAGTGGTCGCGGGCCCGCTCGACGACCTGGCGGGTCCGACCGGTCTGAACGTCGCCCTCCCCTCCACCGTGACACCATGACGGCCCGGGTCGAGCGCGTCTTCGAGGTAGCGGCCAGCCCCGAGGCCGTCTGGGACTACATCGCTGACCCCGGCAACCGGGCCGACGCCATCAGCGTCGTGGACCGATGGGAGACGAACGGCGACGAGACCGTCTGGTACCTCCGACTCCCCATACCGCTCGTCCGGAGCACGGTCGCCGTCCGCACCCGCGACGTCGAGCGCACGCCCCCCGAGCGGGTCCGATTCACCGGGCGCTCGTCCGTGATGGCGGTGACCGGCGAGCACCGGCTCGAGGCCGTCGACGGCGGGACCCGCGTCGTCAACTCGTTCGCCGTCGACGGGCGGCTCCCGGGCGTCGAGGGGTTCTTCGAGCGCAACTTCGACGGCGAGATCGAGCACCTGCACCAGGCCCTCGAGGCCCACCTGGCCGAGGTCGGGGCGGCCGACGAGGAGCCGTCCTGAGCGGGCCCGGTTCGCTCCCCCACCCCCCACCGGAGAAGCGTTTACCACGATAGACGGCCACGGCTAGCCCGATGGCGAACCCATCGGGGGACCTCGGGCCGGCCGCGATCGGCGTCGTCTTCCTGGTCGTCCTGTCGACCATGTTCGTGGGCGTCCACTACGCCCGAGGTGACCTGTTCCCGACGGAGCGGCCGGCGGCCCGCACGGTCGCGCTCCGCGAGGCCGTCTGGACGGCCATCAACCGCCGGCGAGCCGCCTGGGGCCTGCGGCCCATCTCGCGGAACGAGCGGGTGGGACCCCTGCCGCCCGCGGTGAAGGCGGCGTCGCTGCTGCCGGGGGGCGAGAACGCCAGCGGCGCCGCGGGCGGTTCGGTCGTCGGGAGCGGTCCGGACGGTGGTGGCTTCTGTCACCGGCTCGTCGTCTCGGTGCCGCGCCAGGGGGCCGACCTCGGCGACCGCATCGCCGCCCGGCTGGCGGCGGAGGACGCCCAGGGGCTGCTCCGCTGGCGGAACGTCAACAAGGTCGAGCTGGGTATCCTGGTGAACGGCGACACGGTGTACGCCAGCTACCGGACCTGTCGACGGCACCGGACCTCGCCGTGAAACCGGCCGCCGTCGTCGCCGTCGGACCAGTTTCACCCCCATCCGTCAGGCTTAAACGTCGTTCTGCCCCAGTAGCAATTGCCGACAGCTTTTCTCTGTTGGCACAATGCGCCCCCTCGGCCCACCCGGCCAACCCCCACCCCGGCCCGCGACGGGGTGGGTGACGCCGGACCGGGGCCACCCCACCTCGTCTCAGAACCGACCGGCGCATGACGCACTCCGAACCGACCGGAGCGTGACGCTCGGCCCGGGCTTCATGAAGTGGCTTCACGAGCAGGGACCGGTCAGCGCTCCGCCGTCTTGATCTCCGCCGACAGGCCCTGCGCCATTCGGACCTCCTCCGCGTTGTTGAGCGTCCACGCCGTCCGCTCCGTGACCGCCTCGATGATCTCCCGGGCGCTCGGGTAGCCGTTCCCCGAGCCCTTGATGCCGCCGAACGGCAGCTGGACCTCCGCGCCGATGCACGGGAGGTTGGCATAGGCCAGGCCGACCTCGGCCCGGTCTCGGAACCGGTTGAGCTGGCGGTAGTCCTCCGAGATGATGGCGCCGGTCAGGCCGTAGGGCGTGTCGTTGTGCATCCCGATGGCGACGTCGACGTCCCCGGCGTAGGACATGAGGGCCACGTGGGGACCGAAGACCTCCTCGTGGATGCACCGGAGGTCCGGCGAGTAGTCCACCTCGTAGACGAACGGGCCGACCCAGAAGCCGTCCTCGCCGCCCGCCGGAAGCTCGTCGGGGTCGAGCCGCTCGCGGTCGACGAGGACCTCGGCGCCCTCGGTCCGGGCCAGCTCGTTGTACCGGTGGAACTTCTCGACCTGGTCGGCGTCGACGACGGGCCCCATGAACGTCCCCTCGTCCAGCGGGTCGCCGACGGCCACCTGCTCGGCCAGCTCGACGAACCGCCGCTTGAACGCGTCGTAGACGGCCTCGTGGACGATGAGCCGCTCCGAGGAGACGCAGCGCTGGCCCGTCGTCTTGAACGACGACATGACGGCCGAGTGAACGGCCACGTCGAGGTCGGCGTGCTCGGTGACGACGATGGCGTTCTTCCCGCCCATCTCGCAGGCGGCGAGCTTCCCGGGCTCGGCGCCCACCTTGCTGGTGATCTGGTTGCCGACCTCGGCCGAGCCGGTGAACAGCACCGTGGCGACCCGCTCGTCCTCCACGATGGCGTTTCCGGCGTCGCCGAATCCCTGGACGAGGTTGAAGACGCCCGGCGGGAGGCCCGCGTCGGCCATCATCTCGGCGACGATCCCCCCGCACCACGGCGTCTGCTCGGCGGGCTTCCAGACCACGGTGTTCCCCTCGACCAGGGTCACCGCCAGGTGCCAGAACGGGATGGCGACCGGGAAGTTCCACGGCGTGATACAGCCGACGACCCCCCGGGGTTTGCGCCGCATGTAGGCGTCCTTGCCCGCGATCTCGGAGGGGACGACGTCGCCGTGGGGGTGGCGCGCGTTGCCGGCCGCCCACTCGACCATGTGGGCCGCCTCGACGACGTCGGCCCGGCCCTCGGAGATCTCCTTGCCGCACTCCCGGGTGACGACCTCGCCCAGCTCGTCGGTGCGCTCGCGGAGCTCGTGGTAGACGTCCCAGAGGTGCTCGGCGCGGTCGATGTAGGAGCGCGACCGCCAGTCGTCGAAGGCGTCGGCCGCGGCCCCGAGGGCGGCGTCGACGTCCTCGAGCGTCCCGCGGGGGAACGTCCCGAGGACCTCGCCCGTCGCCGGGTTGACGCTCTCGAACGTCTCGGAGCCCGTCCCGTCGACCCACTCGCCGCCGATGTAGTGCTTCGTCGCCGCTCGCGACGTCTGCTGGGCCATGGCGGGGACGTACGCCCGGAAGCCGTAAAAATCCGCGCCGCCGACTCCCAGAACCCGCTCGCGTCGGGGGGCAGCCAGCCCGTTCGCCGGTTGGCATCGGCTCCCACGTCCCGCGGATGCCGTCCGGCTACCCCGTCCCGCGGATGGCGTCGGCGGCCACGCGCTCGACCTCGCCCTTCACCCGGGCGGCGTCGAACGTGTGGTCGGGTCGCAGGTTCACGAAGTCGAGGAACTCGCGGGCCTCGAGCAGGTCGGGGACCTCGTAGGCGTCGAGCGCCGCCCGGACGGCGTCGCGGGCGCCGACGTGCGGTTCGAGGACGGCCAGGGCGCACGCCACGTCGTAGGGGCGCGCCCGGTCGATGCCGTCGTCGCGGACGTTCGTCGCGTCGATGAAGTAGAGCTCGCCGCCGCACTCGAGCACGTTCTCGTCTCGCAGGTCGCCGTGGACCAGGCCGTTCGCGTGCATCGTCGCTAGCGCGCCGAAGAGGTCGGGCGCGTGGCGGCGCACCTCGGCCGGTTCGAGGGCCTTGAGCGGCCGGAATCGGGGCAGGTACTCGAGGACGACGACGCCCATCCCGTCGGCCTCGAACGCCTCGACCGGCCGCGGGGCGTTGAGGCCGAGGGCGCGCATCCGCCGCGTCGCCTCGAGCTCGTGCTCGGCCATCGCCAGCGGCGTCGAGAAGTGCTCGAAGAAGCCCTCGGTGCCCGACGAGAACGCCCCGAGGTTCCGCGCGCCGGTGAACAGCGCGTGGACGAGCGAGTTCTGGCGGGTGATGACCTTGACGAAGTAGCGGTCGTCGAGGACGAACGGGGTCGACAGCCAGTTGTCCGCATCGAGGAACTCGACCCGGACCTCGGCGGCGTCGTACCGGCCGGCCAGCTCGACGGCGAGGGCCTCGAGCCGGTCCCACTCGACCGTCCCACGGAAGAACCGTCTGACGGCCATGTGCCGGGGCTGAGGGGTTCCGGTCGTAAAGCGATTCCGGCGGCCCGAACCGTCAGCTCGTGAACTGCTTGAGGATCTCGAGGTCGCGCTGGTCCTTCATGAACTGGGCCGTCGAGCGACGTTCGCCGCAGCTGGCGCACTCGAAGTCGGCGGTCGGCGGGGGGAGGTCGGTCGGCGACGACTCCCACATCTGCTCGCACGAGGGGCACCGAAGCTGGATCCACGCCTGGACCATGCCCCCATGTCCGGCCCACGGGGGAAAATCCTTTGTGGGGCCGTCGACCCCGCCGCCGGGAGTCCCGACGACCGGCCTCACGCCGTGAGCAGGGGCCAGAGCCGCGAACCGACGAACACCAGGACGAACGAGGCCACGAAGACCGCCACGGTCCAGGCGAAGAGCCCGGTACCCTGGCCCTCGGGCGGGAACACCAGCAGCCGGGCCCCGGAGAGGACGACCACCAGCCCCCACTGCCGGAGGCTCAACACCGTCGGCAGCGCCTGGAGCCGGTCGACCGTCGCCATGGACCCACGAGCCGGGCCGGCTGGAAATAGGTTCCCCCCGACGGTCGACGCAGCGGGACGGACCGCCGCCAACGTGATTGGCCTTTATGGCGCCGGCCGGACAACGACGCCCATGGACGAGCACATCGCGACGGACGTCGAGCGGTCGGCCCCCGCAGCCGGCCGTCCACGGGGGCGGTGATGGACCTCTCGTTCTCGGCCGAGCAGCGGATGGTCAGGGACGCCGTCCACGAGTTCGCCGAGGCCGAGATCGCCCCCATCGCCCAGGACATCGAGGACGAGCACCGGTTCCCCGCCGAGGTCTTCGACCAGCTCGCCGAGCTCGAGGTGATGGGGGTGCCCATCGCGGAGGCATGGGGCGGCCTCGGGGGCGACCAGCTCACCTACGCGCTCGTCACGGAGGAGCTCGGCCGGGTCTCGGGGTCGGTGGGGCTGTCGTACGCCGCCCACGTCTCGCTGGGGTCCAAACCGCTCGAGCGCTTCGGCACCGACGCCCAGCGCGAGCGTTGGCTCCGGCCGCTGGCGACCGGCGAGGCCATCGGCTCGTGGGCGCTCACCGAGCCCGGCTCCGGCTCCGACGCCTCGAGCATGGCCACCACGGCCGTCCGGGACGGGAACGGGTGGGTGCTCGACGGCACCAAGCAGTTCATCACGAACGCCTCGGTGGCCGGCTCCGTGCTCGTGAAGGCCGTCACCGACCCCGACGCGGGCTACGACGGTATCTCGACCTTCATCGTGGACCCGGACGACGACGGCTTCTCCGTCTCGACGGTCTGGGACAAGATGGGCCTCAACGCCTCGCCGACCTGCGAGCTCCAGCTCGACGGCGTCCGCCTGCCCGCCGACCGGCTCCTGGGCGAGGCCGGTGCGGGCTGGTCGCAGACGAAGCAGACCCTCGACGGCGGCCGCATCTCCATCGCGGCGCTCTCGGTCGGCCTCGCGCGGGGCGCCTACGAGGCCGCCCACGATTACGCGCTGGAACGCGAACAGTTCGGGCGCCCCATCGCCAGGTTCGACGCCATCCGGGACCTCCTCGTGGACATGCACCGGCGCATCGAGCGGGCCCGGCTGCTGACCCACCGGGCCGCCTGGCGCTACGACCGCGGCGAGCCCGTCACCCGCGAGAGCGCGCTGGCGAAGCTCGACGCCTCCGAAGCGGCCCGGACGGTCGCCGAGGACGCGGTGCAGGTCCTGGGCGGCTACGGCTACACCGAGGACTTCGCCCCGCAGCGCTTCTACCGCGACGCCAAGCTCATGGAGATCGGCGAGGGGACGAGCGAGATCCAGCACCTCGTCATCGGCCGCGAGCTGGGCCTGTGACGGCCTGGCCGCCGGGCCGCCAGTTCCGCATCACCCGCCCGTAGGTTGATAGTCGAAGCCGCGACCAACCCGCGGCGTGAGCTGAATCCGGTCGAGGTCGATCCACGGCTGCGTGGCACGGTCGACCTGCCCCGTCCGCGTTACGTGTCACCTGTTCGCCATCGAATCGACCTTCCGGACCCTAGAACCCCACCGCCAGTCCGTCCCGCCGGGGATCCGACCCGCCGATGAGGGTCCCGTCCGGCGTCCGGTAGATGCACTGCCCGCTCCCGAAGTGACCGCCGGCTTCGGCGTAGGTGGCCAGGTCGACGACCTCGTGGCCCCGCTGGCGGAGGGCGTCGACGGTCGCCGCCGGCAGGCGGTCCGTCTCGATCGCCACGCGCCGACCGTCGAGCCAACGGAACCGCGGCACGTCGAGGGCCGCCTGGGGGTTCAGGCCGGAGTCGACCAGCGCGGCGACGACCTGGAGGTGCCCCTGGGGCTGCATCGCCCCACCCATCACGCCCAACGAGGCCCGGAACTCGCCGTCCTCGCGGAGCATCGCCGGGATGATGGTGTGGAAGGGCCGCTTGCCGGGCGCCAGGGCGTTGGGATGTGACGGGTCCAGGCGGAACGAGTGACCGCGGTTGTGGAGCGCGAACCCGTTGGTCACCACCCCGCTCCCGAAGCCGTAGTAGAGGCTGTTGATGAGCGAGACCGCCGTCCCGTCTCGGTCGACGGCGGTCAGGTAGACCGTGTCGTGGCCCGACCCGGCGGCCCGGGCCTCGAAGGTCCCGGCCCGGCGGCCGATCTCGGCCGCCCGCTCCGCCGCGTAGCCCTTGTCGAGCATCGCCTCGAGTGGGACGTCGACGGCGGCCGGGTCGGCGAGGTAGGCCGACCCGTCCGCGCAGCCGAGCTTGTGCGCCTCGATGAGGGCATGGAGCCGTTCCGGGTCGGCGGGGTCCGCGTCGAGGTCGAACGTCTCGGCGACGTTCAGCGCCTCGAGCGCGATGGCCCCCTGGCCGTTCGGGGGGTGCTCCAGCACCTCGACCCCGCGGTAGGTCGTCGAGATGGGCTCGGTCCACTCGCCCTCGTGCGCGGCGAGGTCGGCGCGGTCGAGGTGACCCCCCGCGGCCTGAACGGCCGCGGCGACGGCGGCCCCGAGCGCGCCGCCGTAGAACGTGCCGATGCCCGCCTCGGCGACCGCGTCGAGCGTCTCCGCCAGGGCGGGGTTCACGAACCGCTCACCCGGGGCCGGAGCCCCGCCGTCCACCAGGAACGTCGACGCGGCCGCCTCGTCCCGGCGGAGCCGCGGCGCGAGTCGAGCCCACTGCGCGGCCACGAACTCGGAGACCGGGAAGCCCTCGCGGGCGTACTGGATGGCGGGTTCGAGCGCCTCCGCGAGGTCGTGCGTGCCGAATCGGTCGAGCAGCCGCAGCCAGCCGTCGAGCGCGCCTGGAACGGTGATGGGCAACCCGCCGTCGACGGGGATGGCCGGCTCGCCGTCGGCGTCCGTCGCCGTCGTCTCACGGCGATACCGCTCGATTGACGCCGCCGCCGGCGCCGCCCCGGACCCGTTGTAGCCGACGACCTCGCCGTCCCGGTGGACGAGGGCGAAGAGGTCCCCGCCGAGACCGGTCATGTGGGGCTCGACGACGCCCAGGACGGCGGCGGCCGTCACGGCGGCGTCGGCCGCGGTGCCACCGTCCTCAAGGACCCGCAGGCCCGCTCGCGCGGCCAGCGGCTGGCTGGTCGCCACCATCCCGCCGGTCGCCATGACCGCCGACCGCCGACCCGTGAACCGCCGCGGGTAGGAGAAGTACATGGGCGGGGGTGACGCGGCCACCCCCGTAAAGCCGGCCGGTTCAGGCCGGCGCCGGACGACTCGGCCGGGTGTGAACCGCCTACGGCCAGACGCCGCCTTCCTCGGACGCCTCGATGACCCGCCGGAGGGCGACCACGTAGGCGGCCGTCCGGAGGTCGGGCGTGTCGTTGGCCTCGTGGACGTCGACGAGCTCCTGGAAGGCCTCTCGGATGACCCGTTCGAGCTCGTCGTTTACCCGCTCCTCGGTCCAGTAGAACCGCTGGCGGTTCTGGACCCACTCGAAGTAGGAGACGGTCACCCCGCCGGCGTTGGCCAGGACGTCGGGGACCACGGTGACGCCCGCCTCCCGCAGCACGTCGTCGGCGTTCGGCGTCAGCGGCCCGTTGGCCGCCTCGACGATGACGTCCGCCCGCACCCGCTCGGCCAGCTCCCGGTCGATGGCGTTCTCGAGGGCCGCCGGGACGAGCAGGTCGACGTCGAGGGTCAACAGCTCCTCGTTCGTGAGCGTCTCGGCGTCACCGTAGCCGACGACCGAACCCGTCTCGTTCTTGTGCTCCTTGACCGCCCGGGCGTCGAGCCCGTTCGGGTCGTGGACCGCGCCCCGGGAGTCGCTCACCGCGACGATGTCGGCCCCGAGGTCGTCGATGAGCTTCGCCGCGACCGAGCCCGCGTTGCCGTAGCCCTGGACGGCGACGGTGGCGCCCTCGATGTCTCGCCCGAGGTAGTCGAAGACGTGGCGGGCCGCGAGCATCACCGAGCGGCCGGTCGCCTCGACCCGGCCGAGGGAGCCGCTGGAGCTCGGCGCCTTGCCGGTGACGACGCCGGGCGCCGTCCGGTGCTCGAGGACCTCGTAGGTGTCCTTGATCCAGTTCATCTCCCGCTGGCCGGTGTTGACGTCCGGGGCCGGGATGTCGCGGTCCACGCCGATGATGGGCCGGAGCTCGGTGGCGAACGCCCGGGTGATGCGCTCGAGCTCGGCCTCCGAGTAGTCGTGCGGGTCGATGGCGATGCCGCCCTTCCCGCCGCCGAACGGGATGTTCACCACGGCGCACTTGTAGACCATCCAGCCGGAGAGCGCCTTCACCTCGTCGCGTGTCACGTTCGGGTGGTACCGGATGCCGCCCTTGTACGGCCCGCGGGCGCCATTGAACTGCGAGCGGTACGCGCGAAACACCTCGAAGGAGCCGTCGTCCAGTTCGACCCCGAGGTTCGCTTCGAGTACGCGCTCGGGACGCTTGAAGCGCTCGAGCCGGTCGCTCGAGATGTCGAGGTAGGCCGCGGCGTCGTCGATCTGCTCCTGGAGGCTCTCGAACGGGTTGACGGCGTCGCTCATGGTAGTCCCACGACGGGACGCGGGTTAAATGCCGGCGTTCTGAGTGTTCCCACGACACACACCACGCGATGCCACGGCCCGGACGTCGGCCGGGACCGACCACGGAGCGATTAAGGGGCCATCGGCCCCATGGAGGCCATGGACGTCGGTTTCTGGCTGCCGCCCGGTGCCGACCGCCCCGCCGAACTGGCGGCCCTCGCGGAGGCGCGGGGGTTCGCCTCGTTCTGGACCGGCGAGGTCTGGGGGACGGACGCCTTCGTGACGCTCGCCGACGCCGCGACCGCCACCGACCGCATCGCCCTCGGCACCGGCATCGTGAACGTGTTCTCCCGGACGCCCGCGGTGCTGGCGATGGGCGCCGCGACGCTCGATGCGGTCGCCGAGGGCCGCGTCCGGCTGGGCGTCGGGACGAGCACCGCCCGGGTCGTCGAGACGGTCCACGGCGGGTCCTTCGACCGGCCGGTCCGGCGGGTCGACGAGACGGTCACCATCGTGCAGCGGCTGCTCGGGGGCGGCGACGAACCCGTCAGCTACGACGGCGAGCTCCTGTCGGTCGACGAGGTGCCGCCGCTCGACGTGGACGTCCCCATCTACAACGCCGCGCTGGGCGAGGCGAACCGCCGGGTCACCGGCCGGCGCTGCGACGGCTGGCTCCCCCACAACATCCCGCTGTTCGCCCTCGAGTCGGCCTTCGAGGTCGTCGCCGACGCGGCCCGGGGGGCCGGCCGGTCGCCGTCGGACGTTCGCGTCACGCCGCACGTCCCCACGGCCGTGGCCGAGACCGACGAGGCCGCCCGCGACCTCCTCCGCGGCCACGTCGCCTACTACGTGGGGTCCGGAGCGGGTTACCAGCGAGCCGTCGCGGCGCAGTTCCCGGCCGAGGCCGCGCGCGTCGCCGAGTTGTGGGCCGACGGCGACCGAGCCGGGGCGCGGGCGGCGGTGACCGCGCCGATGGTCGACGCCCTCGGCGTGGCCGGGACGCCCGAGACCGCGCGAGAGCGCTTCCTGGCGACGGTCGACCGCGAGGTCATCGACGAGCCGCTGGTCGTCCCCGCCGGCCGACCCGACGCCGAGCGCCTCGTGGCGACCGTCGAGGCCCTCGCACCGGATGGCTGAACCGGACGGCCCCCGGGCGGTCGCCATCAACGTCGGGGCCAACACGAACGCGCCGGGCTTCCGCGGCCCCGTCTACCCCGACGGGCGCTTCGAGTTCGTCCCCATCCCGGAGACCGAACCCACGACGGAGCCGGTGCCGACCTACGGTGACCTCCCGCTGTCGTTCGCGGTGCCGGCGGCCGTCCGCGACACCCCCGTCCACCTCGACCCCGAGTTCGCCGAGTACGGCCCGGGCTCGCGCTACACCTACGGCGACCCCTACGGGGTGAAGGCGCGGCCGCTGCTCGACCTCGAGGCCGGCGGCCGCGTCTACTTCTACGCGACGCTGTCGTCGGTCGCGGACGCCGACCAGACGGGGTCGTGGGCCGTCCCGGGCTGGGGAGCCTACCTCGTCGGCCGCTTCGTCCTCGCCCGCGACCCCGTGCCCGGCGACGCATACCGGGACCTCCCGCCGGCCGAGCGGGCCGTCTTCGCCACCAACGCCCACGTGAAGCGCGAGCGGTTCGACGCGGCCGTGCTCCTGGTCGGCGACCCGGACCGCTCGGCGCTGCTCGAGACCGCCATCCCGCTGTCGGCCCCCGACGGCGGGACGACCCCGAACCGCGTCGTCACGGCGCTCTCGTCGGACTCGGGCCGGGGGCCGTGGTGGCGCCGACCGCTCCGCTTCGACGCCGAGGCGACCGCGACGCTGGTCGAGCTGGAGGCGACGGTGGCGGCGTCGGCTCGTGATGCCGGGGCGGTCGTCGACGGGTCGCTCCTGGCGGCCGGCGACGTTCACCCCTAATCGTCGCGCACGCCGCGGTCGTAGGTCTCGATGTCGAAGTCCTCGGGCGATTGGCCGGCCACGTCGAGCACCTCGTCGGAGACGGTGATGGGGCAGTCCGCGCGGACCGCGAGGGCGATGCCGTCGCTCGGCCGGGCGTCGAAGACGAACCGCTTGCGCACGCCTGACTCGTAGCGCTCGGCGTCGATCTTGGCGTAGAAGGTGCCGTCCGTGAGGTCGTCGATACGGACGCCGTCGACCGCCCCACCGAAGTCGGTCACCATGTCGAGCAGCAGGTCGTGGGTCATCGGGCGCTGCGAGGGCGTCTTGGTGCGGGCCAGGTGGATGGCCCGGGCCTGGTCGGCCGTCACGTAGATGGGGAGGAAGGCGTCGCGAGCCTCCAGGATGACGACGGGAGCGCCCATCCCCTCGTCGTCGACGGAGAGGCCCACGCCGTGGACCCTGGCGGCGTGCTCCATACGAACACAGTGTCCTGGATGATGAAAACACTTCCCGCCGCGACCGCGGGAACCGTCCGTCGATGGTCGCCGAGACGGGCCCGATTCCGTCGCCGCCGCCCCGAGCGGAGGACGGGTCGATGCCCGCGCGATTCGTCGGCGATTCGTCGGGTGAACGAACCGTCAAATCGGCCATTAAAACGCCACACGTGACGACGGTCCGTTCGTACGCGTAGCTTTATACGACCGTCGCGAGAGTGGGAGGGTATGAGCGACGCCGACCCCGAGGCGGTCACCGTCTCCTCCGACGGGATCGCCGTCCGGAAGACGGTCGACACGGAGCAGTTCCAGACCCCGGCCGTGGTCATCGAGCTGACCTCGGAGCGCGACGACGCCGTCATGGTCACGCTCGTCGACGAGGTGCCGGCCGACGTCTCGATGGACGACGTCGGGTTCCACCCGGACTACGGGTCGGAGTTCTGGTCGGTCGAGGACCACCGCGTCACGTTCGAGCGCGAGCTCCAGCCCGGCGAGTCGTACACCACCGTCTACGGCGTTCGGGCCTACCCGACGGACGAGGTCGACCGGCTGCTCGAGGCGCCCGACGTCGGGGTCGGGGACGACGGTCCGGGGCGCCTCGACGACGTGGTCGACGAGGGCCGCTCGGACGTCGTGCGCGACTTCATCGCCGGCGAGGCCCCCCTGCCGGGGCTCGACCGCGCCTCGGTGGCCGACGCCGCGGAGGCGGCGACCGTCAACGATGGGGCGGCTGGCGAGACCGCCTCGGCCGAGGACGACGGGGAGGCCGTTGAACCGCCGAGCGAGCCGGTCGAGGGGACCGAACCGGCCGTCGCCGACGCGCCTGACGCCATCGAATCGGGTGACGAGAGCGCATCGCCCGCGGCAGATGCGACGGCGGAACCGGCCGGGACCGAGGCCACGGCTGGATCGGCTGAACCCGATGCCGACGCGTCCGCGGGCGAGCCTGAGCCCGTGGCGACGGCCGACGAGGGGGAGCGCCGCGACGTCCGCGTCCCGCTCACGGGCGGGGTCGTCCGCGTCCTCGTCAAGGAGCTCCGCGAGGGCGACCTCGACCCCGAGGACCGGCGGATGCTCCGCGACGAGCTCGTCGGGACCGAGGGCTCCACGGCGGCCCGCATCGGCCACCTGCAGCAGCGGGTCAGCGACCTCGAGGCCTACGCGGGCGCGCTGGAGGCGTTCATCGACGAGGAGGGCACCGCCGAGGCGGTCATCGACGGGCTCCGGGACGACGTCGCGGCGGTCGAGCGGCGGATCACGGGCGTGGACGACCGGCTGGACCTCGTCGCCGAGAACCTCGAGGGCGTCGTCGACCGGCTCGAGTCAGTGGAAAACGACCTCGGCTCCGTGAAGAACCGGACGGGCCTCCTCGACGACCGCCTCGAGGACGCCGAGGACGACCTCGCGACCGCCGACGACCGGCTGGACGGGTTCGGGGTCCGCCTCGACCGGGTCTCGACCGACGTCGACGGCGTCGACGACCGCGTGAGCGACGCCGTCGACCGGCTCGACGACCTCCGCGGGTCGCTGGACCGGCTGGAGGCCGACCTCCGCGCCGACGTCGAGGCCGTCTCGGCCGACCTGGAGGACTTCGCGTCGTTCCGCCAGCGCCTGTCGTCCGTCTTCGGCGGCGAGGGCGGGCTCGACGCGTCGGACGACGCGTAACGCGCCGCTCGGGGCGGCGTGGAGGCCGAACCGGCGGTCGCCGGACGGGACGAACGGCTCACGCTCGGCACGTGCCCACGCTCGGGTGACGGCGCTCGCGACGGGACGAACCTACCGGAAGAGCCGGCCCAGCCGGGCGAACAGGCCACCGGAGGGGGCTGGTTCGGGCTCGTCGAGCTCCTCGAGGTAGGCCTCGAGGTCGTCGTCCTCGGCTTCCTTCTCCCCCTCATCGGCGTCTTCCGATTCGGCGTCTCCCGATTCGGCGTCGGCGTCTCCCACTTCGGCGTCGGCGTCTTCCGATTCGGCGTCGGCCGGCGCTTCTTCGTCCGCCTCGGTCGCTTCGTCCGCCGCCGCGTCATCTGCGTCCCCGACCTCGGTCGCTTCGTCGGCCTCGGACGCGGCCCCGTCCGCCGCATCATCCGCGTCGGCGTCCCGGGTGGGTTCCGCGGCCGCTTCGCCGTTGCCCTCGGCCGAGGCGTCCGCCGGCTCGGCATCGACGGCGTCTGTCTCCGCCGCCACCGCGTCGGCGTCGGTGGACGCGTCGGCCTCGACGTCGACGCCATCGGTCGATTCGTCGGCCTCGACGTCAGCGCCGTCAGTTGACTGGCCGGCGTCGACCGCGTCAGCGTCGTCGGTCGACTCGTCGGCCTCGACGTCTCCAACTTCCCCAGCGTCGACCGCGTCCGTCTCCTCGGCGGCGGGTTCCACGTTCACAGCTGGGTCGTCCGCATCGGCGTGGGCGTCCAGCGCCGCCTCGACCACCTCCTCGGTCGTCGTCCGGTCCGCTCCGTCGCTATCGACGGGGGTCCCGGCCGGGGCGAGCGGTTCGACCGGCTCCTCGCCGGCCAGCGTCGCGGCGAGGGCCCGATACGCCGCGGCCGCCGGGCTGGTCGGGTCGTGGGCCTCCAGCGGGCTCCCCGAGGCGGTGCTCTCGCGGACCGCGACGTCGAACGGCACGACCCCGAGCAGGTCGACCCCGAGCTGGGCCGCCACGTGGTGGCCGTCGGTGCTCGCGTCGGCCTGGGTGACGACGCAGCCCGCGACGTCGCCCTCGGCCAGGTCGGCCAGCTCGGCGGTCTTCTTGGTGTCGCCGATGGCCGCCGGGTCGGGCGTGGTCACCAGGACGACCTGGTCGGCGAGCCCCAGCGGGAGCACGTCCTCGTGGCTCATCCCCGCGCCGGTGTCGACGAGCACGTACTCGTAGCGCTCGGCGAGCGGCTCGAGGATGGCCCGGAGCTCCTTCGGGTCGGCGTCGGGGTACGAGGTCAGCGCCTCGCTGCCCACGAGGACGCCGAACCCGGGGGCCTCCTCGACCACCGCCTCGTCGATGGACGCCTCGCCGGCGAGGACGTCGTGGAGCGTCGCCTCGCTCGAGATGCCGAGCAGCGTGCCGAGGTTGGCCATCCCGAGGTCGCCGTCGACGAGGACGACGGCGTGGTCGGCCCGGCGGAGGGCGACGCCGAGGTTCACGACCGTCGTCGTCTTCCCGACGCCCCCCTTCCCGCTCGCCACCGCGAGGACCTGCCCGGCCATTGATTCGCATCGCGCCGGCCCGCTAATAAAAGGTTGTGGCTCCTCCCGCGGGTCCGAACGGTGGCCGTCCGGGCTCAGGCGGGGACGAACTTGGTACCGTACCGGGCCACGTCCTCCTGGACGAACAGCCGACGGAAGACCGCCCGGACGGGGTCCCCGATCTCGACCGCACCGGGGTCGACGTCGGTGAACATCGCCGGGAGCCGCACCGTGCCCCCGCCGGGGGCGCCACACTCGACCAGCCCGGTGGCGAAGGGTCCGGCCCGACGCTGGTAGTCGGCGAACTCGGGCGGCGCGCCGCCCTCGCCGATGACGGTCACGGCGACGACGGTGCCCTCGCGCGACAGCTCGGCGGGCTCGAACGCGACCCGCTCGGCGCACGAGGGGCAGGCTCCCTCGGGGGGGAACGCCAGCCCGCCACACGACGGGCACCGGCCCGCCACGAGCCGATAGCGGTACGGCAGCGAGCGCTGCCACGATGGCAGGCTCACGTAGGCCCCGCCGCCCGATACCGAGCCGTCCCCGAGGTCTCCCCGGAGCCGGAGGGCCGTCGGGTAGGCCACCTCGACGCCCCCGTCGAGCGCGTCGAGGCCGGCGACGGCGAGGCCGCCCGCCAGGACGAACGCCGCGCCGCCGCCCTCGCTCCCCGCGAACCCGGCCAGCGTCAGGTCACCCGGCCCGGCGGCGGCGAGCGCGGCGCAGAGGCCGAGTGGCACCCCGGCCGCGCCGGCGTCGCCCAGGCGGTCGGCGACGAGCCCCCGCGCCACGACGTCGGGCTCGAGCCCGATGGCGCGGGCGAGCCGGTACGGCGCCCCGGCGTGCGGCTGGTGCAGCGCGGCCCCCGCGAGGTCGTCGGCCGCCACGTCGAGCCGGTCGAACGCCCGGCCGACGCCCGTGCCTACGGCCCCCCGCTCGTACCGGTTGACGCCGAGCCCGGTCAGGTCGCCGCCGGACGGGCGGTGGCGCACCCCGGGGTTGCTCTCGGTCTTCCAGGCCCGCTCGACGAGCGGCGCGGCCGCGTCGTCGGCCACGACGAAGGCCGCGGCGCCGGCCCCGAGGCGCTGCCCGTCGGCGCCGGGGTCGCCCACCGGGGCGTCGGCGACGGCGACCAGCGCCGGCCCCGACGCGTCGAGGGCTCGGTCGAGGGCCGACGCGCCGGCCAGCAGGTCGGTCGAGAGGACGGCCGTCGCCACGCCGTCGTCGAGGGCCAGGGCCAGCGCCAATCGGCCGCCGAGGCCCACCTCCGCCGACGGCGGCGTCGTGGTGGCCAGCGTCGCGCTCGCCACGTCGGCCCGGTCGCCGTCCCAGGCGCCCAGGGCCCGCTCGGCGGCCGCGACCGCCATCGTCAGGGCGTCCTCGTCGGCCGCCGGGATGGCCACCGACTCGATGCCGGGGGCGCGGACGGCGTCCCAGACCTCGCGCTGCGCGGCCGTCGGGAGCCGCGGTCGCGGGACGTGGACCCCCGCGGCCGCGATGCCACGGTCCCCGGCGGCCGGTCGGTCGATGCCGCTCATGCGGCCCCCTCGCGCTCGAAGACGTGGACGGCGACGCCGCCGCCGCTGCCCCCGACGTTGTGGGTCAGGCCGTAGCGTGGGTCGTCGACCTGGACGTGGCCCTCGCCGCGGAGCTGGTGGAACACCTCGACCACCTGGCCGGTGCCGGTCGCCCCGATGGGGTGACCCTTCGACTTCAGGCCGCCGCTGGTGTTGACGGGCAGGTCGCCGTCGGGGTCGGTTCGGCCCTCGCGGAGCAGCGAGCCCGCCTCGCCCGGCTCGCAGAACCCGAGGTCCTCGTAGGCCAGGAGCTCGGCGATGGCGAAGCAGTCGTGGACCTCGGCGAAGTCGAGGTCGTCGGGCCCGACGCCGGCGTCCGCGTAGGCCCGCTCGGCCGCCCGCTTCGTCGCCGGGATGCTCGTCAGCGACGACCGCTGGAACAGCCCGACGCGGCCGCTGGCGACGCCCGTGCCGGCGACCCTGACGGGGACGGCGCCGAGCTCCGCCACGACGGCCTCGTTGGCGACGAGGACGGCGCTCGCGCCGTCCGTCGTCGGGCAGCAGTGATAGAGGTTCAGGGGGTCGGCCACCATCGGGGCGTCCATCGCGTCCTCGAGCGTGCACGTGAACCCCAGGTGGGCGTTCGGGTTCTCGGCCCCGTTGGCGTGGTTCTTGACGGCCACCCGCGAGAGGTCCTCGACGGTCGTCCCGTAGGCGGCCATGTGGGCGCCGGCCATCTGGGCGTAGACGCCAGCGAACGTCGTGCCGGCCATGCGCTCCCAGGCCGTCTCGCCGCTAACGCCGAGCCACCAGCGGGTCTGGTCGGACCCGGTGTCGGTCATCACCTCGTAGCCGCCGGCCAGCGCCACGTCGACCCCGCCGCCCCGCACGGCCTGGACGGCCTCGTGGAAGGCGTAGCCGCCCGCGCCGCAGGCGTTCTCGACCCGGGTGGTCGGCAGCCCGGGCAGGCCGACGTACTCGGTGACCGCCGGCCCGGAGAGGCCGATCTGGCGGCCCCCGACGCCGAGGTTCCCGAGGTAGGCTGCCCCGATGCGGTCTGGGTCGAGCGGGCCATCGAGGCTGTCCAGAGCCCGCTCGAAGGCCGTCTCGAACAGCGAGAGGTAGGTCTCCGTCGGGAACGAGCCGAACGGCGATTGGCCCGCCGCGACGACGTAGGCGTCCGGCATGGCCGGGGCTTGGCGTCGGGGCACAAAACGGTTCCCTCATCCGGTCGAGCGGCGGCGGCCGGGAACCGAACCGCCCGGGACCCTTTTCCCGGCGCCCGACGCGCTGGCGGCCATGGCCGTGCCCGACGACCTGGCGCCCGGGACGACGATGACCATCGAGCGGACCTTCACGCGGGACGACGTGGCGCGGTTCGCCGACCTGTCGGGCGACCGCGGCGGCCACCACCTGGTCGAGACGGCCGACGGGTCGGTGTTCGTCCACGGGCTCCTGACCGCCACCATTCCCACGCAGCTCGGCGGGGAGCTCGACTACCTGGCCCGCGAGTTCCGGCTCGAGTTCCCGAACCCCCTGCTGACCGGCCAGCCGGTCACCTGCGTGGTGACGGTCGAGTCCGTCGAGGAGCTCGACGACCGCTGGTCGCTCGGCTTCAGCTGGGCGTGCACCTCCGACGACGGGACGGTCGTGCTCCGCGGCAGCAGCGACGGCGTCGTGCTGAAGGAGCGGTGAGCCGGGGGCTCGGCACCGAGGGGCGGGCCGTGGCGCGCGGTCGCCGCGGCGAGTCGCCAGACTCATCGCCCGCGTCGGTGACCATCCGACCATGGCCGACCATGCGCCCCACCACGACGACGAGGCGTTCTCCATCGTGGACCGCATCGACCACCTGGACGACCCCCGCCAGTTCCGGTACCTCTCCGGCGAGGAGCTCCGGACCTTCCTCGACCCGGGGGACCGCTGGGTCGTCGCCGACCTGGGCAGCGGCACCGGCTTCTTCACCGACGAGCTGGCCCTCGCCGTCGAGACGTGCTACGCCGTCGACGTCCACGAGGAGATGCACGCGGCCTACCGGGCGAAGGGCCTCCCCGACAACGTCGTCCCGGTGACGGCCGACGTGGCCGACCTCCCGCTCCCCGACGACGCCCTGGACGCGGTGACCTCCATCCGCTCCTTCCACCACGGCGTGGTGGACGCGCTGGACGAGGTCGTCCGCGTGCTCCGGCCGTCGGGCCGCATCGTCGTCGTGGACTGGTCGGCGACGGGGGCGGGCGAGCGCGAGCGGGGCAAGCACCCCGAGCACTACTTCACGGTCGCCGAGGTCCAGGCCCGCCTCATCGAGGCAGGCTTTCGCATCCGGGCGGCCAGCGAGCGCCGGGAGACGTTCGTCGTGGTGGCGTCGCTCGGCCCCGTCCCCTGACCGGGGAAGGAGCTATCGCCCGGGCCGTCGTCATCCGAAGGGAGGCGTCCCGTCGTGCCCACCCCGGAGGACCACGAACCAGTCGCGGCCGCCGACCTGGTGGTCTACGTCGACCGGTCGCGCATCCTCCCCGGGCGGCTCGACGAGCTCCGGCCGGCGATGGCCAACCTGGTCGCCTTCGTCGAGGCGCACGAGCCGCAGATCCTCTCCTACGCCGTCTACTTCAGCGAGGACGGTGAGCGGATGACCGTCGTCCACGCCCACGTCGACGCGTCATCGCTCGCGTTCCACCTCGACGTCGCGGGGCCCGAGTTCCCCGCCGTCGGCGAGTTCATCGAGCTCGAGACCATCGACGTCTACGGCCGGCCGAGCCCGGCCGTCGTCGCCGAGCTCCGGGAGAAGGCGTCCGCGCTGGGCACGGGTCGGGTCGCGGTCCATCCGCTCCACGCGGGGGTCAGCCACCTGCATGGTCGCTGACGACGTCGGCCGCGAGCGTGCCGCCGTCGGGTGCGGGCGTCGGGCTACGACCGCCAGCGCGGCTCGCGGTCCTCGAGGAAGGCGTCGATGCCCTCGTCCTTCTCGCCGGTCGCGAACAGCTCGAGGAACAGCTCGCGCTCGTGGTCGATGCCGTCGGCCAGCGGGCGCTCGGCGGCGGCCCGGACCGCGCGCTTGGCGGCGGCGAGCGCGACCGGGCTGTGCGCGGCCATCGATGACGCCAGGTCGTAGACCCGGTCGTCGAGCGCGTCGGCCGGGACGGCCTCGGTGACGAGGCCGAGCCGGGCGGCCTCCGCCCCGTCGACCAGCCGGCCGGTGAGCACGAGCTCCATCGCGCGGTCGTCGCCGACGAGCCGGGCGAGGCGCTGGGTGCCCCCGCCGCCCGGGATGAGCCCGAGGTTGATCTCCGGCTGGCCGAACTTCGCGTCTTCGCGGGCGATGCGGACGTCGCAGGCCAGCGCGACCTCGCAGCCGCCACCGAGGGCGTGGCCGTTCAGCCGCGCGATGACCGGTTGAGGGAGCTCGGTGAGCGCGTCGTAGACCCGCGGCGGCGCCATGTGCTCGCGCTGCGTGTCGACGTCGCGCTCGCGGAGCTCGCCGACGTCCGCGCCGGCGACGAACGCCCGGGCCTCGTCGGACCCGGTCAGGACGACGACCCGGGCCTCGCTCCCGCCGACGGCTCCCAGGACGTCGATGAGCTCCGAGCGGAGCTGGGCGTTCAGGGCGTTGCGCTTCTCGGGGCGGTCCAGGACGACCGTGGTGACGCGCTCGACCCGGTCGTCGACGCGGACGTCGACGAACTCGCACTCGGCGGCCACGGCCTCGGGGTCGTCGTTCGTGCTCCCGGCGTCGTCGCTCGCGGACCCGGGTCCGTCGCTCACGAGCCGTCACCGCCGCTCACGCCGACGACCTCGCCGTCCTCCCACACGTAGAAGCCCTCGCCCGTCTTCCGGCCGAGCTTCCCGGCGCGGACCTTCCGACGGAGGACCGGCGGCGGCCGGAACCGGCCGCCCAGCTCGTCGGTGAGCGTCTCGAGGATGTCGAGCCGGACGTCCAACCCGACGAGGTCGGTGAGCTCGAGCGGGCCCATCGGGTGGTTGTAGCCGAGCGTCATGGCGCGGTCGATGTCGGTCGGGCTCGCGACCCCCTCCTGGACCATCCGCATCGCCTCGACGCCGAGGGCGACGCCGAGCCGGGAGGTGGCGAAGCCGGGCGCGTCGGCGACGACGACGGGCGCCTTGTCGAGGCCCTCGACGAACGCGACGGCCGCCTCGCGGGTCGCCGTCGACGTCCGCTCGCCGACGACGACCTCCACGAGGCCCATGAGGTGGACCGGGTTGAAGAAGTGCAGTCCGACGAATCGCTCGGGGCGGTCGAGCGCCGCGGCGATGGCCGTCACCGACAGCGCCGAGGTGTTCGAGGCCAGCAGCGCCTCGGCCGGCGCGTGGGCCTCGACCTCCTCGAACACCGACCGCTTGAGGTCGAGGCGCTCGGGGACGGCCTCGACGACGAGGTCGGCCTCCCCGACCGCGGCGGCGAGGTCGGTGGTGGTCGCGAGCCGCTCGAGGGTAGCCTCGCGGTCCTCGGGCGTCACCTTGCCGCGTTCGACGCCGCCGTCCAGGTTCTCGCGGATGTGCTCGAGGCCCGCCTCGACGAGGTCGGCCTCGACGTCGCGGAGGGTCACGTCGTGGCCCGCCATGGCGCTCACCTGCGCGATGCCGTGGCCCATCGTGCCGGCCCCGAGTACGCTGACGTGCATGGGCGGCCCGAGGGTGGAGGGTGCCTAAAGCGTGGCCATCCCGGGGGCCGCCCCGCCGACCGCGGGGGCAGCTCACCGTGAGCCGAGGCCACGCTGGGCGTCGCGAAAACAGCCGGGCCGGGAGGAGTCTCGGCCCGACGCTCCCGCCGTGATACGGATGGGAGAAGCCGCTGGAGGGGGCCAGCGGGAGCGATTCCGGCTTGGCCGCGTCCCGGCATAAACCTACGTCAGACGGTCGGCGGACGGGGGCCGGGCGCGGTGGCGGTTGGGCGCCAGCGGGAGCCTCACGGCCGGACCACGATGGCGCCGTCCTCGGCGACCCGACCCCGCGCACCCGGCGGGACGAGGGCGGTGCTGCCGCGCTCCTCGACGATGGCTGGGCCGTCGACGTGGTCGCCGGGGGCGAGCGACGCCCGGTCGATGACCGCCGTCGGCCGGGAGCCCCCGTCGTCGAAGGAGACGCGTCGTTCGCCGGGTGGCGACGGCGACCCCGCTCCGGCCGCGAGTCCGTCGAACCCCGGTGTGGGGACCGTGCCCGAGACCCGGAGCGTGACGACCTCCACCGGCGTCTCGGGCGTCGAGAAGCCGTAGCGCCGGGCGTGCTCGTCGTGGAAGCGGGCGATGGTCGCCTCGAGCGCCGACCAGTCCAGCCCGTCGCCCGCGACCGGGACCGAGAGCTCGTAGGCCTGCCCCCGGGAGCGGACGTCGAGCGTCCGCTCGAGGCGGGCGGCCCCGAGGTCGAACCCGCCGGCCGAGAGCCGCCCCGCGACCGCGGCCTCGAGCTCCTCGAACTGAGCCGCCAACGCGGCCGGCTCGGGCTCGGTCACGCGAGCCGCCGCCGACTCGTCCATCCGGACGTCGGCCAGGAGCAGGCCGCGGGCCGAGAGCAGTCCCGCGGAGCGCGGGACGACGACGGCGCCGACGCCGACGTGGTCGGCGACGGCCACCGCGTGGAGGGGGCCGGCGCCGCCGAACGCGACGAGGGCGAACTCGGCCGGGTCGCGGCCGCGCTCGACGGTCGCCCGCCGGAGCGCCCGGGCCAGCTTCGCGTCCGCGACCTGGAGGGTGGCCAGCGCGGCCGCCTCGACCGTCGCGTCGAGCGGCTCCGCGAGGGCCCGCTCGAACGTCTCGCGGGCCCGCGCCACGGCGGCCTCGACGTCGGCCCCGCGGAACGCGGCCGGGTCGATGCGGCCCAGGAGGACCTGGGCGTCGGTGACGGTGGGGCGCTCGCCCCCGCGGTCGTAGCAGATGGGCCCCGGGTCGGCCCCCGCCGAGTCCGGCCCGACGCGGAGCCCACCGGCGGCGTCGACCCAGGCGACCGAGCCGCCGCCGGCCCCGACCGTCGAGACGTCGAGCATCGGGAGCTGGAGCGGGAGGTCGGCGATCTCGCCCGCCGTCGTCCGGACGATGGCGCCGTCCTCGACGAGGCTCACGTCGGCGCTCGTCCCGCCCATGTCGAGCCCGATGGCCGCCCGGAAGCCGGCGGCGACGGCGGCGGTTCGGGCCCCGACCGCACCCGCCGCCGGTCCGGAGAGCACCGTCCGCAGCGCGTAGGTCCGGGCCGCCTCGACGTCGAAGACCCCGCCCCCGGAGTGCATCACGTAGAGCGGCGCGTCGACGCCCCGGGCCGCGACCCCCGCTCGGAGGCGGTCGAGGTAGGCCGCCGTCCGCGACGTCACGGCCTCGTTGAGGACCGTCGTCACCGTCCGGTCGTACTCCCGGGGCACGGGGAAGACGGCCGACGAGCGGGTGACGGGGAGCCCGGGCACCTCGTCGGCCACGAGCGCCTCGACCCGGCGCTCGTGGGCGTCGTTCAGGGGCGAGAACAGCATCGAGACCACGACGGCCTCGACCCCCGCCTCGGCGAGCTCGGCGGCGGCCCGGCGGACGGCCGCCTCGTCGAGGGGCGTCGTCTCCTCGCCCGCGTAGTTCAGCCGGCCGGGGACGCCCTTGCGGTGGCGTCGGGGCACCAGCACCGGCGGCTTGTCGCACTGCAGGTCGTAGAGCGCGGGCCGGGTCTGGTCGCCGATCTCGAGCACGTCGCGGAGGCCCTCGTTCGTGACGAGGCCGAGGGACGGCAGGTCGCCCTCGAGCACGGCGTTGGTGCCCACCGTGGTGCCGTGCGAGAGGAAGCTCACGTCGCCCGGGTCGACGCCGGCCCGGTCGAGCACCTCGTCGATGCCGGCCAGGACCCCCCGCTCGAAGTCGGGCGGCGTCGACGGCGTCTTCGCCGTGGAGACGACGCCGGTCGACTCGTCGTAGCAGACGACGTCGGTGAACGTCCCGCCGGTGTCGACGCCGAGCCGGACGGTCATCCGGCCCCACCGGCCCCGTCGTCGCCCGGCTCCGCCCGACCGTCGCGGATGGCTGCTCGGCGGGCGCGCGTGGCCGCCGGGTCGAGCGTCGCCGCCTCGACCCCGCCGTCGTCGGCCGACGCGACGACCACGACGCCGTAGGCCTCGGCCGCCGCCTGAACGGACACCTTGCCGTCGCGGACGTCCTCGAGGACGGCCGCGGGGTCGCGCTCCAGGGGGTCGCCGTAGCCGCCGCCGCCCGGTGTCTGGACGGAGCCGACCTCGCCGGCGGCGAGCGTCGTGGTCGACTTCGAGCCGACCTCGACGGGGTCGGTGTCGGGATTGACCCGATAGCGGGCCGGGCGCCCCGGCTGGCCGCCGAACAGGCCCCACGGTCCCGACCGCGTGCCGTCGGTGAGGAGCGAGAACCGGTTGCCCTCGCCCTGGAACTCGAGGTCGCGGCGCACGCCGAGGCCGCCGCGGGTCCGGCCGGGACCGCCCGAGTCCGGGACGAGCTCGTAGCGCCGGACGACGACCGGGAGCTCGGTCTCCAGCGCCTCGATGGGGCTGTTGGCCGTGTTCTGGAAGCCGGTCTGGACGGCGTCCAGGCCGTCCTTCGTGGCCCGGGCCCCGAGGCCGCCGGCCACCGTCTCGTAGTAGACGTACGGCCGTTCGGTCCGGGGGTCGTGGCCGCCGTAGGCGACGTTGGCCACGATGCCCTTCGACCCGGCGATGGTCCGCTCGGGGACGGCGTCGGCCATCGCCCGCGTGACCAGCTCGCCGGCGCGCATGGCGACCTCCCAGCCGCCCGCCACGGGCCGGTTCCGGGAGGGATTGACCATCGTCCCCGGCGGGGTCACGACCTCGAACGGCCGGTAGAAGCCGTCGTTCTTGGGCAGGTCGCCACCGAGCAGGGCCATGACGACGGCCATCGTCCCCGCGAACGCCATCGCGGGCGTGCAGTTGAGCGGCCCCTCGTTCTCGGGAGCGGTCCCGGCGAAGTCGAGCGTCATCTCGTCGCCGTCGACGGTGACGGTGAGGGCGATGGTCACCGGCTCGTCGACGACGCCGTCGCCGTCCAGCGCGTCCTCGGCGTGGACCGTCCCGTCCGGGAGCTCGGCGATGGCCGCCCGGACCCGCCGCTCCGTGTAGTCGAAGAGGGCCTCGAGGTGGTCGTCGACGGCCCCGGCGCCGTATCGCTCGACCAGGGCGGCGTAGCGGCGCTCACCGGTTCGATTGGCCCCGAGCTGGGCCAGGAGGTCGCCGCGACGCGCGTCCGGCTCGCGGAGGTTCCGGAGGACGAGGGCGAGCAGCTCCTCGTCGTAGGCCCAGTCGCGGACGGCCTTCACGCCCGGGATGACGAGGCCCTCGCCGTAGAGCGACGTGCTGTCGTTCGGGATGCCGCCCGGCGTGGGCCCGCCGATGTCGACGTGGTGGGCCGAGTTGGCGGCGTAGCCGACCAGGTCGTCGTCGACGAACAGCGGCGAGACGAGCATGACGTCGGGGAGGTGGACAGCGCCCGCGTAGGGGTCGTTGACGAGCAGGCCGTCGCCCGGCTCGAGGTCGGGGCGCTCGCGGGTCAGGCGGGGCACCACCGAGACCAGCGAGCCGATGTGCTGGGGCGCGACGTCGTGCTGGGCGAGGTGGCGCCCCGCGGCGTCGAACAGGGCGCAGGTGTGGTCGCGGCGGATCTTGATGTTCGTCGAGTGGGCGGTCCGCTGGAGGGTCACCCCCATCTCCTCGACGATGCCCGTCAGGGCGTGACGGAAGATCTCGAGCGACCCCGAGTCGACCATGGACCCTCCACCGGCCAGCGGGCGGTTAAGCGTGTGGGGGGTCGATGGCTCGGCCCCCGCGAGCGCTCGACGACCCCAGTCCGTCGATCCCGTTCGAGGCGCCGTACCCCCGTCGTCGGGAGCTTCTTGCCCGTGGCGGTCGATGTCCCATCGATGGAGGGACGGGAGGCGACGCGACGGGCGTTCCTCGGCGCCGCGGGGCTGAGCGCGCTCGGCGGCCTCGCCGGCTGCGTGACGCCGTTCGGGACGCAGCCGGCCGACGGTCCGGCCGGCTCGACCACCGCGACGCCGACCGCCGCGAGCCCGTACACCCGCGCCTACCGGGAGACCGTCGACTCGGTCGTCCTCGTGTCGGTGACCGGCTCGAACTTCGTGAGCCAGGGGTCGGGCTTCGTCTTCGACCGATCGGGGCACGTGCTGACGAACCAGCACGTCGTCGCGGGCGCCCGGACCATCGAGATCCGGTTCACGGACGGGACGTGGCGGCCGGCGCGCCGTCTCGGG
>Ga0102944_1000456_pt1 | contig 31636 bp, 24 predicted proteins | sample SalPonD_shore_MG_FD_78172 | JGI IMG/M metagenome (GOLD analysis project Ga0102944, IMG submission 78172) | Salt pond soil microbial communities from South San Francisco under conditions of wetland restoration - Salt Pond MetaG... | ecosystem: Environmental > Aquatic > Marine > Intertidal zone >... | reverse complement strand
TGAATATAAAAATATGTTTTCCAAAAAACTTTATGGTATGAGGTAGATATCATAGATAATAATTTCTGTTTTACCCTTTTGGGATAAAATTAAGTTAGTTATTGATAAAATCAAATATTCTTACTTGCTATTATATGCTTAAAACTCAAAATTCAATTTCTTTATTCGAAGAATCCATATTATGTCTTATATTTAACTCAATTGCCTATATTTCTATAATTTTAATAAAAAAATTTATTTTTCATATTTTTAGACTAGTGTGCTGTGAGTTCACAAATAAATTATAAAGATTTTTATGAATATAATTTATATTAATGGTATGGAAGGACTTCTTAGAATAAGAGTGCATTATATTGAGTGAAGAAGATGAGTTGATTGCACATCTTTACAATGCAACAGATAATCTTGTTGATCAACAATTTTACTTTGGAGGTAAAGATTTAATTCTTGGAAGAACGTCTGAGGTTTATATAAAAATTCAATATTCGGGACAGATTATTGGAAAATTCAAAAAATTATTCAATAAGAATATTGATCTTTTTCTTAATCACAAATATCTTCAATTTATAAACAAATTTGCACATATAAAGGGATTTACTGACTTAATTATTAAAGAAATCTTTCAAGATTTAGAATTGAAATTAAAACATTTAGAACATAATATTGATGTTTTAGAGGATAATACTGTTATCCTTTATACTATGCTTCTAAGCGCAATTATTAGTAAAATTCGAGAGATTCACTTTGAGGAAGCAATAAGAATTATTTATCAAAAACTTAAAAGTCAATACAGTTCTCTAAAGGACACTGAGATTAAGAATGAGTTAAATAATTTATATCAGAGAATTGACAGCAGAATATCAATACTATATAACCTTTCATATTTAAATGCTCTTGCCGATACATTTAATTATAAACAAGTAAAAAAAGTATGTAGTATTCAACGAACGAGATATATCAACAAAATTGTAAATAATTTTAGGTCTAGAATTAAATAATTTTTTTCCTTTAGATCTGAATCATTTGATAAATAAGATAAATAAGAGTTCTTTGATACAAAAAAGAAAAAAAATAGTAATGATTTTAAATCTTCCATTCTCCTTCTTTATAAATTATCTCACCATCAGCGAGGATTTTTGAACCTTCAATCGTCATATCTTTTAAAATATCCCAATGAATACTGCTTTCATTTTGAGAGCCTGTTTCTTTTGGACCGAAACCTAAGGCAGAATGGATAGTTCCTCCCAATTTTTCATCAAAAAGTATATTCTTAGTAAATTGAGTTATTCCATAATTTGTCCCTACCGCGAACTCTCCTAGCTTATTTGCCCCATCAACTCTTATAATATGTTCTAATAATTTTTGATTTTTTGCAGCTTCTGCTCTCGTCACTATACCATCCTTAAATTCTAAGTAAATATTTTCAACTTCCTGACCGGAATAAATACCTGGATAAGTAAATCTAATCTTTCCATTCACCGCATCTTCAACAGGACTAGTAAAAATTTCACCATCAGGAAGGTTTCTTTGGCCAGAACAATTTATCCATTTTCTACCTTTAACGGATAGAGTTAAATCAGTATCTTCTCCAAGAACATGTATTTCTTCTTTCTTATTCAAATATTCTGCGATTTTTTCTTGTTTTTTATTTATCTTTTGCCATTCTCCTATAGGATCTTCTTTATCTGTGAATAAGGCTTTTTGTACAAATTCAGAATACGTTAGAATATCCATATTTGCCTCTTGCGCATATGCTTCACATGGAAAGGGAATAACAACCCATTCAAATTCTCCGGCCAATTCTCTTTCTTGGGTCGTTGTATATATTTTTCTCTGATTTTCACTTCCTACCATCTTGCTTACTCTTTCTTGGTCGAAGGCTCCAAAGGAATGAGTGTTATAAGATGATCTTATTGAGATCAATCCATCAAACTCCTCAAAGGCGTCCAAAATTACTTTATCTATGTAAGTTATCTGTTCATCACTACCATATTTGAGAAGAGCTTCTTTTTCTCCTTCAATATTAAGACTTATAAAGGGATGAGCTCCCGCTTTCAGAACTTCAATATAAATAGCTAAAGCAAGCTCTTGAGCAACATTTGATCCCCTAATTATTACTCTTTGGCCTTCTCTAACTTTTATCGAATATTTCACAGCGATTTCTGCTAATTTCCTATAAAGTGGACTAATCATAATAAGAAATTGAAAAGAAATGTAAAAAATTTAATTTTTTTTTATTTAAGAACTCTCTCTCCTATTTATTACCAATTAAAAAGGTTGCCACTCGATCAGACATTAAAAATCCCAAATAGTATTCAATTGCGCTAGATATCAATAAAATTCTGATTAAAATCAATATTATTGGATTTGTGAACCCTCCTGCGTCAAAAATGCCTCCAATAGTGAAGGAAAGAATACCCGTTAATATAAATTGCCCCTTCAGTTTAAGTTTCGGTGATGTTGATTTCATGGATTCCCTAGCAAAAATTATACCCGTTATCAATACAGAAGCAAGAGAAAATATGATAAATGACAAACCAAAAAGCGAATGCTCTGAATTAAAATGTCCTTCAATCGTAGCAATTTGATCGGGATCAACAATTAAAAAATAAAAGAGCAGAATCTCATATAAAGCAGAAATTATCACATATATAGGCATCACCTTTTTCAATAGATTTGGATACACTAATGTAAGAAAGGAATATATCCAACATATGACTGCGATAAATATAAAAGCATCTCCAAATAAGATAAATTCAATCTGGGAAAATTCATAGGAAAAAATGATATACCTCAAAAAAGAAAAAGCAGAACCCCACCATGCCGAACTAAGAAAAATTAAAGCCAAGCCAACTGTGATTAATTCTTTTCTTCTAAGCTCAAAATATTTAGTTAATATCCGGATACCAATTATAAGAGCAATAATGACGAATATAAGGCTTAAAACACCATATAGAATTTCAAAACTTTTAATCGTATCTTGAAATAACATATTTAAATAGTAATAATGCCTTATAAAAAACCTTTTTAAATTAGAGTAATTCTTCTCTCCATTTTTATATATTACCATTAAATAGGATTCTTGCTAATAATAATATTAAGTTAAAAGGTTTAATTTATTTTAAAAATAATAATAATAAAAAATTGGCAATAAAATGTCTAAAAGTGAATCTGATCAAGAATCGAAATCAGAACCAATAAAAAAACCATCAAAATCGAGAAGAGAACTCACTTGGTATGAAGATCCTAATCTGCGTAATCTTTATATAAAAAGTGCTTCAAACGCAATGAAAGGATATCATTTACCAATTACCACCCCTAAAACAGTTTTCACTGGAACCAATAGCTTAACAGATTTTACCATTCATTTAGGTGCGTTCTTAGATGAGGATGAAAAAAGAGTTCTTATTATCGTAGATAAAGATTTGATAAAATTTGGAGAACGAGTTGCAGCATTTCTTAAAGAAAAACGAGATATTGAAAGTCGAATCTTTGATGAAGTTTTACCAGAAGTTCCCAAAACAAAAATCAATAAAGCTGTTGACATTTGTAAAGAATTTGATCCTAAAGTGTTCATAGCTATTGGTGGAGGTTCGGCGATAGATATGTCGAAGCTTATCCTTCTTTATTATGAAAAGCCAGAAATCAATGTAAATCAAATGATGCCACCTAGTTATTTAGGGCTTAGAAAAAATGTATATATTTTAGCCGCAATCCCTACAACAAGTGGAACTGGAGCAGAAGGTTCTTTCAATGCGATGATTTATGACGATACAAGGAAACCGCCTGTAAAGGTTGCCGTAGCATTATACGAATTTTGTCCAGATTTCGTAGTCTTACATCCCGATTTTGTTAAAACGATGCCCACATGGCTTACAATGGGAACGGGAATGGATGCTTTAGCGCATGCTACGGGTGCTTATGTTTTAATCGGAAGTTCACCATTTACAGATGCAATGAATATAGCGGGAATTGAATTGATTCTAAAATATTTACCCAGAGCAGTGAAACGTGGAAATGATATGGAAGCTCGAGAAAAGATGCAATTAGCTGCGTATTTAGCAGGCATAGGATTTATAAATACCAGCGCTGCTGGAGTAGAGCATGCACTAGGTCATTCATTTGGAGCAACATATCATATCCATCATGGTATTACTGTAGGTATTTTTCTAGCGGCGTCTGTGGCATATCAAGCAAAAGTTACTGACAGATTTATCAAACTTGCGGAGATATATGCCATTGAATTAAGTGATAAACCTCGATATGAAGTCATAAATGAAATAGCTCATATGTCCAGAGAGGATGTGTTAAGAAATTTTCTATCAAATCTTAAGAAATTTATGGATATGGTGGGTGCTCCTAAATCAGTATCGGAATTAGAAAGACCCAAAATTGATAAAGCTGAATATGAGGAAAAACTGGGAACTTTGTCTCATCAAGCATGGAGCGACACTTGTGCTTTATATTCAAGTAGACCTTTCACACTCGAAAACATTCGCCGAATCTACGAAATTGCGTGGGATAATGATATTGAAGATTTAATTAAATTATCTAAAAGGTAAAAGGTGGAAAAAGTGTTTGGATATAATGGAAAAATTGCGTATGTTAATTTATTGAATGATAGTATTAGAATTGAAGAATTAGATGATAATTTAGCAAAAAAATACATCGGAGGGGCCAGTTTATCAGCAAAACTCACTTACGATTTGCTTAGTGAGGAGGATTTCAAAAAATTAAAAGAAGACCCCTATAATGAAATGAACCCATTGATATTTTCAACTGGACCGTTAACAGCCTCAATAGTCCCATCAAGTAGTAGATATTGTGCTACAGCTATTTCACCATTAACAGGAATTTGGGGAGAATCTACATCTGGGGGATATTTTCCAGTAGCCTTAAGAAAAAGTGGTTTTGATGCAATAATTCTAACGGGAAAAGCAGATCTCCCTATAATGCTTGTAATAAAAGAGGGAAATATTAAAATTGAAAGTGCAAGCGATTTATGGGGTAAAGATACTCATTTAACTACCAAAATAATACATCAAAAATTAGGGGATGATAAATTTCGAATTAACTGTATCGGAAAAGCAGGAGAAAATCAAGTGAGATATGCATGTATTATAAATGATGAGGGAAGAGCTGCTGGACGTTGTGGATTGGGTGCTATCATGGGAAATAAAAAGATTAAAGCTATTGCAGTGAAAGGATCTAATAAAATCGAATATGCTGACCTAAATAAAATGAAAGAAACCGTAAGACCAATTAGAACAGTGATGGAGCAGAGCTTTGGACTTAATTTCTTCAACCATTATGGTACTTTATGTTATATGGATATGGGAATGGTTCTTGGGGATGTACCTCATAGATACTTTACTTCTACTGATTTTAGAGCAGAATATCTTACTGGTAGAGCATTAAAGGAAAAGTATCCCGTGCTTAATTATAACTGCGCTGGATGTACCGTTGCGTGCGGAAGATTAACAATAATGGAAGAGAATGGTGAAGAGTTGAAGATTCATGGTCCTGAATACGAAACAGCAGCTGCCTTTGGTCCCCTCTGTGATGTTTTAGATTGGGATCCAATACTTAAATGTAATCATCTATGCAATTTAGAAAGTATAGATACTATTTCTGCAGGAGTTAGCATTGCATTTCTCTTTTATTTAGGTGAAGAAGGACTTGCAAAAGATAAAATAACAGCTTTATTAAAAGATATGAATTATGACGATCTTAGATTTGGAAATGCTGAGATAATGGTTCAATTACTTGACCAAATTGTAAATAGAGAAGGAATTGGAGATCTACTCGCTGAAGGTGTAAAACGTATGGCTGAAGAATTAGGTGTAGATCCTGGACTTGCAGCTCATGTAAAAGGCTTAGAAATACCCATGCATGATCCTCGAGCTTATGCGATACAGGCACTAGCTTATGAAATATGTAATATAGGTGCAAGTCATGAAAAACCTGATATTTTTAATATAGAAGGAGACACTGCTGCAATCCCACGAGTTAAGACAGGTGAAAGGTTTAATCCCGATGGAAAGGAAAAAGGATTAGTACTTTATTGGAATTTGACGAATTTATATGATTCAAGTGTAATTTGTAATTTTTCCCACATCCAACAAGCTCAGCTCGCGAGATTATTAGGTGCATCGACGGGATTTAAAGAATTAGGCAAAAAAAGGAATGCTCTAGAAGCGGGAGAGAGAGGAAATCAATTAAAACGAATAATTAATTGTAAACTTGGAGTAACTAGAGAAGATGATAAATTACCCAAGATAGTTACTAAGGTACTCCACAGCGGAGGAGCAATGAACGTGAAATTAGATCTTGAAAATAATCTTAAGAAATTCTATAAATATGCAGGATGGGATTGGGAGACTGGATGCCCAACTGAAGAGAAAATTGAAGAATTGGCTATATAAATTTTAAATTTTTTAATTATTTTTTTATTTATTATTTTTATTCTCTCTAAAAAGTACCTTTCTGGTTAAAGGATCTAATTTTTTTAAGTTCTGATTTAAAATCATTCTTATTTTTCGCGGAGTAATTTTTGGATTATTATAGGCAATATCATGGGCATATGAGGTGTATTTTTTTCCTTTATGAGCAAGCTTATAATGCGATTCATTTTCATTATCATAAATTGGAATTGGAAAAGAGAATGGGCGTTTATGAATATGCCGTGAGCTCTTAATCATTTTGATATACTTCGTTAAGATTGGACTATTTAAAATCGCGGCGAGATAATATGCTTCATTTTTCTGGTCTGTAGCATAATAATAATTTTCCGAACCAACAATAATTCTTTTTTCGAATTGTTCGATCACTGCTGATTTCAAATAGGAACCACTGGCATTATATACCACCATATATGTTGCAATTTCTTTTTGTTTCGTTAATTTATTCCAATAATTTAAGTTGGAAAATAAAGTATTTATATCACTTGTGGATTTTTTTCGTGATTGATATATATTATTCATATCTTTATAGAATGAGAACGCCTTTGGAAATTTTTGTAAATACTCAATTTTAAATTTGAAATCAGTTGAATCAATTGGCAAAAAGACATCTCGCTCTCTTTTCAAGAAAAATGGGATCAGGTCTTTATTAAGAAATGTTTTATATCTGAAACGTTGCTCAATTTCCTTATTTGTAAATTCAAATCTCCACTTTTTTTTTGAACGGGAAAGAATATCATCACTTGAAGATATAATAAAGGTATTATCTCTTTTGTTATTTACTTGAAAAAATATTAAAGATCGAGGAACTAACGTGGCACCTTGATAAAATCTGTCTTTATAATTACTATATTGAATATTTGATAAATATTCTAAATCTTTTTGAGGTAAAAGTAATAATGCTTCCTCCTTCTCTAATTTTAAGGATGAATATTGCAATTCTTCTTTGAGATCTAATTTGTCATCAAAGATTTTGGTAGATATGGGATATTTATCTTGAATAGTCCCCGTTTCTTCTTTTATACATCTAGCTTTTAAACAAATATGATTTACATTGAAATTATAATCATCAGGAAAATCCCAAATTTCAAGATTTTTAAAAAACCTAAATGCTCTAAACTTTTTGCAATGATCTCCATTTATAACGCTTTTGGTAATTACAAAAAATATTATTCCATTATTTTTTGAGAATTTTGTTGGAATAGCATAGAAAAATATGCTAGCTAATTCAATATGGGTAATATATTGGCTTTTGGGTTTGATGTTCAATCTTCCCGCTAATTTCCTTATTTTTTCTTGATATTCTTTATCATGGATATCCTTATACGTTAACCAAGGGGGATTTCCTATAATGAGGTCAAATGAATGGTAAATTTTATCTAATTTGAAACCAAGGATTTTTTGGAAGCTCTCTGGGAAGAGAGAATCAATCACATAGAAATTGAGTTTTATTTTATTCAAATTTACCTCAGAGAAATTTTCATAAAGAATCAAAATTGCATTTATCTTTAAAGTGTAAATAGCTAATGGATTAATATCGAACCCATAAAGATTACGGACAGCTTCATATTTAGAACTAATTGGTTTCTCTGATTTGATTATTCTTGAGATGATCTCCATAAGAAAATTACCTGAACCACAAGAGGGATCTAATACCTTTTTCCCGAAGTTATAGGTATTACTCACCATTCTACTCACTAATTTTGAAGGTGTGTAAAATTCACCAGCGAGATGTCTAATAGAAGATTGAAAAATTTGTTGATAAAGCGAGTGAAACAAATCTTCTAAACTGAAATGAGCACCTACGAAAATTTCATATATTTCTTTAAAAAAATGTTCTTGAATTTTTATCCATTTGAATAAATCTATTATTGGATCAGATATGATCTCCAAATCTTTTGTTTTATATTGATTATAGATTTTCTTATACTGAATATGATTTTTTTTCGAAATTCCAATGAGAAGAATTAAATATAGTATAAGTGAGTAATATGAATGGTCTAAAAATAACCCTTTATCAGATTTTTTTTCATAAATTGGATGGAATGTTTTTTTCCATATTTCAAGTTTCTTATGAAATAATTTTTCATCATTTTCTATTTGATTAAGAATATTTTCTGAGATTTTTCGATAAATTTTGGTTCCTTTTCCAAATAATTCCACTATTTTATTTGGGGTGATTACATTCTTCTCAGACATTTCTCAAATATACAACTAATCTTTTTTTCTAATCAATTTTTTTTCAAAAATAGAGCTTAGTTTAAGCTTCAAATTTTTTGAATTCTATTCTCTAGTCCTTTTTTAATTATATCTAAATACCCCTTTAATTTTTAAAATAATTATTAAGAAAAAAGTATATTATCAAAAATCTATGATTTAGTGATAATAATTTAAAAAATTAGGGAGAATTAATCATTCATCTCATAAAGGACGGAAGAAATAAATTAAAAAATTCTCTAATTGTTTCCAAAGTGGTGATGGATTTGACTTTGGTTTCAATTAAAATTGATTCCTGCAACTCTTTTTTATCTAATGAACCTTGGGTATAAATAGCTTCCTTTTCGTTAAAGACTAATAGACAATTAACATTAGGGTTATTAATAATCTTTATTTTTCGCTCATTTTTTAACTCATCATAATACTCTAGAAATTCACTAGGTATGTTACTTCTTTCAAGGGTTACCACTCTAATTTCAAAACCTTTTTTAATAAGATTTTTAAGTTCATTGGTATAAAATCTATCAATTTTTGACGATAAAATATTAAGATGGTTATTTGTGGACCCTAATAGATTGATAATATCATCATTAATCAAATTATTATTGTTTGGACCACCAGAAATCTCTATTTCGACGTTACCAACTAAAGTTAATATCTTGTTTTCCAAATTTTCAACTTCTTGTTTTAATCTTCGATTTTCTACTCTTAATTCTATTAACCTATCATCTGACAATTTAAACCACTTTTAATTTGTTAGATATAAATTTAGTAATTATATTTCTATTTAATATTTCATATTTCTTATAATTTCTTCCAAGGCTCTCCAAAAAGTAGAAAACTAGATATTGTTTGATTATTTTCAATATTGATATGTTGATCTTTTTCGATTTTATCTAATTTTGAAATTTGCTCTTGGATAAGTTTTGTAGTCCTTTCAGCTATGACTTTTTGTCTGGCACCCAATAGGGATATACCTAAGCTCTCCTTTTCAAATAGACTGGAGAAAAAATTTGTTATAATTTGTTTTGTCTCGTCATTAAAAATAGGATAATTTCTACTCATAATTCCTATAATATCACTAAATTTAAATTGAGAAATAATCTCTCCAAAACTCGTCAATTCCTCTTTTAGATGATTCCCTTCATTATCAAAAAGTTGTGTGTTAAAAAATAGAAGTGGTTTAATGGTGTTATTTTTCTTTAACATCTTAAAAATCTCTGTAAATTTAACTATATTATCATCGTTGGTAATGAGATAGGAATTTTGTGGATTTAATTCAGAAAAGAAAATATTTCCCACAATATAAATTAGATGATGGGTACCAGAACCGATTTTATTAAGAATGGCTTCCCGTGTACTTTCTCTGCCAGTAAGAATCTCCATACTTTCAATCTCACTTCTCTCATTAAGAAATTGAGTTATAAAATTAAGTTCATTTGCTCCCGATGGAAATGGAAATAAAATTTCTTTCGATTTTTTTTCTTCATTCCAAATTTTAGGTCCTAACGCATTAATTGAATCAATTATTAATACTTTATAAGATCCTTCAGAAGCACTTTCGATTAAAGATTCGTAATTATCCGGAGAAAATTTATACCCTTCTATTGGTGGTTCACCAATATTATAACCACTCGAATATTTTAACAAGAAGAAATTACCATCATAGATTAATTCAAATGGAATTGACATGTGATTCAGGATAAAGTATATTTGAGGGATATAATCCAAACTTTTAATTTTAAATTCCGTAAAAAAATCTCGAATCAATTTTGGTAATAAAAGAAAGAGAATAGTACCGAATTCTTGAAGGTTAAAATTAAATTCTTTTTCTTTTTTATCTGAAAATAAATCATTGTAAATATCAAGAACGTGTAAATCGTTCCAATATTCATTTTTAATTTTTCCCTCAATTATTTCATTTGCTAATGAGAGAATTCGATAAGACATTTCCCCCGAGGATTTTATTCTAATAATGATATTTTTAATCTCAAATTCTTGTTGATAAAAAGAATGTTCCTTCTTATCTTCTAAAAAATAGATCTCATTTTTTAATTCCTTAGTTTGCTTATGTAATTCTTCTAAGTTCTCTAAAAGAGGTCGTATTCGCTTTCCTAAATATGGGATTATCTTTTTAGCTAGTTCCAAATCATCTTGATCATATAAAGCGCGGTAGAAAATCATGTTCCAAAAATCTCGTTTTTCTAATGAAAAAAACATACTTTTAAATTTCCAGAGATAGTTGCAAGTATAAAAATAATGGAAAATTTGAGGAGGTTTTTGAGGAGTGCTTAAATGATTAGTTAGTTTTTCTATTGATTGTAATAAATATTTTTTTTCTTTCATAGTAACGAATCGTTTGCATGCTTCCGCCCAAAGTTCAATAGTAACATTATCATATCCTAAATCAGATTGCATTAAAAATAAATCTTCTAAGAAATTATAAATTTCAAAAGCAACCTGGAAATTGTTTCGATCAATAGAATATTCTACAAATTCTCGTGTTACTGTAATTGCGTTGCCCAATGACTCATATTTTCTCACCTTATTAAATAATATCCGTATTATAATAATAATCCATGAAGCCTCACCAATATTATTCAAATAATGAATCAAATCTATAAGATCATTCTTAATGGAGTTAAAAGTTCCTTGGTTTATTTTAATTCTATTTAAATTACTAAAATATTCTCGTAGATAATTAGGTATTCGATTTACTAAGATCTTATTCATAATATTAATGAATTCTTCAGATTTTTCAATTAAATTGAACTTTATATTAACATTTTCCAAAATTATATAGAGAAGGAGAGCCCTTTTACTTGGTTCTAATTTGTAGATTATTCTTCCTAGATATTCCATCGCAGTTCGAAAATAATCAGTAGGAATAACTGATTTTCTTAAAAACATTAATAAAATTTGAAGCTCGATTAATTTTAAATAATCTTTTTCGCCAATAACTTTTATTGAGAAAGAATTAATGAATTGTGTTATTCCTTCAATAGATAGATCTTCCATTTTAATGAAAGAATGAATCAAATTTGTAGCAAATTTATCAAAGAGATGGAAATCCTCTAATTTTGTAAGAAATGAAAAAAATCTTTTATGAGCATCAACGTATCTTATCAAATCCATTTCTTCTTTATTGCTTTTTTTGAGAGAATTAATATAGATCCAAAAGGAATTTGAGAGAACTAGAATAAGCTGATGCTTTTTTTGAGCATTAAGCCATTCTTTCGTTTCAATATCAAAATATAAATCTAAGATCAATTTTGAAGCCCAATGATGATTTCCTGATTGAAGTAATCTCCGTGCTTGGATTACACGATCTTGAAATTCACTCAAAAACTTTTTTTTTTTCTCAATATCTAAAGACATCTCTAATTCTCACTCTCCGCATTTTTTTGTTTCTCTAGGTTCGGATTTCTAATCCATCCCTCTAATTTATCCAGACCGAATAAGATGCTCGCCCCGATCCAACCCATATTATCTCTACCTGAAGGAGCTAATATCTTTATTTTATCTTTCAATTTTTCAGAAAAATAATTCTTTAAATCTGACTGCAATCTATCCTTTAATCCTGGAATCAAGCTACCCCCTCCAGAAAGTACAATATTAGATATCAGATGTTCCCAATTTTCTCGATCCCAAAACTTTACTATCTTCGCTATAACTTCTGAAAGTGATATATAATCGATATGAACAACCTTAGGGTCAAAAAGGGGTTCTGCTATCATAAATCGTTCAAAATTTATGTTTAATTGTGAATTATCTGGCAATTTTACGACTCTATCATATTTTATTAAACCCTCTTTTATACGTTCTCTTTCTTTCTTTGGATTTTGCACACATAGAGACATTTTTTCCTTTATTTCCTTAGCTAGCCAAAAATCTAAATAGAAATTTCTGCTTGAACCTCTTCCTTTTAAAATCAAGGTTAAGAAATAATTCGTCAATTCCTCACCGGCAATTGGAAAAACATCTCTAGCCATTATATTGGTAAAACCATGATAAATTGAAGATATATAAGTATTATTTTCTCCCATATTCACGATTACTCCATCAGATTTCCTTAAAGTAGACAAAATCGCTTTATCTGCGGGAAGAAATAATAAAAAAGGAAATTGAAATTTCTCAAAAAAGATATGTTGTAATTTTGCTTTAACCATATCCGTTATGTTAAAAGGACTAATAATAATTACAGGTTGCATAAAATGATATTTTTCAGGAATATTTAATCTCTGATAATGAAATAGAAAATATTTTTCCAAAATATTGTAATTTTCTTCTTTTATAAATTCATGAATTTTTAATATATTTTGATATTTTAAAGCCTCTTCCCCAAAAAGATAATCTTGATCTCCTTCCCCAATAAATATCTCTTCCAAACCATTTATAACATCAGAGTTAAAAATATAATCTGAAATATCAACATAGATACTTGAGCTAAGAGTTTCTGGAAAATCATCCCCCGCCCAACCCATTCTAAACATGCTTGACCCGAAATCAATTATAATGGGTCTTAAATATTTAGTATCTTCAGACGACATTTTGACAAAAATCAATTTTATTATTTTTAATGAATTAAACCTGAATCAAAAAATTTAATGAAACATCTCATCTGTGATTCTTTTTAATTGATACTCTTTGATTTGGAGTTCTAATAACCCTAAGACTTTTTTAAATTCCCGAGACATGCCTTGGACATCAACTTCGGCAATCTTTTCGATCTCATCTCGTTTTAATTTAAATTGGTCTAAATTTTTTAAAATCTTTTCATACGCATTGTTGATTTCATGTGTTAATGATTCTGTGTTTTTCTTAGTTATTTTTCTCATTTTTCGTAAAATTGACAATAAAGCAGAAATGGAATTTTCCCATTCATTATATCTCTCATTATAATTCTCAAATAGGTTTTCAAAGAACTCTCCTAATTTTAAATAAATATCTTCTCCTTTAATTTTATCTCCTTTTCCCTTAATAAAACTCGGTTCTTCTTTAACTGAAGATGGCTTTTTTTCTTCTTTCTTTTCATGAGATAATTGTGGTTGAATCACCACTACTTCTTCTTCTAGTTGTTTTTCTTTCTTTTTATAAAATCCTTTCCCCATTTGTAGGGCTTCAACTAAATTCTGGAGATCATTTTCTGTTTTTTTTGTTGATTTTAATGCATTATCTAATGTTTCTTCTTCTTTATCTTGCTTAGATTTCTTTTTTGCCATGAGATTTCTTAAACTATTTTGACTTATTAAATAATGAAAAATTGATCTTATAAATATAATTATAGCTTTTGTTTTTAAATTTAAACTCTAAATTATTTGCGAATTTGCCTTATTAGGATTTTAATCAGTAAAAAATATTAAAAAGAAATAGTAGTTCATCAATAGGTTTCTAAAGAGGTACAAACTCCACATTGAGAGCATCGCCTTCATCTTTAAGCTTTTTTTCCAGCTCTTCTAATGATATATTGGGTGTGGGACTAATAACGGTCCAGATCGCCTTTTTATCCTTTTCTAAAACGACAGATTCACCATACATCAAAGAAATTCCTAATTTTCCAAAAGCTTTCGCAATCTTAGCTAAAGCTCCGGGAGCATCCTCCATAGTAATTCGTAATTTTATTGGCTTTCTGTCTTCATCCAATCCTATTGGAGTAATTTTTATTTCTTTCGTTTCACTATCTGCAACCATCATAACTTGGGAATCTGTGGTCAAACCCAAGCTTTCTCGGATTATTTGGGGAATAACTACCCTTCCTCGGTCGTCTAATGTGACAATTTTCACTTCTTTCATTCTATGGGTTAAAAATGGGATTAAATTATTATTATTATTATTTTATTTAATGAAAAAGACTAATATAAATCTATATGTCTTTCCAATAAATTTAAGGTTCTACCACCTATAATATAAAAAAGGAAAAAAATAGAGCTATTCTTTATGTGCTTTCTTTTTTAATCAAAGCCTATATTTTTCCTAAATCACTGCATTAGTATTACACATAAAAATATTTTAGTGTTTATGTGCTTTCAGTTTTACGGAGAGATCGCGTGCTCTTTTAGAATACCACACGAGTAGTTCACCCGCATCATCGGGTTTAAAGTACTCTCCACCGCATAATTGTGCTGCTCTATTCATTAATTCATCATCAGGATTTCCAAGACCGACTATATAGATCACTACGTTAGGATCTTGCGAGAATTCTTGAACAGTGTTGAGGAAAGCATCGCCATCAGTAGGAATTCCGTCAGTTAATAAAATCAGCATTGTAGGTTGGTTAGGATTCATTCCATTGAACTCATCTAGTACCGCTTTTGCTTTAACCATTGCACTACCCATATTCGTGGCTTGACCATATGCATTTCCAATCCTATCAACGATCAAACGAGCTGCATCTTCAAGAATCCCTTTCTTCCCACTTGCAGAATCCATATAGAAGCTCCCTCCAAATGGGAGAATTTGAGATTCATCAGCGAATCGAATGACGGAGACTTTTTCACCAAATCCTCTTCCAACTTTTTCGCTTAAAAATAGAACTGCAGCAAATGCAGCAGATATTCGCCGTGGGATATTTACACCGTCTTTAAATTTTTTTAGAAACTCTTGAATTTCTCTACTTTCCATGGCAGCTTTGATACCCTCTATAGCCGGGGCAATATTGGTCACAAGGACATCTCGTGCCATCATTGAACGACTAATATCGATGATGAGAATTGCATTAAATGGTATTAATCCTTGAGGAGCCAACGTCAATGCGCTATTTGGAGTTATTTGAGCTAATACATCACCAGTTAAATCTGGTACGCAACTAAGAATGGAACATGCTATATTAACGGCTTTCCATCTAAGTTTGATCCCTTTAAAAATTATGTATTTAGAAAGCCAACTCTTAAGTTGACCTATATTTTGTCGAGCAGCACTCACGATTTCCCACATATTTTCCCCTGAGATGGGAGAAATACCCAACGAAACACTCTGTAAAGGAATAATTTGTCTTTGATTTTTTGATACAGTTACTTCAAAACTTCCTATTCCGGATGCTTCTAATATTTCACTATCAATAACAATGATATTATCATCGACTGTCTCAGAAATTCTCACTTTTCCCGCTCCCATTGCACCTGTTAAATCATCTTCAAAAGCGATAACATCATCATTTTGAAGAGATAAAGTATGTTGTGTCCTTGGACTTACTAATGCATATCCTTCTAATCCAGCGCGAGGCTCCACTTCTAATATCAAGCTTTCAGCTTTTTGAATGGGTGGTTCTGTAGAGTATATAACGATTTGGTCTGATTGAATATTTGTATCTTCTTTAGTATCTTGACTAATTTTAATTTGAGTATCACTGATAGCAGCAATATCTATTCTAGCTGAACCAGTGGAGCGTGTAAGAGGATCTTCCCATGCAATAAGCATTCCTTGCCCCAGACCAAGTCTTTGCAAATTATTGGAGCTTAATTGAATTCTCCCTCCTTCTATCTTATCGGACACGATTGGTTGAACAACCATTCCATTTTTTTGTTGCGCTAACATATTTGGATCAATTCTATTCGGAAAGGGCTCTGGCTCTGGCTGTGGGATTCCTGATTCTTGTGTAAAAGATTGTTCTGAAGAGGTTGGGGATGGGGGGCGTGGTCCTCCGTGTGGTTGGTATGAAACTACAGATGGAGGACGTGGAGATTGAGATGGGATATTTGAGGGTGGAGTGGGAGCTGATTGAGGTGGTTTTGGGTTTTCACTAGGACTTGGAGTAGTTTGATGTGTTGCGGGAGGAGGTGGAGGTTTTGGTGAGATCTCTGGACGTTTGAGTTTTGGGGGAGGTGTAAATGTACCTCTAGTATCTTGAGGTGGAGGATTTGTAGCTTGTGGTGTAGCTGGTTGAGAAGCAGGTTGAGAAGTTCCAGTACCTTGGGACCGCACAATTAATTCAACGCCAGAATAATTAACACTCTGTAAAATATCTTTTGAAAATTTACCCGCAAAATCTAAAACATTTTCAGAAACTTGCACTGTTGAATTCACGGTTTGTCCGTTATCTGGATTATATACCTCTACATTTTGCCCATTTGAAACTTCTAATTTTCTTGCATTCTCTGGAGATATTATAACTGTATTGGAAATGCCTTGTTTTTGATCCACGAAAATTTTTATTTCTTTTGACATCTTTAATAGATTTTTTAATGATTTATTTTAAATGATTAATAAATTATTTTATTTTTCCCAATATTAAAATCTATGATATTTACCTAAATATAAGAATTCAATTTGGGTTAAATTTTAACTCTTTATAAAAAAAATAGCAAAAACGAATATAAATATATTTACTTAATAGTTTGTGTGAAAAAAGAGAATTTTATTCTTTTCGTGGATATCGCTTTCTGATTTCACCTGAGTAGTATCTGAAAATTGAGACTATTTTTCCAAGATCTTCAATTTTTCTACAGGCACCCATTAAAAAGAATCTTCCAGCATCTGAGAGAATGATAAAGGCATCCTCTCCACGTAAAATGACCTCCAGCATATTATGGTAACCTAAGGTAGAAATCGCATCAGTGCCACTTTGTACTACGACAGCACTTAAACTTGAAAATAAATCGGGATCAACATTGTATCCAGGTACGCTAGAAAAAGCTAATCGAAGGCCTTCACGAGTTATTAACGCTAAGGCTTCTAGTTCTGAATGTTCTGTAATATTTCCCAAAAAATTTGACAAACTCTTTGCTTCCTCAGGAGTTAAATCGCTCATTTTTCATGAGGGGGTATTTTTTTTGTTTTTTCACTCTATATTTCTAAATTGATAGACTAAAAGAATTTCAAAAATATATTATTTTTTGTTCTCTAATTGCGATTTTATTTGATTCTTCAACATACTTCGTTTATCTTGTTTTTCTGCTTTGGCTTTGGTATTTCCTGTTTTTTTTAAAAACTCTATCGCGACGATATTACCACCCTCTGATAATATACGGGGGCTATAGCTCTCTGCAAAGAAAATTCCTTCTGGTATTGTTCCCACTTTTTCAAGTATTTTTTCGCTGGTCGTTTTTCCCAGAAATGATTGTTTTTTCTCTACCAAAGCATATGCATGATTTCCAATAATTAATAATTCTCTTTCATAGCCATTTGGCATTTTTATTTCTTCAAGTTTTTGCATAATTTGCTCAAAATTGATTTTTTGCTCATCAGTGGTAAAAGCGGCTAAAGATTCCTCCCCTTTATAAAGAGGACCACTATTTATCTTACTTCTTGTTTTACTTCCCGCAATATTCATATCTGATGCAGGTTCGGGAGGAGCAAATTCAGATTTTTCTTGTAATGGATGTCCTCCGCTTCCTATAGAGGCTCCCCCAATATCCTCCGCTGAAATCTCTTTTGCAATACCACTAGTCGTCCTTCCACCAATTAACCCAAGAAAGTCAGGATCTTCATCCTCTTCGTTCTGATCTAACGGTACGACACTATAATGCATACCAACTTGTCCTCTAATTTCTTGGCTTCGTTTGGCTCCGATAAATTTTGAGCGAACATTGCTTTTTATTCCTTTCCATAAATACACTTTTCGCACGTCGTCCGATACAATCACGTAAGCTTGATCATTCTCGAGCACATTCTTCACAGGACCTTCAGTTTTAACTTCTGTGGTAGTCCCATCGTCATTAATTTTGAATACTTGCAAGTTTACTCAGTTTTTTAAATTTTTTATTATTAGTTCTATATTCGAATATATTCTTCTTTTTAATCTCCAATATATTAATTATATATTGAATTTGAATTAAAAAGTTAGTGTTGTAATTATACACTTTTTAACAAAAATAAAAAATTTAGTATTAATATAATTTTACTTTTCCCGTTTTTTATAAGATTTTAGGGAAATTTATATGTTTTGCAGGTTAAATTTGTACTTATTTTGAGTCCAAAAAAATTTGTAATTTTGTGAATTTTTTATAACAATATTATTTTTATATTTCCTTTGAGTTAGAAGATTATATTTCTTTATGAACTTAATAAAAGATTAAAAAAGTGTGATTATAAATGCCGAGAGAAATTCAAAAAGCACCTGAATTTGAAGCTATGAGAGATGGAAAGAACTATAAATATTATGAAATGGGAAAATGGAAAATCTCTAGTTCAGGACAATTAATAACCATATCAAATCCCTATAATGGAGATTTAGTTGGGAATGTACAAGCATGCACGAAGAATGAAGTTGATCACGTTATTCAAACTGCTAAACAAAATATCGAATGTTGGGAAACGACTCCGATAAAAGAGAGATCTGATGTGTTAAAGCGAGCAGCTGAGTTAATATATAAATGGTCAGATTATCTTGGTAATTTACTAATGCAAGAAAATGGAAAAGCTCTGAAAAATGCTATCTCTGAAATTAGAAGGACAGCAATAATTTTTAGGGCTACCGCAGAAGCTCGTGAACAATTACTCGGAGAGACTTTAGTGGGAGATGTTTTAGAAGGAAGTAGTCGAGAAAAGATTTCAATGACTTATAGAGTCCCACTTGGAGTTATATTATGTATTGGACCATTTAATTATCCATTTAATTTGACTGGTTCGAAAATCGCTCCCGCATTGCTTGCGGGAAATTCGGTCGTAATGAAACCACCAACAGAAGGGGCCATAACAGCTTCCCATTTTGGAGTTATTATGGAAAAAGCGGGTCTTCCTCCTGGTGTTTTCAATATAATAACCGGACGTGGTTCAGAGATCGGAGATTATTTAACGAGTCATCCTGATATTAGTATGATTAGTTTTACAGGTTCTTCTACGACTGGTCGGCATATAGCGGAAATCGCCGGTATGAAACCATTATTATTAGAGCTTGGAGGAAAGGATGCTGCAATTGTATTAGATGATGCAGATATAGAAGCTACTGTAAATTCTATTGTTGCTGGCGCATTTTCTTACAATGGGCAAAGATGTACCGCAGTAAAGCGTGTGCTACCAATGCCAAGCATAGCAGACAATCTTGTAGAAAGAGTTACGGAAGAAGCAAAAAAATTAACTATTGGAGATCCAGCAGAAAATAAGGATATCGGTCCAATAATAAGTAGTAAACAATGCGACTATATTCAAGAATTAATAAATGATGCACTTGAAAAGGGAGCAACATTAAAATGTGGGAATAAGCGAGAAGATAGTATTATTTGGCCGACTGTCTTGGATCATGTAACAGAAGAGATGCGCATTGCCTGGGAAGAGCAATTTGGTCCGGTAATTCCATTTATTCGGATACATAGTGCGGATGAAGCAATCAAAATCTCGAATAAATCGAAATACGGACTTCAAGGAATGATCTTTACCAAAGATATTGACTTAGCTTTTAATATTGCTCAAGAACTTGAAGTAGGTACTGTCCAAATTAATGGGAAAAGTTCTCGAGGACCAGACCATTTTCCGTTTCTTGGAACCAAGTCCTCAGGTATGGGCACCCAAGGTATTAATTATGCCATCAAAAATATGAGTCGTCCAAAAGTTGTTGTGATGAATTTAACTGAACGCGGGAAATTGGTTCATGAATGTATCGCTAAAGAAGACTTTAAATGATAAATAAATATAAAAATTAATTAAGAAATTTATTGAAGGCTTTGAATTGAATTATTTAGATTTTCAATCATATCTAATGCTGTAAAACGGGATCCGATAAGATCTTTAGTATATTCTCCAATATATCCATTTAAAAATATAGCGGCACATGCAGATTCAAAGATATTTTCAGTAGTTGCTAAGAAGCTTGTACATAATCCTGCTAAAACATCTCCCGTTCCACCAATAGCCATTTCAGGACATCCCGTTCTATTCAGTTTTAAAATCTTTCCATTGCTAATATAATCATAAGGACCTTTAACTAGTAGAGTTAAATCAAGTTTTTTAGCAAGATTATGGATCTTTTCACCACGTCCAGTAATATCATCATAATTTGGCAGATCTATTCCAGACATTATTTTTAATTCTCCTTCATGAGGAGTTAAAATACACTTCTGTCCCTTAACAAGATCATGGTGATTTTTTATGAGTTTTAATGCATCTGCATCTAATACAAATGATTTTTCTTCCTTTCTAAATTTCTTTAATAGATTTATCAATAATTCTTCGGTTTCTTTTTCTTCTCCTAAACCTGGGCCAATCAAAACAGCATTCGCCCAATCTACTAACGGAGTTATTTCTTCAAATGCATCCATCGTTAACCATTTACCGGGATTAGATCTTACAATCATATTTGGAGAGTATGATCGAAGTACATCAGCAATCACTTCAGGAGTATAGGTGATTACTAAATCAATCCCGAAATTAATTCCCGTTAAAGATGAATATGCTGGAGCGCCTGAATAAAATTTAGATCCCCCTATCACCAGCATTCTTCCAAATTGTCCCTTATGAAAATCTGATTTTCGAGATTTAAGGTAAGGAAGTAAATTACCTCGCCCTAAGAACATTTTTGCCTCTTCTGGAATACCTATTGACTTAACTACAATATCTCTGATATAATTTCCATCTATCTTCATACCTAATTTATTTCTATGAAAAGTGATTACCAAATCTGCCTTTACTGCTTTATCCTCCACTTCTCCAGTATTTGGATTTAACCCGGAGGGAACATCAATTGAAACCACGGGAATGTTTTTTTGTTGTTTTATCTCGTCAATAAATTCTATTGCCGTTGCATAAGGTTCTCGAACTTTTCCTTGTATACCCGTTCCTAATAATCCATCTATAATAATCTTATATGATTGCTCCACTTGATCTAATAAAATACCAAGTTGAACTATATCTGTTGAATCCTCAACGATTTCAGTTTTTATGCTATGAGTTAGGGAATTTGATACAATATTCCAATTTAATTTTGCCTCCTCTGACCTTATCCTCTCTGGTCTTCCCATTAGGAGTATTTTTGAGGTAATACCATAGGCCGATAAATGCCGTGCTATCACAAAGCCATCTCCTCCATTGTTTCCTGTACCACAAAACAATAAAGCTTTAGATTTCCCATCTAGATTATATCTCTGGACAATTTCCGTCGCAAAAGAATATCCTGCGCATTCCATTAAGTGACTTTTGGGAATACCAAGCCACTCCGCATTATTGTCAAGTATGCCTACTTCTTCAGAAGATATTTTTTCTGATGTTATTCTTTCCATAAGATATTTATTTTCACCTAAGATATAAAATTTTTAGTTAAAAATTAGAGACAAAGTAAAAATAATAAATATTTTTATTACAAAATGATAATCTATCAATTTAATATCTGAATTATTTATAATATCGCATAATTATGGAAGATATAACAAAATTTCAAGAATATGGAAAAGATATAGAGAGATATATTAGACCTTCAACTTATCCATTAGCAATTAAAATGATAAAAGATGAATCTGAAATACCTCCAAATACTAAAAGACCTAAAAAAGATTTAGATATGCAAAATTTCGTTTGTCAAAATTTTAAAATGTCACGATCATATGGTTGGACTATAGCAGTAACAGAAAAAGATATTGCATGTAAATTAGCTAGAACTGTCTATGGATGGGATCCAATATCTAAAAATATAGCGGAATGGGGTCATCAATTTAATATAGGGCTTTATTCAAAAGATTTAGAAACTTCAAAAAGATTAGATGACCATCTTTTTATCTTTCATGAGAATTTTATTGGATTAATTATCTCACCCTTAACGAGAACCAAAATAGTTCCTGATATAATTCAAATATATTGTTTACCTGCACAAGCTATGCGTTTAATCCAATCATACCTATTTATGAAAGGAGGTATTATGGACTTTACTGCTGCGGGACGTATGGGTTCTTGTCATGAAGGTGTTGTTAAACCCTTTCAAACGAATGAACCTCAATTAGTAATCTTAGGGAATGGAGATCGAGTATGGGGAGGTGCTGATGATTCGGAAGTATTATTTTCAGTACCTAAAAAAAAAATAAAGATCCTTATAGAAGGATTAGAAGCTACTCATAAAGCGGGACTAAGATATCCCATACCGAAATATATGAATTATCAACCTGGATTTCAGACAAAGTTTAAAAATAGTGCTAAAAAACGTTCAGGTGGGACATTAGTTAAGAATAAAAAATAACTAGTATTAGATATAGTGGTATCTATGAACATAACATTAATCGGAACATCAGGTGGAATAATCTCAGAAACGCGAACATATCCCTCCTTTTTAATAAATAATGACTTACTGTTGGATTGCGGAGAAGGAACAACCCAAAAACTGATTAAATTAAAGATGATCGACTCAATAGAATGTATCTGCATAACTCATCTACATAATGATCATTTTTTAGGAATTTGTTCACTCCTATGGTATTATTGGATTACAGGTCGATCAAAATCTATAAAAATCGTGGGACCACCAACTACTGAAAAAACAATAAAAACTATTCTCGAACTCGCCCATACTCCAGAAGATATGGGAAGTTTTGAAATTAATTTTATTGAGTTAAAAGATTCCGATGAGATTCAAGAAATAAAGGAATATGATTCCTATAAAGTAAATGCTATCCGGGTTGAGCATGGATTTCCTGCATATGCATATTCTATTGAGTCTGAAAATTCCAAACTTGCATATTCGGGTGATACCAAACCAAATCAGAGAATAGAAATGCTTGCGAAAAACTCTGATTTATTCATTTGTGAAGCATCATTTCCAGATAAATTTCAAAAAGTTGCGCATAAATATAACCACTGTACTCCTTCCGATGCGGCTCATATAGCTAAGAAGTCTAATTCGAAAAAGCTTGTTTTAGTTCATATTTCACCCATATTTGAAAGCCAAATACCATTCATGAAAAAATCCGCAGAAGAAATTTTTGAGGATGAAGTAATAATAGCCGAAGATTTGAATATTTTAGAAATTTAGTTCAATTAAATATCCTATTCCTCCCTTTAATTAGTTCTTTTTTATAATCCTAATATTTTTTGATCCAAAAACATAATCAAAGCTTTTATACAGAATTTTAGATTGTCGTGGGAAAATTAGGAATAGAAAATATTATTATATCTTAATTTATTTTATTTTTTGGATGAAAAGAGTTAAAATACACTGTCCCGTATGTAATAAATCGGGAAAAATCGAAGTCGACGAGACACTACTAGAAAAAAGTAAAAGAGGTATTTTAGCGGTAAATATTGATAAGTCCATTATTTGCCCCCATTCATTTATATCATATATTGACAAAAATTTCAACATTCGGGATAGTTTTGTCAGTGATTTTACACTTGAATTGGCTAATATTAACATTCAAGATGAAAATCGTTTGAATTCACATAGAGATCTTGAAAAAATTGATTTAAACTTGGTAATATCCAATATAACTTTAATCGAACTTGCTTCTATATTAAAAGGTGTATTTTCGAAGAAAAATGTACTATTATTGAATGATAGTGAGATTATATCTCAAGAATTACCAAAAATACTTGAGTTCATCTTTGAAATCTCTTTTGATTATAATATTGCTATTCTTAATCGAATAGAATATATACGGTATAAACACAATTATGAGAATTATGAAGTAATTGATTATGATGAAATTTTTGATGAGGAGAAAAAAAAGAAAATTTTGAAAAATACCAAAATTGAGAGTGCTTTCATAAAAAAATTTCTATCTGAGAAATTTCCGATTTCTGGATTAATTATACTTAGGAATGAGGTTTTAAAAGCATTTGAGCTCTCGAAGACTATTATAAAAATTCTTCAGAACCATTCTAACACAGGCGAATTTACAAGGAAAGAGCTAATTTATCTCTTGAGTGAGAAATATGAAATAGAAATACAATCAAATTATTTTGAATTTCTCTTAGATATTATAAAAAATTATCATGAATATGATTTATCAATAATATCTAACGATCTTTTTCCAAGCTTAAGATTATATAAATAATCATAGAAATCAATATAAACTTGTTAATCTCTCTATCTATAGAAATTATTCAAAGTATGGAATAACTCATTAAAGCTTCCTACTTCGAATTCCGAACAATAAGGTGTTTTTTTTTCTTTTCGAATGAATCGAATAACATTAATTCCTACTTCTGTTGCTGCTTTGAGATTTGTTAACCTATCATCAACAAAGAGGCAATTGGTGGGCTTAGCATTAGTTTTTTCCAAAAAATTTTTAAAAATCTCCACCCCAGGTTTTCGAAAACCCACCTCTCCACTTATTATAATTTCTTCAAAATAATCTATTATCTTAAATTTATTCAAAAGATGTCTTGACCATTCTTTTACATCATTTGTTAATATTGCTACTCGAAATTCTTTTTTTATTTTAGGAATAAATTCGATAAAGTTTTTATCTAAACATGAAATAGATTCTAAATAACCTTCTTCTATTTCTGGGTATTGTTCTTCGTATCCAATATTTTTCCAGAAATTTCGAGAAGTTAATTTCCCTCTACTTGCCTTAAAATATTCCTTATACAACACTTCCTCTTGAATTTTGGGATTCAATTTTTTTAAGAAAGGATATAAGATACTATGGATAAAATTACGCTTTGTATATATAACACCCCATGCATCAAATATAACCCATTCCAGTTTTTCATCTTTCATGTTGTTGAGTTCTGATTGTAATATATCCTTTTATCTCAATAGAGACTTAATCGTTATTAAATATATTAATTGTCGATAGAATAAGAGTATTATCATTTATAAGAGAGAAGAGTGCCGATGGTGGGATATGAACCCACGACCTCCAGAATACATCCAGTCTGACCCATTTTTTTCAGAAGGATTATGAGTCTGGCGCTGAAGTCAAACCAATATCGGTTTTATGACCGACTAAGCTACATCGGCTGAATATTGACAAGGATGAGTCTTAAATGAAATATATTAAAACTCTGGTAATAACCTTAAATTTTTCAAATTTTAAAAATTTATTAACTTTTTGTTTTTAGTTCAGTAGATTGAAAAGAATTCATTTTTATTGATAACTTTTTTAGAGAATGTACCAATTCACTATTACTAATATAATATAGGAAGCCTCTGGCGGGTTATGATCCCGCGAACCTTTGCCTGTAAGGTTATTTGGAGAATTTCCAATAAATACCAAGGCAACGCTCTACCGACTGAGCTACAGAGGCAAAAATGGCGTAAATTTTAGTTATATATTTAAATTATTTCTACATTAAAAATTTTTTTACTTTATTTAAAGAATACGTAAAACTCTATTTGTTAGATTTAAAAATTAAAGAAAATAAATAAAAATATTATAGTTGGTAGAAGATTATTCCTTGAGTAATGAACAATTGAGCAAGGACATAGGTTATCATTACGTATACTCCTTCATTTGAAATTTTTGTATCAAATTTATCAACTGCTATTAATCCATCGGAAATTATAAATAGAATTGGTCCTAAATAGACGAAAATAAATGCTAATGGTGAAAACACCGATAATAGAAGCATTGCAAAAAAGCTCACTAAAAATATTACAACCAAATATATCATTGTAGGGATTTGCAATTCGCCCATCTTTCCCTTAATTCGGAGAAAGAAGAATAAGGTAAGTCCAACCAATGGTAATAAAAGGAACCATCCAATAGGAGGAAATTGAAGCAGGCTAGAGGCACTTAAGAGGAGATATGTAATGATATAAAAGATATGTCCAACCAGAAAAGAACCTAAACCGATCATAAACCATTTCCCTTCTCTCCCAATCATCAATGAAATATCCCCCAACATCCCAAAAATTAATGCGATAACTAAAAACCAATTTATAGCTAATAAATTTACATTAAAAATATAATATAGGATAATTAAAGGCATCAATAATGGTTTAGTTATAAATTTAAGTGTCTTATTATCGATAGCTTCACTATAGACATGTATAATATAGTCGAATAGAAGGATTCCAAGAAAAATATATTGGATCATAATTACATTACGGTATAATATTATTTAAATAATTCTTCTATAGAGTTTTACAACTTATATTGATAGTGATGTTATCAAAACTCCTTGGATAATAAAAACTTGGGCCAAAAAGAATAATCCTAATCTTATGGCTTCCGAATAGAGAATAGTTTCATAAAATTTATTTATAGCTAATACAATGGAAGAAAGGAGTAAAAGTATAGAACCAACCCACAAAAACCAGAAATCTCCTCCCTCTGAAGCTGGTAAACGGAAGATAGAAAAAAGATTCATCACTAATCCAATTATAATATAAATAATCATAGCTATTTTAAGTGGAGTATAGTTATTTTTAATTTTACAATAGGTTACGAATACTATAATAATGCCGGGGGCCATAAGAATTAATTTCCATAATCTAAAATATGAAAAATTGATTATGTACAAAAAAAATGAAAAAACGTAAAAGCCATATCCTACACTATGGACAATTAATCCATTTAGAAACATTTCATCCTCTTGATGATTCATGAAAAAAATATTGCCAACCAAACCACAAGTCATACCAGCCACAATGAACCAATCAACATTCTCAATTGGGATGTTAATAATATAATACATAATTAATAGCGGTATTAAGAGAGGTTTGAAAATATACTGCATTTTTTCTTTTTTTATGATAATAACTATGATATTAAGACCTGCAAATACAAAATAAAGAATCAGAAAAAGTAAATTTTCCATAACTATATTTTTGAACTTCTAACTAATATTTAATAGATTAAATTAAGAGAAAAAGAGTATTGAAATTTTTAAGTCTTATCCATTTTTTTATATTTTTTATTCTTATCATACATATGAATTATTATACATATAATGATTTGATTTCCACTCTTGATAATTTAACAAAATTTAGTGTTTTAGAACTCAACGAAAATAGCAAAGTAGTTGTTTCTGAATATGGTGGAAGACCTTTAGGAATTTTCCCCCATCCTGATTTTTGTAGTATGATATGGATTAATCCAAATCTAAAAGAAACTATTTCCAATCACCGACGAGACATAGGAGGAGACAGATATTGGATTAGTCCCGAGAGATTGTTTTTTTATAGAAATCCAGAACTTTGGGAAGGGTGGTTTTGTCCAGAAAAATTGGATCCAGCACATTTTAAGATAAGAAATGCTTCAAAACATTCTTGCGAACTAAAAACGCCAATCGAAGTAGAAAATCAGTTGACCAAGGAGATATACGAAGGGGCTATCTCACGAGATATAAAGCTAATCGATGATCCTTTATCTTCAGATTTACATTTTTGTGGTATTGAATATTGTGATGTATGTACTCTTGATAAACCAAATTTGAAAGTAAATGGATGGAGTCTGACGAATATAATAAGTGGAGGATCAGGTAATTCTGGCACTGTTTTAATACCAACAAAGCATGAAGCAAAGCCCCTTTCTTATTTTCGTCCTATACCACATGAACGTCTTATCATAGAACGCAATTATGTGGGATTCAAGATAGATGTGTCTGATATTTATAAACTCGCTATTCGACCTGAGGATATAGATTTTTCAAAAGAAGCGAAAATAGGCTACTTGCTAAAAATACCTAAATCTGAATATTATGGCCTTCTTATCAAATTGTCAGATGATATCCCAAAATCGCAGGATGAATGTTTTGATGTTGCAAGAGATCATCCTAAGTCGGAAATCGGAGTAATACAATCCTACAATTCAGAATCTCTAAAAAAGTCAGAACTAAGATATGGCGAAATAGAATTACAATTGAATATATTTAAAAGCAAAAACGGGTATTCTGTGGGAGAAGCAACTCATCAACTTTTAGCCTACATAGGTTCAAAAAAAGAGATTTTTCATATAGTTGAAAAGCTATTAGAAATAAGAAATCCTAAATTATTTTAAATAATAAGAGAAAGAGAAAAGAAGGTCTAATATATATTTATATTCCCAATTTTGATTTCCAAAATCTAATTTTATTTTCTAATTCTTCTATTTCTGCCTCATTTAGTCTGCCACCGACATTCTTATACATTGAAATGCTTAAATTAATTTGTTTTAGTACGCTTGAATAACCCTTCTGTTCTAGAATAATATCCTTTAATTTACTTAATTCTTGTGAGAGTTCTACCGCAGTAAGTTCTTGCATTTTATTATCCAATTTTGAGAATTCATCTCTAAGAGAAATTGCTTCTTTATCTCCCTCTTCTTCCGGTATTTCATGCATTGATTTAATTTCTGGTTCCTCTACTGATTCTGCTGTGGTTGTGGGTGGTTGACTAATAGTTTCTTCTTGAATCTTCTTTTCTATTTCCTTAGATACTGATGCTACAGATTTTGTTTCTTTTTTAGTTTCCGCCAGAGGTAATAATTCGCTTGATGGGGTAGAAAGTACTTCTTCTTCTTTTTGAGTTATTTCTGTTCTCTCTTTATATTCAGAAGGTTTTATTAATTTATCTCCGGTACGAGGACGCTGCAAAGTATGAGTTATCTCTACATGATCAAGTTTTTTACTCTGAATCCACACATCTTCTAATACGGCTGCAAATAATTTTACATGTTCCTCTAAGATAGAACCCATTCCCGCGATTTCCATTTGATCAGGACTTACTCTTGGGGCAACAACACATACAATAACTTCTTCAAAATCCTTATTAATTGACCAGAGATTTTCTCTAGGATAATGTCTCACATCAATATTCGGGTACTCTTTAAGGCTCTCAAGAATTAGATTATGTTCCTTATTATTGATGTCAAAATTAGTAGAAATTCTCATATTTACATGGCGTTTAACATCTTTTATAGCAACCAAATCAATATCCTCTAATCGTGGTGCAATAAGATGAAATCTCATTTTGACTCTCGAAATTGAATCATTAATTTGTGCTCTCATTCCTTCCGCACTTCTTACAAACCACACGTCTTTAAAAGTTAACAAGGATGCTTTTTTCGCGCGTTCCCAGAATTCTTTCATTGTACTTTCTGATAATTCTAATTGACTTAAGATATTGTTGATTATATCACGTTGCAAGGTTTGAAAAATTTCATTTTGAAACATGGTTTTTAAATCTTCAATTCCTCCCGTTATATCAGAATATACACTTTTAATTCGATTATCAAGATCTTCTAGGGTTTCTTTTAGTCCAGATTCAATATCATCAAACGTGGAATCCAAACCCGTACTTATCTCCCCTGCAGCATCGGATAAGTTTCCTAATTGTCCAATTACATCATCGAGCATCCCCTGAGTAGTATTGACGATCTTTCCTTTAAATTCATTAACGATTTCATTAAATTCTTTATACATTATTTTGGAAACTATTTTTTCGGCCATCTTCTTCAGCGCACCTACTCTAAATTGCGTTTCAAAAGCATTAGAGATTTCAGTTTTAATAACATCTAATTTCTCTTCCATTTTTCTAAAATCTTTAGTGATATCTTCAGGCACAATCTCTCGAAGATTAAGAATAAACTGTTTGATTTCATGAAATTTTTTGACTTGTTCCAATTCATCTTCAAATCTGGAAAATTGAGCCTTAATTTGTGCTGGCAGATCTTCTTTCATTTTATGAATGTGATCTCTGTACTCTTCTAATTTTTGTAGTTTAGCCGTCTGTTGTTCAATTGATTTAAATCGTTCTTCTAATAATTGAGGCGTCTTTTGTTGTATATTTTCCACAATTTCTCTAAACTGTTTAATTTGGTTTAATAAAGCGGCATATGGAGGTAAAGCCATATAATGGGGGGTTTTCCCAGGGATCTCACGTACTAATCCTTTTTCAAGTAAATTCTGAGCTATCGTTTTTGCTTGTTCTTCTGAAACATTAGTTAAAATAGAAATCTCACCTAACATTACTGGTCCCCGTCCTGTGATTTTAAAATAGGTTCTAATATCTTCTGGAGCTAACCCAACGAGTTCTAAGACTTGCTTAATAGAAGAATCCTCTTCACTATCTTTTTCAATACCACTCATTTTAATTTATCATCTCATTTAGGGTATGCATTCTCAAGAATATCTAAATGCTTTATAGCAATATCCTTTTTTAAATATCCCTCAACAAAATCTTGTCGTATCTTTTCTATTAAATATTCGGGATAAAATTCTTCTGCAATTATATCCGAAAGTAAAAATACCCACTTCATTCCAGACTCATCTTCGAGAACTTTAATAATTTCATTTTCCTCTAGCCTCTTCATCAAAGTACTTATACTTTCAAAAGACTCACCAGGCCCTTTTGGTATCTTTTTTAAAGGATAAGGCTTCTCTCTAAATAATGCGATATAATCATAAATATCCGGATTAATCATAATAGAAGCGATTTTAAGATTGTCCTCTTCATTTGGGTCATAATTTTGGAAGAATTCCCTTACATCATCTAAATATTTTTGAGCTACTTGAGGATCAGGACTATTTTTTTGTGCTTGCTCAACAAGCTTTTCTGGAGGAGCTCGCATAATCACAAAATCAGATTTGAGAAAGAGCAATATATCACTGCTTCCTTCGACCCAATCTTGCCTAATCAAATCGGTTTTTACAAATGGATCAAGGACAATATCCAAGTTGGAAATGAGTCTCTCCAATTTTTGCTCCAAAATACCCTGCAGTTCTCTTTTAGATCTAGCTCGCTCTTGCAGAATATTCAAAATGGTTCGCGTTTTGGCTCCACTATAAATTTGTGCGAGTTTTTGTTCTTTACTTAAATTTTCTAATCTCTCCAAGAGAAAGAGGGAATCTTTTATGTATCTTATTAGTTCTTCAATTAATTCTGGTGCTTGTTGCTTATTCTCATCGATTTTATTGAGATAATTAACTATATTTTGATTAATCTCTTCGATGATTTTCTCACCATATATCTCCGGATATTCTCCTAATTCAAGCATCAAATTAATCATATAGGGATTTTCAGACTCCATTCCAGTAAAATGGCTAGAAACATTAGAACGAGCATTTTCCAATCTTACAAATACATTTCCCGCTTCTCCTGCACCTGTGATATGAGCATAAAAAATCCTCATCATATCATCTAAATCTACGGTAATAGTTCCGGGATATTTAATCTG
>Ga0102944_1000455_pt1 | contig 31658 bp, 31 predicted proteins | sample SalPonD_shore_MG_FD_78172 | JGI IMG/M metagenome (GOLD analysis project Ga0102944, IMG submission 78172) | Salt pond soil microbial communities from South San Francisco under conditions of wetland restoration - Salt Pond MetaG... | ecosystem: Environmental > Aquatic > Marine > Intertidal zone >... | reverse complement strand
TCATGGTCGAGGCGCTGGACGAAATCCCGACCGGCGGTACGGACAGCGCCGCCGCGGCCAGCGGGGCCGCCCCGGCACGCGCGAGCAAACGCCCGCGGGCCACCTCGCCCGGGCACGTGACCTGCTCCATGCCGGGCACCGTGGTGGACGTCGTGGTCAACGTCGGCGATACCGTCAGCCCCGGCGACCCAGTGCTCATCGTCGAGGCCATGAAGATGGAAACCGAAATCCAGGCCCCGATCGCCGGCAAGGTCACGGCCGTGCACGTAACCAAAGGCGACCGCGTCAACCCCGACGAAGCCCTCGTCGAATTGGAGTAATAGCAAGCGAGTCGTTAATAACACAGAGGACACAGAGGCGCAGAGAACACAGAGAAAGCAATTTTTTATTTCTTGTGTTGCAGCCCCTAAGGTCTGACGGACTTTCGAGACTACCGTATCACCCTGCTCTGCGTTGCGTTGAACGGCGAGACCCGTATTATTCGATACCCCAGCGCCTGACGCGCCGGTTGCCCCGACAAACATTCAAAGACTCTGCGTCCTCTGTGTCTCTGTGTTCTCTGCGTTCCTTTCCAGAGCATTTCTAGGACACTACAGCGTTGATGTACAATCGACGCATGACTTCGCTGATTCTCGCTTCGACTTCGCCCTTTCGCCGCGCCGTGCTGGAAAAGCTCGGTATCCCCTTTTCGACCGAGGCACCCGAAACCGATGAGACACCACTGCCTGGGGAGACGCCCGAGGCGATGGTCGGACGCCTGGCCCATGCAAAGGCGGCGGCGGTGGCCGCACAGCGCAGCGAAGGATTGGTCATCGGATCGGACCAGGTCGCCGTCATCGACGGCGAGGTGCTCGGCAAGCCGGGGAATCACGAGCGGGCCGTAGCACAGCTGCGCACCGCCTCGGGCCGTGAGGTTACCTTCCTGACCGGTCTGTGCCTGATGAACGCCGCCACCGGCAACGTCCAGACGGAAGTCGTTCGTTTCGGTGTGGTCTTCCGTGAGCTAACCGACGAGCAAATCGAGAATTACCTGCGCCGCGAGCAGCCGTACAACAGCGCCGGCAGTTTCAAGTCGGAGGGGTTGGGAATCGTCCTGTTCGAACGTCTGGACGGCGAGGATCCAAACACGCTAATAGGCCTGCCGCTGATCCGCCTGGTGCGCATGCTCGAAAACGAGGGTATCGACGTCTTGGCAGGTCTCTAGCGTATCGGCAAAGCGATACGCTCTGGAAAGGAACGCAGAGGACACAGAGACACAGAGGGCGCAGAGATGGGCGAATATTCTACTATGTGCAGCCCCATTCTCGGTTGTGCGCGACCAGCAATCTATTGGTCTGTTTACCAACGCCAAATCCGATGCAGAACTGATGCGCGGCAACCCGCATTGCAAATCTAAAAAAATGCTTCCTCTGCGGCTCTGTGTCCTCTGTGTTACGAACGGCTCGCTTGCTGACATCTAGCGCAGCGTGGGTCCGTCGAGGTGCAGTTCGCTGCCCATGGACTTGGCCATTGCCGCGCCCAATCGATTGGTCAGACGATTGAAGAAGTCCGGGCGGACGGTATAGTCGACAATGTTCTTGGCGCCGATCACCTCTCGTGCCACGTAGCTCGAGCTGCCCATGGCATTGACGAGCCCGAGCTTCTTGCCCTCCTCGCCGGTCCACATCAGGCCTGAGAATAATGTCTTGTCATCACCCTTCAAACGATCGCCGCGGCCACGTTTGACCACATCGATGAACTGCTGGTGGATGTTGTTGAGCATCTCATGGACATGCTTGACCTCCTCGGGTTTTAGCGGCGAGAAGGGATCGAGAAAACCTTTGTGGGTACCTGCTGTGAACAGCCGGCGCTGTACGCCGAGCTTCTTCATGGTATCAACAAAACCGAACCCGTTCATGATGACGCCAATCGAACCGACGATGCTGGCCTTGTCCGCATAGATCTTGTCGGCGGCGGACGCGATGTAATAGCCGCCCGAGGCGCAAATGTCGGTGACGACGGCGTAAATTGGCACCTTGGGGTGCAGCTTACGCAGGCGCCAAATTTCATCGTTGATGTAACCGGCCTGTACGGGACTCCCACCCGGGCTGTTGATCCGTAGAATCACACCGACGGTGTTACTGTCCCTGTAAGCCGCGCGCAAGGCGTTGATGACATTGTCGGCGCTGGCCTGGCTCTTGTCGGATATGACCCCCCGAATCTCGATCAGGGCCGTGTGCCGCCCCGTGGTGATCGGACCACCTCCGCGCTCGCTCGGCCAATACACAATGACCAGCAGCAGGATAAGATAGGCCATCAAAAGTGATTTGAAGAAGATGTTCCACCGACGGGTGCGCCGCTGCTCGTTCAGGGCGGCAAACGACAGGCGATTGATGAGGTCGCGCTGCCATTCGACCTCGCTCGACGGGGCACCGGACTGGCCGCTGGTGGATGGAGAACTGGGTTCGTTTTCGCTCATGGTGCTATCCTTCAGCGGATGGTCGAACGTTGTGCAGAGGCACGGGCTCGCCCCGACACCCGTGGATCAGATTTATAACATAGCCCGTATCATGACGCCGCGCGCCGGTCCTGCGCGCCGCCGCGCAGCCACTCGCCCATCGCCGCGACACTGTCGACGCAGCCGCGGGGACCGCAGCGCAGCAGGCGCTCGCGCGTATGCACGCCATAGGTGACAGCCAGGGCGTGCGTGCCGGCGTTGTTCGCCATCAACATATCGTATTCGGTATCGCCGATCATCAGGGTCTCGCCCGGCTCCGCCCCCAGCACATCCATTACGTCGAGCAGCATCTGCGGGTTCGGTTTGGACAGGGCCTCGTCGGCACAGCGCGTATACGCGAACAGCTCGCCCAATCCGCTTTGCGCCAGGGCCTGATTCAGACCGGAGCGCCCCTTGCCCGTGGCCACCGCCAGCAGATGACCCCGCGCCGACAGATCCTCGAGCAGTTCGCGCACCCCGGCGAAAAGCGGAGTCGGGGTCTCGTTGGCCTCGAGGTAATGGTGGCGATAGCGAGCGGTCAGCTCGCGGTGCAGGATTTCGTCGGCCCCCGGAAAAAGCGTATCGACGGCCTCACGGAGGCCGAGACCGATGATGTTGCGCAGTGCGTCGTCGTCTCGGTGCTCGAGCCCGAGGTCGTCGATCGCGGCGCCGAGGCAGGCCAGAATTCGCGACTCGGAGTCCATCAAGGTACCGTCCCAATCGAAGACCAGGAGCTTCAGTTCATCATTCATTTGCTGCGTTCCAATGCGTCCAGGACGCGGTTGAGGTCGTCGTCCAGAGGCGCGTTGACCTGGACGGGCGCACCTCCCTCGAGCTCGAAGCCCAGGGAGCGGGCGTGCAGGAACAACCGCTTCAGTCCCAGCCCCGCCATGCGCCGGTTGAATTCGGGGTCGCCGTATTTATCGTCGCCGGCAATCGGATGTCCGGCGTGGGCCGCATGCACCCTCACCTGATGGGTACGCCCCGTGATGAGGCGTACCTCCACCAGGCTGGCATCATCATATATGGTGAGCGGCTTGAACAAACTCAAGGCCGCCTTACCGGCCGGGTCGACCACGACGATACGCTCGCCCGACTTGAGCACGTTCTTGTGCAGCGGGGCCTCGACACGCCGGGGGCCGCCCTCCCAGCGCCCCTTCACCAAGGCGAGGTAGCGCTTGTCGACGCCCTCTTCGCCCTCGCCGCGCAACAGCGCGTGCAGCGCACGCAGGGCACTGCGCTTTTTGGCGATCACCAGGCAGCCCGAGGTCTCCCGGTCCAGCCGATGCACGAGCTCGAGGTAATGGGCCTCGGGGCGCAGTGCACGCAGGGCTTCGATTACGCCGAAGCTCAGGCCGCTGCCACCGTGCACAGCGAGGCCGCTGGGTTTGTTCAGCACCAGCAGCCTCTTGTCCTCATAGAGGATCGCCGCCTCGAGCTCGTCGAGCACCCGTTGGTTGGGCCGCGCGGGCGTGCGGGGCTCGCCGAGGCGCACCGGCGGGATGCGCACACTGTCGCCGGCCTGCAGCCGGTAGCTCGGTTTGATGCGCCCCCGATTCACCCGCACCTCCCCGCGGCGCAGGATACGGTAGATCAGGCTCTTGGGCGCACCCTTGAGTCGGGCCAGCAGGAAGTTGTCAATGCGCTGGCCGGCTGCATCGGGGCCGATTTCGAGCGTGCGCGGCCCCTGCGGGCTGCCGGAAGGGCCGGGCTGGTTGGGTTCATCGGGGGCGGTCATGCGGGCCGATCATAGCAGTTTATTAAGCAATTGATGCACTTGCCGAAGGTTGCTATAGTAAGGGCGCCCCCCAAATGGGCCCGGAAAGCGGGCCTTTCCGTGGTAGCACGGGTCGGTTGGGGACCAAAACGGTTTCTTATGCGGCATCCGCCTGCTTGTGGATGTCTGATATGAACGCGGTGCCGTCTGGACGCAGTGATGAACTGCCCGCCGGCGCTGCATCGAAATTGCGCTCCCATGGCCTCTGCGAACTGGTCATGCCGGGTAAGGCCGCTTCGGCGGCCCAACTAAAATCAGGTTTGTCCGTTATGTGCATCAGGCGCCCTGCAGTGCCGGCCCATAACTTCCGACCTGGCGAACCCGCGGCCTGTATAGGGACCGTGGTCGAGCGCCGGAGAACATTAAAAAATGAAGAGAATGTTGTTCAACGCAACTCAACCCGAGGAGTTGCGTGTCGCCCTGGTCGATGGCCAGCGTCTGTACGATCTCGATATCGAGACCGCCGCCAAAGAGCAAAAGAAGTCCAATATCTACAAGGGTAAGATCACCCGCGTAGAACCCAGCCTCGAGGCCGCCTTCGTCGACTACGGCGCAGAGCGCCACGGTTTCCTCCCCCTCAAGGAAGTTGCCCGCACGTATTTCGCCTCCGGCGGCGAAGGCGGCGGCCGCGTCAATATCAAGGACGCCCTGAAGGAAGGCCAGGAAATCGTTGTCCAGGTCGACAAGGAAGAGCGCGGCAACAAGGGCGCCGCCCTGACGACCTTCATCAGTCTGGCCGGGCGTTATCTGGTCCTGATGCCGAACAATCCGCGCGCCGGCGGTGTCTCGCGCCGCATCGAGGGTGACGACCGCTCCGATGCCCGCGACGCCATGAGCGGCCTGGAAATCCCCCCGGACATGGGCCTGATCCTGCGCACCGCCGGCGTGGGCAAAAGCACCGAAGAGCTGCAGTGGGACCTGGACTACCTCCTCCACCTCTGGTCGTCCATCGATCAGGCCTCCAAGGAGCGTGCCGCCCCCTTCCTGATCTATCAGGAGAGCAACCTGATTACGCGCGCCATCCGCGATTACATGCGCAACGACATCAATGAGATCCTCATTGACGAGCCGGGCATCTACGAGCAGGCCCGCGAATTCATGTCACAGGTGATGCCGCACAACCTGAACAAGGTAAAGCTGTACCAGGATCCGGTCCCGCTGTTTACCCGCTATCAGATCGAAAGCCAAATTGAGTCGGCCTTCCAGCGTGAGGTACGCCTTCCCTCGGGCGGGTCCATCGTCATCGACCACACCGAGGCGCTGGTTTCGATCGACATCAACTCGGCACGGGCCACGAAGGGCGGAGACATCGAGGAGACCGCCCTGAACACCAACGTCGAGGCTGCCGAGGAGATCGCCCGCCAGCTTCGCCTGCGCGACCTGGGCGGGCTCATCGTCATCGATTTCATCGACATGACGCCCGCGCGCAACCAGCGCGAGGTGGAAAACCGCCTGCGCGACGCCCTCAAACAGGATCGGGCCCGCGTCCAGCTGGGTCGAATCTCGCGTTTCGGCCTGCTCGAGATGTCGCGCCAGCGTCTGCGTCCCTCGCTGGGCGAGTCCAGCCAGATCGTCTGCCCTCGCTGCAAGGGCCAGGGCACCATTCGCGGCGTCGAATCGCTCGCCCTGTCGGTGCTGCGCATCGTCGAGGAAGAGGCGATGAAGGAGAAGACGGCCAAGGTCATCGCCCGCCTGCCAACCAACGTCGCCACGTTCCTGTTGAACGAAAAACGCGGCGTCATCGGCGAGATCGAGCAGCGCCAGAAGGTCGCCATTGTCCTGGTGCCCAACACCTGGATGGAGACCCCCCAGTACGAGGTCGAGCGTATTCGCCTGAGCGACGAGGCCGCCGAATCGGATCAATTCAGCTACGAACTGGCCACGCGCAAGGAAGAAGACTACGTCACGGCGACGGCCGCGGCGGAGCGCCCGGCCGCCGAAGAGCCGGCGGTCAAGGCTGTACCGCCGTCTGCCCCGCGCCCGGTGGCCGCACCGGCCCAGCCGGCGCCAGCGAGCCCCGGCCTGGTGCGGCGCCTGTGGACCAGCCTCTTCGGACCCGCCGCTCCCGAGGCCACTGCCGGCAAGGGCGAGCCCAAGGCCAAAGCTGACGCCAAAGGCGGTGCAGGACGCGAGCGCAAGCCGCAGGAACGCCGTGGTCGCAGCGAGCGCGGCGCGGAGACTCAGGGCCGCGATCAGTCCCGGAGTCAGGGACAGCGCGGTCGCGGCCAGTCATCGTCGCGCCGCGGTGGCCAAGGTCAGCAGCAGGGACAGACTCGCCGCTCCGGTGGCAATGGCGGCGGCCGTAAGGGCAGCGAGCGGCCCGCGCGCGGCGAACGGACCAGCGAAAAGACCCCTGAGAAGAGTGCCGAAAGCGCCAACGCCAAACCGGCGGCGGAAGACAAGCGGACGACCGCGGACAAGAACGCGCAGCCGCAACCGAGTCCGGCGGCGACCGCCGCGCCTGCGCCGGAAGGCCAACCGAATACCGAGACGGGCGGCGAATCCAAGCCGCGCAGCGAGCGCTCGAGCAGCAGCAGCCGCCGCGGCCGCCGTGGCGGTCGCCGCCGCCGCCGCAGCGGTGCCAACGCTGAACAGGGCGCCAATCAGCCCGACGCTGGAAATGGCCAGAGCGAGGCCGAACAGGGCGATCGTGACTCGGGTGCAGCACAGGGCGCCTCCGCGCCCCGCGGCAACGGCGGTGAACAGCGCAAGAGCGACGAAGGCAACAAGCCCTCCGCCACTTCGGAAAGGACTGCTGCCCCCGACGGCAACGAGACCGCCCGCAGCGAAGTCCCCAGGGCCGACGCCCCGGCCGAAAAGACGTCCCCCAATGAGGCGGCGACTCCGCCCGAAGCACAAGGCGGCCAGCGTCGGGACTCGAAACCCCCTGTCGCATCCAAGGCACCGGCCCAAGAAAAGGAGAGCGGCGATTCGGGCGGTCCGGCTGCGGGCCAGACGGTCGCCCCCGAGAATCCCCAGCGCCCCGATTCGGACCGCGCGCCGTCGGGCGCCACCCAATCGAGTCCCAGACAGCCGGGCAGCGGCTCCAAGCCCGACACGCGAACGGACAGCAGCGCACCGTACACGGGCGCACCGAGGGCCCCAGCCGGCGCGAATCCCCCGCCCGCCAGTTCCACCAACGCGGCGGCGGCCCGCACGGGGTCGCCCACCTCCCCCAACCCGCGTGATGGCTCACCGGCGGGCGGCAGCGACGAACGTCGCCCGTCGGGATCGAGCAACGCGGCGTCGCACACCAATGCGCCGCCGGCTGATCGTCCGGCCGCGCGCAACGACCAGACCGGGAATGCACCGGCGAGCAGTCCATCGCCGGACAGGGCGCCGAGCGCTCGCGAGCCCGGCGCCTCCGCGGCGCCTGCAGCGACGCCGGCGTCCGGCGGCAACCCGCCCGCGCCCAAAACGGAGTCCGGCACGAACCGCGATCCGGATGCGCGCTGGTCCGGAGACCGCCCGTCGGGCGGTGCGCGGCCCGAGTCGACCGCTTCCCAAGAGCGCGATCCGGCGCCCGCCGGATCCAACGACAGTCCGGAACGGCGCGACGATTAACGAGAGCTCGTGTCCCCGGTCGGCTTCTGCCGCCGGGGGCCGACGCGACGAGCTCGTTTCAAAGCGAAACGCCCCCCTCGCATCGGCGTCTCTGGCCGAAAGTCACCGCGACGGCGGCGCTCAGCCCGAGGCGCATTGACCGGCCCTTTAACCGCCCAGGTGACGCCTGCGGATATCCTCGAGCAATCCGTGCGCGGCCGCTTCCACCATATCGAACACGTCCTCGAAGCCGCGCGGACCACCGTAATAAGGATCCGGAATCTCATTTCGATTCAGGTGCGGCGCGAAGTCCAAAAACAGATGCAGCCTGTCTTCGTAGCCTGTCGGACACAGATCAACCAATATGTCATGGTTGTCGCGATCCATGGCCAGTACGTAGTCGAAGACCTCGAAATCGTCCCGGCGCACGCGGCGCGCTCGCAGATCGGCCAGATCGATGCCGCGGCGGCGCGCCGTTTCCTGTGCGCGCCTGTCGGGCGGCTCGCCGACATGATAGGCATGCGTGCCTGCCGAATCCGTCTCGATGCGGTCGGCCACGCCTTCGTCCCGCAGGAGCTTACGGAAGACCCCTTCGGCGGTCGGCGAACGGCAAATGTTGCCCATACAGACGAACAGGACACGAACGGAATCACTCATCGGAAACTACACACTCTGGTTACTTCAAGGCGGGCGATATTGTACCAGATTGCCGCCTTGGCCTAACCGTCACTCTGTCGCCAGCCGCGCACCCTTCACACTGCCGCCCGGGAAGAAATATCTGCGTATCAAATAGTCGACGGAGAGTTTGCCCGGTCCGCGCACCAGGAAGATCAACAGCAGCAGCCCCCAATAGAAGTGATCCTTGTGTCCCACTTCAGAAAGATCGGGATACGAGATCACGGCCACGATATTCAATATAAACAGGCCTGCCGTACCGAAACGGCTCGCCAGGCCAACGGCCAGCAGCGCCGCGCCGCCGAGCTCGACGGCCGTGGCCAGGGCGGCGGCGGTATCGGGCGACAGCCACGGCACCTCGTAGACGTACGTGAATAGATTGACCGTACTGTCCCAAGTCGTAATCTTGGTCAAGCCGGACTTCCAGAACACGCTGGCCAGCCAGAGCCGCGCGCCCAGATCCACGACCGGTGTCAGAAATTCCAGGCCGCGGATGGCCCACCTCGAAAGCTCAATTGTGCGCGACAACGCTGACATAGTCGTACTCCCCGTTCGATTTAAGAGTTGATACCGTCACAACGCCGGCGACACCAGGTCTACCAAAATAGATTCACGAATTAGTCCCGAGAAGACGGTTTCAACGTCGAAATCGGCCGCGGCCGACACTGCGTCATCGCAGGCCTCACCGAATGTCCGATCGTCGGCCAGTGCCTGCAGGAAGGCCCACTCGCCCGCATTCAGAGGCCGCAGTTCCACTCGTCCGCCGCGGCGTTCGACCAACGAGCGCATGCCGCCGCTGTTCAGGTCCACGCATTCGTCGCCCTCATAGCCGGGCTGGTTGACCTGCCAGATACGGTGAACCGGATAGCGTGACTCGAAAAGGCCGCTGGCCGGATGGAGCCTGAAGCGAAGGGACTCGTAGTGCGAGGGCGGCACATGCGCCAGGCGTTCCAGTGACAGCGGCCCATGATTGGGTCCGTGGTAGACACGGTGGACCAGCCATTCGAGCCGTGCCGTATCGGGCAAATAGACGAGCGATGAGGCTGGCGGAAATTCGGGCAGAAAGTCGGCGAGGTGCTCGCCGAGCCGATTGAGATCCCCGGCCGGCGAGCCGTAACGTCGCAGGTACGCCTCGGCGAGATAATCGAAAAATTCCGCGCCTACCAGTCGCTCGATGACCGAGTAGATGACACGCAGTGCCTCGCGCTGATTCGTGAATACGTTGTTGCGATAGATGCCAATCCGCCGGGCCGCCGTCACTCCGCCCGGGCGAATATCGCACATCAGGCCATCGACATCCCCGCCGAGGAGCGCGTCACTGAAACGCCTTTGCAGCTCATGCAACCCGGGCATAGGGAGCCTCCATTATCGTCTGCGCCTTGTCCGCCTCTTCGAGCAGGACGCTGAGCGCCGGAATATCCGTATCCCATTCGATGAGCGTCGGCACGCGACCGAAGCGCCGGACCGCCTTGGCGTACAGTAGCCACACCGAAGCGTCCACGCGTCGCCCATGCGTGTCGATGAGACAATCACCCTCGTCCTCATAACCCGCCAGGTGCATCTCCTCGACGGAGTCGACGGGAATCGCCGACAGATACGCCTCGGCATCGAAACCGTGGTTGCGGGCATTGACGTAGACGTTGTTGACATCCAGCAGGATTCCACAGCCGCTGCGGTGCGCGACCTCGGCCAGGAACTCCCACTCCGGAATGGTCGAGTGAGCGTACTGGAGATAGCTGGAGAGATTTTCGATCAGGATCCGACGACCAAGGTAATCCTGCACGTAGGCGATACGCTCGCTGATGTGCGCCAGCGCCTCCTCGGTGTAGGGCAGCGGCAGCAGATCGTTGAGATAGCGCTCCCCCACCGAACACCAACACAGGTGTTCCGAGACCAGCCCCGGTTCGTAGCGCGTAATCAATCCCTTGAGCTTGTCCAGGTGCCAATGGTTGAGCGCGTCGGTCGAACCCAGCGAAAGGCCGACACCATGTAGGCTCAGGGGGTAGTGACTGCGGACCTGTTCCAGGATCGCGTGCGGACCTCCGCCCTCGGCGAAGAAATTCTCGCTGTGCACCTCCAGCCAGGCGACCGGCGGGAGGGTCTCGAGCACGTCGCGATAGTGCGGGGTGCGCAACCCGATCCCGGCGCGCGCCGGGATCGGGTTCGCCTCAACACGCGATGCGGTTGAGCCCCTCATCGTCAGGCTCCCGGCGTGGTGCTGCCGCCGACGATCTTGTTGCAGGTGCCCTTGGGGACCAGAAGAAAGGACTGCTTGTCGCCGTCCTTGGTCGACTGCCCCGCACAGGCATGACCGGCACTCTTGGACGCGCAGTCGTTCTGGCCGGCCTTGGCAATGCCGTAGCATTTCTCCATCGGCGGCTTGTCGCCCGCGACCGCCGGAGCACCGGTCACTGCAACGGCCCCCACGGCAAGGGCGCTGGCAACCGCGGAACGCAAAAATTGACGCTTGTTCATTTCAGGCCTCCATAACAGTTTTCAACGACGGGGCGACATGCCCCGGCTGCTATGGCAGGCGCGCGGTGGACTCAGTCCTGAGGGTCCTCGTGCCGATGGCCCTGTTCCTGCATCGCCCCCCGTATCCGGCTGCGCGCCTCTTCGGACAGGCGCACCTGGGTACTGCTACCCGCCTCACCGCCTTCGGCGAGGCGTCGCGTCGCGGTCCGTAACACCTTCATCTGCTTGGAGAAATTTACACAGCCCTTGCAGATCATCAGGTGCGTCCTGACCTTGAATCGCTCCCAGTTGCTCAATCGCCTGTCCAGCGAAGCGGAGACCAGCTCCGAGGCATCTTTGCAGGAAATCATCTATCGGCTACCTCACGGCTGTCACCGTGCCAACCTGCCTCCAGGCATTGCCGAAGGCCCACTCGGGCCCGATACAGCAACACCCAGCAGTTGGTCGCGGTGATCTCCAGTTCCTTACAGATTTCTTCGTTGGACAGGCCGGAAAATTCCTTCAGGGCAAAGATCCGGGCCTGCAGGACCTTCAGACGCTGCAGACATATCTCCAGGGCGTCCCAGAACCGGCCCTGCTCCAGACAGCTCTCCGGATCGCCCCAATCCTGCGGCCGGACAATCCAGTGACCGCGCGCGTCGAACAACTCGTCAATGCCCTCCTCCGTGCGCCGGTCCGACAAGCGCTCGATATCCTCTCGAGCCGACTCACGTACCTCCTTGCGAATATGGTCGACGATCTTGTGTTTGAGTATCCCGATCAACCAGGTCTTGACCGCCGCCTCTCCCGAATACCGGTCCCTCGCCTGCAGCGCGGCCAGCAGCGTCTCCTGAACCATGTCCTCGGCCAGCCCCGCATCATGAAGCTGCACCAGTGCGAATCGGAACAACTCGTCGCCGTACAGTTTGAGCCACTGCTCCGGTTCGCTGAGGGCCCCTTGGTCGTCCTTGGCGTTCTCAGTCACGGTATACGGCCTCTGGCATCTCGATGATGATCCGGACAAAACCGCCTACGCGGAGGCAGGCTCGAGCACGTTGGCGACAACGTGACGACGCCGCAGCGCCAGGACAAAGCAATAGGTTCCGAGGGCAGCGAGCAGGTGCTTGATGGAATGGCCGCTGAGCGATCCCAATTCATGGAAGATCGCCGCATCCCAGAGCTCCGCGAATTTGGATAGTCCATACAGCAGGAGCACGGCCCACAGATAACCGCTCGGGCGCATTCTCGCCGGATACAGGATCAGAATGAGCGGGATTAAGAGCATGGGCAGGAACTGTACCACGGCATACGGGCGCAGGTCGCCCGACCCATGCAGTTCACCGACATGCCAATAGACCACGGAACCAACACCCAATGCCAACAGCGGCAGCAGCGCTCGGCGGCCCGCATCGGCGCTGATACGCTCGCCCACGATGGCCGAGAAAAATGCCATGAACGCCACGGTCATGGGCAGTCGGTCCCAGACCAACGTCGCATTGGAGGGTGCCCAGTGGTAGTAGCCCGAACCGAAGGCAATGGCGCTGACGCCGGCAAAAAACGTCCAGTACACCGCTCGCAGTTCGGGCACGCCACTGACAAGCTCCCCGCGGGCCAACGTGCGCAAGCCCAGGAGCCCAACGAGCAGGAACGGCAAGTTGGATATCACATTCCAAAAGTTCGGAATCCCCAACAGCGCCCGATGGTCGGCAAAATGGTGGTAGGCCGGATCTTGCGGGACAGGGGGCACAAAGAACACTGCGGTCACTGCTGCCGCGACGATCACGACAAGAACAAGCGTTCTGGCTTGCACCCGAAAGGTCATCTCAATTCTCCTCATCGCCAGGGACGACCGCCCGACGCCATCGCCACTGTATCGAGCACGGTCGTCATGGGTTAGCGAACGGCTGTCGCTATCAATTCCACCTCATCCGTCACCTCGTCCAGGGTCTCGGCGACCTCGCCATCGAACACGCCCTTCTCCCGATACGCCCGCAGGATCGCAAGCACCGGTTTTGGCTGTGACGCCGAACAGTCCCTCAGCTTGTAGAATCCTCCGTAGACGGCGGCGAAGTAGGTCCTGCCATCAAAGGGCTTCGATACAGCCGAATCGATGCGTTGCCTGGCAGCGGCGACTGCACCCTCGGTGCAGCTGGCAAAATGAGCCTGGAGTCGATATGTCTTGGCGCGATGCGCGAGATCGAGCGATTCCACGAGCAGCGGCCTGGTTTCGAATCCGGGGTACCGCGTATAGAAATACCGCACGAGAAATCGCTCGCCCTCGACCTTGAATTGAAGGGGCTTCATCGGCGTGCAATCGGCGTATTTCCGGGTGGCGCCCTCCCGCTTGTCCCGGATCAAGATCATCGCATCGCCGCAGTCTTGCCAACGACCCAAGGCCGAACGACTGAACCGGCTGTCCCGACCGCGGCAGATTGTCAAAGCCGTCGCGGCATCAGAGTAGAGGACCGTATTGTAGCCCCCGCAAGAGGCGTCGGGGCCGCCGGCCGCCGCCGAGGCAACGGCCGATACGAGATAAAGCAGTACGCCTGCCCGCCTCATCGCAAGCCCTGCGCACCTTGAACATCGACCTGCGTGCCGACCGCCCGGGTCGAGCGCGAGGCGAGCGCAAACACTATCGCCGCGGCGAGCCACAGGCAAAACAGCGCCGCCCGCTCGTTGACGCCGGTGGTAACACCGGAAAATCCGACGTATTTAGGCCATCTGGTCGTCATGAGCAAATACGAAATCGGAGCCAATGCAAATACGACCGTTCCGAGTGCTCTGTCGAACACCCGCTTGTGGAGAGCGGTCATCAGTACGCCCACCAGCATCACGAACAGGATGGCGCTGTAAAAAAAGATCATCAGTCCCGCATCGTGGAAACTCTGGATACGAATCGCCCAAAACCCGGAATGCTTCAGCGCGGTCAACGATCGGGCCGTTTCCTTATAATGCGCCAGGGTCATGAGGCCGGCCGAGGCCGCCCCGGAAAGAGCCATCGCAATCGAGGCAAGATGACTCCCCCCAAGAATCGGATGCCGTGTCACCACGACGCCGACGACCAACAGCCCCAACGCGGAAAGCCATATGGATGCCGTTATCAGATACCCTTGCGGAGCGACGGCGGCATAGGTACTGATTTGGTCGGATATCCAACTCAGATGGCCTGCCCCGAGATGGCCGGTTATCATCGCCAGCAGCGACGCGGCCATGATGGACCAACCCACGGTAGTCAAGACTTTCATGAATCTGCAGTCGCCGGCCGACTCAGTCGGCGGTCGAATTCTCCCGATTTTTCCGTTAATAATACTGTGAATTGTCGGGTTATCAAACTCGCGATGATGGCTCTTGTCCGCCACCGCAGCGGGCAGCTGGCCAAATCCCAAAACCTGCCCCACCCGCTACGCTTGAGAGACAGGACAGCCTGAGCCACTATAGAGACATCATCCCAGGCTCCAGGACGCTTTTATGCCGCCCATCGATATCACACTGGATCAATTGCGCCGCATGATCGGGCTGCACGTGCGCCATGAGGGGATCGTGTGCGCGATTATCGAAGTGCTGGAGGATGGGCCGTCGCTGGTCCTGCAGGACCTTGGGCAGAGCACCACGATCCAGCCCAATCAGTACGGCGATGCGCGGCGGCGGGTTCCGGTGACGTACACCGTGCCGGTACTCACGCCCGAGCGCGATGAGCTGCATGCGGATTTTCTGGCCCTGGAGCTGGTCGAGGAAACCTAGACCGGGGCGACCCCGCTGAGTTGGGCCTCGGCCCTTTTGAGATCGGCCTCCGTATCCACGCCATGGGCCGGCACCTCGGCGGCCACATCCACGAAGATCCTCCCCCCGTACCACAGCACCCGCAGCTGCTCGAGCGATTCGGACTGCTCCAGGAGGCAGGGCGCACTGCGTGTGAACTCGGTGAGATAACCGGCGCGGTAGGCGTAGAGTCCGATGTGGCGAAAGTGAATCCCGTCGCCTTCGGGCAGGGCCTCGGTCGACTGAGCGAAGGCGTCCCGATGCCAGGGAATGGGGGCACGACTGAAATACAGTGCAAAGCCCTGCGCGTCGCGCACGACCTTGACGCAGTGGGGATCGAAGACCTCGGCCGATGAATGGATAGGCGAGCACAGCGTGGCCGCTTGCGCGGCCGTATGAACATTCAGGGCCTCGGCGACCTGGCGCAGCAGCAACGGCGGCATCAGAGGCTCATCGCCTTGAAGATTCACAACCAGGGCATCGTCCGGCCAGCCCAGGCGCTGCACCACCTCGGCAAGGCGGTCCGTGCCGGAGGCATGATCGGTGCGTGTCATGCAAACGTTGGCGCCGAACCCCTTGGCGGCCTCGGCGATACGCTTATCGTCGGTGGCGATCACGACCTCTGCCGCGCCGCTCTCCCGTGCGCGCGCATGGACATGCTGGATCATCGGCTTACCCGCAATGGGCAGTAGCGGCTTACCGGGCAGGCGCACCGATGCGTAACGTGCCGGGATGACGATGCGAAACTCCATCCGGGCCCGTCCCTAGACTTCTTCGTCCGCCTCGAGTTGACGCGCCTGGTCCTCGAGCATTACCGGGATATCGTCGCGAATGGGATAGGCCAGCCGATCGGCCTTGCAGATGAGCTCGGCACTGTCCTTCTTGTAAACTAGGGGACCCTTGCAGATTGGACAGGCCAGTATGTCGAGCAGTTTCTTATCCATGGTTTGAACTCTCCAGCAGCTTGAGCAGGTGCACACCGAAGGCCTCGTCGAGCTGGGCCTTCACGGGTACGTACCAGTAATGGGGACGCGCAAAGCGCCGACACTTCACCGCATCCTTCTCGGTCATGACCACAGGCTCGTCATCCCCGAAATCCAGATCGGCCTCGGTAAAGGGATGATGGTCCGGGAAGGGGTGCTCGTTCACCGTCACACCGTGGCTGCGCAGCATGTCGAAAAAACGATCCGGATTGCCGATCCCGGCCACCGCGTGGACAGTCTGCCCGCGCAGGCTCTCCAGTGGCCGCGGCGCCTCGCCGTTCTCCAGATGATGCAGCTCCTCTACCGTGTACAGCATACGGTATTCATTGTGCGCGGCAAGGCCGTTGGTTACCACGCAGTCGACCCGCTCCAGGCGCGAGACGGGTTCGCGCAGCGGCCCCGCGGGCAGACAAAAGCCGTTGCCGAAACGGCGCACGCCGTCGATAACGGCAATTTCCACGTCGCGGCCGAGCGCATAGTGCTGCATGCCGTCGTCGGAGACGATGACATCGCACCGGGCGTGCGCCAGCAGCGCCCGCGCCGCCGAAACGCGGTCTGGACCGACGGCCATCGGACAGCCGGTCCGCCGCGCGGTCAGCACCGCCTCGTCGCCGACCATATAGGGATCGGAGTCGGCACGCACCTGCTGCGGCCATCGCCTGGCGCGCCCGCGATAACCGCGACTGACGATCCCGGGGGCATAGCCCGCCTGCTTGAGCCGCCCCGCCACCCAGATCACCAGCGGCGTCTTGCCGGTGCCGCCGACGGTGATGTTGCCGACCACCACCACCGGCACCGGCAGGCGCGTCGTACGCAGCAAACCGAGGCGATAGAGCCAGCGGCGCAGCCACACCAGCGTGCAGAACAGCCAGCTGAGCGGGCGCAGCGCGAGACTCACCGCGGTACGGTTGTACCAGTGGCGTTCCAGGCGGCTCACCAGTCGTACATCCTCTTTAACAGCTCTTCGACGACCTCGGCACTGCGGCGCCGCTCCAACCACAGCCGCCGACGGCAGGCATCGCCCAGACGCCGCGCCTCGGGCGGACGCGTGCGGTACGCCTCCCAGCGCGCAAGACAGGCATCCATATCGGCATCGACCGCCCACGCATCGCCTGCCCCGCCCTCCTCCAGGGCGGACCGTTCTGCGCCGGGGGCAAAGCTCACCGGCACTCCCCCGGCCAGGGCCTGCCACAGCACCGCTCGCGGCGCGGCGGCCAGGTGAATCAGATCCGAGGATACCGACAAGGCCGGATACCAGCGCGGTTCGTCGGCCCAGATCAACGTGCCGGGCTCGGCCGGCTGGCGCGACCACCCGCTGAGACGCAGCACCGAGCCGCCAGTGCCGCTCAGCGCCGATTCGATACCCTCGGCGCCACCGTCGACCGACACGCACAACAGACTATCGGCGGACAGGGAATGCGCCCGCCAAACGCGAACGGCATCGACCGCGGAAGCCGCATCGGGAAAATGCATCCACGCCAGCATCGGTTCCGCCGCACCGCCCATCATGGCACGAAAGCTAGGCTCGACCTGAGCCTCGACCAATTGCGCCAGGGGATCGGCCGCCGGTGCCACAAAGCCGCACCGCCCACTCGCCTGCAGCGTCTCAGCCATGTCCGCATTGACCGGGTAACAGGCCTCGACCGGGCCGTTCGACGGGACGGTGTTGTAAGCCACCACGTGGACCCCGGCGCGTTCGGCCGCGCGCACCAGATTCGAGCCCGGCGCTGCATCCACGCAGACGACCCCAAGCAGCGGCGACAGACGGCTCAGCATGCGTTGCACGGCACGCGGCGCATCGCACGGGCCAAAACCGACTCCGATCTTTTTCATGCCCTTGAGACGCGCTTCGAGCGGTTCGGGGTAGTCTTCCTCGAAGGTAAGCACGAGGCGCACGTCGAGGCGCTTGTGGCGAAGAGCGCCGAGCAGCTCAGCCGCCAGACGCACCGAACGCTCGCTCGCCCCGGCCTTGAACCAAATGACCCGGCCCGTGCCTTCGGGTGCACGCACGTGCCCCCAGCGCGCGTTGGCGCGGGCGTGCTCGCCGCGCAGTCGGTCGCGCAGGCCGTGATACCAGAGCTCGAGCGGGGCGCTGCCGTAACCGCCGGAGGCACCAGTCGCTTCGGGCACCCGCTTAGACGGCATGGGGCTCGCGGAACTGCAAGCGGTACAGGGCGGCGTAGGCCCCGTCGCGGGCCAGCAGCTCGTCGTGTCGGCCCTGCTCGATGATGCGGCCGTTGTCGAGCACAACGATCAGGTCCGCCTTTTCGATCGTAGACAGCCGATGGGCGATGACCAGCGTCGTGCGATCGCGCATCAGGTCTTCCAGCGCAGCCTGGATGTGGCGTTCGGACTCCGTGTCCAGTGCGGAGGTCGCCTCGTCCAGAATCAGAATAGGAGCGTTCTTGAGCAGGGCGCGCGCTATCGCCAGGCGCTGGCGCTGACCGCCGGAGAGCAGCACGCCGTTCTCGCCGACGATCGTATTGAACCCATCCGGCAGACGTTCGATGAAATCCAGGGCGTGAGCCGACTGCGCCGCGCGGCGCACGTCCTCTTCGCTCGCCTGACCGAGCGCGCCGTAGGCGATGTTGTGAAGAATGGTGTCGTTGAACAAGGTGACGTGCTGGCTGACCAGTGCGATGTGCTGGCGCAGGCTGTCCAGGCGGATATCGCGCGTGTCGTGGCCGTCGATGAACACCCCGCCCTCACTGACCTCGTAGAAGCGCGGCAGCAGGCTGACCAACGTCGACTTGCCCGCACCGGAACGGCCGACGAAGGCGACCGTCTTGCCGGCGGGAATGTGCAGATCGACGTCGTGCAGCACCGTGCCCTTATCCTCGGCGTAGGCGAAGGACACACGCTTGAACTCGACCTCGCCGCGGGTCGTCTCCAATACCTGGGTGCCGTGATCCTGCTCCTCGTGCAGGTCGACAAAACCGAACACACTCTGCGCCGCGGCGATGCCCTGCTGAATGACGGCGTTGACCTGCGTGAGACGCCGCACCGGCTGCATCAGCAGCACCATGGCCGTAATGAACGAGACGAAGGTGCCTGCGGTGATCTCATCGACCATCGCGGGCAGCGTGGCCAGATAGACGATAACGGCGAAGGCAAAAGCGACCAGCAGTTGGATAAACGGCGTACTGAAGGACTGCGTGGCCGTGAGCTTCATCTGCTGGCGCCGGTTGTATTCATTGGCCCGTTCGAACTGCGCCTCCTCGTAGCTCTGACCGCCGAAGATCTTGATGACGCGGTTGCCTTCCAGGGCCTCCTCCGAGACATGCGAGACATCGCCCATGGACGACTGGATACGCCGGGCCAGCTTGCGAAAGCGCTTGCTGACGTAGGCCACAATCAACGCCAACACGGGTGCGATGACGACGAAGACCAGGGTGAGGAACGCGCTCTTGTAGAACATGAGTCCGAGCAGGCCGAGTATCGTGAACGTGTCGCGCACGAGCACCGTGATGGCGCTCGAAGAGGCGGTGGCGACCTGCTCGACGTCGTAGAGTATCTTCGACAGGATCACGCCCGACGATGTCGTGTCGTAATAGCCGGCCGGCAGGCGCAGCAGCTTGCGAAACATCGCCTCGCGCAGATCGCGGATCACGCGCCGTGCAATCCAGGTCATGCCGTAGGAGGAGAAGAACCCGCCGATGGCGCGCACCGCAAAGACACCCACGATCCCGTAGGGAATCCATTTGATGACAGTCGGGTCCTGGTGGATGAAGCTGCCATCGAGCATGGGCTGCATCAGCCAGGCGAAGGCCGCGTCCGTGGAAGCGTACACCGCCATGGCCACCACGGCACCCGCGAGTACGCGCCAGTAGGGCTTGACGTGCTTGAGCAGCCGGCGATACGCCGCCCCCGCCCGGTGTTCGCCACCCGGCGCACCGGCAGACTGTGCGTGTTGTCTCGCCATGGGGCGCTACTTTTCGTGTTTCTTCTTGGTCGCGAAAGTCAGACGGGTCAGACCGACCTGGCGCGCCGCATCCATGGCGGTGATGACGGCCTGATACGGCGTCTTGCGATCGGAGCTGATGATGAGCTGAGGGTTCTTGTGGTCGCCGACCACCTTGCGCAGGGCGCGCTTGAGCGTCTCGATATCGGTGTTGACTACCGCCTGCTGATTGATGAAGTAGCGGCCCTGGGCGTCGATGCCAATCTCGATGTGAAACTTCTTGGCCTCGAGCTGTTTGCCGCTGGCCTGCGGCAGATCGATGTTGATCTGGGACTCGCGGTTGAAGGTCGTCGAAACCATAAAGAAGATGAGCAGCAGGAACACCACGTCGATGAGCGACGTAATGTCCACCAGCGATTCATCCGTCCGCGGGCGGCGCAGGTTCATGCGGCCGCGTCCTCCCGGCGCTCCTCCTCGCGATCACCGTGCATGACCTCGACGATCTTCAGAGCGTCCTCTTCCATCTTCACTACCAAATCGTCGACCTTGCCGCGGAAATAGCGGTGGAACAGCAGCGCCGGGATCGCCACCGACAGGCCAGCGGCCGTGGTGATCAGGGCCTGGGAGATGCCGCCGGCCAATACGGTCGGGTTGCCCACGCCGTGGGTGGTGATGGCGGCGAAGACCTTGATCATGCCCACGACGGTACCGAGCAAGCCCAGCAGGGGGCTGACGGCCGCGACGGTACCCAGCGCGTTTAAGAAACGCTCAAGCTCATGGACCACCTGATGGCCCGTCTCCTCGATGCTTTCCTTCATGACGCCGCGCGAGTGATGGCGGTTGGCCAGGCCGGCCGCCAGGATGCGCCCGAGCGGGGAATTGGCGCGCAAGGCCTCCAGCTGCGTGCTGTCCAGGGTACCGTTCTTGTACCACTGCCAGACCTGGGCGACCAAATGTTTGGGGGCGACACGCTTGCGCTGCAGGGTCCAAAAACGCTCACCCACAATGGCCAGCGCCACTACCGAGCACAGCAGGATCGGAATCATCAGCCATCCGCCGGCCTCGATCATTTCAAACACGTCGCATGCCCCTTTCGCTGGCGATTGATAAAACTTGGCTAATGTAGCAAAGACCGCGCGGCCCTGAAAGGCCGTAGTCCTCATGGGGAATGCCAATAGCGTCGGTGTTCGCGGCGATAAACAAAGGGACCCGCCAGGCCGTGCGCCGAGCCCGACCCCAGGCGGAAGCCGATCGCGCCCCCGGCGGCCGAGTCCAGGCGCCGAGCCCCGATGGCCCGGTAGCGCTCGACCACCCTGGCGTTGGGAAAATGGTAGCGATTTCGATAGCCGACCGGAAACAGCACGTAACTCGGGTGCACGGCCCGAACGAAAGCGGGGCTGGAGGAGGTCTTGCTGCCGTGGTGAGGTGCGACGAGCACGTCGGCGGCCAGATCGCCCGCGCGCCCCACGCCACCGCGGCCGCCGGCCTGGCTGAGCAGGCGCCGCTCGGCCGGGCGTTCGATATCGGCGCTGAGCAGGACCCGATGGCCACCCGCGGAGATCCGCAGTACGCAGGAACCGTTGTTGCCCGCCCCCGGGCGGGGCACCAGCGGATTGAGGATCCGGAAATCCACGCCATCCCAGCGCCAGTGCTGGCCGCGCCGGCACGCCTCGACACCTCGTTGGAGTCCGGACGCGGCCCAATTCAGGCGTGCCGGTACGGAGCTGAGCACGCGGCCGGCGGGCACCGCGCGCAGCAGCGAACGGGCCCCGCCGATGTGGTCGTTGTCACCGTGGCTCACAATGAGCATATCGAGCCGGTGCCAGCCGGCGTGGCGCAGGAATGGCACGACGACGGCCTCCCCGGCGTCGAACCGGGCGCTGAACCGCGCCCCGGTGTCGAACACGAGGACATGCCGGTGCGTCTGGACGACGGCCGACAGGCCCTGTCCGACGTCCAGCAGAGTGAACCACGCCTCGCCCGGTCCGGGCCGCGGCGCCCGGGCCAGGACCAGCGGCGCGAGCAGCACCAGCCCCAGCCAGCGCCCCGGCAGGCCGCGCGGGCCCAGCAGCAGGGCCACACCCACCGCCGCCAGCGCGAGCACGGCCAGAAGCGTTCCAGCCGGCCCCACGGGCGCGGTCCATTGGGCGGCCGGCAGGGCGCCCAGCCAACCGAGCGCCGTCCACAAACCACCCACCAGCCAGGCGGTCAGTTTCAACAATGGGGTGCCCAGACCGACGCCGAAGGGGGTGCCCAACGCCGCCAGGGCGAGCCCGGTCAGGCTCAAGGGGACGATGACCAGGCTGACCAGGGGCACCGCGGCCAGATTGGCAAGGGGCGAGACCAAAGAGGCCTGCTGGAACTGCCACAGCAGGACCGGCAGCAAACCCAGCGTGACCACCCATTGGACGCGGCCCCACTGGTACCAGCGCGGACCGCGCCGCAGGCGCCCGGTCATGCCGTACAGGATGGCCGCCACCGCCGCATACGACAGCCAGAGCCCGGGCGCCATGACCGCCAGCGGATCGAAAACCAGCACCGCCAGCAGGGCGAGGATCAGTGTCCGGCTGGGGGTGACCGCGCGCTGGCTCAAAACGGCGACCGCAACCACCGCCAGCATGATCAGGGCCCGCTGCGTGGGCAGCGAAAATCCCGCCAGCAGGCTGTAAAGCAGCGCCGCAGCCAGCCCGGCCAGCGCGCCGGCTTTGGGGGCTGGCAGCCATAGGGCCGCGCGGGCCGAGCGGGCCCACAGACGTGCCGCGAGCAGCCAGACCAGGCCCGCGATGAGCCCGATGTGGAGCCCGGAGATAGCCAGCAGGTGACTCGTTCCCGTGCGCCGCAGGACTTCCCAATCGGCGTTGTCCAGCTCGCCGCGCTCACCCAGGGTCAGCGCGACGATGACCGCCCGTTCCCGCCCGCGCGGCAGCGCCGCCCGGATCCGTCCGCGCAGCCACTGGCGCACGGACTGGACGACATAGGAGGCCGAGGGTGGTCCCAATCGCTCGTTCTCGACGTGGGCCCGCACGTAGCCCGTGGCCCCGATCCCCCGCCGGAACAGCCAGCCCTCATAATCGAATCCGCCAGGGTTCATGAATCCGTGCGGGCGCTTGAGGCGCACCGTCAGCCGCCAGGGCTCACCGGCCCGCAGGCGCGGTGCGCGCCCGTACCAACTCAGACGCACCCGTCCCGGGCCGTCGTAGGAACGGTCTTTGTAGGACAGACGCTCTACGTCGAACTCGAAGCGCACGCTGTGGGCGTGCACCGACGGCAAGGTGGCGATATGTCCGGTCAGGGTGAGATTGCGCCCCTCGAGCTTGGGCGGCAGCGGATGCGGCACCGCCGAGTGCGCGGCCAGCAGTGTCCACAGGAAGCCTGCCCCGGCCCAGGCGCCCAGTCGTACGATGCCGCGCAGCGGTCCGCGTGGCGGATACAGCGCGAGCCACCCGAGGAGAGGCAGAGCCGCGGCCCAGGCCGCGGGCGGGAGGGCCGGCAGCTGCTGGAACAACAGAATGCCGACGGCGAAAGCGATCGTCCCTGAACGCATGATGGCACATCCTTTGTGCGCAGCGCTAAATGTTGGATAATGTCGCCCACCTATTGTGGGCGGCAGGCATGCCTAAGAAATTTATCAAACGTTTCATGCCGGATCACGCGGCGATTCGGCAACACAAGCATCTGCAAATCTTTGGCCGCCTACTCCAGGACCCCAACCTGTTCCACCTCAACCGCCGTTCGGTCTCGGGGGCATTCTTCTTCGGGCTGTTCATGGCCTTCGTGCCGGTGCCGTTTCAGATGCTGCTCGCCGCCGGCGCGGCCATTGTCGCGCGGGTCAATTTACCCATCGCCGTGGGCCTGGTCTGGCTGACTAACCCGGTGACCATGCCGCCGATCTTCTATTTCTGCTACAAGGTCGGAACCTGGATCCTGGGCGTGCCGGCTCACCGTGTGCACTTTGCCCTGACCTGGGAGTGGCTGACCGGCGAGTTGGGAGCCATCTGGCAGCCCTTCTTGCTCGGCTGCTTCGTGCTGGGGCTCGTCGCCGCCGTCGTCGGGTCGCTGACCATCCGCGGTCTGTGGCGTCTGCACATCATCCACCACTGGCAGCGCCGCCGCGAGGCCCGCCTCGCCCGCCAAACGAAAAATTAATTCACTTTAAGTTATTTATATAACTTATTGTTATATATCAATTGTTTTCAGCGTTCCGTCTTCGATGCCCAGCACCCGGTCCATCCGTTTTGCCAGCGCGGGATCGTGCGTGACGACAATAAAGCTCGTACCCAGCTCGCGATTGAGCTCCAGCATCAGGTCGTAGACCTGCTCGGCCGTCCGCCCGTCGAGATTACCCGTGGGCTCATCGGCGAGAACACACTGCGGGCGGGTCACCAGGGCCCGGGCCACGGCCGCGCGCTGGCGCTCGCCGCCGGAGAGCTCGCCGGGCTTGTGGCGCAGCCGCCCGCCCAGGCCTACTCGCTCGAGCAGCGCCGCTGCCTGCCGGGCCGCCTCCTTCGGGGCTGTTCCGCCGACCAGCAGCGGCATGGCTACGTTCTCCACCGCCGAGAACTCCGGCAGCAGGTGGTGAAACTGGTAGATGAACCCCAGGGTCCGGTTGCGGAGCCGACCGCGCTCGGCCTCGCCCAGGCCGGCGATATTGCGGCCGTCGACCCACACCTCACCGCCAGTCGGCCGATCAAGCCCGCCCAGCAGGTGCAGCAGCGTACTCTTGCCCGAGCCCGACGCCCCAATGATCGCCACACGCTCAGCGCCGCGCACCGAAAGGCTGATGTCGCGCAGTACCTCCACCGGCGCCGGCCCCTCCAGGTAGGTCTTGGCCAGATGCCGCGCCTCGACCACCGCCTCGGACGGCGGGGCGGCGCTCGCCGCCGCTTTATCGCCGGCGCTGCTCCCCACCCTACTCATAGCGCAGCGCCTCCGCCGGCTGGACCCGCGAGGCGCGCCAGGCCGGATAGACGGTGGCCACGACGCCCAGCAGGAAGGACACCGAGCAGATCATCCACACATCGCTCCAATGCAAGTCCGAGGGCAGCTCGCTGATGTAGTACACGCTCGGGTCCAGAAAGTGGATCCCGAACAGGTGCTCGATGAACGGGATGACGGTATCCAGATTCAGCGACAGACTGACCCCGCCGACCAAGCCGAGTATCGTGCCGATGACGCCGATCACGGTCCCCTGAACCATGAAGATACCCATGACGCTGCCCGGCGACAGGCCCAGCGTGCGAAGGATGGCAATATCGCTTTGCTTGTCGGTAACGACCATTACCAAGGTCGAGACGATATTGAACGCAGCCACCGCGACAATGAGCAGCAGCAGCAGGAAGATCATGCGCTTTTCGATCCCCACGGCCCGGAACCAATTGGCGTGCGACGAGGTCCAGTCGCGCACCCAGTACTGTGACAGCGGTCCCGCGGCGAGCTGATCGCGGACCTGGCGTGCCCGGAACAGGTCGTCGAGCTTGACGCGCACTCCGGTCACCCCGCCGTGGGTGCGGAACAGCCGTTGGGCATCCTGCAGATTGATGACGCACAGGGCACTGTCATATTCGTACATTCCGATATAGAAGATACCCACGACCGTAAAGCGTTTGAGCCGCGGTGCGATGCCCGCCGGGGTGACGTTCGCCGTCGGCGTCACCATGGTCACCTTGTCGCCGACATCAACACCCAAGGTGCGGGCCAGGTCCCGACCCAGGATGATCCCAAAGCGTCCCGGCTTGAGCTCGCTCAGCTGGCCCTGCGCCATCTTCGCGCCGATGCTCGAGACCTCAGACTCCATTTTCGGATCGACGCCGCGGATCAACACCCCGTTGACCCGACCGTCGTGCATCAGCATCCCCTCGCCGCGGATATACGGCGCCGTTCCAACGACATGGCGGTTCTGCTTGAGCAGACCCATGACCCGCTGCCAGTGGTCCAAATCCCCCTGATACGTCGTCACGGTCAGGTGGGCTACCATGTCCAGAATACGGGTGCGCACTTCCTTTTCAAAACCGTTCATCACCGACATAACCGTAATCAATGCAGTCACACCCAGCGCGATGCCGAGCATCGAGCTCATGGAGATGAACGAAATAAAATGATTGCGGCGTTTGGCGCGCGTATAGCGCAGGCCGACGAACAGTTCGAGGGGACGAAACATGGCTAGGGATTAAACCACAAAAGGCGCGTCAGCGGCCATTGAAATCTCCGCTACAAGCGGCGCATTTCAGGCCCGGTCATGCACGGCCGCCTTGGCCCTTCAACCGTACGGCTCAGCGCACCTGCCGATGCGCCTCCAACACATTGGGCAGTTGGCTGATGCGGTTGAGGATGCGGCTGAGCTGGTCGACGTCGGCGATCTCCAGTGTCAACGACATACGCGCGGTATTGTCCCGCTTGTTGGATAACGTATTGACCGCATCGACGCTGATCTTTTCGTTGGCAAGGATGGAAGTGATATCGCGCAGCAGCCCCGAGCGATCGATGGCCTCGACCTCGATCTCCACCGGGTAGGTGCCGTCGTTCGCCGAGCTCCATTCGACCTCGATGAGCCGGGCCCGCTTTTCGGCCGGCAGTTTCAGAATGTTCGTGCAGTCTCGCCGATGGATGGTTACGCCCTTGCCGCGTGTGATAAAGCCGATGATGGCATCGCCGGGTGCCGGGCGGCAGCAGCGAGCCATGTGGGTCAACAGATTTCCCACACCGTGGATGTGCACATCGTCGGAGGGAGCCCCGACACGCCGCCGGCGCGGGGCCGCGACGGCGATCTCCGTCGGCGGCGACTCGGGCACCGCAACCTCGCTGATGCGGTGCGCCAACTGTCCCGGCGTTACGTCGCCGCGCCCTATCGCCGCCAGCAGGTCGTTGACCTGCTCGAAACGCATCGCGTTGGCGAGCTTGTCGTGACTCAGACTGGTCACGCCGAGCCGGTGCAACTCACGATCCAGCGCCGTGCGACCGGCCGCGATGCTCTCCTCCACGTTCTGCTGCTTGAACCATTGGCGCGCCTTGGCCCGCGCCCGTGAGGTGCGCAGAAATCCGAGCTGTGGGTTCAGCCAGTCGCGGCTGGGAGCCCCCCGCGCGGTGGTGAGTATCTCGACCTGTTCGCCGCTCTTGAGTTCGTAGGTCAGGGGGACGATGCGCCCGTCAACCTTCGCGCCGCGGCAGCGATTGCCGATTTCCGTGTGGATGTGATAAGCAAAATCCAAGGGTGTTGCGCCTTGAGGAAGATCCATTACGTCGCCTTGCGGGGTCAGCACGTAGACGCGCTCCTGAAACACCTCGGACTTGAAGCGGTCGATGAAATCGCCGGCATCGGTCGACTCGTCCTTCCACTCCAGGAGCTGGCGCAACCACGCGATCTTCTGGTCGTATAGTGCATCGCCGCGGGCACCTTCCTTGTAGCGCCAATGTGAGGCCACCCCGAGCTCGGAGTGTTCGTGCATCTCGCGCGTACGGATCTGCACCTCCAGCGTTTTGCCCTCCGGGCCGATCACCGCCGTATGTATGGACTGGTAGTTGTTCGCCTTGGGAGTGGCGATATAGTCGTCGAACTCACGCGGAATGTGCCGCCACAGGGTGTGCACGACGCCCAGGGCCGCGTAACAGTCGGCCAGCTTTTCGACGATAATACGCACGGCGCGAACGTCATAGAGCTCGTTAAAGCTCAAGCCCTTGCGGCGCATCTTCTTCCAGATGCTGTACAGATGCTTGGGCCGGCCGCTGATCTCGGCCTTGATGCCGGCGCGGTCGAGCTCGGCGCGAATCACGCCGACCGCTTTCTCGATGTAGCGCTCGCGATCGACGCGGCGCTCGTCGAGAAAACGCGCTACGTCTTTATAGGTCGCGGGTTCGAGATACCGAAAGGCCAGGTCTTCGAGCTCCCATTTTATCTGCCAAATGCCAAGGCGATTGGCGAGCGGCGCATAGATGTCGAGCGTCTCGCGCGCGATGCGCCGCTGTTTGGCTTCGGGCAAGTGACTCAGGGTACGCATGTTGTGCAGCCGATCGGCAAGCTTGATCAGCACGACGCGCACGTCCTCCGCCATGGCAAGCAGCAGCTTGCGCAGGCTCTCGGCGTGCGCATGCTCCTGCTTGCCTTTTTCGCGCCCGCTCTGAAAATCGATGAGTTGCATCTTGGTCACGCCGTCGACCAGACGCGCGACCCCGGCACCGAACTCCTTTTCGATCGTCTCCAGCGTGATCTCGGTGTCTTCCACAACGTCGTGCAGGATGGCCGCGGCGACGGTCTCCGGGTCCAGCTTCAGGCTGACCAGGATGTCAGCCACGGCAAGGGAGTGTTGGATATAGGGTTCGCCCGAGGCTCGGCGCTGTTCGGCATGCGCCTCACGCGCGGTTTCGAATGCGCGGCGGATAAGGTCCGTATCCTCATCGCCGTTGTTGCCGGTCAGGGTTGTCAGCCACGCCATGACGTCGGCCGCCGTCACCAGCTCCGAACCTTCACCTGCCAAACGCTTCTCTACATAAACCATACGGTTAATATAGCGTAAACGCCCTCCTCCCGTGCAATACGGCACGTGGCGCCCGATCGGACCTATCTGGAAATGGCCGCCTCAATCTCTTTTGACAACGCCGAGCCCGTCGCATTCCCAACGCCGGGGGTTTTGCCTGGTCCAAGGGACTGGAGTATAGTTGCACGAAGAACAGGGATAACCCTGCCGGTTTCATCCTAAGGAGTCGACCGCATGCTAGACCTCAGATCGCTGCTGTTGGGTACGGCGCTGACCATCGCCGTGCCGGTCGTCTGGGCGGACACGCTCAATATGCCGGCTCAGCCCCCAACCGACCACCAGAGCGGCCAGCAGTCGGGCCAGAGCATGGACCAAGAACAGACCGCGCCGGCGGACCAGGCGCCGGCCACCCGCGCCCCGAATCAGGAGCTGAGCGTGAAAATGCCCGTGCGGGGCATGACTATGACCCAGGTCGAAAAGCAGTTCGGCATCCCGCGGAATAAGCTGCCGCCCGTGGGGGATCCCCCGATCACACGCTGGGTCTATAAAGACTACACCGTGTATTTCGAGTACAAGTACGTCATTCACGCCGTCCTGAACGCCATTCCCGTCAAGCCCTGAGCCGGGGAACAAGTAAGCTGCGGCCGGGTCCGTCATAACGATTTCCGGTCCCGGCTCCACCGCCATGGCCCACACCCCACAGCGTCAGCTTCCAGCCGAATGGGCGCCTCAGAGCGGTGTCATGCTTACCTGGCCCCATCCGCACGGCGACTGGCAGCCATGGCTGACCGAGGTCGAACCCGTCTTCGTGGCCATCGCGCGCGAAGTCACACGTCGCGAAGGCCTGCTGGTCACCTGCTACGACGCCGCCCACCGGGCGCACGTCGCCCGCCTGCTCCAGGACGCCGGCGTTGACATGACCCGTGCGGTACTTCAGACCCACGCGAGCAACGATACCTGGGCCCGGGACCACGGCCCGATCACCGTCCTGGACGACGGCAAACCCCGTCTGCTCGATTTCACCTTCAACGGCTGGGGCGGCAAATACCCCGCCGAGCTCGACAACGTACTGACCCGTCACCTGCATGCCCAGGGCGTTTTCCATAACACGCCCCTGGAAACCCTGGACCTCGTCCTGGAGGGCGGGAGCATCGACAGCGACGGCCGGGGCACCCTGCTGACGACCACGCGCTGCCTGCTGTCGCCCACGCGCAACCCGAACCTCGACCGTACCGCCATCGAAGCCCGCCTGGCCGACTACCTGGGCACCCGCCGGGTCCTCTGGCTGGAACACGGCTATCTTGCCGGCGACGATACCGACAGCCACATCGACACCCTGGCCCGCTTCTGCGATGAGCACACCATCGCCTACGTCGAGTGCACGGACCCCGACGACGAGCACTACGCCGAGCTCGGCGCCATGGCGGCGGAGCTGCGCTCGTTCACCGACGCGACGGGCGAACCGTACCGCCTGGTCGCCCTGCCCTGGCCGGAGCCGAAATACGCCGAGAATGGGCAGCGCCTGCCTGCGACCTACGCCAATTTTCTAATCGTCAACGGCGCCGTGCTGGTGCCCACCTATCGCGATCCGGCCGACGCAGAAGCCCTACGCGTCGTCGGAGAATGTTTTCCGGACCGCGATACTGTCGGCATCGACTGTCGGCCGCTCATCGAGCAGTTCGGCAGCCTGCACTGCGTGACGATGCAGCTTCCGGCCGGCGCCGTATAGCGACGGTAACGGTCGCGGGAGTGATTCGGTTATCATGCTCTATCGATAACCGTTTTCGGAATGCCGCGTCCATGACCCAACGCCTGCTCACCGTCGGACTGGTCCAGCACGCCTGCGGCGAGGACCGGGAAGCCAACCTCGCCGCCAGCGAGTCGGGCATCCGGGAGGCGGCCGAGCGCGGCGCCCGCCTGGTGCTGCTCCCGGAGCTGCACACCGGCGTCTATTTCTGTCAGACCGAGGATACCCGGCGTTTCGACCTCGCCGAGCCCATCCCCGGTCCGGGCACCGAGCGCCTGGGCGCACTCGCCCGCGAGCTGGGCGTCGTGATCGTCGGCTCCCTATTCGAGCGCCGCGCCGCCGGGCTGTATCACAACACCGCCATCGTGATGGAGAACGACGGTCAGTTGGCAGGGATCTATCGCAAGATGCACATCCCGGACGATCCGGGCTACTACGAGAAGTTCTATTTCACCCCCGGCGATCTCGGCTTCACGCCCATCGACACCTCGCTGGGACGCCTGGGTGTGCTGGTCTGCTGGGATCAATGGTTCCCCGAGGCCGCGCGGCTGATGGCGCTGGCCGGTGCCGAGCTGCTGCTGTACCCGACCGCCATCGGCTGGGACCCGCAGGACGAAGCTGCCGAACAGGCGCGCCAGCGCGAGGCCTGGATGACCATCCAGCGCGCCCACGCGGTGGCCAACGGCGTTCCGGTATTGGCGTGCAACCGGACCGGATTCGAACCCGATCCGTCCGGCCAGACGGGCGGCAGCCAGTTTTGGGGCTCGAGCTTCGTCGCAGGCCCCCAGGGCGAAGTACTCGCCCAGGCCGGCTACGAGGCCCCGGAAGTCGTGGTCACCGACATCGATCTGGCGCGCGGCGAACAGGTCCGGCGTATCTGGCCCTACCTGCGCGACCGGCGGATCGATGCGTATGATGAGTTACTGAAACGCTACCGCGATTGAGCGCAGCCGGTTCCGGCCCGGCGATTTGCGGGACGGCGGGGCGTCTGTGATAATCCCAAGCCTGTATCGACTGTTTCAAAATCCGGAAATCCCCGATGATCGTTATCCTCAAGCCCGACATCAACCGCGACACGCCCGAATACGGCGAGCTGATGGAGCACCTGTCCAACCTGCCCAATATCCAGGTCCGGGTGCATGAGGAACACGGCGCCCAACAGGTGCTCACCGAGTTGTATCTCATCGGCGACACCGCCGCGCTCATCCAACAGGAGATCGAGGCCCTGCCGGGCGTGGAACGCGTAGTCCGCGTCTCGGAGGAATACCGGATACTGGGCCGCCATCGGGACGACACCCGGCCGACCTCCTTCGAATACAACGGTGTGCACTTCGGCCAGGACAACCTGAACGTCTTCGCCGGTCTGTGTGCCGTGGACAATCCGACGCACGTGGAAATGATGATGAAGGCCCTGCAGGAGCACGGCCAGGTCTGTACGCGCATGGGCGCCTACAAACCGCGCACCAACCCCTATTCCTTCCAGGGCCACGGCAAGAGCTGCCTGCCCTACGTCTTCGAGCTGGCCGGTAAGTACGGCATCAAGGTCATTGCCATGGAGGTCACGCACGAGTCCCACATCCGGGAGATCGACGACGCCCTGGCCCAGACCGGCCATCCGACGGGCGTGATGCTGCAAATCGGCACCCGCAACACCCAGAACTTCGAGCTGCTCAAGGTGGCGGGGCGCCAGCGCAACCACCCCATCCTGCTCAAACGCGGGTTCGGCATCACCCTGGAGGAGTCGCTGAACGCGGCCGAATACCTGGCCAGCGAGGGCAATACCAAGGTCGTGTTCGGCCTGCGCGGCATGAAGACCAACATGGGCGACCCGCACCGCAACTTCGTCGACTTCGCCCACGTGCCCGTGGTCAAGCG
>Ga0102944_1000453_pt1 | contig 31797 bp, 30 predicted proteins | sample SalPonD_shore_MG_FD_78172 | JGI IMG/M metagenome (GOLD analysis project Ga0102944, IMG submission 78172) | Salt pond soil microbial communities from South San Francisco under conditions of wetland restoration - Salt Pond MetaG... | ecosystem: Environmental > Aquatic > Marine > Intertidal zone >... | reverse complement strand
CAGTTTTTGCTTTAAGAGAAAAAAGTAAAATTTTTCTTTTCTTATTTAATTTTTATGTTAAATATTATTAATTATTAATTTAATTCTTTATTTTATTTTACTGCCTAATCATTTAAACAAAAAAGACTAAGGAATAAATATGAGTACATACAAAGAAGAAATTTATGATTCGATTTTAAATTATGATGAAGAAGGATTAAAAAAAATTTGTAAATCCACTCTCGATAAAGATAAAATTAAGCCAATTGATCTTGTTAATATTATTGGAGATATTATGAGTGAATATGGGGAAAAATTTGAAAAAGAAGAGATAATGCTTCCAGAACTCATCGTTGTTGCTAATATTGTAAAAAGCACAATTGATGAAATAATAGATCCTGCTATACGTGCCAGTGGAGAAAAGCGAGAAACTAAAGGGAAGATTGTGATTGGAACTGTTGAAAGCGATATTCATTCAATAGGAAAGGATTTGGTGGCTTCCTTTCTTTTTTCTAATGGTTTTGAAGTCTATAATTTAGGCGTCGATGTCCCAGCAGCTAAATTTCTAGAGAAAGCGGAAGAAGTGAACGCTGATATTATAGGTTTATCAAGTTTGATAACTTTATCATTAGATTTTCAAAAACAAGTAATTGATGTATTAATAAAAAATGGAGTACGAGATAAATATAAAGTAATTGTGGGAGGAGCGCCTACATCTGCAGATTGGGCAAAAAAAATAGGGGCGGATGCGTGGGCAGATGATTCTCTTGAAGCTGTAAAAAAAATAAATGAATTATTAAAAAAATAAGCAAATCCTAAGGAATATATAAAATAAATTTACCCCCGAATTGTAAAAATATTTTTTACTTTTTTTTCTTAAAATTTTCCAGTGATTCTTCTAATTAAATCTTCTAATTCTTTCTCGGAAATGAATTTCTTCTGGGTTATAATATCATGTGTTTTTTTTAAAATATTTTCTATAAATGGCTCATAGTTTTTAATACCCATCTGCTTACATTTCATTCTAATTGCATCACCATGGAGTGTGGTAGGTCCGAAAATCAAACTTTCAGTCTGACCAACGATTTCAGGTCTATAAGGGGTGAAGCACATCCAGTATTTATCTTTCTCTATAGCACTCATAACATGTAATTCGCTCTCATGTAGAAAAGTATTTCTTCCTACAACAGGTTTATTGTAAGGTAGTGGAACTCCAGACACTTTTTCCACATACTTGCTAAGAGCAAATAATTTTGAGAGATCTATTCCAGTGTCTATTCCATATAACATCTCTAATGAGACAACTACTTCTTCAAAAGAAGTATTTCCTCCTCGATCTCCAAGTTTATTCACTACTAAATCCATAAAAGATGCTCCTTGCTCTACAGCAGCTATAGTTGAGGCAGTTCCCAATCCGAAATCATCATGAACATGTATTCCTATGGGAATATCTTTAACTAAAGGTTTAATTTGTTTTATTAAGTAAGAAATCGCTGAGACATTGCACGCTCCCACAGTATCATATAACATTATCATTTTGACTCCATTCTTAACTCCTTTTTCTATCGCTCTTTTAAGAATAGAAAGATCTGAGCGAGTAGCATCAACACAATCGAGAATTGCTTTACCACCTAATCTTTTTATTCTAGTTAAAACAGATGGAATCAATGCTATCATAACCTCAGGAGTTACTTTCTCATCTCCAGTAAATAATTGAAGTTGCCATTTGGTAAGAACGATTCCAAATCCTATATAATCTAGTTTAGCCTCTAAAGATTTTTTGATTTCATTAGTCCAGCGAGAAGGGTTTGAACTTAAATGTGAATAGGTTTTTAATTTTAATCCTAGTTCTTTAATTCGATTTGCTAAGTCCCATTGATCTTGGACATGCCCGATATACCCACAATCTATATGCTCTACACCGATATCTTCTAATTTCTCAACAATTTTAATTTTCTCATCTAAAGTATAATAGACTCCTGGAGTTTCTTCCCCTTCCCTAATAGTAGAATCCCTTACATATACTCTTCCTGGAAAATCAAGAGAATTTCTTAGCTCCTCATTATAATTTAATGGTGAAACCCACCATTTTTCATTAAACCATTTGGTTTTTTGATTCATTTTACAGAAATTATTTCATAGGTTATAATTATGATATATTTTTATTTGATGATAAACCAAATAAATTTATAAATTAAATTTTTAGGTAATTTTATAATTCTTCATTGGTATATAAAATAACCCCCATTTTATAATTTGAGTTTAATATGGAAAATCGATCATTTAATATTCTAATCTTATTAGCATTATTTTCTTCAGCACTTTTTAGCATAATTACACCAATGGCTAAAGAATTAACTGCTGATTTAAATCTTAAAGGGGAAGATCAAGTAGCATTCATAAATTCAATGTTCTTATCGGTGGGTGCCTTTTGCTCGATTATTTGGGCTTTATTAGCAGTTAAATTTTCTAGAAAAATTCTATTATTAACTGCTACTTTAGAATGGTCGTTATTAACATTATTTACGATTTTTGCCACAGATTTTTATTCATTTTTAATTTTTCAATTACTTGCTGCTATAGGCTTTGGAGCAGCATTACCCCTTATTTATTCATTGACTATAGATTTATTTGAACCATCAGAACGGGGTATAAAATTTGGTACTTTAAGTGCATATTATATATTAGGAAATGGATTAGGACAAATTCTCTCAGGATTTTTAATAGATTATTATTCTTGGCAAATACCTCTTCTAATTGTAGCAATTAGCGGTTTTATTTGTACTATTTTATTATTGCTTATCAAAGAGCCAATTAAAGGAGAAAAAGATGGTTTAATTGAAATAAAAGATGGCTCTATAATTGAATTAGGTTTTAAAATCAAATCTGAAGATTTAAAAAAGATTTGGAGGATAAAGACTACACGCTGGATTTTAATCTTAGATTTTGTTATGTTCGTAGGAATAGGGGCAGTTTCTTCTTTCTTTATATCAATGTTAAAAAATGATTTTAATTTAAGTTCTACTTTTGCTACTATTTTACTGATAATAGTATTTGGAAATCAAATTCCCAGCGGTATTATAATAGGAAAACTTGGAGATAGAAAATATCAAAGTGATAAAAAAGGAAGAATAAATATAGCTATGAAATGTCTATTATTTGGAGGAGTAATCTATGCACTCGGATTTCTATTAGCAATTTTTTTAAAGAATATTTTCTCATTTACAATTTTTTTCATCTTGATTCTCTCAGGAGCCTTCTTATTTGGAGGAATTGACCCATTAATGCAAGCAACTTTAGGAGAAATTAATCCTCCAGAGATCAGATCAACAGTGTATGCAATAAATTACTTAGCCACTACTACTTTTGGGAGATCACTCAGTCTGCTTCTTTTAGGATACTTTTTCATAATATTTAATTATGAATATTCTCCAGGATATTTTATATTATTTTTAATAGCATTAAGTTCTTTAATATTTTTCCTTCCTATTATGAATAATTTTCTAAATGATATGGAGAATTTGAGATTAATACAAAAAGGTGAATGAAATCTTATTTAAAAGAGAGATTTTATGCTATTTTATAATTTTTTTAGCTAAATCTTCTAATTCTTCTTCTGAAATATAATCTTGAGCTTTTATTTTTTCTTGTATTTTTTTACGAAGAATATTTATATTATTTTCCGTCGCTTTTAGCCCTATTTTTTCCAACTTCGCTTTTAGAGCGCGATCCTGAAGTGTTGTAGCTCCAAAGATTAACTTGCGTGTTTGACCCACAACATGAGGCTGAAATAATTCCCAAGTTACCCAATTTCCTATTAATATCTGTTCTACATGCAAGTCTGATTCGTGAACAAAACAATTCTTTCCGATGATTGCTTTATTTGGTTGTACTGGCGTCTTGCTATATTTTTCAATTAGTTGAGAAATTTCTGTAATCATTTCCAATTTCAAATTTAGGTTTATACCATATAAAATTTCTAAAGCCATAATAACTTCCTCCGTGGCTGCGTTCCCTGCTCGATCACCAAGACCATTAAATATTACATCCACAATTTCAGCTCCTCCCTCAACTCCAGCAAGAGTAGTGGCAGTAGCTAATCCTAAATCTTGGTGTGTATGTACTTCTACGGGAATATCTCCAACGATATCTTTTGTGAATAATACATTTTCCTTGAAAGCTAATGGAAGAGCACAGCCATTTCCATCATAAACTACTACACGATCTACACCGGCATCTATAGCAAGTTGACAAAATTTTTTCCAATATTTCGGAATTACTCTTCCAGAACCAAACGCAACATATGCACCTTGAGATTTAGCATATTCAATACCTTCAGTAATCCTTTCATATACTTGATTTCTACTTTTCAAGGCGGGACTTGGAACCAATAAAAAATTTATATGATCTGCTTCTGATGCTATGATTTCATCTACTTCCTTTTTAATATCTTCAACATATAAACGAGCATGAGAGGATAATTTCATTTTAATGCCTTCTCTTTTTAATGCTTTAAATGTCTCAGCATGCTCCTTAATACCCGCAGCATAGCCTACTTCAATCTCTGGAATTCCCATTTCTTCTAAAAGTTTAGCAATTTCAATTTTTTGATCGATTGTAAAATAAGTACCAGGTGTTTCTTCCCCTTCTCTCAATGTATCATCTTTTATTATTATTCGTTCAGGAAGTTTCATCTGATTCCTTACAGATTCAGCAAAATTCCATTCAAAGCTCCACCAACGCTGTTTCTTATCCATTCTCATTGATGCCCAAGCATTTAACCACATATTTTTTCCTCTTCAAAGTTAATATATATTTTTTATAATCTCAAGTAAATAAAAATTATTAAATATATAGTTTTAGATTCTTCGGTGAACCAAAACAAACCTATGCTCTGTTTGAGTGGCTTAATTAACTCTTTTTACAAAAAATATAATTTAATAAAATTTTTAATCTAAAAGGATAATAATTAATTACATATTTTTCTTTTTTTTTTCAGAAGTAACCTTTAATAAATTAAATTTATAGCAGGATGAATTATATAGAAATTTATTTCCTTTTTAATTGATGCGTAAATAGTTTCTTTTTAAAAAGAAATAAAAAGTAATAAATCCATATATAATCAAGATGAATTTAAATAAAATAAAGGTGCTTTCAAAAGACGAAATCGAAGAAATCCATAATGCTACTATCTATTTATTAGAAAATGTAGGAATTAAAATAGATTGTAAAGACGTTCAAAATCTTATGAAAGAATATGGAGCAAAAGTAGATGAAGATTCTGGTTTTGTTAAATTTCCAGAGTCTTTAGTTAATGAAATGATCGAAAAAGTGCCAGATTCCTTCACACTCCATGGTCCAGATGGTTCTTTTAACTTTGAGGTAAATACTACTTCTACTCAATACGCGACTATTGGAACACCTGTAAAAATCTATGATCCAAGTAAAAAAAAAGGAGTAAGAAAGACCATCTTGGAGGATACTATCAAACAAATCCGGATTGTTGACACATTAAAACATATTAATTGTTCACATGTTGACGTTTGGCCAAATGATGTGAAATATACTGCCATACATGCCCATGCTATGTATCAATGGGTTAAAAATACTCGAAAACCATACGGATTAGGTTGTTTTGGGAAATTACCCTCTCAAGATATGATGAATATGGCATCTATTGCTTGTGGAGGAGATGAAGAGTTGAAAAAAAATCTACGCCTGGTTGGGTTTTTTAGTACTACGAGCCCATTACAATTTTCGAAAATTATGACGAATGGATTTAAAGTTTTTGCAAAATATAAACAACCTACAATTATTGCGCCTGAAGCTCTCGCAGGTGCATCAGCACCGGTTACATTAGCAGGGCTTCTCACCGAAATTAACGCTGAAAACCTGGGAGGTGCTGTCTTAGCTCAGATATTTAATCCTGGGGCTCCGCTATTTTATGGGAATGTTTCACATATAATGGACATGAAAACCGGTAATTCAGCGATGGGTTCAATAGAGACAGGTTTGATCACCACGGCCGTAGCCCAAATGGGGAGATATTATGGATATCCGTCACGAAGTGCGGGAGGAGTGACAGATTCGAAGGTATTGGATCTACAAAATGGAATCGAGCGCATGCAGACACTTCTATTGGCTGCTCAAGCAGGAATAAATTATATTACGGTTGCAGGAACATATGAGGCTACTTTAGTTGAAGCTTTAGAATTGTTGTTAATAGATGATGATTTAGTTGGAATGGTGAAAAGAGCACTAGAGGGGATTGAAGTGAATGAAGAGACTATTGCATTAGATACAATTGAGAAGGTTGCGACAAGCGATAAAAAAGGCGCTTCATTTTTAGGAGAACTCCATACTATTAAACACATGAAAAAGGAACTATATATGCCTAATCTGATGGATAGAAAAAGAAGATCTACCTGGTGGAAAGAGGGAGGAAAGAATATTATTGAAAGAGCACGAGAGAAAGTAGAGGAGGTACTTAACACCCATAAACGACCCGAAATTTCTCAAGATATTGATAATCAATTTAAAGCTTATATTAAAAAAGTAGAATCCCGATCCTTACAAGATTATATGAAAGCAGAAGATTTAGAATCTGCCTCAGCACCCGTTCCTGGAACTGAAATAAAAGAAGATTAGAAATATTAAAAATTAAGGTTTAAGCGTTATGAAAAATATTTATGAACATCTTTCAGAAGAATCTCCTTGGTCTTGTTTTTTTGCTATAGAATCTTATATGAAAGCCCTTAATATAGAGTTAACCATAGAGAATCAAATAAAAGCTTTGATACACTATCAACGAGATTATAATTTTGATTTAGTATTTCCAAGGATGGATTTGGATGAATATACAGATTTTATCTCTAAAGTGAAGTCAAAAAAAGATAAAATTTCCAAAAGTGAGGATTGGGCAAATTTTAGTCCAGAACAAATTTTTAACACTCCAGATTTATCTCAGATATCGAATTCATCAACATATCAGGTATTAAAAGCAATTAGAGATTATAGAAATTCTAGGAACACGTTTAAGTATCTAGGAGGATTTATACCGGCTCCTTATACCTTAGTCTCTTTAGTACTTGACTTAAAGGTGGTTTCAGAATTAGTCATTTTTGATCCAGAATTCCTTAAAAAAATGGTAGAATTTATAACACCGGTTATTGAGCAATATGCAAAAATATTAAGCAATTATGTAGATACTTTTTTTATATTGGCTCCCAGCGAATGCACTATAATGAAAAATTCATACATTAATCTTGTCCAAAAAAGCATGAATCACCTTATTCACTATTGCGTTTCGGAATTGAATATCCCAACTATAATCCATATTTGTGGGGCAAAAAATAAAAATATCATTAATGAAGAGATCATAAAACCTATGAAAAACGCAGGAATCTGTGGGTTGAATATTCCAAATATTATCGAAAATACTCCTTTGGCACATAAATATGATTTAATTTTATGTGGAGGGATCGATCCAGTCCAAATTCAATTAGAACCATTTGAGAAAACTTTTAAAAAGATATCCTCATTGCTGAAGGAAATTTTATCAATGAAATTCATTTTAGCTACTAATTGTCAGATTAAATGGGCTCCTGATCAAATATCTTCTGAAGACCTAATCAATCTATTCTATAAATTGCTGGCTATAGCAAAAAATTGATGGATAATTATTTAATTTGACAAAACTATTCTTTTATCCATTTCCAATATAATTAGTTAAAAAAAATAAAAAGAAATATAAAAAGAGAAATTATTATATCATTGGAAGATAAAAAAATGGAATTAAACCAGAAACAAATAGAGACTTTAAAGAAACAAATTATAGATGGGGAAGATCTTAAAAAAGTATTGAATCAATTCCCTAATGCTGAAATTGCGATTATCATGGGGTGGGACAGGTATTCTTATGAATCCTATGTAAAAGATGCATATTTTAGCAAAAAGAGAGCAAAAGAAATAATGGATAAGATTCCACCGAATGGAACTCCAGATCTTTCAGATATATATCATATCATAATAGTAAAAACTAAGGAATTAAATCAAGAAAAAATAAAACATGGAACTGATACTCTGGATGAAATACATATAAAATTTGTTTATGAATATTTAGAAAAAGCGCTTAAAGATTAAAAAAACTCTTTTTAGAGTTAATCATTTTTAATATTTTTTATAACAAAATGGATTTGTTGATGGTAATTGATATTTCAGCATAATAAAAACAATTTATTTTATATTGGATTTAATTTTTGGCCAAGAGACATGGCAATCGTCAAAAAAAATAAGTTATTCCTTTAACAGTTCTATTAAATCTTTTAATTGCGGTTTTATTCGGGCCTTCTTACCAAATACTCTTATAAACCAATAGCAATCTGGGCAATAAAATGTCACATAATCTCCCTTATAATCTTTTACTCTGAATTCTGCTATTTTTTCAGAAATATCTTTCCGCAATTGATGACCAACCCCTCCTCCACAGCAAAAAAGAGGAATATCTATTATCTCATATCCTGAATTTTTTAAAAGAACTTCGATTTTATCTTTGATATCCTGCTTATAATCATATATAAAAGGACAAGCATGTTGAATACTTACTTTTCCCGATTTTTTTCTTCTGAGGGTTTTAGATATTTAGTATAATTATTGATCATTATACTCATGGATTGAATTTGATCCTATCTTTAATTGTTCATGGTTGTTGGGACTCGAACCCAAATCTCTCGCACCAAAAACGAGCATCTTACCATTAGGCTACTAGCTTAATTAAAGTTCAGATCATTCTTTGCTTATTAGCTAATTCTAAAGCAATTAGTTGGATATTGTGCGGCTCACCAGGACTCGAACCTGCACCACCCCCTTTCCAATAGGGTATGCTCCCCGTTAGACGATAAGCCATATCCGTTTATCGCATGGAATAACCTTAAGCGCTCCAGAGCAAGAAGTACTCTATATTCAAAAATAAATCCCCTCATTAATGATATCGCGGCGCCTTGAATTTATTTTGCTGCGCGCAAGTCCTTCTTATTAACTTCAATTCATTTGTGGATTTTTGTTGTTAAATTACTAGGACATAGACTTGTCCTGATTAACTCATGAATCTTATGTCATACCATTAAGGCTATAATATAATAACTCCCCTTCATATTTAAGCCATTGGCTTCTTGAGGGAATCTTGAGGGAATATTTTGAAGTTGTGGGAAATTATTGGGAAGATCATTGATTTAAATTGGACATATTTCTATTTTTAATATATTATCTCAATTTTCCTAATTCAATTTCACCTAGTGACAAATCACTTTAAAAATCTAAATAAAGCACTTCTTCAAATTCTTAAGGCAGATTTTCACATGATCTCAATTATAGACACATAAATTAGAGAAGACTCTGTTTTGAAAAATAATCTGAAGTACTACCCAGTAAAATTCTGTGTAGCGTAAGAAAAAGAGTGAAAGAAAAAAAAAAGAGATGTAGATTTGCGTATAAGCATTAAATCTACAAATTGTTATCAAGATTTTAAGCTGATAGTCCACCGTCTTTTATAATCCAATTATATGTAATACCCGTAAGGTAATCATGGGCATCTTGAGCCTCGCTGCTATATTGTACATCTCCTACGCCAAGGGTGACATGACTTTGCAATGAAGTTAAATTTGACCATCCAATGAGCAAGCTATCATAATTCTCTGTGGATAATGCACTACCGTTGAACATCCCATTCATATCTCCTACATTTGATACAACCCAGCTACTCAGGTTTTGGTTGAAATTAGTAGCCCCATAGAACGTCCAGTTCATATCTATTACGCTCGACACATCCCAATCCCCAATAGATTGATTGAACGCAGCAGCATCATAGAACATCGAGTCCATATAATGCACGCTCGACACATCCCAATCCCCAATAGCTTGGTTGAAAGAGGTAGCATTCCAGAACATTAATTCCATATCATACACGCTCGACACAGTCCAATCCCCAATAGCTTGGTTGAAAGAGGTAGCCCCATAGAACATCCAAGTCATATCTGTCACGCTCGACACATTCCAATCCCCAATAGCTTGGTTGAAATTATCAGCGCCACGGAACATCGAGTGCATATCTGTTACGCTGGACACATCCCAATTATTCATGCTTGGTACGGTATCAAGAGTAGAGCAGTCTCTAAAAGCACGACTTAAAGTTGTTATTCTTGTCAAATTCAAAATATCCGTTGCGGTAATCTTAAGATTAGAGCACCCTTCAAAGTAATCTCCTGAATTTCCTAAACGCAGGTCACCCCATTGCTTAATTTCAAGCAGTTTGTCTTTATCTCCGCGATTATTAAATCTCCAGCCAATAATTTTTCCAGTGATAATAATTGTATATACCCTTTCTGAAGTATATGTGTGATTTACTTCAGATTGGTTCCATTTCGTAATCGTATGTTTAATCCCATCACCCCAATTAACAGTAAAATTATATTCTCCAATTTCTTCCAAAGGTAAATTCACCTCGTCGTCATTGCTTAGCCCAGGCTTTGAAGTATTCCATACTGAGATAAATGCGTTTTCTGGTACTTGCTCCCCTCCGGGAGGTAATAAGAATAAATTCCCTTCCTCTACTTCTCGCGGCCAGAAAGCGATTGATAAACCAATAGCTACTCCACCCCCTATTAACACAGCGATAATTACCACTGAAAGGATTTTTTTATTGATCATCTTATATCACCTATTAAATAATAATGACTTAATTATAAATCTTGTTAAAAATAGTTTTGATTCTTATGTACTTATCTAGTAATTTTTTATGGAAAAAGTATAATTTTTCGATTTTCATAAGCCGGTAGATTTATCTTTTTATACAAAAAAATTTAAATTTTTAAGAATATTAAAAAAAATCATTATCAAAAAGATTGGGAAAAAATGGAAATTTGAACATAGAGACAGTACTTCAAGTAAATTTAAAGATTCATTATTAGCTCAATTTTTTATGAAAGAAGTTATTTTATAATTAATAGAAATTAAAATAAAGTGTAAAATAATTAAGAAAAAGAATTGAATGGATTTTATAAAAATTTTTCTCACTCCAGATATATCCCAAATTTCAAAATCATCAACATATCAGGTATTAAAAGCAATTAGAAATTATAAAAATTCTGGGAATACTTTTAATTACATAGGAGGATTTCTTCCAGGTCCATATACGCTAGTTTCTTTAGTACTTGATTTGCAGACGGTTTCAGAATTATTGATTTTTGAACCTGAGTTCCTTGGGAAGATGGTGGAATTTGCAACTCCGATTATCGAGCAATATGCTAAAGATTTAAGCGAAAATGTGGATACTTTTTTTATATTGGCTCCAAGTGAGTGTACAATTATGAAAAACTCTTATATTAAACTTATCCAAAATAGTATGAATCAACTCATTCAATATTGCGTCTCGGAATTACATATTCCAACACTGATGCATTTTTGTGCAACTAAAAATAAAAATGTAATTAATGAAGAAATTATAAAACCTATGAAAAACGCAGGAATAAGTGGGTTAAATATTCCAAATATTATAGAAAATATACCTTTAGCACAAGAATATGATTTAATTTTATGTGGTGGTATCGATCCCATCAAAATTCAAATAGAAACCATTGATAAAACTCTTGAAATGATATCAGCATTGCTAAGTGAAACTATATCAACAAAATTTATTTTAGCAACCAATTGCCAGATTAAATGGGCTCCTGATCAGATATCTTCTGAAGATCTAATTAATCTATTCTTTAAATTGCTTTCTATAGCAGACAATTAATTCGTTAATTGCTTTATTAATAGTAATTTTTTAAAGCTTAAAATAAATAATTTTGCAATATCCTTAGCGATAAAAATATTTTGAAATAAAATTAATTTCCAATTTACTAAAAACGAATTCTTTCCTATTGGATTTAATTATTGGCCAAGAGTCATGACGTTTTATTTTTGGGCGGAATATAATCCGAATGTAATAACGAAAGAAATGAAAATTATAACTAACTTGGGTGGTACATGTATGCGAATTTTTATTCAATGAGAAGATTTTTTATCTATTTCAATGAATGCCTTTGACAGCTATGTATTTATCATATCAAAAAAGAAATAGGTTATTCCGTTAACAATTCTAGTAAATCTTTTAATTGAGGTTTTATACGGGCTCTTTTACCAAATACCTTTATAAACCAATAACAATCTGGGCAATAATATGTGACATAATCTCCTTTATAATCTTTTACTCTAAGCTTTGCTATTTTTTCAGCAACATCTTTTCTTAATTGATGACCAACTCCTCCTCCACAACAAAAAAGAGGGATATCCATTATTTCGTATCCTGAATCTTTTAAAAGATTCTCAATTTCATCTTTAATTTCTGGCATACAATCATATATTAAAGGACATGCATGTTGAATACTTACTTTACCCGATTTTTTATTCACTAATGGCTTTAAGTATTTAGTAAAATACTCAATTTCAATACCTAAATCACTGTAATGCTTTTGAAATACCATATAACAACTAGGACAGACAGTGATAATTTTTTTAAAGCCCTTCTCCATGAAAATCTTTTTATTTCTCGCGATAAGGTTATTATATGTATTTATATCTCCTGTTACAAGAATAGGATAAGCGCAACATATTTCTTTTTCTAAAGCCGTAAATTTAATTCCTTGAGTGAAAAGGTACTTTGCTATATGAGTTCCATATTGAGGTGTTTTAACATTTACAAAACAACCAAAATATAATAAAGTATCAGAAGTTTTTGGGAGTGCTTTTGGAAGTTTGATTCGGCTTTTTGCATCTTTATAAGGACTTCCATATTCTTCAAATATTTTTTTGGTTTTCTCTAAACCTTCTATTTTATTTCCATCTTTCAAAAATTTTTGTTTGAGTAGGATTCGCTCATCAGAAGTCCCACATTCCCTACAATGAACGCAACTATAGAGTTTATAATAGTCTTCTTGAGTAAATTTATATTCATCCTTTGTACGGAGAAGTTCGTGAACCTCTTCATTTGTAATAAAATTTTCAGGTTCAACCTCTTGCGCAGGATAACCCCTTTCCTTTTTTTCTTCCATATAAGCTCAATACCATCCAAATTACATTAATAATTCAAAAACATCCTTTGCTTGAGGGTGAATTCTATATTTTTTAGCAAAGCGAAAAAGCCACCACCAGCACGATACACAGTAGGTTGTCACATAGTCTATCTCTTCCCTATCAAAATCTTTTATTCTTTTTTCACCTATAGCATCAATAATATCAAGTCTATGCATACGCCCTAATCCATGACCACAACACCACATGGGTATATCAATCACGTTATATCCACTTTTTTTAAAGATTTTTTCAACGAATTTATCTACATTATCTCGTCCACGATACATAAGTTGACAGAGATGTTGAAATGCTACATTACCAGATTTTTTTTGCTCAGCAGGTTTTAAATAATCCGAAATATACACAACTTTGATCTCTTTATCCATTGCTTTAGCATAGTTATTCCTAAAAAGATAATAACATGCGGGGCACAAACAGATTATTTTTTCATAGTTTTTAAAAATTTCAATGTTTTCTTTCATACATGTCTCGAGTTGTGTTGTGGAGCCTGACACATACCAAGGCCACCCGCAACAAATTTCTTCATCCAGAATGGTAAAGTCAATATTATTTTTCAATAAATATTCTAAAGCATGCTCAGTATAATGGGGGATTCGCATTGTGGAAAGGCATCCCATAAAGAAAAGTGTACTTGATTCTTCTGGAATTCCTTTAGGGATTTTTATTCTCATTTCTTTCATAGAATAAGGTGTTCTATATTCTTTAAAATTAGTAAGCATTTCATCCCATCCCTCAAAAGTATACCCTTGTTCTAAATATTTCTGCTTTAGTAGAATTCTTTCTTTTTCGGTTTCACATTCTCCACAATCTACGCAGTTATAAATCTTATAATAATCTTCTTGCTTAAATTCGAGTTGGTTTAGATTTTCAACCATCTTTTTAACTTTTTTATCTTCAATAAAATTATCAGGATCCACTTCTTTTGTAGGATAATTCTTTCTACCTTTAATTCTCTCCTTCATAATAGAAACCTTTATATTTAGAATTTTCCTTATTCTTTAAATCCATATGTTCTAAATTATAAGAACTTTCATTATATTCATATGATATTAATATGAATAAAATTAAATAATAAATATGAATAGATTTACTGATTTCAAAAGAACAAGAGAAAAATAAAGGAAAAAAAGAAAGATATTAATCTTTGTCTTCTTTGAGCTTCACGAGGTCTCTTTGTATTCCAATTTCCCTGTTGTAAGGAAGGGGTGTACCGCAATTATCTCGCTTACTCTCGTTTTCTCGAAAAGCTTCATCTATCATTTCATCTAATTCTTCATCCGAAATTTCTTTTTCACTCATATTTTTAAATACATCAAGAAATGATTTAAAAATTTAGATTATGAAATATTTATTTCTTAGAGTAGGTGGCTTTCTTTAAAAAGTAAATTGTTCTAATAATTTATTTCTTATTGAACTTTTTTTTTATTACTATAAGATATTTTATAATTAACAATTTAAGAGATTTTATAGAGAAATAATTGATTTAGAAAAAAAGAAAGAAAATAATTAATATAGATTTTAATCATAAGATTCATTCATATATTTCAATACGGCTTCCTCTTTTTCAACTGGACGTCTTTCGGGAATTTGAAGGAACTTTTCTTTATGCGTTTCATAGAAATCTGGACTTAAAAATAAATTGCAATAACAAGTACCATATTCTTCTATATCCGGAGGCGCATACTCACAGGGGCAAATAAGATCTCTCTCTAATTCCCTTTTACCGCAAGCAAATCTACATGGACAAGATTGATACCCATAGCGTTTTTTATTTTCCACAAGACCCTCAATTAAATCATTTAAGGTTTGTTGATCCTTTTGTAGGATCCAATTATTCCTTTCACAGATCTTTTTACAATACTCCATCATTGCTTCTTCAGTTTCCATATCAAAAGTCATATTAATCATCCTCCTCGAATATTTCTTTATATTTATTCATATCGTAGCCTATAACATATTTATCATCACAGATTAGGAACGGATAAGCAACTCTTTCTTGATAATTTTCTTTTAGAAAATTTATGATTTCTATTTTTTCTTTAGGATCTATTTGATCTACATCGACATATCTATATTTTACATTTTTATCTTTAAGATATCTCTTACATTTCTTACACCATTGACAAGTACTTAGAGTGAATGCCATTACATCTATGCTGTCATTTTCTCCTTCTTCTAATTTAGCAATTTTTTCTATAAATTCAGGGAATTTGTTTTGAGTCATTTTTTTCCACATTAATATCAATTTATCTTTAATTTTTTTAAAAAGTAGGATTTAATATAATAAAACGTAATAATTAGATCACCTAATAAGATAAAAGAGATAAATTAATTATATCTACCATTTATATTTTATATATAATTTTTATTGGCTTTATATAATAAGATTTCTTTCATATTTCTTATAATAGACTATGCCCCAAGAACAAACGTTATGTATCATATATTTTGATGCAGTAATAGGTCCCAATGTTTTTTATTGTAATAATATGTTCTCAGAAGAGGGAGGGTTTCCAAACTTCGAGCGTCTTCTTGAATTCAGTGATGGAGAAGGTACCTTTATTTATGCATTTCAAAAGTATCAAACGATAAATCATACTTTTTATCTGCCAAGTCCTTATGCGCGAGGAGGAAAAGAAATCATTATGATTTCTTATTTAATTAAGGCGGCTTCCTTTAAAAATGAGATTTCAGATGTTTTTAATTATTTACAATCTAAAACGCCTATTTTATTAGAGTTTGCGAATAAATTAAAAACTCTGGAAGATTTCCCAGAAGTTTTACATAAGAATATTAAAATACATTTGAAGGAAAATCTTTTTAAATTGGGAAATTCCGATTTTCAAAAAAACTTTTTTTCATTATTAAATACTACTTATAATACATTAGCTCAAATTATTCATTCGGATCTTATTCATCCTGATGAATCTATTAAAAAAGTGTTTATATTTGGAGCCGATTATGTTGGAAAAAACAATTTTTTAAGAAATATTGAAATGATTCAATTAAATTTACAAAAAAATAAGGATATTCCGACTAAGATTTTTCAAGTGGTAATTGATAATCTGGAAATTTTGAAGGAAGATTGTATAGAAATGGGATTAAAATGTGATCAATGTGAATTCAATAATCGATGTATTAAATATGCCGAAGGATTTATAGTTATTTTTGATATCTCTAATAAATCATCAATTATTGAAGCTAAAGAACGATTTAAGATTATTATCAGTAAATTATGCCAGCGAACACCAATAACTAAAATACCAATATTACTAATTGGGAATAAATTTAATTATCATGAAGAGTTCTCTTCTAAAATCATCTATAAGACTTTTCAAAAAAAACAAGCAAAAAAATGTGCTATAGATATTCAATATTTTACTATGGATGTCTCAAAAGATAATGACAAAATACTTGATTCTTTAAGGTGGTTGATTAGAAAAATGATATAACTTCAATTTAATGAAATTTTGTGAATATCAAACCTTAAAATGGATATAAATAGCAATTTAATGATATAAATAAAGCATTAAATAATAAAAAAAAAGCATGAGAGAACCCAATACTTTATTAGGTAAAGGAGAGGTTGAAAAAGATGTGATACTTATTGGGGGTGAAGATCCTCCTTTAGTAAAAAAATTATGTGAAGAGATAATGAATTTTTCCCTTATCCGTAAAAATAAGGGGTTTCACTCTTTTAAATGTATATCTTATAATACAAAGGTCCAATTTACAATGGTTATAACAGGCATAGGACCATCTTGTACAGAAATAGCTTTCAATGAATTAGCAAAATTAGGAGCACGTGTTTTTATTCGCGCAGGAACAAGTGGTGCGCTTAAGAAAGATCTTGATTTAAAAAGCGTGGTTATCACTAAGAATGCTTTGCGTTTAGATGGTGTGAGTGATTTATATATTGATACTAAATTTAGAGCTGAAGCTGATAATTCTATAATTAATGCATTAATAGAAGCTGCAAATATGTTAAATATTAAATACAAAACAGGTGCTACTTTAACTAGCTCTAGCTTTTATGCTGTTGGAGGAAGACTTTTAGAAGATAAAGTAAAATTTGACGGTTATTCTGCCAATTCTCTTTTCAAACCGCCAGGATTTGAAGTTCTTGAAAAAGCATTAACACAAAAAAACGTTTTAAACGTTGATATGGAAACAGCTACCTTATTAGTCCTTTCAAGATTAAATGAAATCAAAAGTGGGTCTGTTTGTGGTATTTCTAATTATATACCTTGGAAAAAAGAAGAGCAAATAAAACATACAGAAAAGAGCCTAAATAATGCACTATCAATTGCAGTTAAAGCTATTGAACTAATTAACACATGATTTATTTTATAAATTTTATTGAATGAAAACACTTAAAAGGATGATCAAGAAAGAAGTTCAACGGCTTCTCGTCCGTTCATTCCCTCTTTAATGCCAAATTTTCTTGCAAGTTTAGTAACTTCTGATATCTTAGCATTCAATAAATCTTCACAAGTAATTAATGGAGCTCCAATGCGTCCATGAGCTGTTGCGATCACTTGCTCGTGTTTTTCCATCAATTTTGCATCAAAAGCACCACAACCCACCATTCCCTTATTACATATGATCGCAACCCATTGTCCACTCTCCCAACTTGCTTCAATTCCTTGGACAGAGGTTTTACCTCCCTTTACAGGCAATTTTCTTACTTTAACATTAGATTCATCATTCATATTAATCTATCTCATTTCAAATATTTATTTTATTCTCCTAATGCTTCTTTTCTAAATTTGTTCATATCAATTATAATATTCTCGAGTCTGGATTTTTCAGCAGCAAATCCCATAAAATGACTTTCTAAATGACTTCGAGCGTCATTAAAGGGCTTAACCTTACCAGTGCGTATTCTTTCAATGAATTCTTCCATTAATCTGTCATCTCCTGCATCATGTCCTTGCTCTTGAATTTTTTTGTGGTATATCAATTTCTTTTTCATAGTTAATTTATCATAAAACCAAATTTTTTCTCCAGTTACTTTAAAATTTCCAGTGAGCATTCCATCTGTACCATCAATTCTTATATACCTTCCTTCTATTGGGGCATGTCCTTGAACAGAAAAGACGCCTGTAATACCATTTTCAAATTCAATATTGATTACTTGGTTATCCACAACATTATTATCACAAAAATATACACATCGCCCATAAGGACCTTCTTTTATTGCTTTCCATCTCCCTTCAACAGAAAAGTCTTCGGTTATTGCACTTATTGGCCAATCTTTGAATTCGATAGCCAATTTTAATCTAGGAATGAATTTACTCATAAATTTAGTTAATTTTTTATGTTTAATTGTAAGCCATCCTCCAATATTAGCTAACTTGCTATCTGCTTCACGAGCTATATTCAGCATTGGTGTGTAATCTATATATAATATAGGAGCATAGAAAATACAAGTTTCTTTATGAGGGCAACCATCAAGACAACGCTTTGTTGCTCCTGGAGGGGCGTTTTCAGGCTTGAAATGAATAAGACTCCCGAAAGAACTTAATTTTTTAGGCTTATCTCCAATTATCCAGTGCATTAAATCTAAATCATGACAGCATTTTGCCAATATTAAGGGTGCCGCTACTTCTGTATTTCTTGCAATTCCTCTTACGTAACCATGTCCAAAATGCCAATATGACATGTTTTCTTCCATGTTTATCTTTATAATTTGTCCTAATTTTCCGCTTTGGACTATTTCGTGAATTTTCGAAAAAAATCCCGTGTAACGAAATTCATGACAGATTTGTAGTTGTCTGCCCAATTCTTCTGCCTTTTTAACAATTTTTACGCTTTCATCTAAAGTTTGAGCAATAGGTTTTTCCAATAATATATCATAGCCTAATTCAAGAGCTTTCAATGTGGGTTTGGTGTGCATATTATCACGAGTAGTAATTATCGCAACATCAGCAAACTTTTGTTCTTTCAAAATTTCTTCCCATGTGGTGAATGTGTATTTTTTAGGGATTTGATATATATCTCTCATTTCTTTCCGCTTCACATTATTAGGCTCTGCGACACCCACGATATTGAGCTTATCTGGATTTTCTTTAGCAAATTTACCAAAAGAATCCTTTCCTCGATATCCAGCTCCAATAATTATAGCTGTTATAGGTTTTTTATCAGACATATTTAATTTTTTTGAATTTAATACCTAATTTAAAAAGAGATATGAATATTAAAAAAGTTTTATTTTAAGACAATTAAAAGCCCTCCTTATTTTGGAATATCAGATATTTATTTCTAATAAACAAACTTGTTTTATAAGATATAAAAATAATGCTCTAATAGGGTTTATTTTATAGATTATGAAGATTAAGATTATTTTCATGAATTACTTTCATTCATTAAAAAGGAGTGATATTAATTTTGGGAATATTAACCGAAAAAGAAATTAAGGAATTACCAAAGCGATTCGACACGGTTCCCTATAATACTTTTTTTAAGTTATGGTACGCACTTCAAAAAGCATTACCCTCGAATCAGAAAGAAGAAATTTTAACTAGAATTGGGAGAACTATAGGGGGAGAATTTGATAATGAGGGAATAGAAACGATAGATGACTTTTTATATCGCTTAAGACGATTTCTGGAACAAGAATGGGCAATAACCGATAATGCAAAGGTAGATATTGTAAAGGATGAAAAAGGAAATATTACTAAAATACTTGCTAAACAAGATAGCTGTAAAATGTGTTTTGCAAACACATATTATAGATATCATGATTACGGAAGTCCAGCATGTATGTTTCCGCAAGTTATGATGGGAATATTATTAAAGGTAAGAAGCACATTCGGATTCAAAAATATTAGATTCGAAGGTGTTAATAAAGGGGGAGTCGGAGAATGTGCAATGGTATGGAACGTGAATTAAGATTATATATTTTTTCTTACTCTTAAAAAAGAAGTGATTAATCCTACACATAATAGAACTTATGGAATTTAGTATATATTAATAATTTTTATAGTAATCTCTGGATTTTTCGTTATATAATTTAGAAATGAATCTTTCAATGATAAAAATCCTATAAAAACCTATTTCCTATATCACCCTTGAATATAGTTTTAATGATTTTATAATAATCTAATTATTAGTTAAAAAAGTTTATTATCCATGTGAGAATTTCTATTTTGATTATGCATAAAAATCGACAACCACAAATGAAAATAGGATATGCTATTATTATTTTTGCTGTTTTCACTTGGTCTTTAGTAGAGATTATAGTAAAATTTGTCCAAGATACAGTTGGACCAATTTCTCTTTCATTTTTCCGCTATTTCATTGGAGGAAGTTTTTTGTTTGTTTTACTTGTTTTAAAAAGAGATCTCTCGGACATTATAAAAATGATAAAAAATCACTGGAAACTTTTTATTATAATATCTTTATTTTCTTCAGCATTTTCCAATATTCTCTATTTTACAGGGGTGAATAACACTCAAGCGAATATCGCAAGCGCTATTCTCACAACTTACCCCATTTGGATTACCATATTCTCATATTTTATACTGAAAGAAAAATCAAATATAAAATTAAAAATAGTAGGTATTATTTTAGGACTTATTGGAATAATTATTTTGATTACAAACTTTAATTTTAGCGGATTTATCAATAAACAATATCTATTTGGAAATTTACTTGTCTTAGCTGGTTCTATTATATGGGGATTGTATACCCCTCTAGGTAAAAAGATTCAAATTAATGAACAAGAGACTTCTAATTGTGCATTAAAGTTCACAATGATTTCATTTCTTATGGCTTCCCTTTCTATATTTATTGTTTTACTTTTTACGCCTGAATGGAGTACCTTTTTCCAATATGATATAAATTCATGGTTTTGGATCTTGTTTTTGGGAATAATTTCTACAGGTTTTGGGCAATATATCTTCTTTATAGGTGTAAAAAATATTGAAGTCTCAAAAGGCATATCATTAGCCTTTCTAAAGCCTATTTTTACCACTTTACTTGCCTTCTTAATTTTACAAGAGCAACCTACTATAGCGCTTTTTATATCAATTGGAATGGTTGCGTCTTCGGTCTTATTAATAAATAAAAACTCAGCAAGTTAAAAGAATTGTCTATTATTCAAAAAATGAATATATGATTTAATAAGCAAAAATTCTCTATTCATTTATATTTCAAAAACCAAATATTTTTTATTAGTTTATATAATTATGTATTAATCATGACCGAAATGAAATTACCGATAATTATTACAAAAAAAGATTGCCACCGCTGCGCTGAATTGAAAGAATGGTTAAAGGAGAATAACGTAAAATATGTTGAAGAAGATATTGAAAATGAGGAATTTGTGGAGCAACTAGTGCAAGACAAAAATTTCCTTCAAACGTTTTGTGATGCTGAGGGATGTATTGTAAATACTCCTGTAGTTATTATGAATGGAAAATATTATTTTAAAGAGCTCTGGGGCATCTCCGGCTTACGAAAAGAACAAGCAAAAGAATTATTTTTAAATTAAGTTTTTTTTAATTCTATCCTATTTTTTAGATTTCTTCTTCTTTAATCAGTAATTTTTCTAACCATTTAGGGAGTATAAATCCTAAATAATACGAAACAGAGCTTGCTATCAAGATTGATCTTACAATTACAAGAAGAATGGGATTAAGAGGAAAAACGGCATCCATAATAGCACCTACTGTAAATAATATGAATGCTAATAGTAGTAATTTTCCTTTCCAACGTATTTTTTCCTTGTCTGATCGCATAGATTCCCTAGCAAATAGAATTCCAGTAACTAAAGCAGTAAGAATAGCAAATACTTGAAAAAGCAAAATAAATATACTTGGTTGAAAGAAGAAGATTCCTTTAATTTCCCCTACTAATGTATAATCCACTATCAGAAAAATTATCAATAGGATCTCAAAGAGGATATAAATTAAAATATATATAACTATAATTGATTTGCGCTTTTCTGGAAAAATCATTGGAATTGTAAACCAAACCCAACATACAATGGCGATTGGAATAAACGCATTTCCAATAAAAAAATACGTAAATGTATCTAAGGGATTTTTAAATAAGAGAATTGATAGAAATGAAAACCCAGAGCCAAACCACCCACTACTCATAAATATCCAAGTCAATCCAACAAGCAGAAAACTAGTATCCTTAACCTGAAAATACCTTAATAAAATTCTAATACCCAAAAAAATTGAAAAAAGTACAAAAATTAAGGTGAATGTTCCATGGAGTATTTCTATAGGGGATAAATCAGTTAGAGTTATCATATTATTTTATCACATTAAATTAATATATTTAATAATATATGAAGGGATGGATATATATAAAATTAAGGTTTGAATGTAAAATCTGAAATAATAGTTCAATTTCTATTGATTTTAACAAAATAATGATTAATAGATATTAAATTAATAAAAATAAAGTAGCAATGGTTAATTATTTGAGAGAAGTTCAATTTCTCTCTCTATTTAAAATTTAAAAATGTTCAAATAATTTTAATGTATAATTGTTTATTTTAAATCTATACTATTTTTTAGATGTTCCATTCTTTTTATTACCTTTCTTATTGCTCTTAGGCCATCCTCATCCTTTTCTATACCTTCTCTACCTTTATCCATGCTCCATAAAGCTGCACCAAGGTTAGCCCCAAAAGCTCCACCTGAAACAGATATAACATGATTTTGTTGATAAAAGTCTAAAATACTTCTTATTGCAATTTCCTGACCGCCATTTCTATCTCCACCAACTGCTAAGGCCATTCCGATTTTATTCATGAATATAGAAGGGTTTTTTGCCACTAATGCTCGACATCTATCCATTACTGCTTTAATTTGAGCTGAAAGCGTTCCTTGAAATACTGGAGTTCCGAAAAGAAGGAATTGAGCTTGTTCTAATTTTGGGTATAATTCCTGCATATCATCATTATGAATACATCCTTTTTTCTCTCTAATACAATAATCGCAGTGAATACAAAATTTAATATCTTTTGCTCGTACTGTCCAAAATTCTGTCTCAAAAGAAAATTTCTCAGCAGCATAGTTAAGGGCATATTTGACCGCAAACTCGGTCCCTTGATTTCTAGGGCTCCCGCAAATACCTAACAATAAATTCTTATTTACACTCATAAGACCAAATAATATATGTTTTTTATTATATTAATCCTAATTAGAATTATAAATTTTAAATTAAAAAATTATTAATTCCTAAAATTCTCTTTAATAACCTTGAGCTTCGAAATCTCTACAATTGCAACAATTAAAATAAAATTTCCGGATGAAATCTGGATTTCAGAAATTTTCAGAAAATTTTATGATATTAATATGGAAATTTTATATTTTTTACCTTATGATTTAGAAGAATCTATTGGAAATGCCATTATTGAATTAATGCATCACGATATTGATTCTATAATTGAAAAAATAGAAAAACATCCCTCGGTTTATGATTTTCATTTAGTTGATAAGGGAGAGAATAAGATTAAATTTAATGTAAAAACAAAAGATCCCTATTTACTTTATGCCGTGATTAAGTGCGGAGTACTCGTAGATTTTCCAGTTAAAATCGAAGATGGCTCTGCTTATTGGGATTTAATATCCACAAGGAAGAATATTGATGAATTGTTATCATTATTTGAAGAAAAAGAAATCGAATATGAATTGCTAAGAATTGGAAATTCAGATCTTAATTTAGAAGATGGAAAATATGAGCTTAGTCTAGATGAAATAAATTTATTAGAGACCGCAATTAGGAAAGGGTTTTTTGATGTGCCGCGAAAAATATCACTTGAAGAATTGGGTTCTATATTGAATAAATCAAAATCGACGTTATCAGTTCAGCTAAGAAAAATAATCAAAAAAAAAGTATTGGCGAATCCTTAAACTTTGTTAAGAAAAAAATAATCCTTTTATATTGATTAGCTAATCGATATTTACTATATTAATTATCATTTAATTTCATTCAATCATTTAGTTAATATCAATTCATAAAATATTATGATAAGTTTAAAATAATAATAATCTATAAAAAAAAATATGGAGATTCATATAATAGGAAATAATGTGGCTGGGACTTTTACCGCTCAGAATATCCGAAAACTAAACGATGACGTTGAAATTCATATCTATTCTGAGGAAAGCTATAATTATTACACCCGGATAAAACTTCCCGAAATAATCTCCGAAAAAATGGCTATTGAGGATTTAATAGTTTTTAAAGAAGGATGGTATGAAAATAATCAGATTATTACTCATTTGAATACTAAAATAAAAGGTATCAATCCCGATCAAAAATATATTTTAGTTGATGATTCCAAAAAGCAAATTTCTTATGATAAATTAATACTCGCAGTGGGCTCGCATCCAAACGTACCTCCTATAAATAATGCAAGAGAATGGTTAGATAAAGGTGTGTTTACCTTAAGAAATATTGAGGATGCATTAAGAATTCGTCGATTTATAAAAGAAAATAATTGTAAAAAAGCAATTATAATCGGAGGGGGTCTTTTGGGATTAGAATTATCAAAACAAATAAAAAATTGTGGTCTAGATACCAGAGTAGTGGAATTTTTTCCGCGATTACTTCCTCGGCAATTAGATGTTGATTGTGCTAATATGCTTGAAAAAGAGGTAGAAGAAATGGGTATAGAAGTAGAGTTAGATGCGAAAACGGAACAGATTTTGTCTAATGATACAATTGAAGGTATTCTATTAAAAAATGGCGAGAAATATGAAGCAGATATCATTTTTATACAAGCTGGAGTGAGGTCTAATATAGAGCTCGCTAAAGAGTCAGGAATTAATGTAGATAGGGGGTTAATAGTAAATAAATATCTGGAAACGAGTAAAGAAGATATCTATGCTGTAGGAGATTGCATTGAATTTAATAATCAAACCTGGGGAATTATTCCTGCATGTATAGAACAAGCTGAAATTGTTGCTTCCTCCGTTTTAGGTAAAAATAAAAAGGAATATAAAGGAACTACTCCTAAAACAACCCTAAAAATTGTGGGAATCGATCTTACGTCTGTTGGGGTTCATGATCCTGAAGAAGTCGGTGGAGGCTGGGAGATTTTAAAAAAGAGAGATCGATCAAGTAATTGTTATCAAAAAATTGTCTTAAAAGATAATAAACTTAAGGGAGCAATTCTTTTTGGAAAGAATGATGCGGTGCCTTTTGTGAATAAAAATATTGAATCTGAAGTATCTATAGAAGAAATTAGAAAAGTTATCGATGCGTTTATTTATAAATGTGAAAATTGTGGTGCGGAGTATGATGAGGTCAAAAAAGGTATTGCTTTTCAAGATTTACCAGAAGATTGGAAGTGCCCTCAATGTGGATCTCCCAAAAAGGATTTTAAAAAGTTAGGGGAATAAGAAGAAAAAATAATAAGAATTTTGCAACCATAAATCTGTGATTATATTTATAAAGATAAAAAAGATTTTTCTTTTCAACAATTACTTAATAAATGCTAATATTGGAAAAAAAAGAGATATAGAAATTATTTGGTTGATTGATGTTTTTCTTTTATTTTTTCAAATAGTTCATCTAATTTTTTATAATCTTCATCTCTAGGTTCTCCTTTGATAAGAACTGGTTCAATAATCTCTGCTTTCAGATTACTTAATAAACTAATCATATAATCAACAATATTGGTGTTCCAACCGTAAGAACCAATTATGGATGCATATTTGGTTTTAGGTCTAAGTAGATTAGTAAGAACGGCAGCATAAGCTACACTGGGGTGAGGGCCTGTTAAGACTGTGGGAGAGCCTAAAATAACTGTTCTGGCATCGACTAATGCCTTAGCTAATTCTCCAATATCAGTTTGATTTAATTTGAAGGGTTTAACTCTTATACCTGCTTCCATAAATTTTTCCACAAGATAATTAACCATATGTGTGGTAGAATTATACATAGATTCATAAGGGATAATCACTTCATTTTCGGTCTTATCACTGCTCCACTTACGATAAGCATCTAATATTAACTTGGGTTCCCTATGGATAGGACCATGACTAGGTGCAATTATATCAATCTCATAATTTTCTAACTTTTTCAAATGTCTACCAATTATCTGACGGAAAGGCATCATAATCTCAGCATAATAACGTTTTGCAGCTTCTAAAAGCTTAGCCTCTTCCCCTTCCGGAACAAAAAGTTCACTAGTCGCCCAATGAGACCCCATGAAATCACATGGAAACAATATCTTATCTTCTTGCAAATAAGTAAGTAATGTTTCTGGCCAATGTACCCATGGAGCTTTAATAAATTCTAAAGTTTTATTTCCTAATGACAATGTTTCTTCATCTTCAACTACTTTGAATTTATTATCTGGAAGATGCATTTTGTCTATAAGCATATTTTTGCATTTTTCCATAGTCACTATAGTTGCTTCAGGATATTTTTCTATTAATTTAGGTAATGCTCCCGAATGATCTTGTTCAGCATGATTTGAGATAATATAATCTAATGATTTAAATTCTATTTCATCTAGCTTATCAAATAAAACTTGAACCATGTTTAATTCTACTGTATCAATGAGAGCTGTACTTTCGGAGCCCAATATTAAGTAAGCATTATAGCTTGTTCCATCAGGTAAAGGAATTAATTCATCGAATAAGCGTCTATGCCAGTCTCGAGCTCCTACATGATAAATATTTTCTTTTACAACTTCTATAGTCATTCAATCACCTATTTATATTAGTACTTTTATTTTTAATAAATCTTTTCGAACTTCAATTATACATGTATTATAAAGGCTTAACTGAGGTAATAATCAACCAAATTTTAATCATCAATCTACTGTTCGTGAAAATTATTAAGATAACCAATTTTTAATCTCTTTAATTAATGGGAATATTGAATCAGAAGGATCTATATATTACTACGTGTTAAAATTTGTTTAATTGTGTATTTATATGAACAATCCACTATTCTATTGGTAAATTATTAAATTTTAGTCTTTTTTATAAAATATTAAATAAATACTTTAATGCTTTATCCGCCTAGAACACATAAAAATATATAGAAAATATCAGTGAGGAGAATTTAAAATGGCAAAATGGGAATGTGACGCATGCGGCTATATATATGATGAGGAAGAAGAAGGGACTTCCTTTGAAGACTTGCCAGAGGATTGGGTCTGTCCAGTATGCGGCGTAGGTAAAAACATGTTTTCCAAGATTTGAGGATAAGAATCAGGAAAAAATAAAACTATAAATGCTTAATAGAAAAGTATCTATTTTTTTGTTTTAACCCATAATAACTATAATTTTTATTATTTTTTATTTATCTTTCATTTTATTCTATTTTTATTGAAAGTGCGCAATCAACCATAAAATAAAATAAAAAGAGACTCACTTTTTCATTTCTAATGAAAATTTGGTAATCTTTTATTTTTTATTAGAAATAAATTTAAAACTTTTATGAAGAAAATACACATATATATTGAAATTTCAATACTCAAAAAAAAGAAAAAAATAAGAAGAGATTATAATAAATATGAAGGCTATAAAATTATCTGATGGTATTCATTGGATTGGAGCGAACATATCCACAAATGATCTATTTGAAGGCATATGGCCGATTCCAGATGGAGTGACTCTTAATTCTTATCTTGTTCAAGGTGATAAGCTTGCTGTAATTGATTTAGTAAGAGACTGGGCAGGAGCACCCACATATGTACTCTCTCAAATGGAATCTGTGGGAGCAAAACCAAAGGATATCGATTATGTAATTTTGAATCATTTAGAACCTGATCATACAGGCTGGCTTGATATGATTCATTTAATATCAGAAGAAGCGAAAATCCTTACTACTGAAAAAGGGGCAGAAATGGCGAAAGCATTGTATAAGGTAAAAGATGAGGATATTAATATTGTGAAATCTGGAGATACATTGGATTTAGGACAGGGTAAAGTACTAGCTTTTGAAGAGATACCTCACGTGCATTGGCCAGAAACGATGGCAACCTATGAAACAAACTCAAAAACTTTATTTTCTTGCGACGCGTTCGGCTCGTTCGGTGCTCTAAAAGGCTCTATCTTTGACGATGAAGTTCCTCAAGCTGATTTTAAATATTATGAAGAGGAAACTCTCAGATATTATGCAAATATAGTAGGGCCATTTTCAGGTCCAGTCTTAAAGGCTTTAGAAAAAATTGATTCATTAGACATCAATATTGTGGCACCCTCACATGGACTCATCTGGCGTAAAGAACCTGAATATATAATAGAACAATATCGGGCATATGCGAATTATAGTAAAGATTATGCAGAACCGGAAATAACTTTTATTTGGGGGAGTATGTATGGAAATACAGAAAAGGTTTGTAGAGCGGTGCTACAAGGCATTGCTAAAGAGGAAGTTCCCGTGCATATATTCCACGTCCCAGAGGACGACGTATCCTACATTTTGGGTCAAGCTTGGAAAAGCGCAGGGCTCGTTTTCGGCATGCCCACCTATGAATATAAGATGTTTCCTCCAATGCGGTATGTAGTCGACCTTCTTGTCCAAAAACAGGCCCGATATAAGAAGGTCCTTCGGTTCGGCTCTTATGGCTGGAGTGGGGGTGCAGAACGAGAGTTCACCGAAAAGGTCGAGCGAATGAAGTGGGATTTACTGGAATCGTTCGATTTTAAAGGCGCGCCTACTGAAGAGGACTTAGACAAAGGAATTCGGTTAGGACAAGAATTAGCAAGGCAAGTAAAAAAAATCCCTCGAAAATTCAATCCAAAATAAAAATTAAATTTAAAAAATCAATTTTTTTTACATTAATTTTGTTTAAAGGTTATTGTCAATTAAAAAGATAAATGAATAATGAATTTATATTATTTCAGAAATTTCGTAATAATTTATCTTGAAATTATTAATAAGGATCTGTAACGCTTTTTCAAATTTCATCTCCGCTTAATAAAGTAGTCGCGTTTTCCCACGGTTCCGATACATTTCGAGATAACACAAACCAATAATCGTTTATTAATACATCAAACTGGAAGCCAGTACTATTTTCCGCACGAGTTGCTCGGACTACAACATAGTTCCAGCGATTTTTCTCAATAGCATATGGCACACCAAATTCTGCGATCCCTGTGTAATTATCGGTATCCAAATATAGTTGTAAAATTCCGTTTTCGGTTATACCGAGTTGGATGTTTCCCGAAGAAAAGAAAAGATTTTGTATTCCGTTCATAGAAGTATTTGAAGTTAATTGCGTGGGATAAATCCATGCTGATACAACAAATTGAGAATTTCGCCCCGCAAACGTGTCTTGAAGAATGTTTCCAAAATTAACGTAATCGTTATATCCATCGTAAGACAAGCAGCTTCCATTATACCCTTCAGTTACCCAACTAGTATTTCCATATATAATTCCCTGATAATCAGCAATAGAGTCTATTGTAGTATTGCCTTCATATTCTTCAAACTCTGCATAAAACGCTAGAGAGGGTTTAAACTCATAAGTAAAATTAGATTGGAATGCCCAATAACCAAAGGATTCATTTCCATGAAACCTCTCTCCCCATTCAAGATATTCTCTCCAATTTTGAACAACTTCCCAGAAGTTTTCGCACCAACCCTCATTCCACCAATCCCTTCGGCGCCAGTCAAAAATTAGATCATCCTCTTCGGCATATACTCCGTGCGTTTCGTTAGAGGTTATCCCGCTAGCCCGTGCCCATGCCCCATCGATATAGTTTCCCGAATCTTGTTTCACGACAATCAACGGAGAATCAGAAAAGGATTGAATAAAGTTGATCATATGGGGAGCTTCATCATTATCAACTCCGTCTGCCAATCCATTATTTTCGAGACCAGTTTCATAGGAAATTCCATCAATCTCCCCGATTTTATTAGACTCTATGGCAATATATCCAATAATTTCATTGACGCTATATGTCCCAGAGCCTGAATTTTCTTGCTGAATGTAAAATGAATTAGTGGTTATATTATGTACAATAGTCGATTTAAACTCACCGTTATTATAGCTATTTAATGTATGAAGGACTGCAGGGGAATTAGAATAGTAATATTGTAGCGGGACCTCTACCCCTATGTCATATGAATCTCCAGACACATGGGTACTATCGGTGATCACGGTACCCGCTTCGAGTTTCAATCCGTCTGGAAGTACCCATTTCCCTCTTTCCATCACAATATATGTAACATTTTCCTTATGCTGTAGACATTCGCATCCCTCAACCCATTTTCGCGATTTATGTATCTGTAAAGTATAACCCGTTGAAGTGATTCCATAGGCTCGTACATCTTTAGAGTTATCTCCATTTCGAGTTTGGATATAAGCCACAACTACAGGATCCGTATAATTTTGTTGAAAAGAAATATAGGCTGTATCCAGCATTTCGATTTGCCCTACTTCCATTTTGAAGATGGTCTCGGGTAAAGAAAGCAAATTCAAATAGTCAAAAATATCAAATCCCCATTCAATTATACCATCGTCATCATAATCATGAATAAATCGGGATCCATTAATCTTTTCTTCCATTCCCGCAAATCCAACCTTCTCAGTAGGATTATAAAAAAGATTTCCATCGAACACGATTTTTGCGAGAGTGTTTTTCTCGAAATAGCCTCGTGTAGTATGTGAGTATCTAAAATTCCCAAAGAGGTCGGTGGAAATATTTTTTATATTCACAAATTCGTTATCGCGTTCTAAATAAAGCTGAAGCTTTCTTACAAAAGGACCCCGACCAATAGAATTATTCAATCGACCACTAAACACCGTAGTCCACGTATTATCTTCGTTCTCCAAAGTGTATACTGATCCTAATGGTAAAGAATAGTTCAAATAATCCGGAGTATCCAAGATTTCAAGATCATCTTTTACTATCGGAAACCTGAAGCGATGCCATTTACTCAGCCGCCAGTTAAACATATAATATGAACAATATTGGTAAGAAATTTCGTACATCCCTGGAATTATATTTGGATGCTCACTCAAATCAATGGTGATCGTCAGATAATCGTTTTTTGGATCAATAATATAATCAGACGAGAAATTAAAGAATAACCCGCTCCAAATATTAAAAATATTGGGAATCCCTATATTATAGGGCATTATATTTACCAAAAATTTCGCCATTTCACCTCGTCTGACATCAGCTTTTATCCGTATAGCTAACATATCATTAATTGTAATGGGTTCTCCATCATCAAGAGAGGATTTATATTCCAAATCATCTATAGCACTCTGGAACTCATCAAAATTATTCAATTTTCGATAATCATTAGAATAGGAAGAGATTATGTTTGCTCGTACCGGGGGCGTGATTTTACTGAATTCTATATCGGGTGCGTTTGATTTGAGAATAAGTGGTACTGCGATAACCACGGGAAGGATTACTAGAAATATTACTAATATATACGATATTAATTTTTTTCGTTTATAGGGGGTCAATTCTCAGTATTAAAGCCGCTCCCGGAAAATTGAGCATCACGATTGAAGAGGAATTAGCCGAATGGTTAGAGAATGAGGTCCAATCGAAACGTTTTGGCTCCAAATCGCATGGCGTCGAGGTCGCATTATTACACCTGAAAAAACAACTAGATTCAGGGCAAAAAATTCAGTATGATTTTTAGACAAAAGACTTAAAACGATAAGCTAATAATGTCCTTACACATACGGGAAGATATAAAGCATTATTAATATAATAAATAATTGAAAAATAT
>Ga0102944_1000452_pt1 | contig 31890 bp, 27 predicted proteins | sample SalPonD_shore_MG_FD_78172 | JGI IMG/M metagenome (GOLD analysis project Ga0102944, IMG submission 78172) | Salt pond soil microbial communities from South San Francisco under conditions of wetland restoration - Salt Pond MetaG... | ecosystem: Environmental > Aquatic > Marine > Intertidal zone >... | reverse complement strand
CGAGATGTAATAAGGGCGTTGCTCCTGGGTGCGGTGTCCCGTGCCCGTCACCTTGATGTGATAGGTCTCGCCGTGCAGGGTGACGTTGAATTCGGTGGCCGCCATGTGCGCCTCGCCGCTCGAATCCGGTATCGGCTCCAGCGGCTCGGGATGCAGGCTGCCCAGGGCCCGGTGCTCGAGGAACTCGCGCCCGATGTCGGGGAACATGGCGTAGGTCAGCACGTCCTCCTCGGACTTGGCCAGCTCGCCGATCTCCTCGCGCAGATTCTCCATCTCGGGTTCAAGCAGATCGGCCGGGCGAACTTCGATAACGTCTTCGTTGCCGATGGCCTGCTGGCGCACCATGGCGTTGACTTCGCCGGGCGGACGCCCGTAGCGGCCCTGCAGGTAGAATTTCACCTCGTTGGTGATGTTCTTGTAGCGCTTGCCGGTGAGTACGTTGAGCACCGCCTGGGTCCCGACGATCTGCGACGTAGGCGTGACCAGGGGCGGGTAGCCGAGGTCCTCTCGTACGCGGGGAATCTCGTCCAGGACGTCGTTCATGCGGTTGAGCGCACCCTGTTCCTTGAGCTGATTGGACAGGTTGGAGATCATCCCGCCGGGGACCTGGTTGACCTGTACGCGCGTATCCAGGCCGGTAAATTCACTTTCGAACTGGTGGTACTTCTTGCGCACCTCGCGGAAGTAGAAGCCGATTTCCTGCAGCTTTTCCAGATCGAGTCCGGTGTCGTAGTCGGTGCCTCGAAAGGCGGCCACCATGGATTCGGTCGGCGCATGGCTGGTGCCGCCCGCGAAGGCCGAGATGGCCGTATCGATGCCCGCCGCGCCGTTCTCGGCGGCCTTGAATTGACATATCGCCGACAGGCCCGAGGTCGCATGGGAATGTACGTGCACGGGCACCTCCAGCGCGTCGACCAGCGCGCGCACGAGCTCCCCGGAAATCGCGGGGGTGAGCAGGCCGGCCATGTCCTTGATGGCCACGCTGTCGCAGCCCATGGCCTGTAGCTCCTTGCCCTGCTGGACGAACTGCTCGATGGTGTGTACCGGGCTGGTGGTGTAGCAGATGGCACCCTGGGCGTGCTTGCCGGACTCCTTGACGGCCTCGACGGACACGCGCAGATTGCGCAGGTCGTTGATGGCGTCGAAGATGCGGAAGATATCGATGCCGTTTTCGGCGGCGCGCTTCACGAACTCACGCACCACGTCGTCGGAATAGTGCCGGTAACCGAGCAGGTTCTGGCCGCGCAGCAGCATTTGCAGGCGCGTGTTGGGCAGTGCCTCGCGCAGCTGGCGCAGACGCTCCCAGGGATCTTCCTTCAGGAACCGGACGCAGGCGTCGAACGTCGCACCGCCCCAGACCTCGAGTGAATAAAAGCCGATACTGTCCAGACGCTCGCAGATGGGCAGCATGTCTTCGGTGCGCATGCGCGTGGCGATGAGCGATTGGTGGGCGTCGCGCAGAATCGTATCGGTGATCTTCAGTGCGGGCATGTTGGGCCTTATTGGTCAGTACGCCAGTGTCGTTTGCAGAGGCTTTGGAATGGTTGTGGTAAACGGGGCCTACAGGCCGCTCGCCGCGGCCAGGGCAGCGCCGATGGCGGCGGCGACCTCGCGGCTGGAACGATGAACCGAATATTCGGTGAGCTCGGGGTGCTGCTCCACGAAGCTGGTGTCGAAACGCCCGCTTTGAAATTCCGCCGATTTCAGTATCTCCAGGTGATACGGGATGGTCGTCTTTACGCCGAAGACGCCGATATCGCGCAGCGCCCGTACCGATCGGTCGATCAGCGTGTCCCAATCCGGTGCCCAGACGATTAGTTTGGCACACATGGAATCGTAATAGGGTGGAATCTCATAACCGGTATAAATGGCGGCGTCGGTCCGTACTCCCGGTCCGCCCGGGGCGAAATACCGCGTGATGCGCCCGAAGCTCGGCAGGAAACCGTTCTTCGGGTCCTCGGCGTTGATGCGAAACTCCATGGCGTAACCGCGACGTTGCACGTCGGTCTGCTCGAAGCCCAGGCGAAGCCCCGCGGCAATGCGGATCTGCTCGCGCACGATGTCCAGCCCCGTGATCTGCTCGGTGACCGGATGCTCGACCTGCAGGCGAGTGTTCATCTCCATGAAATAGAAATTGTCCTCGTCGTCCATCAGGAACTCGACGGTCCCCGCGTTTTTATAGCCGGCGGCCTTGGCGGCCCGCACGGCCAGATCGCCGATGTATTGGCGCTGCTCGTCGTTGAGCTGGGGGGAGGGCGCAATTTCGATCAACTTCTGATGGCGGCGCTGAATGGAGCAGTCGCGTTCGAACAGGTGGACGACGTTGCCGTGGCCGTCGGCGAGGATCTGCACCTCGATGTGCCGCGGGCTGGCGACGTATTTCTCGAGAAAGACCTCGGCGCTGCCGAAGGCCTTGGAGGCCTCGGAGATGACCCGCTCGTAGTTGCGCTTGAGGTCCTGGGCGTTGTCGCAGCGCCGGATGCCCCGGCCGCCGCCGCCGGAGGTGGCCTTGAGCATAACGGGGTAGCCGATCTCATCGGCCAGGGTCAGCGCCTCGTCCAGGCTGGCGAGATTGCCTTCGCTGCCCGGGGTAACGGGGATTCCCGCTTCGATCATGGTGCGCCGCGCCTCGGTCTTGTCGCCCATATTCCGAATGACTGAGGCGTCCGGTCCGATGAAGTACACGCCGCGCCGGGCGCAGATCTCGGCAAAATCGGCGTTTTCCGACAGGAAACCGTAGCCCGGGTGCAGGGCGTCACAGCCGGTGGCCACGGCCAGATTGACCAGGCGGTGCCCGTTGAGATAGCCGGCGACGGTATCCGGGCCGAGGCTGTAGGCCTCGTCCGCCTTCTTGACGTGCAGGGCGTGGCGGTCGGCCTCGGCGTAGACGGCGACGGAGCGGATGCCCATCTCGGCACAGGCACGTGCAATTCGCACGGCGATTTCGCCGCGATTGGCGATGAGGATTTTCTTTATCATTGGGCGCCCGCGCATGTTTGGATTGTGTGGGTGGCGACACGGAGACGACCCACCGACAGCGGTAGAGTATCTCTTACGGAAAAGGCCCTACGGTGTCAAGGCGAAGGCTCGAACAATGACATGGAAGCGGCGGATTTAACAAGCATTTTTCCTTTGACACATTATGTGCGCCCGCCTACTATAGGCGGCTTATGTTGGAACGTCTGCCGGCCCGGATTGACCCGTTTCGGTTCGCCGAAGGGCGGCGGATGGTCCACGGCGGCTTGCCCCTGGCGGGGCTCGCCCGGCTGGCACCGCTGCTGGCCTCGGCGGAGGGCGCGCTTGAGGTCGCACTGGAGTTCGGTGTCGACGACCTGGGTATCCGCTTCGTGCAGGGGACGGTCAGGGGCGAGCTCGAGCTGAGCTGTCAGCGCTGTCTGGAACCGATGGCCTGGCCGGTCGATGTAGAATTGGCCTGCGCGTTGGTGCGCTCCGAAGAGGAGGGCGATCGATTGCCGGCGGCGTACGAGCCGCTGCTCATCGAGTCGGTACCCATTGTGCTGGCCGATGTCATCGAAGACGAGTTGTTGCTGTCCCTGCCGCAGGTGCCGATGCACCCGGAAAATGAGTGTCCCGCGGCTGAGCTGGTCCAGAGGGAATCGGCCGATACGGGGTCGGGGACCGAGGAAACCGGCGAGCGGGAAAACCCGTTCGCCGCGCTGTCCGAGTGGAAGCGCAAGAGCGATTGAATTTTAGAGCGATACACAGATACGAGGCATATCATGGCTGTTCAACAGAATCGTAAATCTCCCTCCAAGCGCGGGATGCGCCGGGCCCACGACGCCCTGTCCCGCCCGACCCTGTCGATCGAGCCGACTACGGGAGAGACCCACCGCCGTCATCACATCAGCGCGGACGGCTACTATCGCGGCCGCAAGGTCCTCGCCGGAAAGGGCGAGTAACCGCATCGATCTGGTAGTCCCGGCCGCGCGGCGGGTTGGGCCAGTGCCCACCCGCGTGCCCGCATCCGCGGCACAACGCGCCTCCCGGCCGGGTGATTCCTACTACAGACGTGTCGCAGGCGGCCATGGAAGCCACAACAACAATTGCCCTTGATGCGATGGGTGGCGACCACGGTCCGTCGGTCGTCGTGCCCGCTGCGCTCAAGGCTCTCGACCACAATCCGAACCTCAAGCTGATCCTCGTCGGCGACGAGGCCGTGCTGAATCAGACCCTCAGCGAGAACCGTCGTTCGCCCGGCGAGCGCCTGATGGTCCATCACACGACCCAGGTCGTGGGTATGGACGAGCTGCCCTCGCAGGCCCTGCGCGGGAAAAAGGACTCGTCCATGCGGGTGGCCATCAACCTGGTCAAGGACGGCACGGCCCAGGCCTGTGTCAGCGCCGGCAATACCGGGGCGCTGATGGCCACGGCACGCTACGTGCTCAAGACCCTGCCCGGGGTCGACCGCCCCGCCATCTGTACCTCTTTGCCCACCATCAAGGGTCATACCCACGTGCTGGATCTGGGGGCCAATGTCGACTCCACCGCCGATCACCTGTTCGAGTTCGCGGTCATGGGCTCGGTGCTCACTCGCGCCGTGGACAATATCGAGCGCCCGAGCATTGGGCTGCTGAACATCGGCGCCGAGGAGATCAAAGGCAACGAGCGGGTCAAGGAAGCCGCCCGGCTGCTGCACGAGGCCGATCTCAACTACATTGGCTTCATCGAGGGTGACGGCATCTATCTGGGCGAGGCCGACGTCGTAGTCTGCGACGGGTTCGTGGGCAACGTCATGCTCAAGACCACGGAGGGTGTGGCCAAGATGATCGCCCACTACATGCGCCAGGAATTTCGTCGCAACCTGCTGACCAAGTTTGCCGGACTGATCGCACTGCCGGTGTTGCGCGCCTTCCGCAAACGCATCGACCCCCGCTCCTACAACGGTGCGAGCCTGGTCGGGCTGCAGGGGATCGTCATCAAGAGCCACGGTAGCGCCGATGCGCATGCATTCGCCGCGGCCATCCGTGAGGCGGTGATCGAGGTCAAGAAGAACGTGCCCGAGCGCATCAGTCGTCGCCTGGAGACGTTCCTGGTTGAAAGGCGGGCAGGGTGATCTATTCACGCATTCAAGGGACGGGCGGCTACGTCCCGGACAAGGTACTGACCAACGCCGATCTCGAGCGCATGGTCGAAACCTCCGACGAGTGGATCACCGACCGCACGGGCATCAAGACACGCCACATCGCCGCCGACGGGCAGACCACCTGCGATCTCGCCGAGGCGGCTGCCCGCCGGGCGATCGAGGCCGCCGGCATCGAAGCGAGCGACATCGACCTCATCGTGGTGGCCACCACCACCCCCGACCGCATATTTCCCAGCACGGCCTGCCTGCTGCAGCAGCGCCTCGAGGTCCACGGCTGCGCGGCCTTCGACGTTCAGGCCGTGTGTACCGGTTTCGTCTACGCGCTGGGCGTGGCCGACAAATTCGTGCGCACCGGCGCCGCTCGTTGCGCGCTGGTGGTCGGTGCCGAGACACTGTCGCGCATCATCGACTGGACTGATCGGGGCACCTGCGTGCTCTTCGGTGACGGAGCGGGGGCCGTAATCCTTACGGCCAGCGACGAGCCCGGCATCCTGTCGACGCACCTGCATGCCGACGGCCAATACAAGGAGCTGCTGACCGTACCGGCCGGCGTCTCCGAGCACCCCGAGCGCTTTCACGCCGGTGAAGCGACGATCGAGATGAAGGGCAACGAGGTGTTCAAGATGGCCGTGAACACGCTGGGACGTATTGTAGACGAGACGCTGGCCACCAATCAGCTCAAGAAGTCCGATATCGACTGGCTGGTCCCGCACCAGGCCAATATCCGCATCATTGCGGCCACGGCCAAGAAGCTGAAGATGTCGATGGACCGGGTCGTGGTCACGGTCGGCGAGCACGGCAACACCTCGGCGGCCTCGGTACCGTTGGCGATGGATGTGGCCGTTCGCGACGGGCGAATCAAGCGGGGCGACACGCTGCTGCTCGAGGCATTCGGCGGCGGCTTCACCTGGGGCTCGGCCTTGCTCAAATTCTGAACGGCCCGCCGCGTCGTTGGATCGGGCCGCCAAACTACTTTAAGTATACTTGGTAACTGTTTATGTCTATTGGGATTATTTTTCCAGGTCAAGGTTCGCAATCGGTCGGGATGATGGCCGAGCTTGCCGCTGAATTCCCGCAGGTCGGGGAGACCTTTGCCGAGGCGTCGACCGAGCTGGGCTACGACCTGTGGGAAGTCGTGCAAAGCGGTCCCGTCGAGCGCCTCAACAGCACGGACGTGACCCAGCCCGCCATGCTCGCTGCCGGGGTGGCGACCTGGCGTGTGTGGCAGGCCGAGGGCGGCGCGTCGCCCGCCGTCATGGCCGGACACAGCCTGGGCGAGTACACCGCATTGGTTTGCGCCGGGGCGCTCGCCTTCTCGGACGGTGTGCGGCTGGTGGCCGAGCGCGGCCGCCTCATGCAGGCGGCCGTACCGGCGGGCGAGGGAGCCATGGCGGCGATCCTCGGCCTGGACGACGACACCGTGCGCCGCGTGTGCGCCGAGGCGGCGCAGGGCGAGGTCGCTTCAGCGGTGAACTTCAACTCTCCGGGCCAGGTCGTGGTTGCCGGTCATGCCGGCGCGGTTGATCGCGCCGTGGCTTTGGCCAAGGAGGCCGGTGCCAAGCGCGCGGTCGTACTGCCCGTGAGCGTTCCGTCGCATTGCGCGCTGATGAGCGAAGCAGCCGAACAACTGGCCAAGCGCCTGCGCGACGTCGTGTTTCAGGCGCCGGCCGTGCCAGTCATCAACAACGTGGACGTCGCCAGCCCCGCTTCGGCGGACGCCGTTCGCGACGCGCTGGCGCGCCAGCTCCATCAGCCTGTGCGCTGGGTCGAAGTCATTCAGGCCATGGCCGCGCGCGGCGTGGACCGGGTCATCGAATGCGGCCCCGGCAAGGTGCTGGTCGGTCTGAACAAGCGCATCGACAAGACCATGTCCGTGCAGGCGGTGTTCGATCCGGCGAGCCTGCAAGAGGCGCTGGCGAGCGCCGCGGCGACGGCGACGGCCTGATCGGGCAGGCTCAACGCATTCGAACCTAGGGGAGATACACCTATGCCGCTCAAAGACGAGGTCGCCTTCATCTCCGGCGCCAGCCGTGGAATCGGCCAGGCCATCGCCCTGGAGTTGGGGCGCCAGGGTGCCGTGGTCGTCGGGACCGCCACTTCAGAAAATGGTGCAGAAAGCATCTCCAACTATCTGAAAGAAAACAACATAAAAGGTTATGGTCTGGCCCTGGACGTAACCGACCCGGGGAGCATCGAGGCCTGCCTGAAGCAGACCGAGGCCGATCACGGCGCTCCCACCATCCTGGTCAATAACGCCGGGATCACGCGCGACAATCTGCTGATGCGGATGAAGGACGAGGAGTGGGGTGCCATCATCGATACCAATCTATCCTCGGTCTTCCGCCTGTCGCGCGCCTGTCTGCGTGCCATGATGAAGGCGCGCAAGGGCCGCATCATCAGCATCGCCTCGGTGGTCGGCGCAACCGGCAATCCCGGACAGTCGAACTACGCGGCGGCCAAGGCGGGCATCATGGGCTTCACCAAGTCGCTCGCCCGCGAGGTCGGCTCGCGCGGGATCACGGTCAATGCCGTGGCTCCGGGCTTCATCGACACCGACATGACCCGTGCGCTGCCCGAGGAGCAGCGCCAGGCGCTGCTGGGCCAGATTCCCCTGGGCCGCCTCGGCCAGCCCGGGGAGATCGCCCAGGCGGTGGCCTTTCTCGCATCGCCCGCGGCGGCCTATATCACGGGCTTGACCCTGCACGTCAACGGCGGCATGTACATGGGCTGAGGGCAGTGCCCAACGCCGTGACAAATTGCATATTTATCAGTCAAGTCAAATAGTTATAGCTTTATGTAATCAACCGGGCCGGCAGGGGTGTTTTTTCTAGCATCTTGTAGATGTTTCCCATAAAATACCGGCCCCATGCGCAAGCTCTAATCTTGGGAGGATTAAACCGACATGAGCAGTGTGGACGAACGCGTCAAGAAAATCGTGGTGGAACAGCTGGGCGTAAAAGAAGAAGAGGTGACGAACGAAGCCTCCTTCGTCGATGATCTTGGCGCCGATTCACTGGACACCGTTGAGCTCGTGATGGCCCTGGAAGAAGAGTTCGAGACGGAGATCCCGGACGAAGAGGCCGAGAAGATTACTACCGTTCAGCAGGCAATCGACTACATCAATAAGCACAGCAACTAAGCTGCTGGACAACCGCAGGGGCCGCTGAACCACGTTAAGTGGTTGCGGCCTTTTGTTTTTCGGTGTCCACCGGCCGTACGAGAGGACAGTCCCGTGACTAAGCGTCGCGTCGTCATTACCGGTCTGGGCATGGTGGGCCCGGTCGGTCTGAGCGTCCCGGAATCCTGGGACAACATCCTGGCGGGCAAGAGCGGTATCGCGCCCATCGAACACTTCGACGTGAGCGCGTTCCCGACGCGCTTCGGCGGATCGGTGCGCGGCTTCGATGTCACCACCATCATGTCGGCCAAGGACGCGCGCAAGATGGACCCGTTTATCCACTACGGCATCGCTGCCGGCAAGGAGGCCATCGAAGACGCGGGGCTCGAGATCAACGACGAGACGGCCGAGCGCATCGGTGTTGCCATCGGCTCGGGCATCGGCGGCGTCGGCGGCATCGAAAAGGGTTACGACGCCTATCTGGCGGGCGGTCCGCGCAAGATCTCCCCGTTCTTCGTCCCCGCCAACATCATCAACATGATCTCGGGCAATCTGTCGATCATGTTCGGGCTCAAGGGCCCCAATATCGCGCTGGTCACCGCCTGCGCCACCGCAACCCACAGCATCGGCGATGCCGCGCGCATCATCGAATACGGCGATGCCGATGCGATGGTGGCCGGCGGCGCCGAGTTCGCCACGACCCCCACCGGCCTCGGCGGCTTCTGCGCCGCTCGCGCCTTGTCCACGCGCAACGACGATCCGTCGGGCGCCAGCCGTCCCTGGGACCGCGATCGCGACGGATTCGTACTGAGCGACGGTGCCGGCGTGGTGGTGCTCGAGGAGTACGAATACGCCAAGCGCCGCGGCGCCAAGATCTATGCCGAGGTTATCGGTTACGGTATGAGCGGCGATGCCTATCACATGACCTCGCCGGCCGAAAACGGCGACGGCGCGCGGCGCTGCATGCTAGCGGCGATGCGCAACGCCGGCGTCAATCCGGAGGAGGTCGACTACATCAACGCGCACGGTACCTCGACCCAGGCCGGCGACAAGGCCGAGGTGGCCGCGACCAAGGCCGCCTTCGGCGATCGTGCCTACAAGGTCGCGGTGAGCTCCACCAAGTCCATGACCGGCCACCTGTTGGGAGCGGCCGGCGGCATCGAGGCGGTGTTCACCGCGCTCGCCATCCGCGATCAGGTCGCGCCGCCGACTATCAACATCGAGAACCCGGACCCTGCGTGCGATCTGGACTTCGTCCCGAACACGGCACGCCAGATGAAGATCGATGTGGCCATGTCCAACTCCTTCGGCTTTGGCGGCACCAATGCCACGCTGGTGCTGCGACGGCCGAGCTGATCGAATCGCCTCGGGGACGCCGCGCGCTGCCGGCGGACCCCGGGCATCCTTCGACCATCATTACTATGAGCGCCGCCCCCGTCCTACGCCGTGTGTCGGGCTGCATCGATCTGCTCGCGATTCATCGCCGGGATCCCGACTACTATCCCTTCCTGCTCGAGAGCGTCGCTCGCGGCGGGCCCCAGGCCCGCTACGACATCCTGTTCGCTGCGCCCGGTGCACACCTGATTCTGGACGAGCAGGGTGGGCTGACGGGCGCGGGGTCCGGGCAGGGTGACGCGGATTTCCTGGACGCTCTGGATCGGTGGCTGGAGGCCGAGTCGGCTTCGAGCCCGGGGCACGGCGACCGGCCTCTCAATGACGCGGTACCGTTTCGCGGCGGCTGGTTCATCTACCTGGGCTACGAATTGGCCGGCCAGCTCGAGCCGCGTCTGCGCCTGCCGGGACGCGCGGCGGCGGATCCGGCCCTGCCCGTGGCCTGCGCGGTGCGTGTGCCGGCCGCCATCATCTGCGACCACGCCGCCGGCGAGACCCTGCTCGTAGCCGAGCCAGAGCACGCGGGCCTGCTCGACCGCCTGGCGGGGGACCTGGACGACACCGTCGGCGCCGCGAAGGGCGGGCCCTCGTCCGTTGAGCTGAGCGTGATGGAGGAGCCGGCGCAGCACTACCTCGCCTCGGTCGAGCGCATCAAACGCTACATCACCGAAGGCGACGTCTTTCAGGTGAATCTCTCGCGCGCCTGGCGCGGTTCGCCGCCCGAAGGACTCAGCCCGGCCGACCTGTATGCCCGGCTGCGCGCGGCCAACCCGGCGCCATTCGCCGGGCTGGCGCGGCTGCCGGGCGGGACCCTGGTCAGCTCCTCGCCGGAGCGCCTGGTCCGCGTGCGCGACGGCGTGATCGAGACGCGACCGATTGCCGGCACACGCCCGCGCGGGCCCGATGCGGCCGGTGATGCGGGCCTCATCGCCGAGCTCCTGGCCCATCCCAAGGAACGCGCCGAGCACATCATGCTCATCGACCTGGAGCGCAACGATGTGGGGCGGGTCGCCGAACCCGGCAGCGTGCGGGTCGACGAGCTCATGGTGCTGGAAAGCTATGCCCATGTGCACCATATCGTCTCGAACGTGCGCGGCCGGCTGCGCCCGGGTGTGCCGCCGGGCGAGGTCATCCGCGCCGTCTTTCCCGGCGGGACCATCACCGGCTGTCCCAAGGTGCGCTGCATGGAGATCATTGCCGAGCTCGAAGCCGAGGCGCGCGGACCCTACACCGGTTCCATGGGATACTTGAACCTCGATGGCAGCCTGGACCTGAATATCCTGATTCGAACGCTGAGCATGGATAAGGAGCATCTGACACTGCGAGCCGGGGCCGGCATCGTCGCCGACTCCGAGCCGCAGCGCGAGCTCGAAGAGACGCGCGCCAAGGCGCGCGGCCTGCTGTTGGCCCTGGAACACACTGGCGCAGCGCCGGAACCGGAAGCTTCGGGACGGACATGACCGACGTCGACATGCTGATTGACGGTGAGGCTGTATCCCAGGTGCCGGCGACCGACCGCGGCCTGCACTACGGCGACGGACTCTTCGAGACGATCGCCGTGCTCGACGGTCAACCCGTGCTGTGGCCTGAGCACCATGCGCGGCTGGTCGACGGCTGTGCGCGCCTGGGGCTGCCCGCGCCAGCGGCCGATATACTCGAGGCCGAGATCGGCGCCTTGTCGCGGGGGCACGCGCGCGCCGTCGTCAAGGTCGTGGTCACGCGCGGCAGCGGGGGCCGGGGTTATGCGCCGCCGCCCGAACCGGTTCCGATGCGCCTGGTGGCCCGCTATCCGTGGCCGGAGTATCCGACCGAATGGCTCGAGCAGGGCGTGCGGGTACGGACCTGCCGCACGCGCCTGGGCTGCAATCCGGCGCTGGCGGGCATCAAGCACCTCAACCGCCTCGAGCACGTCCTGGCGCGCGCAGAATGGGACGACCCCGATATTGCCGAAGGGCTGATGTGCGATTCGGCCGGCAACGTAATCGAGGGGACGATGAGCAACGTCTTCTGTGTACACGGCGGCGTGCTGCGAACCCCGCAATTGTCACGGTGCGGGGTGGCTGGCATCATGCGCGCTCAGCTGCTCCAATTCGCCGAGGCGGCCGGAGTGGTGGTGGAACAGACGGATCTCTCGCTCGCCGCGATTGCCGGCGCCGACGAGGTGCTGTTGTGCAACAGTCTCATCGGCGCGTGGCGGGTGCGCGAGCTCGACGGACGATCGCTCGCGCCGGGGCCGGTCGCCCAGGCATTGGCCGAACGATTGCGGGCGCGCTGGCCGCTGTAGGTGCCAGGCGGGGGTAGTGGCGGAATCGGAATGAAGGTCCCGGCAGGGCGCCGGAGCGGAGTGGATATGCGAGCAGTCGTCTACAAGCTCATTGCGATATTGGTCCTGGTGGGCTGTCTGGCCGCGGGATGGCTCTGGGTGAGCTATCAGAGCTTTGCCAACGAGCCTCTTTCGGTCGGCGGCAAGGAGCTGCGTCTGGTCGTCAAACCGGGCATGAGTCTGCGCGGCGTGGCCGACCGGCTGCAGGCCAAGGGCGTGCTCAAGCATCCCCGTTACCTGGCCTGGATGGCCCGTTGGCGCGGCGTGGCCGACCGGATCAAGGTCGGCGAATATCGCATCACCCCGGGCACCACGCCCAGTCAGCTGCTCACGATGCTGGTCGAGGGGCGGGTGATCCAGTACTCGTTGACGCTGGTGGAGGGTTGGACCTTTCGCCAGGTCATGGACGCCGTCGATAGCGACCCTCACCTGAAGCACACGCTGAAGGGACTGAAGCCCGACGAGATCATGGTCCGCCTCGGCCATCCCGGCGAGCACGCGGAGGGCCGTTTCTTCCCGGATACCTATCACTTCCCCCGTGGGACGACGGACCAGTCCTTTCTCCAACGCGCGTATCGCGCGATGCAGGGCCACCTGATGCACGAATGGGACCAGCGGGCCGTCGACCTCCCCTATAAACGCCCGTACGATGCCCTGATCATGGCCTCGATAGTGGAAAAGGAAACGGCCCTGCCGAGCGAGCGGGCCGACATCGCGGGCGTGTTCGTGCGCCGGCTGAAAAAGGGCATGCGGCTGCAGACCGACCCGACCGTTATTTACGGCCTCGGCTCGAGCTTCGACGGCAACCTGCGTCGCCGCGACCTCGAACACGACACGCCGTACAACACCTATATGCACCGCGGCCTGCCGCCCACGCCGATCGCCATGCCGGGCCTGGCCTCCATCCACGCGGCGCTGCACCCGGCCCCCGGCAAGGCGCTGTATTTCGTCGCGCGCGGCGACGGCAGCCACCAGTTCTCCGACACGCTCAAAGAGCACGACCGGGCGGTGATCAAATACCAGCTCAAAGGCCATGCCCGGCGGTTTTCCTCGTATAATGGCAAATCGAAGAACGCCGGCGAGAAATCGGACGCCGGCGGGGCCGAGGACAGGCAGGACTCCCCATCCAAACCATGACCATCATCCGGGCCCGGCAGAGGCCGTCGAAAACGCATCGAGCCGCATGGCCGACCGCGGAGGACCGGTGAGCGGCCGGTTCATCACCATCGAAGGGATCGAAGGGGTCGGCAAGAGCACCAACCTCGCCTTCGTACGCGACCATCTGGCCGATCTCGGCCATCCCGTTATTGTCACCCGTGAGCCCGGCGGCACGGAGCTGGGCGAGGCGATCCGCGGTCTGCTGCTCGATCACCGCAACACAGCGATGAGCGACGACACCGAACTGCTGCTCATGTTCGCCGCCCGTGCCCAGCACCTCACCGAAGTCGTACGCCCGGCGCTGGGCCGCGGCCAATGGGTCCTGTGCGACCGTTTCACCGATGCGACCTATGCCTACCAGGGCGGCGGCCGGGGCGTTGCCCGCGAGCGTATCGCCGCGCTGGAACAGTGGGTCCAGGACGGGCTGCGCCCCGATCTGACTCTCTTACTGGACGTCCCCGAGGAAATCGGTCTGGAGCGCGCGGGCCGACGCGGGGAGCTGGACCGCTTCGAGCGCGAACGGGCCGAGTTTTTCGGTCGGGTCAGGGAGGCCTATCTCGCCCTGGCCGCACAGGATCCGGGTCGTTTTCGCGTCATCGACGCCAGCCGGCCGCTTGAGGCGGTACAGGCCGAGCTGCGCACCGTACTGAAGTCGGCGGTGGCCGAATGGACAGGGGGACAAAGCGCATGAGCCCGCTTCCCTGGCACGCGGCGGCCTGGACCGGGCTCATCGACCGGGCGCGCCGCGACCGTCTGCCGCACGCGCTGCTGCTCAGCGGCCCGGCCGGTCTGGGCAAGGGGCGCTTTGCCCGCGCCTTGGCGCAGGCACTGCTGTGCGACACGCCGCGCGGCGACGGCAGCGCCTGCGGCGAATGCCGTGCCTGCACCCTGTATGGAGCCGGGACTCATCCGGACGTTGTCAGCGTCGAACCGGAGGAGGAGGGCAAGGCGATCCGCATCGACCAGATCCGTGCCCTGGCGTCCGCACTGGCCCTGACGCCCCAATACGGGGCGCGGCGCATCGTCATTCTGGAGCCGGCAGACCGCTTGAACCCCGCGGCGGCCAACAGCCTGCTCAAGACCCTGGAGGAGCCCCCGGCCGGGGCCCTGCTCCTGCTGGTTACGGCGCGCCCCGCCGCGCTGCTGCCGACCATCCGCAGCCGCTGCCAGAGCGTTCCCTTCGCGGCGCCGCCGCGCGATATGGGCGAGGCCTGGCTGAATGGGCGGGTACCCGCGGAGGCGGACGCCGGCTTGCTGCTGGACCTGGCCGCAGGGGCGCCGCTGGCGGCATTGAAGCTCGCCGAGGGCGAGGCGCTGCAGAGGCGGTTGGCCATGCTGGAAGCCCTCCAGGGCATCGCCGCCGGGCGTCTGGATCCGGTGGCAGTGGCCGGCGAGTGGCTAAAGGGCGGGGTCGAAATGCCGCTATACTGGCTGTATAGCTGGGTCACGGACCTGATCCGCTTGCGTTCGACGAGCGGCAAGGGCAGGGCACAGACCGCCGGTGCGGTATCCGGGAGCGTTGCGCCGAATATCGGCAACAGCGACCAGCGGGATACTTTGCAAGGCCTGGCGGAGGGGGTAGACTTGATTGGGTTGTTTCGCTTTCTCGACGCGCTGACCGAGGCCGTCCGGCTGGTACAAGGACAGGTCAACGCCCATCTCCTGCTCGAATCCTTGTTGTTGCAGTGGGCGGAGTTGGCACAGAATTCGAACAGGGTGCGTCAGCCGAACGGAGCGCTATGAATACCAACGCCAAGTTGCCACCGCGCCAGGGCATACTGTCCCTGACGATCAAAGACAAGAGCGCGCTTTACGCGGCCTATATGCCGTTCATCAAGAATGGCGGATTGTTCATCCCCACCAACAAGGCCTATCACCTCGGCGACGAGGTCTTCATGCTGCTCACGCTCATGGAGGAGACCGAGAAGATACCCGTGGCCGGCAAGATCGTCTGGATCACGCCCAAAGGGGCGCAAGGCAACCGCGCCGCCGGCATCGGGGTTCAATTCAGCGAACAGGACGGCGGTGCGGCCCGCAACAAGATCGAAACCTACCTCGCCGGCGCGCTCAAGTCGGACCGGCAGACGCACACTATGTAAGTCGCAAGGTCCAAGTTTCAAGTTCCAAGCAAGAATAAGCCGGAAGTGGCACAATAGGCGGTTGAGACTGACCCCATTGTATTTTGCCTGTAACTTGAAACCTGCAGCTTGTAACTCATGCTAATCGATTCCCATTGTCACCTGGATCGTCTCGATCTCGAACCCTTTGACGGAAAGCTCGAGGGCGCCCTGGATGCGGCGCGCGAGCAGGACGTGGGCCACATGCTCTGTGTCTGCATCGACATGGAAAATTTGCCCGACGTGTTGGATATCGCGCGCCGTTTCGAACAGGTGTCGGCCTCGGTGGGCGTGCATCCGGAGGCGCAAGGCGGGCGCGAGCCCGAGGCCGATGAGCTGGCCGACCTTGCCGGCGATCCGCAGGTGGTCGCCATCGGTGAGACGGGATTGGACTATTTCCGCTGCGAGGGAGACATGCGCTGGCAGCAGGAGCGCCTGCGCCGCCACGTCGCCGCCGCGCGGCGGGTCGGCAAGCCTCTCATTATCCATATGCGCGAGGCGACCGAGGATACGCTGGGCATCCTGCGCGAGGAGCGTGCCGCGGACGTGGGCGGTGTGCTGCACTGCTTCGTGGAAGACTGGGCGGCGGCCAAGGCGGCCATGGATCTCAATTTCTATATCTCCTTCTCCGGCATCGTCACCTTTCGCAATGCCACCCAGCTCAAGGACGTTGCTGCGCGCATGCCCGAGGACCGGATACTCATCGAGACCGACTCGCCCTACCTGGCCCCGGTACCCCTGCGCGGGCGCAGCAATCAACCGGCCTACGTACGCCACGTCGCCGAGCACATCGCCGAGCTGCGGGGCACCACACTGGACGCGGTCGCCGAGACGACGACGCGCAATTACTTCGATCTGTTCGGCCCGGTGGAGACCGGCGCGGCGGCTCGAGCGTAACTTTCGCGGCGCGGCGCGTTCACGGGACGACGGCGCCGCCTGCAGGCACGCCCATCAACCCTCTCTCCAGAACCAGGGCATCCAGCCCAAACTCCTCCAGAATGAATGCGGCCGACGTGCTACGGCTGCCGGTGTCGCAATAAACGAGATAGGTCCGCTCGGCCGACAGCTTGTGTGCGTTGAGGCGCAGCAGGAACAGCGGGATATTGATGCTGCCGGGCAGATGACGGTGCCGGTATTCGCTGGGCAGGCGCACGTCCAGCCATTGCGCGCCCTCGGCGACGAGGGCGCGCGCCTGTTCGTAAGGAACAGTCTTGACCAGCGGCGCCTTGAGCAGCGCCAGGAAATCCGCCTTCGACAGCCGCATGAGCGTGCCGTCATCGAGCATGCGCACCGTGGCATTGCGCGGTTGGTCCGAGACCAAGGCGTCCTCGCCGAAGCCGTCGCCGGGACCCAGCTCGGCGACCACCGTGTCCCGGTGTCCGGTCTCGGCGGCATTGCGAATCACCGCGCAGCGACCCTCGCGTATCATGTAGTAATAGTCCGCCTCGTCTCCCTGCTGCACGATGGTCTGTCCGGCGCGCGCGCTGACGGCCTCCATGCGCATGAAGATGGCCTGGATGTTGGCCGGGGGTATACGATGGAAGACCTTCGCCTGCAGCAGTCGTGTCATCCAGTCACTGTCCGCCGATACCCCGGTTGCATCGTCTTCAATTTCCGAGACGATATAGTCGGCGTTCTGATTCCACGTCAGCAGCAGGTCGAGCAGGTCCGCGTCGATGCGTACGAACTGAATGGCCGTGCGTGCGATGGCACTCGTCTGGTGCGGGCGATGGTGATCGAGGGGGGCGTGACTCGGCGGCGTGCCGCCGACGATGCTGGATGCGCTTCCGTCGGGACGTACGAGGGCGACCTCGCCGCTGAGCAGGTAAAAGGTGTCGCGATCGTTGTTACCGGCCTCGAACAGGGTTCGGCCCGGGGCCAGAGTCTCGACGGTGACATCGCGCACGAGCTGATCGAAATCGTGTCCCATGAGCTCGTTGAGGGGCACCAGATGCCGCAGCAGCTGTCGCAGCTCAATTCCGTCGCTCATCGTCCCGGGCTTCCGTGGTGGAATCAGTCAGGGGGATTTGCGCGCTGATCGGGGCCCGTCAGTCCGGCTCGCCGAGCGGGTCGACCTGCCTGGGGCGCCGATCGGCATCGATGGCCACGTAGGTCAATCGGGCCTGTGCCACGAGTTCGGTCTCCAGGTGGCCGCGCTCGCGCTGGGCATAGGCCTCGACTTCGACGACCATGGAGCTGTGTCCGACGCTCACGACGTGCGAATAACAACTGACCAGGTCGCCGACGAAGACGGGTTTGATGAACTGGAAGCTGTTTACCGCGACCGTGACAATGCGCCCGCGCGCGTGCTGATAAGCGGCGATGCTGCCCGCGATGTCGACCTGGGACATCAACCACCCGCCGAAGATGTCGCCCGCCGCGTTGGTGTCGGCTGGCATGGCGAGCACCCGGATAGCGGGTTGGCGATCGTGGGGTAGGGCGGCAGGGGCGCCGATAGAGCTGGAATCAGTGTCCGACATACAATTTCTCGATCGAGTCGCGATACTGTTTGAGTATACGGTCGCGGCGAAGTTTCATCGTCGGCGTGGCCAGGGCATTGTCCACGGTCCACGGCTCCAGCGTCACCGCCGCGCGTCTTACCACCGCGTAGCCCGGAAAGCTGTGCAGGCGGGGCGCGATAGCGTCGAGCACGGCCTCCTCGACACGCCGATCCCGCACGCTGGCTTCGGCGTCGGGGTTCAGGGCGAGACGTTCGGCGAGCGCGCGCCAGCCCTCGGCGTTCAGTACGACCAGCGCGCTCAGATACGCACGCTGCTCGCCGATGACCATGACCTGATCGATGAGCGGGTCGGCTGCAACGGCCTGTTCCACGTCGGCAGGCGCGATCTTTTCGCCGTTGGCCAGCACGATAATCTCCTTCAGTCGCCCGGTGATGTAGATGTGATTGCGTTCGATGCGGGCCTGATCGCCGGTATGGAGCCAGCCGTCCGGGTCCAATATGTCACGGGTGGCTTGTGGATTGTTCCAGTAACCCAGCATCACGCCCGGGCTGCGCACCTGCAGCTCGTTGCCGCTTCCCAGGCGCAGCTCGACGTCGGGCAACGCCTCGCCGACACTCTCCGGATCGTTGTCCTCGAGCCGATTGACGCTGATAACGGGGCTGGTCTCGGTCAGGCCGTAACCCTGCGCGATGGTCAGCCCCAGCCCGATGAAGGTGCGGGCCACCTCGAAAGGCAGGGGCGCCCCGCCGCTGATCGCCACGGCCAGACGCCCACCCAGGCGGGCACGCAGCTTGCGCGCCACCAGGGCGTCGAGCAGCGGCCACCACAGCAGCTTCGCCGACCAGCCTCGGCGGCCCTGTGCGTGCAGGAACCGCGTCCAGCCGATGTCAACCGCCCGGCGGAACAGCGTCCGTTTGAAGTCGTGTCCGGCCAGCGACTCCTGGACCCGGTTGTAGATGCGCTCGAAGATGCGCGGTACCGTGACGAGCATCGTTGGCCGTACGTTCAACAGATCGTCGGGCAGCTCGGTGATGGATCGGGCATACGCGACGGCGGCGCCGCCGACAATGGGAATGTAGTAGCCCACTGTTCGCTCCAGCGTGTGCGATAGCGGCAGGAAGGAGAGAAAGACGTCGTCGGGATAGATCGCGATGTGCTGCAGCCCGGCCCAGGCGTTCCACAGCATGTTGTGATGTGACAGCATCACGCCTTTGGGACGACCGGTCGTGCCCGACGTGTAGACGATACTCGCGAGGTCATCCGGTGCGATGGCGGCAGTGCGTGTGTCCGCCTCTTCGCCGCACGGTTCGCCGCGCGCCAACCAGGTCTCCACGTCGACGACCCGCTCGTCGGGAAGGCCGCCGATTGAGTCGGGATCCGCGCTCAGAGTGACGATGCGCTGCAGTGTCTGCACCTGCGCACAGGCCTCGGCCAGCAACTGGCATTGGCCGGTGTCCTCAACCAGCAGCAGCCGCACGCCGGCATCGCGCAGGATGAACGCGACGTTCTCCGGCCGGTCATTGGTGTACAGGGGCACGACGACGAGTCCGAGCCCCAGCGCTGCCTGGTCGAGCATGACCCATTCGCGGCAGTTGCGCAGCATGAGCGCCACGCGATCGCCGGGCGCGAGCGACTCGACGCTCAAGGCCGCCTGCCAGCTGGCAACGTGGGCCGCCATCTGCGCCCACGTCGTATCCACCCAGTTGCCAGTGTTTGCGTCGTAATGGCGATAAGCCAGCGCGTCCGGCGCGCGCCGGACACGTTCACGAAACAGCCCGGGAAGGTGGCGCGCGGTGCCAGGGTCGATATAGTCCGTGCGGTGCTCCCTGGCTCGGCTCATCGGCGTCAATGCTCCGCGGCGTGCAGGTCCCGCCAGCCCGGGTCGGCGGCGAATCGTTCACCATGGCGCTGCTTGAGTCCCGACAGCGTCTTTTCCAGCTGCACGCTGCCGCGCGAGTGCAGGTAGTGCAGCGGTCCGCCTCGAAACGGCGCAAAGCCCGTCCCATACACGACGCCGGCATCGACCAGATCCGCATCGGCGACCACGCCGTCGCGCAGGCAGGCGACCGACTCGTTGAGCAGACGCAGGACCAGCCGTTCCTGCAGATCGGTCGGAGCGCTGTAGCCCTTGGGCAGTGCCGGCTTGACCGGTTTGCCCTGTTTGAACTGATAGAATCCGCCGCCCGACTTCTTGCCGGTCCGCCCCGACTCGACGAGTGTGCGCAGCCGCTGGGGGACGGCGTCTTCGTCAGCGCTTAGCATCTTGGCCACCGACAGACAGACGTCCAGGCCCACGGTATCGGCCAGCTCGATGGGCCCCATCGGCATCCCGAAATCGACGGCCGCCTTGTCGATGACCGCCAGCGGCACACCTTCCTCGGCCAGCGTCACGGCCTCGAGCAGATAGGGCATCAGAATGCGGTTGACCAGAAAACCCGGCGTGCTGGTCACCGGCAGCGGCAGGCGATCGATCTGACGGGTGAAGGCCGCGGCGCGCTGCGAGACGCCGGCGTCGGTGGCCGGTCCGTGCACGACCTCGACCAGCTGCATTCGGGCGACGGGATTGAAGAAATGCAGCCCGACCAGACGCTCCGGTCGCCTCAGGGCACGCCCCAATTCCTCGAGCGGGATGCTGGAGGTGTTGGTGGCCAGGAGCGCATCGTCGCGCACCTTGGGTTCGATGCTCCGGAACAGGTTCTGCTTGGCCTCGACGTCCTCGAAGATGGCCTCGATGATTACATCGGCGCGGCTCAGACCGTTGCCCTTGATGTCGGGCACCAGCCGATCGAGGGCGGCCCGCACCAGGCGACGGTCTTTCAGGCGCTTCGTGTAAAGCTCGTGGGCGCGTTGGACCACGCGCGCGAGCGTCTCCTTCCTGTTGTCCTGAACGGTGACCTGCAGGCCTTGCAGCGCGCACCAGGCGGCGATGTCTCCGCCCATCACCCCGGCGCCGATCACGTGCACGTGACGCGGGTTCAGCCCATTCGACTGCGCATCGGTCTCACCGCCGGACTTACGCTCTGGCTTACCCAGCGCCTTGAGTCGCTCCTGCAGCAGAAAGACCCGGACCAGATTCTGCGCGGTCTTACCCACGATGAGACGAGCGACCGAGGCCGCCTCCTCGGCGAGCATGCGTTTGGGATCGTCGTAATGCTCGCGCCAGAGCTCGATCAGCGCATACGGAGCCGGGTAATGCGCGCGCGGCGCCCGGCGGGTCACATTGCGTACCAGGTATTTGGCGAGCAGAGGACGCAGCAGGCGATGGCTGGCCAGGCGCAGATACCAGGCCGGTTGGCGCGGCGCCGGCGGCGCGAGCAATACCGATCGCGCCGCATTGTGCAGGTGACGCTCGGGGACCGTGTATTCGACCAGGCCGATCTTGCGCGCGGCACGCGCGCTCAGCGTGCGACCGGTCAGCATGGCATCCATCGCGGCCGGTGCACCGACACGGCGTACCATGCGCAGTGTGCCGCCGAAACCGGGGTGGATCCCCAAGCGAACTTCCGGCAGGCCGAGACGCGTGCGCGGTCCGTCCTCGGCGATGCGATAACGACAGGCCAACGCAAGCTCGAGGCCCCCGCCGAGGCAAAAGCCGTGAATCAGCGCCACCGTGGGGCAGGGCAGTGTCTCGAGCTTGTTCATGACGCTTTGGCCGCGCTCGATCAGCGCCAGGGCCTCCTTCTCGTCGCTGAGAGACGTGAAGGCGGTGACGTCGGCGCCGGCGATGAATCCATTCGGTTTGGCGGAAAGGATGACCGCTCCGCGCGGCGGAGACTCGGTCAAGGTGTCCAGCATCGCGTCGAGCTCGTCGAGGATCTCCGCCGTGAGGACGTTGGTGCCGGCATCGGCGCGGTCAAGGCGCAGCCAGGCAATGTTGTCGTCGTCGGTGTCGAGTTGCCAATTCGTGTAGTTTTGTCGGCTCGCCATCGTGCTCACCCCCGTTCCCGTTCGACGAGCATGGCCCCGCCCTGACCGCCGCCGATGCACAGCGTGGCAATGCCGCGTTGCGCCCCTTCGCGCGCCAGCACGTGCAGCAAATGCAGCACGATGCGAGCACCGCTCGCCCCGACCGGATGGCCGAGGCTGACACCGCCGCCGTCGACGTTGAGCCGCTCCTGATTCAGCGTACCCATGGCCGAGCGCAGGCCGAGCTCCTCGCGACAGTAGCGGCTGTCCTCCCATGCGGCCAGACAGGCAAGGACCTGACCGGCGAAGGCCTCGTTGATCTCCCAGTAATCGATGTCGTCCAGGCCGTACTTGCCGCGGGTGAGCAGCGGGGTACTGGCATGGACGGGGCCCAGGCCCATCTGCGAGGGGTCCACGCCCGCCCACTGGCTGTCGGTGATGCGCCCGAGCACGGGCAGCCCATGGCGCTGCACGGCGGACTCGCTGGCCAGGACCAACATCGCCGCGCCGTCGGTGACCTGTGCGCTGTTGCCGGCCGTCACCCGGCCGAAGGGCTTGTCGAAGACCGGCTTGAGTCTGCCCAGGCGGTCCATGTCGGTGTCGCGGCGCAGTCCGTCATCGGCGTCGTAGAAGTTACCCCGCGTGTCGTACAGGGTTTCGATTTCCTCGAGTCGACCGTTGTCCTGTGCGGCGGCCAGACGCTGATGGCTGCGCATGGCAAAGCTGTCCATGGCCTCTCGCGTGATACCGAAGCGGTGTGCGATCTTCTCGGCAGTCTGTCCCATGGAAAGGCCGACGACGGGATCGGTCAGGCCGCGCAGCAGGCCGATTATCGGCTTGAGGTGGCCCGGGCGCAGCCGCCCCAGCGCTCGCAGGCGAGCGCCGACGGTGCGCGCGGCATACCAGTCGCCGAGCCAGGCGACCATGGCCTGGCTGAGCAGCACCGGTGCATGGCTCATGGACTCGACGCCGCCGGCCAGCACCAGCTCCGAGCGCCCGTCGGCGATATCGTGGAATGCGCTGTCCAGGGCCTGCATCCCCGAAGCGCAGTTGCGCTGTACCGTCCATGCGGGCACCCGATCGCCGCAGCCGAGTCGCAGAGCGACGATGCGGGCGATGTTGGCCTCGTCGGGGCCGGGCATCACACAACCGAGGATCACCTGATCCAGATCCTCGGGCTCGAACGGTTGGCGGGCGAGCAGTGGACGCGCCGCGCCCAGGGCGAGGTCCGCGGCGGGGAAAGGACCGGGCTTGCCGCGCGCCTTGAGAAACGGCGTGCGGCTGCCGTCGACGATGAACACGGACCGGCGCGAGCTGCTTCGTCCGCCGCTCGCCGCTGCCGTCGACTTCTTGGACGTGGTCTTTTTAGCCGTGCTTTTCTTGGTGGTCGTCTTCGTGCCGGCCGCGGCCGCCTTTTTTCGCGTCGTCTTTTTCTTGGCGGCGGCCTTCTTGGAGGAAGGCTCGGCGGGAGGTTCGCCGTCAGAGTCGGCCATGGTCAAGCTCCTTTACCGAAATCGGGTGGAAAATCGTCGACCGCGATGACTACGCGCCGCGCCTCGCTCGCCGCGTTAATGCGGTCGGCTTCTTCATCGGTCAACACGTCGTGCTCGCGGCCGGCGGCGATGAGCTCCTCGAGACTCGCATCGCGCGCCACTTTATCGTGCAGCTCCTCGCGGAGCCGGCGCTCGAACGGCTCGGCGGCGATCACCTTCTCGAGCGCATCCTCCAACACAGCGAAGGGCTCGTTCAAGTCCTCAGGCATATACAGTCCGGCCGTGAGGCGATCGCGGGCCGCCGAGGGGGTGAGCAGCAGCTCGGCGACGCGATGACCGAGATGATCGCTGGGCGGTGCGAAATGCCGACCCAGGGGGAAGACCAGCCAGCGCACAATCCAGGCCACGGGCCGATTGGGCAGGTTGCGCAGCAGGCCGTCAATGCGCTCCTGAATCTCGTGCAGCGCCTGATCGCAGGCCCAGCGCAGCAGGACCTCGTCCTCCTTGGGCCGACCCTGGGACTCGAAGCGTTTGAGCGCGGCCGAGGCCAGGTACAACTGACTCAGGATGTCGCCCAGACGCGCCGACAGCCCCTCGCGGCGCTTCAGACCGCCGCCCAGCACCATCAGTGCCGTATCGGCCAGCAGGGCAAATGCGGTGCTCATGCGCGTGAGCTTCTGGTAATAGCGCCGCGCCGGACCGCGCCCCGGCGCGGGTGAGAAAATGGCGCCGGTCAGTCCCAGCCACAGTGCCCGCCACGTATTGCTCAGGGTGAAACCCACGTGCGAGACCAGGGCTTCATCGAAGGCGTCGAGACTTCGCTGCGGATCGCTGTCCTGAGCGGCCTCCATCTCGCGCAGCACGTAAGGATGGCTGCGCATGGCGCCCTGGCCGAAGATGATCATGCTGCGGGTGAGGATGTTTGCCCCTTCGACCGTAATGCTGATGGGCAGGGCCTGATAGGTGCGACCGATCAGATTGTTCGGTCCCAGCGAAATGCCCTTGCCACCGAGCACGTCCATGGCGTCGTTGATGACGCGACGCATGTGTTCGGTCAGGTGGTATTTGACGATCGCCGAGATGACCGAGGGCTTCTCGCCCCGATCCAGCGCGCCCACGGTAAGGACACGCGCGGCATCCATCGTGTACGTATAGCCGCCGATGCGCGCCAACGCCTCCTGGACGCCCTCGAAGCGTCCGATGGGCAGACGAAACTGGCGCCGGATGCGCGCATAACCGCCGGTCAGGCGGGTGGCGAGCTTGCCGCCGGCGGTCGCCAGCGCCGGCAGCGAGATGGAGCGCCCGTCGGAGAGACACTCCATCAGCATGCGCCAGCCTTGGCCGACGCGCTCGGGACCTCCGATGACCCAGTCCAGCGGGATGAACACGTCACGGCCTTGCGTGGGCCCGTTCATGAACGGAATGTTCAGCGGCATGTGCCGCCGGCCGATGGTCACGCCCGGCGTATCCGTTGGAATGAGCGCCAGGGTGATGCCGAGCTTTTCCTGCTCGCCGAGCAGGTGATCCGGGTCGTAGAGCTTGAACGCGAGGCCGAGTACCGTCGCCACCGGACCGAGCGTGATGTAGCGCTTGTCCCAGTTCAGGCGAATGCCGAGTACATCCTCCTGCCCGTCGACGCTCTGCCGGCAGACCACACCGCTGTCGGGCATGGCCCCGGCGTCGCTGCCGGCCTCGGGCCCGGTGAGCGCGAAGCAGGGGACCTCGGTCCCATTCGCCAGGCGGGGCAGGTAGTGGTCCTTCTGGGCTTCGGTGCCGTATTCGAGCAGCAGTTTGGCCGGTCCCAGGGAATTGGGGACCATCACGGTCACCGCGGCGGTGGTGCTGCGGCTGGCAACCTTCAGAACTACCTCCGAATGGGCCAGCGCGGAGAATTCCAGGCCGCCGTAACGGCGCGGAATAATCATGCCGAAGAAGCCGTGTTCCTTGATGTAGTCCCAGGCCTCGGGCGCCAAATCGTGGCGTCGGTGCGTGATGTCCCAGTCGTCGAGCATCGCGCACAGAGTCTCGACGGGACCGTTGAGAAAGGCCTGCTCCTCGTCGGTGAGCTCGGGAGTGGGCAAGGTGCGCAGCTTTTGCCAGTCCGGGCGCCCGCGAAACAGCTCCCCGTCCCACCAGACCGTCCCTGCCTCGAGAGCCTCGCGTTCGGTTTGCGACATCGACGGGGTGATACGTCGAAACAGGCGCAGCAGCGGCCCGGTGATCCAGCGCTGGCGCCAGTGCCCGGCCGCCCCAATCGTCTTGGCCTCGTTCATACGCTGTGTGCCTCCTTACTCTCGGCGTCCCGAGCCGTTTTCTCGAGTGGTGCCGCCGGCTCCGCCTTGGTCGTTTCGGCCCTGGTCGACAGGGCGCGGGACAGGGCCGTGAGCAGATTGACTTGCTGGGGCGGCGGCGAGGGCCGTCGCAGCAGGGCGAGCCCCGTCTCGAGGCGCGGGAAGGGACGCCCGATCACCGGTGGCGGCTCGGTCGGCTCGCGCGTCACGGCCGTCGGGTTGAGGCCGGCCGGCTGGTTCTCGCGCGGCGGATTGAGATAGCAGTCGTTGATGTCGTTACAGTACTCGTCGATATTGCCCCAGGGCAGGCGCTGGTAGATAGAGACATCGTCCAGTCCGAAGAACGGATATTTGATGATGTCGAAATACGGCGAGTAATCGAAGTCGCGCGGCGTAAACAAACGCGGGTTGCGTTTGTACAGGTGTATCTTGCCGTCGGTGGCGCGCTCCACGAACGGCAGGACCGGGAAGTGGACCGCGCTGAATGCCTCACCCAGCATCGAGGAACACACGGTGCGCGTGGGCTGACCGGCATTGCGCTCGAACAGGCTCGAGCGCCAGCGCCGCGGCAGAAAAGCCCAGAAGGGAAACATGAATCGCGCCAAGTCCAACAGCTGCCTGACGTCGTAGCCGGTCCCCAAGCGTCCGATGGCAAAGGCAATGACCTTGCGTGCGTCGGTATGCGCCAGACCCTTTGGCCGGCAGATGCGAAGATGCTCGCCGTGATACTTGCTGAGCGGGTGAATCACCGTGCCCTCGCCGAGCAGGGCCTCGATGATCAGCGGCTGCTGGGGATCGCCGTCGTAGTGCTCGCGCACGGCGGTTTGCAGATGGGGGTCGTGGATATCGTACAGGCGGCCGATGTAGAGCGCGGCATGTGTCCAGGGCGATTGGGTGATGAGCTTGATTACATCGGAGACCCGGCTGCGTCCCTCGACGAGGATCACGTCGCCCGGACGTATCTCGTAGCAAAGACGATCGAAGTCGTACAGCAGCGCGTCATCGGGCTCGTGCAGCTCTTTGGTCAACCAACGGGTCAACCACGAGCCTACTCGCTTTTTCAGGCCGAACTCCATCTCGCCCTCCTGTTGTCGTTACGACCCGAACCTCCGGCGCCCGCCTCGACGGAGCGCCGCTTCGAAAACCGGGTTCCCTTCCCTATACCTTAATCTATATAGCGGCAGTTGCACGAATTTCTAGATTCGATGTCAGCGCCCGCCGCGCTCGGCCAGCTCGACGGCCCGATCGATGACCTCGAACGGGGTATAGAAATGGGGGGAGAAGCGCACGCCGCCCCCGCGCCTGGCGCACATCACGCCCTGGGCCATCAGGGTCCGGTACAGCACGTCGCTGTCGACTTCCCGGTGGCGAAAGGTGACGATGCCGGCGAAGCGACCGGGGCGCGTGTCGCCGGTCAGCTCCAACGATGGGTTGGCTTCGACCGCCGCCATGATGTGGCGGGAACGGGCCAGGACTTCGGACTCCACCCGATCCATGCCGACCTCGCGCAGCAGCGAGACGCTGGCGCCGAGCGCATGGATGCACAGCATATTCGGGCTGCCGCACTCGAAGCGCCGCGCATCCGGGGCGGGGGCCCAGTCGCGCCGGTCGAAGTCCTCGGCATGTTCGACCATATGCCAGCCGAACTGGCGCAGGCGCAGGCGTTCGCGCAGGGCAGGGCGGCAGTAGAACAGCGCGAGTCCCTCGGGCCCGAGCATCCATTTGTGCCCGTCGGCCATGAGAAAGTCCACCTGGCTGGACTGGACATCGACCCCGACGGCACCGATGCTCTGAATGGCATCGACGCAAAACAGGATATTGCGCTCGCGGCAGCGCGCGCCGAGGATATCCAGATCCATTCGCAGGCCACTGGCGTACTCTACCGAGCTGATGGCCAGCACACGCGTGCGCTCGTCACAGGCAGCGAGCAGAGCGGCCTCGGGCGATTCACCGGCGTGGAGATCGACCTGGCGCACCTCAACGCCATCGGCTTCGAGAGACTCCCAGACGATCCGGTTGGATGGAAATTCCTGATCGCTGGTGACTACTTTGTCGCCCGGCTGCAAATTCAGACCGTGAGCGACAACCGACAGGGCTTCCGAGGTGTTCTTGAGCAGCGCAATGTCCTCGGGCGCCGGTGCGTTGATGAGCTCAGCCAGCTGGCTGCGCAGGAATTTCTCCGTGGCCAGCCATCGCGGGTAGTCCTGCGAGCCCTGGGTCAGGTTTTCCTCGGCAAAGGCACAGACCGCATCGCGGGTGCGCGCCGGCCAGGGGGCTACCGCGGCATGGTTCAGATACAGCACGTCTTGTTTAAGGCAAAATTCCTTATTAATCAGCTCATTCAATGACATTATTTATCTGCTTTCGAGGTTGTGCCGGGCTCGCAATAACCCGTGGACCCGGTACCACGGCGCCACTTCACGATACCAACAATCGGCCGGAAGGGCATCGCTTTCGCATTGCCAGATGCGTGACAGAAAGCCCTGCGTCGACTATGCCTTTTATTGCATAGGACAGGTTGCCGACTCGCCGCACCCGGCGGCGCGGGCAAACCGCGATGTCGCAGGAGGCCCCGTGCTGGAGCGCAGACACCCCGAGCGTGTTGTCGCCTTTGTCATGGCTGGCGGCGAGGGCAAGCGACTTCGCCCACTGACCGCCGGGCGCTGCAAGCCGGCCGTGCCGTTCGGCTCGCGCTATCGCATCGTCGACTTCGCGTTGAGCAATCTCGTCAACTCGGGCATTCGCTCCGTTTATCTTCTGGTGCAATACCGGCCGCAGGCCCTGATCGAGCACATTCGAAAGGGGTGGGCACTGTCGCCGATGCTGCCCGATCAGTTCGTGACCGTCGTGCCGCCGGAGATGCATACGCAGGCGCGCGCGTTTCAGGGAACGGCGGACGCCGTCTACCAGAGCCTTCGCCTCATCGAGCTCCATCATCCCGATCTCGTCGCCATTTTCGCCGCCGATCACATCTACCGGATGGATGTGCGCCCGATGATCTGGTTTCACCGCGACCACGCGGCCGATGTGACGGTGGCGGCCCGGCCGGTGCCGATAGAAGAGGCCGGCGATTTCGGCGTCATCGCCGCCGATAGCAACGGGCGCATAGCGGCCTTTCAGGAAAAGCCCGAATGCCCGACGGCTATGCCGGGCGATGCTTCGCACGCCTATGCCTCCATGGGCATTTATCTTTTCACGACGTCGGTGCTGCTGGAGGCGCTGGACGCGGCGCATAAACGCAGCGACACGGACTTCGGGCGCGACATACTTCCCCGGTTGCTCTCCGAGCGTTCTGTCTGCGCGTACGACTTTTCGACAAATGCCGTGCCCGGTATCAAACCCTACGAAGAGACGGGATACTGGCGCGACGTCGGCACGGTCGACGCTTACTTTGCCGCGCACCAGGACGTTCTCGGCGCCGAGCCGCGCTTCGACATGTTCAATCCGCAGTGGCCTATCTACTCGAGCAATTACCAGGGCACGGTCGCGCATGTGCTGGGCGGCCAAATCGAGAATTGTCTTTTGGGCGCGGCCAGCAAGATCCATCCCGGTGCACGATTACGAAACTGTATCGTGCGCCGCGAAGCGGTAGTCGAGTCCGACGCCGAGCTGGAGGACTGTATCGTCATGGACTATTCGCGAATCGGCCGCGGGGCGCGGCTTCGGCGGACCATCGTCGAACGTCACAACGACATCGCTCCGGGCGAGACGATCGGCTTCGATGCCGCGCGGGATGCAGAGCGTTACCATGTCACGCCCGGCGGTGTCGCCGTCGTCTCCCACGGCCTGTCCTCATTCTTCGCCCGCGGGGTCCGAGGCAGCGGGTTCGGCTATGCGGAATGACCTTTCCAGTCAGGCGCGGCGTTCATGGGCGCTGCCCCACTGTGGGCTTGCGATCCGATCCGGAGTCGACTAGCGTTGACCAATCATGCGTCCGTCGACCTCATTTAAGCGCGTTTGTTATGGGCTTTCGTGCGCACTGCTCGCAGTCGGCCTGATCCTGATTCGGCCCGTGTACGCGGCGGATACCTCTCAGCAGCCCGATATTCAATCGCTGCGCACGCAGATCCAACAGCTGCGCGAGCGGGTTCGCGCCCTCGAGGGACGCCTGCGTGAAGTCAATGCGCTGCAGGAGCGTATCCGAAAGCTCGAATCCGAATTGGCGCAGCAGCGGGCGAAGCAGGGCGGTGATCAGATCGCCGCCAAGGAGGCGGCCTCCGAACCCGAGGCTAAGGGAAAACCGCAGGGCGTGAAATTCGGCGGGGCGCTGCGTTTCAATTACAGCTGGAAGGACTTCTCCGAGGGTGCCAAGACGCGCCGCGGCGATGCGGGCCTGGACATCTTTCGAATCAACGCCGACGGCAAAATCGACGACATCCTGGTATCGGCGGAATATCGTTTCTATCCGTATATGAGCGCCATCCACCACGGGTGGATCGGATACGACTTCGGCGGCGGTAACCAGATTCAAGGCGGCATCACCAAGGTTCCGTTCGGCCTGCTGCCCTATGCCTCGCACAACTATTGGTTCGGAATCCCTTTCTATATCGGCTTGGCCGATAACTACGACACCGGCCTGAAGTACGTACACGACCGCGGTCCTTGGAATGCGCAATTGGCGTTTTTCAAAAACGGCGAGCTCGGCGACGCAGCCAATCTCGAACGTTATTCGTACGATCCCGTCGCCGTCGGCGCGGCCCGCAACGAAAAGACCAACACGCTGAGCGCGCGCCTGGCCTATACATTCGGTAAGGGCACCCAATGCCATCACGAGCTCGGTGCCTCGGGGCAATGGGGCGAGTTGTACAACCGGGACACCAACGATACCGGTCACGACTGGGCCGCCGCCGGCCACTTGGACAGTCGCTGCGGTCGCTGGAATTTCCAGCTCGAGCTAGGCCGCTATGAGTATCATCCGCGTAATCCAGCCGGTGTGCCGGACGACACTGTCACCCTCGGGGCATATCTGGGCAGTTTTCCGATTGCCGCCCGCGCGAAGTTCGCTGTCGCCAACGTCGCCTATGTCGTGCCGGTCAACTGGCCGCATGTCAAACAGATCACCTGTTACAATGACTTCAGCATGCTCGACAAGGACCAGGCGGGTGCCTCCAAATCCTATCTGAACACGACAGGCTGCGGCGTGGGAATCGGTCCGACGTTCACCTATATCGATATCATTCGCGGTCGCAACATGATCTATTTCGGAAACGGGTCGTTGGCCGGCGGCGGCAGCAACGATTGGAATACGCGTGTGAACATCAACATCGGCTATTACTGGTGAGTTTCATGGCCTTTGCGCAACGCATAACAGCGGCGAAGCAGGGGTCGCACGCCCGTGTTTCGGCACAGCGTCTGTGGTCCAAGCGGGGCTGGGCGCTGATCGCGATTGTCTCGCTCGTACTCGTCGCACCGGCGGCGAGGGCAGGCGATGAACTGACGTTCGTGTCCTGGGGCGGAGCCTATACGCGCAGCCAGATGCTCGCCTTCGTGCGCCCGTACGAACACAAGACGGGGGTGTCGCTCAACGTGCTCGACTACGCGGGCGGTCTGGACGATATCCGCTCTCAAGTGCGGTCGCTCAACGTCAAATGGGACGTTGTGGACCTGGAGCTCTCCGATGCCATTCGCGGCTGCGACGAGGGATTGCTCGAACGTATCTCGCCGAGTGACCTCAGCCCGGGGCCGGACGGGCAGGATCCCAGCCACGATTTCATTCCCGGCGGACTCACGCCCTGTGCCGTGGGGACCGTCGTGTGGTCCACGGTCATTGCCTACGACACACGCCGCTTCAAGAACCATCCGCCGCGCAGTCTTCGCGACTTTTTTGATCTCAAACGGTTTCCCGGACGCCGTGGGCTCCGCAAGACCCCCAAGGGCAATCTGGAGTGGGCCCTGATCGCCTCCGGTGTGCCGCCCGGCCAGGTCTACAAGCGGCTCGGCACGGAACAGGGGCTGGAGCGGGCCTTCGCGATGCTCGATCGCATCAAACCGGCCATCGTCTGGTGGACGGCAGGTGCCGAGGCGCCGCGGATGCTCGAGACCGGGCGCGTGGCCATGGCCTCCGCTTACAACGGGCGAATCTACGACGCGGCCAAGACGCGCAATGCGCCCCTTCGGATCATCTGGGATCACCAGATCTGGAACATCGACCTGCTGGCTATCCCCAAGGGCGATCCCAAACGCAAGCAGGCCCTGAATTTCATCCGCTTCGCCACGGCACCAGCTCAACTGGCGGCCCAGGCACGGTATATCCCGTACGGTCCGGTGCGCCGCTCGGCACTGGCACAGGTTCCGGCCGATGTGCGCGCGCATCTGCCGACAGCCCAAAAGGATTTTTCGCAGGCGCTACGCATCAACGCGGCGTGGTGGGCGAAACACTTCGAGCAGGTCGATCAGCGTTTCCAGGACTGGCTGGAGCAGCCGGTGCAGGTCCCGCGGCGGCTGCCGCGCTGAGTGGGCCGGCCGCGCACGGGGCGCCGGGCCTGCCTTGGCGCTGTTCTAAATATGCGTATAATGTATATTATGT
>Ga0102944_1000451_pt1 | contig 31949 bp, 30 predicted proteins | sample SalPonD_shore_MG_FD_78172 | JGI IMG/M metagenome (GOLD analysis project Ga0102944, IMG submission 78172) | Salt pond soil microbial communities from South San Francisco under conditions of wetland restoration - Salt Pond MetaG... | ecosystem: Environmental > Aquatic > Marine > Intertidal zone >... | reverse complement strand
TCTCGCCGGGTCTTGCGGGCCCTGGCGGCGTTGCGCCTCCTCGCAATAGAGCGCGCTATTACTCGTCGGCGCGCCTTGCCAGGGTCCGCAATCCCTCGCCGCGAATCCGCGAAGAACTTACGACACAGGACACTAGCCGCGCATGCCGTTGCCGACGACGGGTGCTCCCTTGCGCGACCGCAGTTCACGGGTCATGCCGGGTGCGTCGCGGGACCCGTCGTCGCGATCGGCAGCGGTCGTCCAGTTGGACGCACCTTTCGCTTCCTCGGCGGTCAGTCCGGACGAGGACGCATTGTCGGCATGGGCATCGCCGTTCACGTCGAGGACGCCGGCGCGCGAGTTGACGGGCGCGGGTGCCACGGGGGACGGGTTCGCCATTGCCGAGGCCATGGGTGCCGCGCCAACGACGGCGGCGACGAGTACTGCATACAAGGACTTCGGAACGTGCAGCTTGTGGGATGTGTCGAACATCGGATTCGAACCTCCGGATTGGCATCAGTGGCGGTTGACCACCAACCGCTCTCCCTGCCTATGTCTATTGACCCGCGTCTTCAATCGAAGTTGATTACCGCCCGCATTAATCCTTTGCCACGTTCGGAGATCGGGGAATGAGCGTGTTCGATGCACGCGCGTTTCGACTTCACGCTCATGGACGAGGCGTGGATGCGCGCAGGCGTTTCCCGACATGCAGTTCATCCGGGTAGCCGGGGTGTGGCGACGATCCGGTCGCGGATATGATGTGCACATGAATCGCTCCAGGGGCCGTGATTCCGATCGCCATGTCGCGAATCCGCGGCGGGCGGATGACCGACATGGTGCCGCGGTGGACACTGACGCGCTGGCCGAGTTCGTGACCGCGGCCCGGCGGTTGGTCGTTCTCACCGGCGCCGGCATGAGCACGGAATCCGGCATTCCCGACTACCGCGGGCCGGACGGTCGGTGGAGGCATCGGCGGCCGATCCTCTATCAGGACTTCGTGGGGAGCGAGGACACGCGGCGGCGCTACTGGGGCCGCAGCGTGGTCGGTTGGCGTCGTGTCGCGGCCGGCCGGCCGAACGCGGGGCATGCGGCCCTCGCCATGCTGGAGGCGCGTGGACGGGTGCACCACCTGGTCACGCAGAACGTCGATGGCCTGCACCAGCGGGCCGGCAGCCGCAACGTCACGGACCTGCACGGCCGGCTCGATACGGTCGAGTGCCTGGGCTGCGGCGATCGCATCGAGCGCACGGCGTTCCAGGCGCGCCTCGAGACCATGAATCCCGGCTGGGATCACGACGGCGATCGGTCGCGCCCGGACGGCGATGTCGAGCTGCCCGAAGCGGACTACGGGCGCTTCGCCGTCCCCACCTGTGCGCATTGCGGCGGAATTCTCAAGCCCTCGGTCGTGTTCTTCGGCGAGAACGTGCCGAAGCCACGCGTCGAGCAGGCGATGGCCCGCCTGGGTGAGGGCGATGCCCTGCTGGTGGTCGGCTCCTCGCTGATGGTCTTCTCGGGCTATCGCTTCGTCCGCGCGGCGCGGCGCGCGGCGCGACCCGTCGCCGTGGTGAACCTGGGGCGCACGCGTGCCGATGACGAGGTCGATCTCAAGGTCGAGGCCCCCTGCGGCCGCGCGCTCGAGGCCCTCGTCGAGCGGATCGACGAGGCACCCGCCCCTCAGGCATAGCCCGGCGCCGCGTTCGCGGGCGGGGTCGCCACGGCCTTTCCGCCGGGACCCGCCTGCTGCACGTCGTTCGGGATCTCCGCGGTCGCCGCGGGTGGGTGTGCGGACCGCGACCAGGGCCACGAAGGGTGCGTCTTTCGGCGTCGTTGTCACGCGCGCCTGCTCGGGCGCACGCGTATCCGGCGCATTGCGGCCGCGCTGTGGTCGTGTTCCCACCCTGTTTCGGTGCGCGGCCAGGACCGGGCCCGTGTCGGACAGTTCCGTGGGGTTCGCTTGACGAACCGCCTGCGCGGCCCCACTGATGTGACCGCATCCGTGCGAGGAGACGGCAGGATGAGCGTATCGGGGGACCCGCTCGACGAGACCACGCGCCCGCAGGCGCCCCGGATCGATGGCGTGACGCCGCAGCAGCGGTGGCACGGGCGGCGCCTCGCCATGATCCACGAGATGCACCTGGGACAACTGGTCGAGGTGCGACGTGTCATGGAGCGGGTCGCCGCCGGCGATGACGATGCCGCGGACCTGGGCGACGCGATCGCCTCGATCCAGATGACGCACAACTACCGGCAGTTCGGGACGCTGTGCGGATACGAGTGCGCCGTGCTCACCGCACACCACACCATCGAGGACGAGTCCATCTTCCCGGCCCTGTCGGGCCGGAGCGAGGGGCTGCAGCGCGTCGTCGACCGTCTGCGCGCGGAGCACGAGGTGATCCACGGCCTGCTGGAAGACCTCGAGGCAGCAGGCCGCAAGCTGCAGGACGAGCCCGGTCCGGCTGCCTTCGCACGCGTGCAGGCGATCTTCGGACAGCTCGAGCGCTTTGTCCGATCGCACTTCGGCTACGAGCAGGAGGAGCTGGAGGAGGCGCTGGGATACTGGAACGTGCCCGTGTAGCCGGCCCCGCCCCGGGCCGGTTTCCCGGGCGGATGCCCGTGGGCGCGCCGCCACGGCGCGTCCCCGCGGCGTGCGCATTCGCGTCCGGGCGACGCGGCTCCGCTTGATGCCGATCAAGTCGCGCACCCGTGGTCGGGCAGTAGGCTCAAGTCGTGGCCGGATTCCGGAACGGCCGGGGATGGATCGCAATGCGACGCATCGGGGCACTGCGGGGACTGTCGCGCGAGCACAATGACGGGCTGTTGCTCGCCCGCACGGCGCGCCGTGCGGCGACCGGGGGATCGCCGCCCGAGGTGCGCCGCTGCTGGGAGCGCCTGTCGGATGCCTGGCACACGGAGCTGGCCGCGCACTTCGCAACGGAGGAACGCCTGATCGTGCCACTGCTGGAGCGCGTCGGCGAGTCGTGGCTGGCGCGGCGCCTGCTGCGGGAGCACCGGGCGATCCGGCGTGGCATCGAGGACCCCTCACGCTGGAACCGCGCGCGCCTCGCCGCCATCGCCGACGTGCTTGCCAGCCACATCCGGCGCGAGGAGCGCTACGCGTTCCCGGTCGTCGAGCGCCATGCGGACGACGACACACTGGGGCTCCTGGCCGGGCACGGGCCGGGTGCCGACGGCGAGATTCCGACCACGGGGCGGTGAGCCCCGGCCGTCGCGTGCGGGAAACGACGGGATCGCGACCAGAGGATCGAGGCGGTGAACGCCGTGTTCATTATCGCCCCGGGCGGCGATTCCGATGGGCGGCCGGGCGCGGAAACCCGGACATTCCACACGGTCACCGGAGCCCCGTGCAGCCGTTTCGCTTCGAGCCCGGCCTCCCGACTGGGTCGGGACACCACCGCTATACCAAATTCCCAACAGACAATTGCGAGCCCGCGCCGCGGGTGTGGCAATCCGGATTGCCGGAACGGCCGTCACACGGCCGCGCGACTCCGCGGTCCAGAACCCGGGACAACCTCGTGCGGCTCCACACCTTCCCTAGCGCGAGACCATGACGCGGTCGCCGCTCGCGAGATCGACCATCACGAGACCGCTCAGGCCGGTGTCCGGCACCAGCGCCACGTCGCGGACCGCGTCGATGGCGATCGAGGCGGGTGACAGGAAGCGGGTCCCGTCGCCGGTCGCACCGTCGGAAAGGACGCTGCGTGCACCGCTGGCGAGGTCGATGGCGCCGATGCCCGGGAGGTCGACGATCTCGTTCAGGTCGCGCACGACGAGGACGCGGTCGCGGGCTTCGTCGAGCGCGATGTGGCCGACGGCGGTGGTCCATGCCGGTCCGGGAGACGTGTCCCTGGAGAGCACGCTGCGGTCCCCGCTGGCCAGGTCCACGTTGTAGAGCCGCGGCGAGCCGTAGCCCGTTCCGATGGCGAGCAGTCGGTCATTCGCCGGATCGAGCGCGATGCCCACAAGGTCCACGAAATCAATGCCCGAGCCGGGACCGCCGTAGGTCTGCGGGCCGGAGACCAGTGCGCGCTCGCCGGTCGCGAGATTGACGCCCATGATGTCGTCGAGCGCCAGGCGGCGCGCAGCGAGCAGGCGGTTGTTGTCCGGATCCAGGACGATCGCGAACGGTGCCGGCCCATTGACACCGAAGTCACCCCCGGTGCCGACGAGGCCCCCGGTGCCGAAGTCGCCGCCCGAGATCGTCTCGATCGCCGCGGTGTCCAGGTCGATGCCGACCAGCCGGAACGCCGTGGTGATGATGGGGTACACCTCGGCGACGCCGAGGATGCGGTTCCCGGCGCGGTCCAGGGCGATGTCGCGCATGCCCGCGATGTGGATGTCGTCGCTGACGAGGCGGGTGCGCGCGCCGGTGTCGGCGTCGATGCGCCACAGGTCACGGGTCTGCGACAGGACGTAGGCCCGGTTCGTGACGGCATCGTAGGCCACGCCTTCGAGAGTGCCGCTCATGTGCCCACCGCTGCCGGCATCGTTGTCGGCGAGGCGCGTGCGGTCGCCCGTGGGGAGCGCGACCTGGACGATCGCGTCGAGCCCGGAGTCGCTGACGAGCAGGCGGTTGCCCGATGCGTCGAAGACGATTGCCTGCGGCAGCGACAGGGGGTCTCCGCCGCCGGTGGTCGCATTGGACACCACGGCCCGGTCGCCCTCGGTCGGCCCGGCGGTGACCTCGACCGACAGGATGTCCCGGCTCGCGTACACGTAGGCGACCTCGTTCGCGGCATCCAGCGTGATGCCCTGCATCCGGAGCGGGGCGCCGGCGAAGGGCGAGACGTAGGTCCGGTTGCCCGTGGCGAGGTCGACGGCGACCACCGCCGCGTTCCGTGCGCCGTTCGCGTCGAAGTCGGTGACGAGGGCGCGGTCGTGGGCGGCATCGACGACGATGCCCCATGGCTCGATCAGCGGATCGCCAGTGCCGTGCGTGGTGTCCGAGAGCACCGTGCGTGTGCCGGTTGCAACATCGACCGCGAACACGGTGGCGGCCTGGCGGTCGACGATCAGCACGCGCTCGTTGCTGGCGCCCTGCGAGGCGTCGTACGCCATTGCGCTGACGCCGACGCCGAAGCCACCCGTCGGCTCCGAGACGATGGTCCGGGCGCCCGTATCGAGGTCCATCGCGACCAGGAAGCTCGGGTTTCGGCCCCTGTCAACCAGGAACAGCCGTTTGCCGGCCGCATCGAGCGCCGCCCGTGCCAGGCGACTGGCCGCAACGCCAATCGCGTCACTGTTGTCGCTCACGATACGGCGGTTGGCGCCGTCCGCGTCCGTGGCCAGGACGGTCTCCGTGAATGAGTCGACCACGACGATGCGTTTTCCGGCGCCGTCCAGCACCAGATCGGCGGGGTCGACCATCTGCGGCTCATTGACGACCGTGACGCGCGCTGCGTTCGTCTCGAAGTTGCTCCGTACCGCGTCGTCGGCGGTCTCCACGACGAGGTTGTTCGTGCCGGGCTGCAGCGGGACGGTCGCCCGCCAGGTGGCGAAGCCGTCGGTCGTGGTAGCGTCGACGCCGTTCACGCTCACGTGCGTGATCGTGCCGTCGTCGGCCGCTGTGCCCCGGACCGTCAGATCGCTCGCGTCGGTCCGCGACTGTGCGGGCGGGAACACGATCGACGCGACCGGTGGCGTCACATCGCCGGATGTCGTGCCGCCACCCCCACCGCAACCGGCGACCAGCAGCAGCACGGCTGCGTGCAGAGACAACGCGCGGAATCGCGCAATGCGCAGCGGAAGCACGTCCATGCCATGGTCCCTTGAGCAGAGTCCCCATGGATGCACATAGCACCATTGCCTGTCGGGAGGGTGGCACGTGCCCGACGCATTTCCCGTGCGCCCGACCGGCCGAGTTGCGGCCCGAATGGGTGAAACCCGTTAGAATCAAACGGATGGTTCGCGGGCGTCGATGGCCCATTCCCGACATGGAGGACCGGGGCCGACAGCCATCAGGGCGATGTGAGGGGGAGACATGGGGGCAGCTTCGAGGGCGCGTTCGCGGGCGGGGGACGATTCAGCGCATCCGGCGCATGGGCCATGGGATCGTCCCGCCGTGCAGCCATTCCGGCCACGCGCCCCGTTGCGCGGTCACCGGGCTTCCGCGGGCGGGTGCGCGAAGCGAGGCGTACGACGCGCCGCGACCCGGTCGTCGTGAGGGGCCGATGAGCCGGCACGAAACCGACGGGGTCGATGCCGAACTGCGGCGCCTGGCCCACGGCCGGCGCCGCGCCTACATCGCCGCCCTGCTGCTGGTGATCGGCGTGCTGGTCTGTGCGTGGGTCGTTCGCGGTCCCTCCGATACCTACCGTGACGTCAGCGCACCGGTCTTCGCGGTCGTTCTCGCCGTCCTCGTGACCGTGCTGTGGCGGGGGCGCGTCCCCTTGCCGACGGTGGAGCGGGTCCTGCTTTTCGTGCTCGCGGCCATGCCGGTAACGCGGCAGATCTGGCTCTACCACATGGCGGGCCCGGTGACCGAAAACTGGCTCCGCCTGGTGGGCAACAACTACTGGGCGACGTCCGGCGTGCTCGTCATGATCTTCACGATCGCGGACCGACGGCGCGCAGTGATCGCCGGCGCCGGCATCGTGCTGGCCTCCGTGTTGATCGCCGTGCTGGGTGTCGGTGCGGGTATCTCGCGGGGCGAGGTGCCGGCGGGCACGATCCCGTACATCGCGGGCGCGCTGCTCTTTCTCGGCCTGTTCCTCGTGCTCATGAGCGCAGCGACGGTCATGCGCCACGAGTGGCAGACCGCGCTGAACCGCGTCGCCCAGTATTCCCGCTGGGCCATGACGGACATGCTGACGGGGCTGGCGAACCGGCGCGCCGCGAGCGAGTCCCTGGCGCGGCATTGCGCGGCCGCGGCGCGGCACGATCTGGGGCTGTCGGTGATCCTCGGCGACCTGGACGGGTTCAAGAAGGTGAACGATACAGCGGGCCACGCGATGGGGGATATCGTGCTCGCGGGGGTGGCGGAGAAGTTGCGGACCACGGCGCGCGAGGCCGACGTGGTGGCGCGGTGGGGCGGCGAGGAGTTCCTCATCATCGCGCCGGACACCGACCTGGAGGGCGCTCGGCAACTCGCCGAGCGCTGCCGCAGCGCGATCGAGTCGACCCCGGTGGCGGGGATCCGGACCACGATGACGCTGGGCGTGGCCCAGTACGTGAAGGGTGACAATCCGCAGTCGCTCCTGGCCCGCGCGGACGCGAATCTCTACCTGGGCAAGGCGGCGAGCCGCAACCGGGTGGAAGCGGGGGCGGATCCTCCGGCGCGGTCGTGATCCCCCGCAACGGTGGCCGCACCGATCCGGCAGGGAACTCGCAATGAACATTCGCAGGGCGATCGTGCTCGAGCGGACGACACTGCCGGCGGGCGTCGCCATGCTCGCGGCGCGCGCTGCCCCCGCCGAGGAGCGCCCCGACCCATGATTCAGGGACTCGTCACGCCATGTTCGATACGCGTACGTACACCGATCGTCGCGCCGCACTGACGCTGCGCCTCGACGGCGGCATCGTCCTGCTCCCGGGGAATCCGGAGAGTCCCATGAACTTCCCGGCGAACGCTCATCGATTCCGCCAGGACGGCTCATTCCTGTATTTCTTCGGACTCGACGCGCCCGACCTGGCGGGAACCCTCGACCTCGACGACGGCAACGCGACGATGTACGGCGACGAGGCGTCGGTGGACGACACGGTCTGGACCGGCCCCGCGCCTTCGCTTGCCGACGAGGCCCGGCGCGTGGGCGTGTACGAAACGCGACCCCGCAGGCGGCTCGTCGATGATCTTGCGCGGGCCGTCGCGCAGGGACGGAACATTCATTTCCTGCCGCAGTATCGCGCGGAGAATCGGGAGCTGCTCGGCGAGATCCTCGATCTGCGGGCGGACCGGGTGCACGAGCGCGTGTCGTCCGCATTGCGCGACGCCGTCATCGCGTTGCGCTCGGTCAAGAGCCCCGACGAGATCGCGCAGCTCGATCGCGCCGTCGCGCTCACCAGCCGGATGCATCGCGTGGCGATGGCGCGCACGCGGGCCGGCACCGTCGAGCGGGAGGTCGTGGCTGCCATCGAGGCCGTGGCGATCGGGGAGGGCGTGAGCACGGCGTATCCCGTGATCTTCACGCGTCACGGGGAGGTTCTGCACAACCGTACCCGCGAGGGCCGGCTCGCCGAGGACGATCTGGTGCTCTGTGATGCGGGCGCGGAATCGCCCCTGCACTACGCCGGCGACGTCACGCGCACGTGGCCGGCCGGCGGCGCGTTCGCGCCGGCCCAGCGCGAACTCTACGCGCTCGTGCTCGAGGCGCAGAAAGCGGCGATCTCGGATGTGCGCCCGGGCGTGCGCTTCCGGGAAATCCACCTGCAGGCGGCGCGCAGGCTGGCCACCGGCCTGAAGGACCTCGGCGTCATGCGCGGTGACGTGGAGGAGGCGGTGGCGGCGGGCGCGCACGCGCTGTTCTTCCCCCACGGCCTCGGGCACATGCTCGGGCTCGACGTGCACGACCTCGAGGCCCTGGGGGAGGATCACGTCGGCTACGACACGGTGGTGACGCGGTCGGGCCAGTTCGGGCTCGCCAGTCTGCGCCTCGCGCGGCGGCTCGAGCCCGGCTTCGCGCTGAAGGTCGAGCCCGGCCTGTACTTCATCCCGGCCCTGATCGATCTGTGGAAGGCCGAGCGCCGCCATGAGGCGTTCATCGATTACGATGCGGTCGAGCGCTATCGCGCCTTCGGCGGGATTCGCATCGAGGACGACGTCGTGGTGCTCGACGAGGGCCGGCGGATTCTCGGGCCGCCGATACCGAAAGAGATCGACGAGGTCGAGGCCGCGGTACGGGAAGGCGGTCGCGCATGAGCAGGCGATCGGAGCGATGCGCGCACGCGCAGCCGCACCGGGCAGCGCATCGCGTGTTCGCCGCCGCGTCCCCGGGATGCCGGCGGACGGCATACGCCCGTGAACGCCCCTTCGCGTACGCACACTGCATTCGATCAATGGACCGGGGCCGGGCTGGAACTCGTCGCCCTGTTCGTGACACCCGCACGCATCGGGACCGGCATGGGCCGCCGCCTCATGGCGCACGCCGTCGAGGCCGCGCGCGAGCGGGGTGCCGCCCGGATCGTCATCCAGGGCGACCCGAACGTCGCGCCGTTCTACCTCGCGGGCGGCGCGGAGCGGATCGGCGAGCGCGAATCGTGCAGCATCCCCGGACGCTGCCTGCCGCTGTTCGAGATCAGGCCTCGCGCCTGAGCGGCCATGCTCACTGGAGGATCCCGGCGGTGGCCACCCCATAGGGACTCGTGCCGACGGGCACGGGCGTGCCGATGCCGACCAGTGCCCCCGTGGACGGGTCGACGGAAAACGCCGATACCGTGCCATCCTGGGCGTTGGCGGCATAGGCGAATTCCCCTTCTGGATCGAGCGCGAAGGCACGGGGATACGGACCGGTCGCTCCCGAGACGTGCGTCGAGGTCAGCGCGCCGGTGGTCGCATTGATTGCGTAGATCGACACGGCATCGCTGCCGTAATTCACGACGTAGGCAAACCGGCTCGCGGGATCCACGGCCACGGCCTGGGGTAGCGAGCCGGCACCCTGCGGTGTGCCGGCGGCGGCCAGGGAGCCGTCGGCCAGGTCGATCGCAAACGCGGACACCTGGCTCGGCGCGGTCTGATCGGCCACGTAGGCGTAGCGCCCGCGCGGGTCGACGCTCACTGCAAACGACGCGGTGCCCGTGGTGGCGGTGTCGGCGCTCGTCAGCGCGCCGGTGGCGGGATCGACATCGTAGACCGAGACTGTGCCGTCGGCCTTGTTGGCCACGTAGACGAAGCGTCCCGACGGGTCCACGGCGACAGCGGTCGGTGTGCGGCCCGTACCCACGGCCGTGCCGGGACTCCCCAGGGTTCCCGTGACCTGGTCGATCGGGTAGGGCGTCACGACCTCGTGTCCGGTCGTCACGACGTAGGCGAATCGGCCCGACGGATCGACCGCCACGGCGGCCGGGAACGTGTCGGTCGTGGTGGCCGCGCCCGTGCTGGACAGCGCGCCGCTCGCGGCATCGATGCGATAGCCCGACACGCTGCTGCCGTCGTAATTGGCGACGTAGGCGAAGCGACCCCGCGGGTCGACGGCGAGTGCCCGCGGCGTGGGTCCCGTGGCGACGGGCGTGCCCACGCTCGAGAGCCTGCCATCGGATTCGATCCCGTAGGCCGCGATCGTATCGTCGCCCGCGTTGGTGACGTACGCATACTCGTGGGTGTACGCGACCGGGGTTTTCCCCGCGCTGACGGCGATGAACCGCGGCCCCGGGCGAGCGCTGATCCGGGGGAGCGACAGAGGTGTCAGCGCGCCCGTGCCGGTGTCGATCCTGTACGTCGAGACGGTGCTGTCGTACGTTGCGATCATTCCGAAGCCGTCATTGCACACGTACACGAATTCACCGGACGGATCGACGGCGACGAATCGCGGTCCTGCGCCGGCGTCCACCGTCCCGACAGGCGTCAGCCCGCCCGTGGCCGGATCGATCGCGTACGCGGACACCGAGTCGTCACCGTGGTTGGCCACGTAGGCGAAATGGCCCGACGGATCGATGGCGAGGCTGCGTGGATACGACCCCGTGGCCGCCAGGCCGGCCGGCGTGAGCGCGCCCGTGCCGCGGTCAACGGCGTACGCGCGAACGTCGAAGCTGCTGTAGTCCGCCACGTACAGGAAGCGGCCGTCGGGCGTGACGGCGATGGACTGCGGCATGGCGCCTGTGCCGACATCCGAGCCGACCCGGGTCAGTGCGCCGGTGTCGGCGTCGATCGCGAACGCCCGGATCGTGCCGGCGTCCTGGTTCAGTACCCAGGCGAACTGCCCAAGCGCGTCGATCCGGACCGTCGTGGGTCCCGCCCCGGTCGGCGCCGTGCCGACCGCGTTCAGCGCGCCGGTGGTGCCATTCACGCCGTAGACGAAAACGGTGTCCCGTACGCCACTGGCGACGTACGCGAAGCGACCCCGCGGATCCACGGTGACGGGACCGAGTCTCGAACCCGGCGCCAGGGGTGTTCCCACGCCCGTCAGCGCACCGGTTGCCGCGTCGATTCCGTACTGGTGGACCGTGCCGCCGCCGTTGTCCACCACGTAGGCGTGACGGCCGGCCGGATCGAGCGTGATCGAGGTGGGTAGCGGGTCCGTCCGGGTGTAGCCGTCATGCCGCAGACGACCCGTGGTGGCGTCGATCGCGTAGATCGATACCGCGCCGCCCGCGTTGGCCACGACGTATGCAAAGCGCGGATGGATCGTGCCTGATCCACCCACGAGATTCCCGCCGAGTGTCGTGCCGTTTCCGCCGCCGCCTCCGCCACCGCCGCACCCAGCGAGCAGGAGGAGGATCAGCAGGAGGGCGAGTGGTTTCCCGGAGTCTGCCGGGCCAACGTCGGGGTTCGTTGCGTGGATCCGGAATGACCGCTGCATCCTGGTGGGTTCCAGCGCGGCCCCGGGGCCGCCCAGAAGCAGCATATAGTGGGCTGCGACCTCCCTGTCCAGCACGTGCGCGGTTGATCCCTGCCCCTGGAGAAGCCGGCGGGGCGGCCGGCTCACCGCTCCCGGCGCCCGTTGCGCAATGTGGTGGCATAATCCGCACGCGAGGACTGGGCGTCCGTTCACGGGCGTTGCGCGGACTGCGGAGGGAGGCCGACTCCGGCACGACCATGAACGCCGAGCACGTACCGGCCCACCTCGCGGGCACGCCCCGCGCCCTCGACGACCCGATCGTCGGGGTCGATTGCTATGCCTTCCTGCTCGTGCCCGGCTTCACGCTCGTCGGCTTCGCCTCGGCAATCGAGCCGTTGCGGATGGCCAACATGGCGGCGGGGGAGCCGCTGTTCGGCGCGGTCACGGTGACGCAGGACGGTCAGCCCGTCACCGCGAGCAATGGCGTGACCATCGCGCCGCAGTACTCGATCGAGACCATGCCGGCGGTCGCGACGGTCATCGTGTGCGGGCCGAATCCGATCCGCTTTCCAGAGGTGGATCGGCTCGTGGCATGGCTGCGCGGGCTCGCGGCGCAGGGCGTCGCGCTCGGCAGCGTGGACTCGGGCAGCGAGCTGCTGGCGCGCGCCGGCCTGCTGGACGGCTACCGCTGCACGATCCACTGGCAGGACCTGGGCGTCATGCTCGCCCGCCATCCGAACCTCGTCGTATCGAACCGCCTGTACGAGATCGATCGTGACCGTTACACGAGCGGCGGCGGCACGGCCGCGATGGACATGATCCTGGCGCTGATCCGGCGCGGCGAGCACGGCCCGGAGGTCGCGGAAGCGGCGGCGGACCTGCTGGTGCACGATCGGGTGCGGGACAGCCAGGATCACCAGCGGGAATCGCTGCGCAAGCGCCTGGGCACAAAGCAGCCCGGCCTGGGTGCAGCGGTGGCCATCATGGAAGGCACGCTCGACGATCCGCTCTCGGTGGCCGAGCTGGCCGTGCACGCCCGCGTGTCGGCGCGCCAGCTGGAACGCCTGTTCCGCGAGCGTCTCGGCTGTACGCCCAGCCGGTACTACCGCGAGCTGCGCCTCAACGAGGCGCGGCGCGAGCTGATGTACACCGACGCGCCGATCGTGCGGATCGCGCGCCGCTGCGGGTTCGGCTCGTCGTCGCACTTCACCCGCTGTTACGTGCGGATGTTCGGTGTCACGCCCAGCGAGGATCGGCGGCGGCAAGCGTAGATGGGCGCGTCACGACGGGCACCGCGCCACGGCGTCGCGCAGGATGCCCCCCAATCGGCGGGCACCGGGGCCGGCGGCCTCGGGGTCGGCCGAGGCGAGGTAGAGCGTCGTCCACTGCTCCGCGCCCTCGCGCAGCGGCAACGGCACGAGCTCGCCGGAGTCGAGCTCGTCGCGGATCAGTTCCTCGGCGAACCAGGCGAACCCGAGCCCCATGCAGGCGGCCCGGATGGACGTTGCCTTGTGACTGACGGTCCAGCGGGTCTCCGTGAGCTCCCGTTCCGTCCCGGGCTCGCGCCGCGAGGCGGTATCCCGGATGAACAGGTGCCGGTGACCGCGCAGGTCGTCGCGCGTGAGCGCCCGGCCGACCTGGTGCAGCGGATGCGTGGGTGCGGCGACGGCGATGAAGCGGACGCGCATGAGCGGATCGCCGATGAACCCGGCGGGCACGCGCGAGGCAATGGCCAGGTCGACATGCCCCCGCTGCAGGAGCTCCTGCGTGCCGCCAAGCACGGATTCGTACAGCTCGATGCGGGTATCGGGGTGCTCATCGGCGAACATCTGCAGGCACTGCAGCAGCAGCCAGGTCGGGAAGACGATCTCGACCGCCAGGTTCAGCTCGGCCTCCCAGCCCGCGGCCAGCGACGTGGCCGCGCCCTCGACCTGTTCCGCTTCGCGCAGCAGGGCCTTGCCCCGCCGGTAGAGCACACGCCCCGCGGGCGTCAGGACCGCGCGTCGACCCTCGATCCCGAAGACGGCGACGCCGAGGCTTTCCTCGATCCGGCCCACGGCGTAGCTCACCGTGGACTGGGTCTTGTGAAGCTGCTCCGCGGCGCGGGCGTAGCCGCCGGCGTCGACCACGGCCACCAGGGCCCGCCATTGCTCGAGTGTGACGCGTGGTCCGCTCATTGTATCGATCAATTCGAAAATTATTGCCGATATATTCCGATTTTCAATCGGGCAGATCAATTGTTCAATGCACTCACACACACCAACAACCGAACGGGTGCATCCATGAATACCCTCCTGCAGCTCAACAACAGCCTCTTCAGTGACGACGGCAAGTCCTCGCGCCTGGCTGACGAGTTCGTCGAGCGCGTACGCGCGCAGCATCCGCAGGCGCGCGTGATCCGGCGCGACCTGGCGGATCACCCGGTGCCGCACCTGGAGCAGGCCACGTTCACGGCGGGCCTGACCGCTCCCGACGAACGGACGCCCGAGCAGGCACGCGCGGCCGCCCTGGCCGACACCCTGGTGGACGAGCTGCTCGCCGCCGACGCGCTCGTGATCGGCGTGCCGGTCTACAATTTCCTGATTCCGTCCACGCTGAAGGCCTGGTTCGACCACGTCGCGCGCGCCGGCACGACGTTCCGCTACACGGAGAACGGGCCGATCGGCCTGGTCGAGGGCACACCGGCGTACGTGTTCGTGACCAGCGGCGGCCGGTACTCGGGCACCGACGCGGACTTCGCCGCGAACTACGTGCGGCACATGCTCGGCTTCCTCGGCATCGACGACGTCACGGTCACCCGCGCCGAGGGGCTGGCGGTCAGCGAGGAAACCGGTCGCCAGGCGCTGGACGACGCCCGGCAGCAGATCGATCGGCTCGCGGCCTGAGCCGGGCGGCCAAGCGGCTTCGGCGCCCGGTGCGGCCGGGCGCTTCCGTCCGCACCGGCTCCGGCCAGGCGAGGACGCACAGCGTACGTTCGACGGGATTGAGCTGCAGTGGGACGTCGCGCCGACGCGCCTGGAGGCATTCGCCGGGTCGCCGTGAGGCCGCGTGTCGCGTTGACACCGTTCGGGTGCGGTGCTACGGGTGGTACCGACATGAGCGCTGCCTCCGAATCGCTCCGGTCCGGCCCAAGGCGCCGGGCGCTGCTGCCCGGGGAACGGCTGCGTGCGCTCAACCGGCGCACGGATCGTCAGGGCATGCTGCAGTGCCTGCGGCACGCCGGCCTGATTGCCGCGACCGCGGTCCTGGTGTACGCCGCGAATGGCTGGTGGCTGCCGCCGGCGCTGGTCCTGCACGGGATCGCGCTCACGGCCCTGTTCGCCCCACTGCACGAGGGCAGCCACCGGACGGTCTTCCATCGCCGGTGGCCGAACCGGGCGGTGACCGGGGTGGCCGGGTTCGTGCTCGTGCTGCCGCCGACGTGGTTCCGCCATTTCCACCTGGGGCATCACCGGCATACGCAGGACCGTGACCTCGATCCCGAGCTGATCGAGCCCAAGCCCACGACCCTGGCGCAGTACCTGTGGGTGGCGACCGGCCTGCCGTACTGGCGCAGTGCGCTGGCGAACCTGGCGCGCCTGGTGGCGGGCCGGCGGGATGGCATGGACTTCGTTCCCGAGGGTGAGCACGGCGTCGTGGTGCGCGAGGCCCGGATCTTCGTGGCGCTCTACGCTGGCCTCGCCGTGGCGGCGGTCACATTCTCGGGCGTGACGCTCGTGCTGCTCTACTGGGTGGTGCCCATGCTGCTCGGGCAGCCGTTCCTGCGCCTGTACCTGCTGGCGGAGCACACCGGTTGCCCGGAAACGGCCGACGGCCTGACGAACACGCGCACGACGCTGTGCAGCGCGCCCGTGCGCTGGCTCATGTGGAACATGCCCTACCACGCGGAGCACCATCTGTATCCCTCGGTGCCGTTCCACGCGTTGCCCGCGCTGCACCGCGACGTCCGCGAGCATCTGCGGGTGGTGGCACCCGGCTACCCGGCCGCACACCGCAGCATTCGCGGCCAGCTCGTCCGTCGCTGACGGCCCGCGCGCGGCGGCTTCCACGAGGCGGGCCGTTCCGATCCACCCAGTGCCGGGCCACCTGCCTTCGGGCAGCGCATCCTTGAGCCACGCCCCCGGGTCCGGGCCGGCGCCACTGCGCTTGCCGGCCGGGCGTTCGCGTTGCAGCATCCGGCGACGGCCATCCGACGGAGTCAATGCGAACATGGACCGCTACATCGTGACGCGCGAGGAGATCGACGAGTACGAGGGCGTGGCGAAGGCGCACTTCCTCAATGACAAGGCGAGGCGCATCAACAAGTCGCTCGGGGACCTGGTCGGCCTGACCGGTCTCGGGTTTCACATCATCGAGGTGGAACCGGGACACGAGTCGACGGAACTGCACCGGCACTACTACGAGGACGAATGCGTGTATGTGCTCGAGGGCGAGGCCGAGGCGACGATCGGCGAGGCCACGCATCGTGTGCGTGCCGGCGACTTCATCGGATACCGCGCCGGCGGCGAGGCGCACAAGCTGCGCAATGCCGGAACGGGCACCCTGCGGTGCATCGTCGCCGGCCAGCGGGTGGACCACGACGTCGGCGACTATCCGCGGCGGAACAAGCGCCTGTATCGCAACCGTGGCATGAAGTGGAGCCTGGTCGACCTGGACGACATCACCGAGCCCGAGGCCGGCCGCAAGGCGTAAGCCGTCGGCGCGGTCCGCCGCCGTTACAGCGTGGTGTCGAGCGCCCTGATCAACTGGTCGATCTCGTCCGGATGCGTGTAGTGCACGAAGCTCAGGCGCAGGACGCCGTGATCCGGATCGATGCCCAGCGCTTCGAGCAGGCGGGTCGCGTAGAAATCGCCGCCGCCGGCCATGATTCCGTGTTCCGCCAGATCGGCGGCCACGTCGAAGCCGGGGCGGTCGAGCCGCAGTGCCACCGTGGGCACGCGGCCGTCCGGGCGCTCCGGTCCGATCAGGCGCAGGTCGTCGCGATCTCGCAGGTAGTCGAGCAGCGGTGCCATCAGGCGGCGCTCGTGGTCCGACTGCAACCGGCGCACGGCGGCGGCGCGTGCCGCCGGGGTGGCGTCGTCGTCGTGATGGTGCGCGTACACCGTGTCCACGTAGTCGGCAATGCCCGCGCTGGCGGCAACCTGGGCATGGTCCGGTCCGGCCGGCGTGAACCGCTGCGTGGGCCTGGCCGCATTGAAGTAGTGCCCCTGGTTGGGGAGGCGTTCGTTGAGTGCGCGGCGGATGACCATGAGGCCCTGGTGCGGGCCGTAGGTCTTGTAGCTCGAGAACAGGTAGATGTCGGCGCCGAGCGCGTCCACGTCCGGAAAGCCGTGCGGTGCGTACGACACGCCGTCGACACAGGCGACCGCCCCCGCCGCGTGCACCTGGGTGCAGATCTCGGCGGCGGGATTGACCTCGCCGACGATGTTCGAGCAGTGCGGGAAGCACACCAGGGCCACGTCGCTGTCGAGCAGCCCGGCCAGCCGCGCCGGGTCCAGGTGCCCGCTGTCCGGATCGACCGTCCACTCGCGGACCTCGATCCCGCGGTCGGCGAGGCGCCGCCAGGCACCGGAGTTGGCCTCGTGATCCTGGTTGGTCACCACGATCGCGTCCCCGGCGCCGAGTACCCCGGCGAAGGCCTGCGCGAGCACGTAGGTGTTCTGGCTGGTCGATGGTCCGAAGGAGAGCTCGTCCGTGCCGACGTTGAGCAGCGCGGCGAGACGCGCGCGCGCCTCGTCCATCTCGGCGCCGGCTGCGCGGGACGCCGGAAACGGCGCGTAGGGCTGCACCTTGCGCGTGCGGTAGTAGCGGTTGAGGCGCTCGATGACGGCCCCGCAGGCGTACGAGCCGCCGGCGTTCTCGAACAGTGCCTGGCCCTGGAGCCCGGGCTCGGCGAAGGCCGGGAACTGGTCGCGGACGAAATCGATGTCCAGTGACATCATCGGGATCCTTCGGGATGTTCGGGCCGCAAAGGATACGCATCCGCGACCGCCGAACCAATCCGGGACGAGGCGCGACGGATGCCACCGCCGCGGGAGCGCTTCAGGATGTGGCAGGTCCCGTGGGCGCTTGCCTCATGCGTTCCGGGTAACGCGCGGCCGCGGCCTCCAGGATCATCCGCAGCAGCCCGGCATAGTCGTGTCCGGCCCAGCCGGCCGACAGGGCCAGGCGACCGTCCCAGTGCCAGGTGGGATTGGGGTTGGCATCGAGCAGTTTCAGGACGCCGTTCTCGTCCGCGCGGAAGTCGAAGCGCGCGTAGTCACGGCAGCGCAGCCGCGCGAACAGCAGCCGGCAGGCCTTCTTCAGCCATCCGAGCGTCGTGGTATCGAGCACCGCGCGCCTGTGGCGGAGCTGCTCCCAGTAGCGCGAGCCCGGTTCGAACTTGCCCGCGTAGGGGAAGATCGGCGGCAGATCCGGGTCGAGCCGCGAATAATCGACCTCGGCGGGGGGCAGGACCACGAGGTCCTCCGGGGGATTGCCGATCACGGAGACCGTGTACTCCGCGCCGGTGAGGAATTCCTGGATCAGCGCCTCGGGTGGCGCGATGGTCTCGGCGAGCCAGCGCAGGTAGCGCTCGGCTTCGTCCGCGTCGTGGGCGACCGAGCGCCGGGTCACGCCGTAGCTGCCGCCACCGACGTTCGGCTTGATCAGCGCCGGGTACGTGCGCGGGGCGGGGAAGGACTCGGCGGTGAGGTCGACGAACTGCTCGGCGGGTGCCGGGATCCCGAGGCTGGTGGCGAGCGCACCGACGAGCCACTTGTCGGAGGCCGCGTCGAGGCCCCAGGCCGGCGCACCGGTGCAGGGGATGCGCAGGATCTCGCACAGGCTGGGCACGTTGCCGACCAGGTCCTGGTTGTAATAGCCGGTATCGCAGAAGTTCAGGGCGATGTCGAAGCCGCCCTCGCGCAGGCGATCGATGAACTGTTCATGGTCGTCGAGGAGCGTGGCGCGGTAACCCGCCAGGCTGCCCAGCGCTTCCTCCAGGCGCTGGACGGCTTCGGTATCCATCTCGCCCAGTGTTCCGTCCTTCGCGAAGTCGTACGGCTTGCGGGGGTCGGGCAGGAGTACGGCGACCTCGATCGCGCGCGTAGGGGCGCGGCTGCCGGTCGGCGCCGGCTGCTCGGTCGTGTCAGACATGATCCCGCGGAATCCTGTAGTCCCAGTTCCTGGAGAAGACGCGCTCCTCATCCTCGTACGCATCGAGGGTTGCGTGGACCTGGAACGAGCGCGCGTCGGACGTGAGCACGGTACAGGTCTCGGTCCGCACGCTCCAGTCGCCGCGGGCGAGCGTCCAGACGGACCGGACCTCGCCGCGGACCGAACCGTAGTCGCCGCGCCGGTAGCTGTAGCGCTCCGTCGTCGCCGTGCCCACGTCGAGGCCGGTCTCGGCGTAGCGCAGCGCACCATCGTCGATGACGACCTGCAGGGTCGACATCTCGCGGGCGAGATCGCGCAGCACCGTCCAGCGATGGTCTTCCGGCCGGATCATGCGTACGGGCGTGGGCATTGCGCACTCGGGCTCGCCGAGGGATCGCAGTGTTTCGTCCCCGGCGCGCCGCGCGCGCGTGGGCAGGGTCAGGCGGCTGGCGCCCGTGTGCACGGTCACCGTCGCCTGCTCGGGGGCCGGCCAGGCCAGCGGGAAGTACGACGTGGACAGCGAGAGCCGGATCCGGTGTCCGATGGGGAACCGCTGTGCGATGTCGTTGAGCTGGATCTGGACGGTGTAGCGCTCACCGGCGACCAGGGGCCGCGGCCGGGCGTGACCGTCCCGGTGGGTGAGATTCAGCAACCCGAACGTGACGCGCGTCGCCTCGCCGTTCGGGGCGACGTCGGAGAGCCGCAGCGCGAGCATCGCGACGGGACGGTCCACCGAGAGGTCCAGGTCCACGATGGGTGCGCCGAGGATCTCCAGCGGTTCCTCGAGTGGCGCGGTCTCGAAGACGAGCGCCCCGCCGTCCTCCTCGCGCTGATCGTAGGGAAGATCCGGCGGGGCGGCATAGGAGCACCACTTGCCGGCGAAGAGGCCCACGCTCAGTGGAGACTGGATCGGGAGCGCGGTTTCGGCAATGGACTCCGGGTTCGGCACGAGGTGTACGCCGTCCAGCGCCAGGACGCGGGGCTCGATGCGGGCGGACGGCCATGCCTGCTCGGCCACCCAGCGGCCGGGCCGGACGTCGTAGGTGGGGTGCGGCGGGACGCTGTCCTGCATCCACACGCGCAGCATGGGGTCGTCGTCGACGCCGCGATCGATCCCCTTCAGCCAGTGATCCCAGAAGCGTACGACCTCCTGCAGAAAGCCGATGGCCGGCCCCGGCGTGCCCATGTGGGGATAGCTGTGGCTCCAGGGGCCGATCAGGCCCCAGCGCGGCACCTCGAGGTTCGCCAGCATGCGGAAGATCGCGTTCGAGTAGCCGTCGGCCCAGCCGCCAGCCAGCAGCACCGGTACCTCGATGGCGCTGTAGTCCTGGCAGATCGAGCCGTGCTCCCAGTAGGAGCTCCGTCGCTGGTGCCGGAGCCAGGTCTCGAGCCAGGGTGCGCAGTTCGCGAGTCGCTCCATCCACATGTCCCGCCAGGCCTCGCCGACGATCTCCGGGTCGGGTGGCTGCGCGTTGTAGGCGAACATGACCGATGCCCAGGACAGGTTGTCGCCCAGCAGGCAGCCGCCCATGTAGTGGACGTCGTCGGCGTAGCGGTCGTCCGTGGAGCACACGCTGATCACGGCCTTGAGCTCGGGCGGGCGCCGGGCGGCGATCTGCAGCCCGCTGAAACCGCCCCATGAGATGCCCATGATGCCCACCGACCCGTCGCACCAGGGTTGGGCGGCGATCCAGGCCAGGACCTCCACGCCATCATCCTGCTCGAGCGCGAGATACTCGTCCTCGAGGATTCCGTCGGAGTCGCCGCTGCCGCGGATGTCGATGCGCAGGCACGCGTAGCCGTGGCCCGCGATGTACGGCATGTTGCGGCTGTCGGCGGTGCGCGCGGAGTCGCGCCTACGGTAGGGCTCGTATTCCATTACCGCCGGCACGGGCTCGTCCCCGGCGCCCTCAGGCAGCCACAGGCGCGCCGCCAGGCAGCAGCCGTCGGAAAGCGGGATCCACACGGTCTCGATGGTCTCGACCGGATGGGGAAACTCTGTCACGACTCTCAAGCGCGGGTTTCCACGATGATTGCTGCCGGCGGACCGTGCGCGGGCCGGCGGCCGCGCGTACTCTCGGACATCCCCTCCAGCATAGAGCGGAAGCGCGGCGCCGCACAGGCGCATGCGATCAATCAGACCTTTCCTGGCGCTCGTCGAGGTGCGCGGCGCGGCGCGAGCTCTCCGCCAGTGCCGACAGATCCCGGCCGCCGTCGCCCGCCGCGAGCGATTCGAGCAGGCGCTCGCGGACGGCCGAGCCCACGGGCAGCGGGACCCGGGTATTCCCGGACGCGGTGAGGGCCAGGTCCAGGTCCTTGGCCCCGAGCGCCAGCTTGAATCCCTCGGGATTGTCGTATTCGCGCCGACCCATCGCCGGCGCGTAGGCCTTGTAGGCGGGTGCGGCGAACGCCGTGTTCGTGACGATCTCGAGGAAATCGGCCGGCTCGATGCCGTGGGCGGCGACCAGGCTGGCCGCTTCGCCCATGGATTCGACCGCGGCGAGCAGCATGAAGTTGGTCGCCAGCTTCACGACGTTGGCCCGTGACGCATCCTTGCCCGCGGGCCAGACCCGCGTGCCCATGGATTCCAGCGCAGGCCGGGCCTTGTCGATGGCTGCCGGCGGGCCGGCCGCCACGATGTTCAGCTTTGCGGCCCTGGCCACGTCCGGACGGCCGAGTACGGGAGCGGCCACGTAGGCCTTGCCCGCCTGCCGGTGGCGCTCGGCCATGTCGCGGGCGCACGCTACCGACACGGTGGCCATGTTCACGTGTACGGTCTCCTGGCCCATCGACGCGACCAGGTCGTGCTCATCGAGCACGGCAGCCAGTGCGGCATCGTCGGCGAGCATGGTGATCAGGACGTCGGCCGCCGCGCAGTCGGCGGGCGCGGCGGCGCCGGTCGCGCCGGCATCCACGAGCGGCTTCATCCGCTCCGCCGAGCGATTCCATACGATCACGTCGAAACCGGCCGTGATCAGGTTGCCGGCCATGGCGCGGCCCATGGCGCCGAGTCCGATGAATCCGATACGCATGAAGTGATCCTCTCGATTCGGTGGCGGTGCGGTGAACGGCGGATGGGTCAGACGATGGGCGACCCGATGCGTGGCAGGAACCGGTAACCATCGCCGTCGGCCACCACAATGATGCGAGCGCGATTGGCTTGTCGTCCAGCGCGCGGCGGGGAGCGAACGGGCGGCGGATCGCCGCGGCGTCGGTCTGGCGGTACCCTGCAGGACTGCCGGCGCCCGAACGAGCCGCGGTCGCCGCGTGTCGTGCCCAGGAGACACCCGGAGAGATTCGAAGTTGGCCAGGGTCACCCACCGGGTGTTGAGCCGCGCCAACCTGGCGCTGCGGGGCTTCATGGAGGCAGGCATCGTGGCCGCCTTCGCGTACTGGGGATACCGTGCGGGCACCGGCTCCGCGGAGCGGATCGCCCTGGCAATCGGGGTGCCCGCCATCGCATTCGGCTTCTGGGCCCTGGTTGATTTCCGCCGAGCCGGGCGCCTGGCCGAGCCGCTGCGTCTCGTCGAGGAACTGGCCATTTCCTGTCTCGCGGGACTGGCCCTTCATGACGCGGGACAAGCAGCGTCGGGAATCGTTCTCGTCCTGGTATCGATCGTCCACCATGCGGTCGTCCATTGGCTCGGGGAACGTCTCCTGCAGTAGCCGTGTCGGCGTACAATCGAGGTGACGGGAAGTCGTCGTCATCACGCGAGAGCAGGCGCCTCCCGCCGAATCCACCGCGAGCGGACGTGGAGACGTCCACACATGCGCAGCGACCTCGTTCTTCACGGCTACGATGCGAGCAGCTACGTGTTCACGGTCCGGATCCTCCTGGCGGAGAAGGGGGCGGACCATGAACGGGTGCCGGTCCATGTCCTCGCCGGCGAGGCACGTGCGCCCGGGCATCTCGCGCTGCATCCCTTCGGCAAGGTGCCGGTGCTCGTCCACGACGGGGTGCGCATCATCGAGACCAGCGCGATCACGCGCTACCTGAACGACGTACTCGATGGGCCCTCCTTCGTTCCGGACAATGCGGTCGACCGGGCGCGCATGGACATGGCCATCGGCATCTACGATTCCTACGGGTACGCCGCCATGGCCGAGATCGTGGGCTACCATCGATTCCCCGAATTCGTCGGCAACCCGGGGCGCGATGCGCTGGATGCGTCCGTTGCCCGGATGCACGCGGTGCTGGCGGAAACGATGAGGATTCGCGGACATTCCGCGTTCATCGCGGGGGAGCGGCCCAGTCTCGCCGATTTTCATCTCGCGCCGGCCTGCTTCTACCTGGACCTGGTCGAGGACGGGGGGCGCGTGTTCGACGTGCCCGGCTTCGATGAATGGTGGTGGAACGTGCGGCAACGACCCGGCTATCGCGCCGCCGTGCCCGACCTGGAACGGGTCCTGGTGCGTTCGCCGGATACGCGGCCTGCATGAGCGCGATGGAGTCGACACCACGCCGCGCGGACTCCATCCTGTACGAACCGCGGTTCGTTCGAAGGTCCACGACGATGGGCGGCCGGGCAACGGTACCGCAACCCGCAATCACGGGCATGCGCCCGGCGCCGGCGCCGGGATGCCCGATCCCCCGGGAATCGATGTCATGCCGAAATACCGCCTGATCAGCTACGATCTCTGCCCCTTCGTGCAGCGCACGCAGGTCATGTTGCGCGAGAAGGGCGTGTCGTTCGATGTCGAGTACATCGACCTTCGCAACAAGCCGGACTGGTTCGTGGCCCTCTCACCCACGGGCAAGGTGCCGACGCTCGAAGTGACGACCGACGACGGCGCGCAGGTCGTGCTCTTCGAGTCGCTGGTCATCAACGAATATCTCGAGGAGGCGGCCGGCGGCCGGCCCATGTTCCCCGCGGATCCGCTGGCGCGGGCGAAGGCCCGCGCATGGACCGAGTACAGCACGGCGCTGCTGCAGGATTGCTTCGCGCTGACGGCGGCGGCCGACGAGGAGGCGCTCGCCGAGGTACTCGCGCGCGTCCGGGCGAAACTGGATCGCCTCGAAAAGGAGGTGGCACAGGGTCCCTTCTTCCTGGGCGGGGACATGTCGCTGGTGGACGCCGCGTTCGTCCCGGCGCTGCAGCGCTTGAAGTTCGCCGACGAGCTGTACCCGGCGATGGGCCTCTTCGGCGAGGCCCGGCCGAATGTCACGCGATGGTGGACGTCGATCGAGGCCCGGCCCTCGGTGCCCGCCGCCGCGCCTGCAGACATCCGCGAGCGCTTCCACGCCATGATCGGACGCGATCGCGGCGGCTATCGCAGCGTGATCGGTTCGCTGGTCGAAGCCGACGCGTGATGCCCGGGCGAGCGTGAGCGGCAGGGCCGCGGACGTTGATCTGGTGGGCACGGGCACGAGTATAGTATTGGCAAGGGCGCTCGCCCGGTCATTCGCTGCCACCGGATGACCGTCACGGGCCGCGCCCGGGCCTGCCGTTGACCATGGCGTGCAAGGCCGGCACCGGCATGAAGGAGACGAGACATGATGGAACGATCGATCGCCAGCTTGCTGACCGAGGAGACATTCTTCCACGGTCTGTCTTCCGAGTTCATTGCCTTCCTCGCGGTCCATGCCGCGGAACGAAAGGTGGCGAAGGGCGAGATCCTGTTCGAGCACGGCCAGCACGCGGATCGGTTCTACCTGCTGCGCGACGGACGGATCACCATCGAGGTCCCCGCCATCTCGGGACCGGCCCTGGAAGTGCAGTCGCTCGGGGCGGGCCAGGTGCTCGGATGGTCATGGCTGATACCGCCGTACAAGTGGAGCTTCCAGGCCCGCGCCATGCAGGACACCGACGTGCTCGAATTTGACGGTCGGGCTACGCTCGAACGCTGCGAGAGCGATCCGCGATTCGGCTACGAAATGATGAAGCGCTTCTCGGCGCTCATGTCGGAGCGACTCGAGGCGGCCCGCGCCAAGATCATGGAGGAGTGGAACCCACCCGGCTTCGCGTGACGCGACGCCGTGTGCGGCCGGCGCGCCTGGCGCGGGACCGCGGCGGACCGATCCCGCCACGGTCCCGCGGACGGGATCAGCTGTCGAGCAGGTGCACCATGTTCAGCGGCGCGTCGGCCTGGGGCATGCCGATGTACAGCGCGGCATGCCAGTAGCCGTCGGACTCGTGGTCGTCGACCACGTAGCCGCGCTCGCTGACCCGGCGGATTGCGCTGGATTCCTCATCGTGGTTCACGAAACGCCGCTGGCGCACCGTGCGCCCCGTCAGCGTTCCCAGTTCCAGTCCGTGATCGTGCAGCGCGTGCGCCACGTCATCGATTGGCGCGGTACGCAGGGAGAATGCAGCGAACCACGGCCGGCGCTCTTCCGGGATGTGCGTGAAGATCCGCTCGATCGTGCGACGGGTCAGGTAGCCGATCGCCGCGGACACGGTCACGACGTCCACGCGGGCAAGGCACTCGCGCAACGCCTCATCGGGCATCTCTTCCTCGAGATTCACGCCCCAGCCGCGATCGAGCAATCCCGTGCGTTCGCCGTAGCGCACGGCATTGCCGGCCACGTCGCAACCGTAGACCCGGGGGGCGTCCGGGCGTGCGCGCTCGGCGAAATAGGCGCGGTCGGCCTCGATCAGCTCGTCGACGCTCATGTGCCGCAGGTCGTCACGCCGGTAGCGCTCGGCCAGGCCCGCGAACGTGACGTCGTATTTCAGCAGTGCCGCATTGACGCCGTACGAGCAGGCGACGTCAAAAATCCGGGGCGGACGACCGTCACGCCGGGCACGCTCCTCGACGAGTCTTCCGAACGCGCTTTGCACGTGATTCGGCAGCTGGTAGTCGTGCTCGGTCAACTGCACGTAGTAATCGCGTGGCGTCTCCCGGTCGTAGATGTGATTGAAGTTCGCCTTGCCGGGACGTTCCCGGAATCGTGTCCTCGTATCACTCATCGGCCTCTCCGTTTTTCCACGTGCACGCGCGGCATCGTCGCCGGAGCCGCGAGTCTGCGTGACTGCCGGCGAATGGAAGTGCCACACGCGGTTCGCCCAAGCCGCGGCACGTCAGCCGCGCGGCAGTCGGGCTGGCTGCATTGTCTCGTCGGTCCGGTGTTCAAGGGAGGATGATGCCTCCCTTGCGATCGCGCTCGAGTCGATTTCGGCATCCCGGGTAGGTGCCGCGACACCGCCAGGGGCCGGAATCGGTCGTGCCCAAGGGGTCAGGCTTTCCAGGGCGGCCTTGCGGCGTTGCGAAGCTTGACCGCATGCCGTGATACGGCGCTGCGCTTCGCGCCTTGCAATGCCGCCCTTGCAAGGGTAAAGCGACCGCAATGGATCAATCAGACCTTACCTTGAGAGGGCCACCGGTGCCCCGCCGGGAACTCGTGCGTCTTCCCGGTCTCGTACTGGCGGCGCCGATGGCGTCACCGGCAAAGGCAAGATGGTTGTCGCGCGTTACGTCGAGCCGCACCGACCACGCGCAAGCCGATGCAGCACCACAATGGATGTCGCATCCTCCGATGCGCCATTCGGCGGCGAATCAATCGGAAGACGAATGCAGCATGTAACAACGCGGAAGCAGGTGCAACCGCGTGATCCTCGATTGCCATGAAATCGCTCAAAACACCGCGCGCAATGCACTGATACCGAAGCAATCCGGCTTGGACCAACTGCGGTGCGCCAGGACCGGGCTGCGGGGCCCCCGGGGGAGCCGGCGCCGACGGCTCGCGCCGGCTTGTCCCCCTGATGATCAATCGCCATGACACTCACGGACGAGTATTCCCCGAATGCGGCAGCGCCCGATCGCGGCCGGTGCCGGCACGTGCCGGCCATGGGCGGCACGCGGCAGGAGCGGTGGCCCGGTATCCATGGGCCCGGCATCGCGATCGTCATGCGCCCCGCTTCGCGAGCCGGAGTGCCCGCGTGTCTTCCATGCTCTGGATAACAGGACAGGAATCGTGCAACCAGGGGGGGTGCGGTCGGCGCTTTTCGCGGGTGACCTGCTCCGTGTTGCCGGTCGCGAACCGGTCCGGTTCGTGGAGGGATCCCGCGATCGCAGCCTCATGACGAATGACCATATCGTCGCGCGCGCTGATTCCGGGATTGCATGTCACGGCAACGGTCCGGCCGCTCGATTGTCCTTCGGTTTCATGGACGTACGACCCGCGCGTCATGGATCGGTGCGCGCGGATCGACCCGCTGCTGACCCGCGTGAATCCGGAGCAGCAGGCCGCGTGTCTCCTGTACGACGGCGCCGACGGGCAGGCCGCGGGGCCGGGGAAAGCCGGAGGGACCCGGACTTGAGCGTTCGTGCAACGGACGACGACGCGCCGCTGCTGTCGGTCGAGGATCTCAAGACGCACTTCCCGGTGCGGGGCGGCCTGTTCGGCGGCGACGCCGGAGTCGTGAAGGCTGTTGATGGCGTGACGTTCGAGGTGCCCCGCGGCGAGGTATTCGGCCTGGTGGGCGAGAGCGGCTCGGGCAAGACGACGCTCGGGCGCTCGATACTCAACCTCGTGACGCCCACCTCGGGCCGGGTGCTCTACCGGGGCGAGGACCTGGCGCCGCTGTCCGAGCGCCGGATGCGGCCCCACCGGCGCGAGCTGAGCCTGATCTTCCAGGATCCGAATGCCTCTCTGAACCCGGCGATGACGATCGGCGAGGGTGTCGGTCATCCGTTGCACATCCACGGCCTGGCCGGAGGACGCGCGGATGTCCGCCGCCAGGTGTGCGCGATGCTCGACCGCGTCGGACTGCATCCGCCGGAGTCGTTCCTCGATCGCTACCCCGAGGATCTGTCCGGCGGACAGAAGCAGCGCCTTGTGATTGCCCGCGCCCTGATCACGCGGCCGAAGCTGGTCGTGGCCGATGAACCGGTCGCGGCGCTCGACATGAGCGTGCGGGCTCGCGTACTCGAGCTCATGCTGGAGCTCAAGCGCGAGCTCGACCTCACGTACATCTTCATCACGCATGACCTGGCGACTGCACGCTTCATGTGCGATCGCATCGGCATTCTCTATCTCGGCAACTTCGTCGAGCGGGGCGATGCGAACACCCTGTTCGACGATCCCAGGCATCCGTACACGCGTGCACTGCTCGACGCCATTCCGTTGCCCGAGGCGGGGCGACGCCACCGCGAGAAGACGCTGCCGCGTGGCGAGATCCCGGACGCAATCCGGCCCCCGGCCGGCTGCCGGTTCCACCCGCGCTGCCCCAGGGCGTTCGAGCAATGCGGCTGGGAGGGGCGGGACCTCGTGGACGCGCTCGAGGAACGCTGGACCGGGGTCGAGGCGGGCACCTTCGAGCGCGAGCTCGAACTGGTCGGCGGGCTTCGGAAGGCGGACGTCGGGCGTGCCTACGTGCGCTTCCACAGCGGCGACCCGGAGGCGCTCGCCGCCTGGTTGCGAGAGTGCGGTCCGCGACTGCCCACCCCGGTATTTTCCGCCGTGAGCGAGATCGCGCCCGACCGCGGCGGGGTCACCGTCCGGTTCCGCCCGGCGCCGGCCCCCGGCGAGCAGTGGGTCGCCGGGCGCCGCATCGCGTGCCACCTGTACGGGATCCAGCCCCGGCCCGACGGCGATCCGGTCGGTGAGGGCTGACCCGCCCCGGGCCGGCAATGGATCTGCGGGTCTATTCCGGGTCTTCCCATTCGAAGCGGAACGCCTCTGGCACCCGTCGGTCCTCGCGGATACGGAATACGCACCTTCCGTCGCCCTGCTGAAAGCGGCGGGTGCGTTCCACCTCGACGCCCAGGAGACGCTTCATCGTGGAGATCGTGACGCTGCACAGCCGGGGCTCGTCCATCGCCGCCGTCAGGTACGGGCAGTTGTGCTCGACGAGCATCGCGCCGTCCGCGTCCCGCTCGACCGTGGTGAACGGGTCGTGGTCGAAGTAGATCCCCCGCAGCGCGTCGATCCGGTCGTTCAATGTCTTGCCTTCCAGGCTCGGCTGCCAGGCCACGACCTGCCGATCGGTGAGACCGGACAGGATGTCGCGCAGGCCTTCGCTGCCGAGCCGCTCGCCCATCGTCCGCAGGAGTGAAACGGTCAGCGCATCGTAGAACCGGGGAAACTCCTCCTCGCCTTCGGACGTCAACATCCAGCGACCGGCAGGCCGCCCGCGGACGTGTGTTGCGGCTGTCTGCTTGCGAACCCAGCCCAGTGCCTCGAGCTGCGCGATCTGCTGTCGGATGCCTTCACGGCTGAGCCCGAAACGCGCTGCGAGCTCCGCCTGGCTGGCGCTGCCGCGAAGCTTCAGCTCGTGCAGGATGTCGCGGCGTGTCGATTGACCGGACGCGGTCATCGCGGCTCCGGTCGTGATGGAAACCCGTGATGATAGACGACGCGGGCGCCGGCATGGCCAGCCGCCACCAGGAGCAGGAAACCGACGATGCCGGCGCCGGTGGCGGCCGTGGTCAGGTGCCTGACCTGCAACACGCCCATCACGGCGAATGCCAGCCAGGCCGAGCATGCGAGCAGCAGGTGACGGGCGACGGTATCGCGCAGCGCCTGCTCGCGGGGCAGCGCGACGAGCTCGACCAGCCCCGCGGCCATCGCGAGAGCGCCCGTGAGCAGGCCGAAGGCATTCGCGTACAGGGCGAGCTGCGGGAGGGCCGTGCCCGGCCCGAGCGGCGTCGCCAGCGCGAGCCCGGTGGCCACGGTCCATGCAGCCACCGGGAAGTGCACCAGCAGTGGATGCAGCGGCAGGCCCAGCAATCGGACGGGTTTCACAGGATGCCGAACAGCAACACGGCGACGCCACAGACGGCCAGAACGGCGTGCGCGACCACGACCGCCTTCGGATGTGCCCGGTCGCGCAGATGAATGCTCAACAGGTAGAAGCCACCCAGCGCCGCTAGCGCGAGCACCGCGAGGCCGGTCAGAACCAGGGGGCCGGCACCCCCGGCGAGCCAGACCAGGAGGACCAGGACGAGGCCGACCGCGGCGGCGGCCCCGTGCCCCAGCGCGAGGGCCATGGGCGGCTTGCGGTCGCGGAAGATCCGGGTGGCCATCAGGAGGCCGCCGATGGCGGCCGCGAGGAACAGGACGACGGCTGTCCAGAGCATGAGCGTTTCCTTATTTATGCAAGTATGCACTTGCTTATATAGACGGCGCACGGAATAAAGCAAGCGGATGATCCGGCCGGGAGGCTCCGGATTGCCCGCGGATTTGCCCCCGCCCCGTCCGGCCCGATACAAGGGGCCATGACCCCCGCGTCCCGAAACCGCGGCCCCGTGTCGCGGAGCTGGAGCATTGCGGCCATTGCCTTCGTCGGCGGGGTGGGCGGCGGCGTGGTGTTTCCCATCCTGCCGGTGATCGGCATGGACCTCGGGATCTCGGGCTTCATGATCGGCCTGATCCTGTCGGCCAACCGCATCACGCGCCTCGGCTTCAACCCGGTGACCGGCAGCCTGCTGGACCGTTTCGGGGCGCGCTGGCCGGTGGCCGCGGGGCTGGCGATCGAGGCGGTCGGGACACTGGCGTTCTCGGTGGGGCTGACGGCCGCATCGCCCGCAGCGTGGTTTCTGGCCGGGCGCGTGATCTGGGGTGTCGGCTCTTCGCTGCTGCTGGTCGGTACCCTCGCCGCCGTGATGGCGATCGCGCCGACCGATCGTCGCGGGGGCATGACGGCGCGCGTGCGCACGGCCATCAGCCTGGGCCTGCCGGCCGGGCTCGTGATCGGTGGCCTCATCGCCGACGGGGTCTCGCCGAACGCGGCGTTTCTCACCGCGACCGGCCTGAGCGTGGCGGGTGCACTGGCGGCCCTGGCCGTGCTGCCCGGTCATGTCCGGTATCCGGACCCGGCCCCGACGCGGGGCACGCGGCCCAGGCGCCGCAGCGAGGACTGGCGCGAACTGTTGCACGTCCCGGTCCTGCGCATGGTCTGGGGCGCGAACGCGCTCCTGTTCTTTGCTGTCTCGGGTGTGCTCCTCGCCAGCCTCGCCCTGATGGTGCAGCAGCGCGACCTGTACATCTTCGGCCTCGGCGCGGAGGGCAGTGCCGGGCTGTTCATGGCCGTGATGATGGGTGCCCGGGCGAGCGCCTCGCTCGCCGCGGGGCGCTACCTGGACCGCGTGGCGTCGCGTACGGGCCTGCTGTTTCCGGCCATGCTGCTCGTGGCCGGTGGCTTCTTCGGTCTCGCCGTGGTGGCGCAGGCCGGCACGACGGCGCTTGTCCTGCTGCTCGTGGGCGCGGGCTCCGGGGGCCTGACGATCCCGATGCTGACCCTGCTGGGTGACGCGTCGCCTCGGCACCTGCACGGCCGTGCGCTCTCCGTCTACCAGTGGTCCAGCGATCTCGGGGGCGCGCTGGGCCCGGCCGCGGGCCTCGAACTGGGTCACGTATTCGGGTTCGGGGTGACCTGCGCCGCGGTCGGGCTGGTCCTGCTGGGCATGCTGGCGCCGCTGTGCGTACTCATCGTCCGGAACCGTCGATAGGCCGAATCGATCGCCGGTGGCCGGTGCCGGCGCACCTGCACACCCGCCGGTGAACATGCCGATCACCCCGGGCGCACGGGGTCTCCGATCGCCCGCGCCAAGCCACCGATCGAGCAGTGAGGCCGGATGCAGACATCGCTGTGTGCCATTCTCGTCCTCCCGGGTGCCGTCATTCCCGTGCGCGTCGTCTGGCGTCTCGGCTCCCGGCGCGCGTCGTTGCCGTGCCCCGCATCGCTGCGCGGGCGGTCGGGCTCGACCACCCGTTCGCGCGCATCGCCCGCGCCTCGCTCGTCGCCGACCACCTCGATCTGCGGCCGCGCCCGGCCGTGGGCTGCGGGCCGGGGCGGGTCGCGTGACTGCGGGCGCGTCCGGCGCCAGACTGTCACCATGGAGATCGCGCCGTTCGATCCGGGTCGTGACGTGCCGCACGCCGTCGTGCGCGAAGAGGACGTGCAGCTCGTGCTCGCGGCCGACCCCGTGGTGCCGCCGCCGCACCAGAGCCTCCGGACCCTCGAGGCCGCCGCCATGGCTGCGCCGGCGCATCGGCCGGGCACCGTCGTGGTGCGTCCGGGCCGCCCACTCCGGCTGCTGGCCGTGATCCACGACCTCGACCGCGAGCCGAGCTGGTCCGAGGCGTGGATCGCCGACGCGCTGGACGGCGTGTTCCGCGAGAGCCGCTGGCGCGGCCTGACGGGGATCGCGATGCCACTGCTCGGCACGGTACACGGGCGGCTGCCCGTCCCGCGCGCCACCGAGTTGCTTGCCGCCGCGCTCCAACGCGCGGCGGATACATGCCCCGACACGCTCTGGCTGGAAGACGCGCCGGGCGACGTGCTCGCGTGCCTGCGCCGACGGTTCGCGCGCGCGACTGACCGGTGAACGGTTTGCGGATCAGCGTGAATGTCGTGCTGGTGGCCACGCTGCTGGCCGCGGGTCTCTATCTACTGTCGGTCAATGCGTTCACCGTGAGCGACCGCGCGCATCCCGGCCTGG
>Ga0102944_1000447_pt1 | contig 32017 bp, 26 predicted proteins | sample SalPonD_shore_MG_FD_78172 | JGI IMG/M metagenome (GOLD analysis project Ga0102944, IMG submission 78172) | Salt pond soil microbial communities from South San Francisco under conditions of wetland restoration - Salt Pond MetaG... | ecosystem: Environmental > Aquatic > Marine > Intertidal zone >... | reverse complement strand
TTGGATGAGGTGACCATAGCGAGGAGGTCCCACCCGTTCCCATTCCGAACACGGCCGTTAAGCTCCTCTGCGCCGATGGTACTGCATCGCGGTAGAGTAGGTCATTGCCTCATCCCTTTTTTTTCCTCATACCCAAGGCTTCTCATCTGAGTAGCCTTTTTTGTTTGTAAAACCCCTCTTATTCCGTTTCTCTTTGGGAAGATACACCCACCTACCGGTTTGAAACCACATGATATTGATAAAAGAACAATATTATTTATTAGCATGCTAATTTCCGATATTATAATGTAAAATATGGGTAGCTATTTTTTTTAAGATTAGCCGCTATTTATTTACATTTCTCAAGTAACACAGCTAATTCATTTTTGATAGGTAGTAATGGAGGAATTAAAACCAATAGATATTAGTATTATCATTGTTAATTACAATGTAAAAGAATTCCTTGCCAATCTTCTTAATTCCATATATAAGGCACAACACCAACTGTCACTCGAAATAATAGTCGTTGACAACGCCTCAATCGATGATTCCATTAACTATCTTAAAAAGCGTTATCCTAAGGTCATTTATCTGGCTAATGAACAAAATGTGGGTTTTGGGAAAGCTAATAATCAGGCAATAAATATTTCCCGCGGTAAATATGCCCTTATTATTAATCCGGATACTTTAATCCGTGAGGATACATTGATCACAATGTATAATCATATGGAGAATCACCCGGAAACAGGTGCCGCGGGTTGTAAATTGCTCAATCCTGATGGCAGTTTCGCTTTGGAATCCCGAAGATCAATACCCACTCCCTTTTCAGCTTTATGGAAAATTCTTGGCCTTACGGCTCTCTTTCCAAAAAATAAAACATTTGCGGATTATTACCTGAGCTGGATGGATGAAGATAAACCATCACGTGTACCGGTATTATCAGGCTCTTTTATGTTTTTCCGTACGGAAGTGCTTAAAGAATTAAAAGGATTTGATGATCAATTTTTCATGTACGGAGAAGATATTGATCTATGCCACCGTGTCAACGAGGCAGGTTATAATATTGATTATGTTCCCGATACAAGTATTGTCCATTTCAAGGGGGAAAGTACCAAAAAAGATAATATCGATTATATCGTATTATTCAATAAGGCTTTATATCAATTTTTTAAAAAACATTACGGGTATAGTTATAGTATCTTTTTTCGTACATTAGTGTTACTGGGTATTCTAATAAGGGGAGTGATAAGCTATGGGAAAGCCCTGTTTAAAAAAGGGTTATTCCCATTATCGGAACTTTTAATAATTAATCTTATAGTCAGTGCCGGTTTCATACTGCGGTTCAACATTAATTTGACCAATGGCCTTCAAAAATATCAGTTACATTATTTGACGATTAACATTTTAATTACAACAATATTTTTACTTGGTGCCAAGTATTATAATCTTTACAGCAAAAACAGAAATTCAATTCTGACAATTGTAAAAACTGTTATTCTTTCGTTTGCAGGGGTTGCACTCATAACTTTTTTTGTTCGGCAATTCGCTTTTTCACGGCTTATACTTGGAGTCGGATTAGTTATAAGTACTATTATATTATCATTGGGTCGGTTAATCAGAAAGAATTTATTGTCCAATCCCAATTATGTCAGGGGACGAATACGCCCGGTTAAATTATTTATTGTTGGTACGGATGAGACAACTTCCCGTTTCATCAGACGAATACGAACTAAAGTAGACTGGAATTACGAGATAAGTGGATTAATAAGTGATAAACCGGTCATTGAGCCGGAAGAAGTGGAAAATGTGCCGATTATTGGAAGTATTAATGAGTTACCGGGTCTGGTACATAAGAATGATATTGATCAAATAATTTTTATGTTGGGTGCCTTATCTCATGACGAGATACTTCATGTCATAACACAGATACAGGATGTGAATGTCGTATATAAAATGGTGCCGGATTCCCTTGATTTCATCATTGGTAAATCAAATATCGAATACCTTGATGACATCCCGGTTCTGGATGTTGAGCTTGCTTATAAAACACCCTGGAATCAATTTGTGAAACGCTCATTCGATATTATCGTTTCTTTGATTCTCATAATTTTAATGATGCCATTTGTATTACCGGCTTTGATCATTCAATGGAACAAAAAGGATGTAATATCGATATCAGGAAAATTTCCTAATTCGACCGTAAGTTTGTTTTCTCCTTACCTAAAACATAAGTGGAAAAACAGATATCTGCTTTATTGGCAAATATTAAAAGGGAAAATAAGTTTTGTAGGTGCACCTTTGACTTCCATAAGAAATGAAGATTTGACGTATAAACGGGGTATGACAGGGTTACGACAAATAAATGAATCGCGTGTTTATCATGAGTCTGAAAAAGAAAGATATGAGATCTACTATCTTCAAAATTATTCTATTTGGCTGGATATTGATATCCTGTTAAAAACGCTGGCCGGGAAGTCCAAGCCACTTATAAGTCTTGATGCTTTTGATCTTTAAAGGCGTTTATCTAACTGTTTTACCATTTTCGGGTACCACTCCTCAAAGGTTCCTTCCGATATTTTTTCCCTGGCTTGTTCCATAAGCCATAAATAGAAAGTGAGATTATGCGCGGAAGTTAAATGCAGTCCTACAATCTCTTTGCATTTCATAAGATGATGAATATATGCCATACTATAATTTTGGCACAGATCAGATGGGAAATCTTCGTCTGCCGATTCAAAACAGCTTTTCCATTTCGCATTTTTGGTATTAATCGTACCATTTTGTGTGAATATCATTCCGTTTCGGGCATTTCTGGTCGGCATCACACAATCGAACATATCGATTCCCCTGGCAATTCCTTCCAAAAGATTAGATGGTGTTCCGACTCCCATCAGGTAGCGTGGTTTATGTTCGGGTAGGACATCGGTACAGATATCGGTCATAGCATACATTTCAGGTGCAGGTTCCCCAACACTCAGGCCGCCTATAGCATTCCCGTCAAACTCAAGCTTGGCAATAGCTTCTGATGATTCTTTACGCAGGTCACCGAATGTACAACCTTGTACAATACCGAATTGTAATTGGTTATGTCCATAGAGGGGGTTGCTCTTTAGGAAAGCTTTTCGCCCTCTCTCAGCCCATTTGTGTGTCAACTTCATTGAATTTCTGGCATACGTCTTAGGGCTTGGATTCGGTGGACACTCATCCAGTGCCATTATGATATCCGAACCTAAAATTCGTTGTGTTTCAACTACATTCTCAGGTGTAAACAAATGTTTGGATCCGTCAAGATGACTTTTAAAAGTGACCCCTTCTTCATGAAGCTTTCTGTTATCGGAAAGTGAAAATACCTGGAATCCCCCGGAATCCGTTAAGATGGGTAAATCCCAATTCATAAATTTATGAAGACCTCCCGCCTTGAACAGAATATCCGTCCCGGGTCTCAGATAAAGATGATAGGTATTTCCAAGAATTATTTGTGCCTTAACTTTCTCTTTAAGTATGGGTTGCGGTACAGCTTTTACCGTAGCCTGGGTACCAACCGGCATAAAGATAGGTGTTTCTATAGTCCCATGATCTGTAGTCAATCTTCCGAGTCTTGCTTTAGAACCGTTGGATGTTTTTAATAATTGAAAGTTATCCATGAATATGTATGGGAATTACTTGTTAAATTTTACTTCTCAGTAAAGATGTTATTTTGTTTCAAAATAATATGTAAAAGAAACTGTAGTATCTTTGTATTATTTTCGGAGCTAAATTTAAAAAACCGGCAAATTGTTTCACAATTGTTATAAAAGAATATTTTGGATCGTTTAAAAAATATAGCAGTTACTATAGCATGCGACTTTATTGTCCTGATCTTGTCATGGTACGTTTATTATTACCTGCGTTTCAGATTAATCTGGGAAGGTAGTAATAATGGTATTCTTCCTGCAACACTATTTATCCCTGCTCTGATTATTGCAATTTACTGGATTGTCATTTTTGCAATTTTTGGCCTTTATAAAGGACTCTACCTTATTTCACGTTTTGATGAGACGATACAAGTAATCAAGATAACTGTTATCGGTACATTGATATTATTTTTTCTGCTTTTTATTGATACACTTGGTTGGAATATACAAAACATTAAATATGCCAAAACCTACACACTGATATATTGGTTGGTTGTCGTTATGTTTGTCTCTTTCAATCGTTTTATCATTCGTTCAATTCAGCGATACAGGGTCCAAAAAGGTAAAGGGCTGCATAAAGCCATCATTGTAGGTACCGGAGAGTCGGCATTATCCATTTATGATAATCTAAAACGTCATCCAACATCAGGTATGCAAGTTGTAGGATTTGTAGGTACAGGCAACGATATTCCGAAATCAGTCAGGATTAACGATGAAACAAAACCTTGCCTTGGTGCTATAAGCAGCATAAAGGCATTGATATTGGCACATAATATTCAACATATCATTGTCGCACTGGAGAAAGAAGACAATGATCAGATCATTAATATAATAAATGAAATAGATATACCGGATATTTCCGTTAAAATATTACCGGATTTTTATCAGATGATCATTGGTTTGAATCAGACGAATCAGATTTTTGGCTTACCTCTTATTGAAGTAATGCCTGATCCGATGCCGTCATGGGAAAAATTCACAAAGAGAGTATTTGATATCCTGTTGTCATCCTTGATCTTAGTGGTCACACTTCCGCTTTCTGTGATAATAGGCATATTAGTAAGGATCACATCGAAAGGGCCTGCCATATATCGTCAGAAACGTGTCGGGTTATACGGAAAAGAATTTACGATGTTTAAATTCAGGACTATGTTTATTGATGCTGAAAAAGGTACCGGCCCCGTTTGGGCAAGTAAAGAGGATCCACGAATTACACCATTAGGTTATTGGCTTCGAAAATTGAGGCTTGATGAGTTGCCTCAATTTATAAATGTCATTAAAGGTGATATGAGCCTGGTAGGACCGCGACCGGAACGACCTTATTTTGTTGAGAAATTTAAAAGTGAGATACCTTTATATTCAAGAAGACTGCGTGTGCGGCCTGGTATTACGGGCTGGGCTCAGGTAAAATGGAAGTATGATACAAATATTGAAGATGTTCGCGAAAAAACGAAATATGACCTTTTTTACGTTGAGAATATATCTTTAAGAATGGATTTCAAGATACTCTTAAATACAATATTGACGGTGATGGCAGGAAAAGGTCAATAAGTTATTATATTATATATACTTGGCAGAAAACAATTTACAAGTTGATAAGGATATTAATTAGCCTGGAAATTTCATATCATTACTGGATTTATGTTTTGGTTAATAATAGATAGATGGAGTAACTATTAAATGGCGGCTGAAGTACTCGTAGTCATACCGACCTATAATGAAGCGGGCAATATTACCCGTATGCTTCATAGTCTTGTGGATCTACCTATACCCGTAGACGTTCTCATCGTTGATGACGGCTCACCGGACGGTACGGCTGATCTCGTTAAAAAAGCAGCACAGGAATATCCGGAAAAAATATTTCTGTTGGAACGCGAAGGTAAAATGGGACTTGGGACAGCTTATGTCACCGGTTTCCAGTATGCTCTTGGAAAAGACTATATCTACATCTGTGAAATGGATGCTGATTTTTCACACGATCCGAATGATGTGCCAAGATTGGTGGAAAAAGTTAAAAATGGAGAAGCGGATATTGCTATCGGCTCCCGGTATTCTAATGGTATAAGTATTATAAACTGGCCATTATCCCGTTTAATCTTATCCTATGCTGCTAATCTGTATGCACGCTTTATAACAAGATTACCTATCTTCGATACTACAGCAGGATTTAAATGTATTCACAGAGATGTGATTAAGACGATTGATTTGCATAAGATCACATCAAACGGTTATTCTTTTCAGATAGAATTACATTTCAGAGCATGGAAAGCAGGTTTTAAACTAAGGGAAGTTTCTATTATTTTCAGAGAGCGTCAGGAAGGTGTCTCAAAGATGTCAAAGAAGATCGTAATGGAAGCCATATGGAGAGTATGGGTTTTACGTCTTAGAAGTATTTTTCACATATTATGATGTATGGTTGAATAAGCGAACCTTGTGATGAATGCTTCTATAGGTAATTTTTAACTTATTATAGTAAATTAAAACCGTTAATCTTTTGTTATATTAGTCCGTTAGTGCACTAAATTAAGCCCCAGGAAGGGAATAAAAAATTATTAGCATGCAATATTTAGACTTTGAGAAACCGATAGTTGAACTTGAAAAAAAAATTGCAGAATTAAGTGACCTATCATTAGCCGATAGCGATGTTTTGTCGGCTGAAATAACAAAATTAAAAAAACGTGTTGAGGAATTACGGACCTCCATTTTTACCAATTTGACACGTTGGCAGAGAGTCCAGTTAGCCCGTCATCCGGACCGGCCTTATACTCTTGATTATATTTATAAAATAGCAGAAAATTTTATTGAACTTCATGGAGACCGGTGTTACGCCGATGATAAAGCTCTTATTGGCGGTCTTGCAACCATAGATGGAATTTCTGTTATGATCATAGGCCATCAAAAAGGCAGGGATACGAAAACCAGAAAATATCGTAATTTTGGTATGGCTAATCCTGATGGTTACAGAAAAGCCTTAAGGCTTATGAAATTAGCCGAGAAATTTAATATCCCAATTGTAACATTGCTGGATACTCCGGGAGCCTATCCCGGCCTGGAAGCCGAAGAAAGAGGTCAAGCGGAAGCTATTGCTCGCAATCTGATGGTTATGGCTAATCTTAAAGTCCCTATTGTTACCGTAGTAATTGGAGAAGGGGCAAGTGGCGGAGCCATAGGTATAGGTATGGGTAATGAAGTGTTTATGATGGAGAATACATGGTATTCGGTTATTGCCCCTGAATCATGTTCGTCGATTTTATGGAAGACATGGGATTATAAGGAACAAGCAGCTTCTGCATTGAAATTAACCGCCTATGATTTAAAGGAATTAAAGGTCATAGATGGCATTATTCCGGAACCCCTGGGTGGCGCTCATAGAAATTACGAAGAAGCCGCTGCTGCTGTTAAGAAGCAGGTGGTTAAAAGCCTTAAAAGACTGATAAAGCTGAAAGAGGATAAACTCGTTCAACAAAGAATTGATAAATATTCTTCAATAGGAGCCTGGGTAGAATCAAAAAAAATTAAAGAAAAGAAGTAAGCGGTTATTTGTGTGAATTTTCCAGTGAAAGATCCGATTATAACCCATACTATACAATTACGTAGCCGTTACAGTGAAACGGATAAAATGGGTTATGTGTATTATGGGAATTTTTTAGAATATTTTGAAGTAGTCAGAACTGAACTTATTCGTCAAGTTGGATTACCATACCGGAAAATGGAAGAAAACGGGGTTATGCTACCGGTTGTTAAAGCTGAAGTAGAATATAAAAGGCCGGTTAAATACGATGAACTTATGGATATCACGGTTTTTATTTATGATTATCCATCGGTCCGTTTGGTCACTTATTACGAAGTATCGACAGAGGGTCAGGATAAGCCGAATACGTTTGGCAGAGTTGATTTGACTTTTATGGATGTTGTTAGTCGGCGCCCGATACGTGCCCCAAAAGAATTTAATGACGGTATCCGTAATTATTTAATGAAACAAACATGAATGAAGAAATTACATTTATTGTTGAACGGGCTCTGAAGGAAGACATCGGTAATGGTGATATAACTACGGAAGCCATATATTCAGGCAATGAAAGAGCTCACGGCCGTTTTATAGCTAAACAACAAGGGGTTATAGCAGGACTCGAACTGGTAGAGTATATATTTTCTCAGCTAACAGACGATATTAAACTGAGTCTGATATTTAACGACGGTGATGCTGTTGATAAGGGAGATGTTATAGCTGAAATAGAAGGCTCGTCCGGCCGAATCCTGACTGGCGAACGAACAGCTTTGAATTTTATGCAACGTATGAGTGGTATTGCAAGTAAAACACGTATGTATGTTGATGCCGTCAGTCATACGTCAGCTAAAATTCTTGACACGCGTAAAACGGTACCGGGTCACCGATATTTAGATAAATGGGCTGTTCGGTTAGGAGGTGGTCAAAACCATCGAATGAGGTTAGATGACCGATTTCTCATTAAAGAAAATCATATAACAGTTGCCGGTTCTGTAAGTAATGCTATCCAGGCATGCCTGGATTTCAAAGCTCGTCGTTTGATAAAAGCCGATATAGAAATAGAGGTGCAGAATTTAAAACAACTTGATGAAGTATTGGATTATGGAGGCGTAAAATACATCCTGTTGGATAATATGACGACCGATGATATGAAAAAAGCAGTTGAGAAAGTCGATGGAAGCGTGTTACTTGAGGCTTCAGGTAATGTTACATTACAAACTGTTACGAGCATTGCAGAAACGGGAGTAGATTTCATATCGGTTGGAGCACTTACTCATTCTGTTGAAGCACTGGACATATCATTAATATTTGACTGAGATAATAAATAGATGACATTCGGTCCATATGAAAAAAGAAAATTTTTATCCGGCTATTTTTTGATAGTGGGGATGTTGGCTTTTCTATTATTTGCTGCGTTGGGACCGGGTATCTACACCAACGATCCAACAGTATGGTACTTCAGTTGGCAGCGCATGCTATTTTCAGCTTTATGTCATCAAAATCCGGGACGATCATTTTATATTAATAGTGTTCAAATGGCGGTTTGTACAAGGTGTTTTGGTATCTATTTGAGCGCTTTTACAGGGAGTGTACTTTTCCCTTTAATATCTGTTTGGGTCAAGAAAAAGTTTAAGGGTGGCAAGATATTATTGGCAATCAGTTTATTGATTATTATTATAGATTTTTTAGGAAATGCTTTTGGGTTTTGGGTAAATACGGATATCTCTCGTTTTATAACTGGTATTCTGCTCGGAATGAGCGTTACCTACATGATGTCCGCTGATTTCTATAATAGTGTTAAACATTCATATAATATGGAGGAATTAGTATGGAACCGGTAGATCAAAATAGTTATTGGTCATCAGTTATCCTGGCAAGTTTGATATTTGGTGTTGTTTATTTTGCACTGACAATTGGGACCGGATATTATGTTATAAATCATCAACCGGCAAGTGTGGCCATGAGTCCGTCGTCTATTATCGGTACGGTTGTTTGCTTATTCGCAGGTTTTGGTGGTATGCTGGCAGTCTGGCATCATGTAAATGAATATGAAGTAACCATTCAAATGGGCCGTGGAGCTGTGATAGGGATCATTACCGGTCTACTGATAGGCGTCATCAGTTTTGTATTAGTACATTTATGGGAATACATAGATCCAAACTATACAAGCCGTCTAATGGATGTTCAGATAGCCATTATGAATTCTAAAGGAAATATGACTGCCGAACAACAACAAAAAATGGCAGATATGATGCATAACAGGGGGGGGATGTTTCAAGTTCTCGGAGCGTTATTTACTACTATCGGCCTTGGGATATTAAATTTGATAACAGGTATTATAGGTGCAAAAATTTTTAAGGGCGACGAAGCAGCTATAGTAGAATAAAAGTTTATAAATAAATAAATAAATGACAGAAACAGATAATATTACCGGTTCCACTGATAGTAAACATCTTTCATGGATGGAGCGAAATGGATTTCCTGCCTGGTTGGTAGTATTCGGCTGGATTATAATTGCTTTTATACTTTTCCAGGTTGTAGGATCCGTAATTTCTCTTGTCCTTATTTATTATAAAACAGGCCATATAATGGACCTGGCACAGTCGTCGAATCTTAAAAAATATCTTGGTTATATCTTTATTGGAAACACGACCGGTCAAATTGTATTTCTGGGATTGGGAACATTGCTTGTAACTCGATTGGCTGCACCAAAAGGCAAAGTATTTTCATTCCTGGGATTCCGTTATAATGATGATATTGGCCGGATGATCGTCTTAACGGTATTCTTAGTTCTGGCGATACAACCTGTTATCTGGTTATTATCGTGGATTAATATGCAGATCCCTTTTCCTGAAAGTTATCTTCACTTCGAAGATATGCAGGATAAAATCTTGCAGGATTTTTTATCTGGAAATAAGCAGGTTTACTGGACATTATTTAATGTTGCTTTAGTACCTGCCTTTTGTGAGGAAGTATTGTATCGCGGATTTGTCCTCAATACACTGAAAAGAAAATGGGGCGTTACGGCAGCCGTATTGATATCAGGTATCGTTTTCGGATTGTACCATGTGCGTTTTACGCAGCTGATTCCATTAGCATTTCTTGGTATTTTATTAGCCATTTTAGCCTGGAAATCAGGTAGTATCCTGCCGGCGATGGCTGCTCATTTTGTTAATAATGCAACCAGTGTTTTAATAGCATATAAATTTCCTGATTATGCATTTTCAAATACGAACGCTGATTCCCTGCCACCAGTTATTTATATAGTCTTGGGATTCTTAGTTTCAGGTTTTTTGTTTTATCTTTTTATAAAAGAGTCTAATAAATGTATTGAAGGAGACCAACATGTTTAGTACGCCTAAACCGAATAAAATTGAAGACTGGGAATGTGTCTATGAAACAAGTAAAGAATATGACGCTCAGTTAGCTAAGAGTTATCTCGAAAGCAGGGATATCGAAGTAAGTATTTTATCTAAGAGAGATTCATCCTTTGAAGTTAATGTAGGCGATATGGCACTCATTTATGTGTACGTGCCTAACGATTATGTTGAAGATGCAAAGAAAGCTCTTGAAGAATGGCAAAATGCCGAATCTGTGGATGACGAGGAAAACGAATAATCATTTCAGTTAATAACCGCATATAGTGACGGAACTATCAAAAAGGATTGCCTTCGCAGTTATTGCAGGTCCCCTGTTTCTTGCTTTGTTATGGCTTGGTGGCTGGTATTTCAGGATAACCATCCTTATAATAGGCCTGTTAATCCAGTATGAGATGGGAGGTATAGCCGATCATGCCGGTTTGGCTCCCAATATGTGGCTGAGTTATTTGACCGGTATATGGATTATTCTTTATCCAACCCTACCGGCTGCCTCTATATGGGGATTTGTGTTACTTCTGATTTTAATGTTGGTTGAAACCCTTAATCATAAACCGGACAGTGTTAAACGGATTTTTGGTACACTGTTTTGTAGTTTATATGCCCCCCTGTCACTAGCCGGCTTTTTATATATTCGTAATGATTTCGGAACCGATACGCAAGGATTTGCATTATGCCTGTCACTCGTTCTTATGGTATGGGGTAATGATGTGTTCGCATATTTCGGCGGACGTACTTTTGGAAAGCATCTTCTGGCACCTCACATTAGTCCCCAAAAAACATGGGAAGGATTTGTATCGGGATTTATTGGTGCCGGAGTTGGATTGATTCTAGTCCGGTTCGCGTTTGGTCCTTCCTATCCCATTCATATAATCATGAGCCTGTCAATGATTCTGGTGGTCAGCATTTTTGGGCCGGCAGGTGATTTGGCGGAAAGCAAATTAAAACGGTTTGTCAATATAAAGGATTCAAGTGATATAATTCCCGGTCACGGGGGAGTATTTGACCGTTTCGATGCTTTATTAATGGCTGCTCTGTCGAGTTTCATATTATTAACAATTGCACAAGAAATATTTCATGTCTCATTTTGAATTATCATTCAAGCAAATAGACCTTCCACTCAGGCATACCTTTACAATTTCAAGAGGATCACGGAATTTTGCTAAAAATGTAATTATAAAGCTTAAAGCTGATGATATTGATGGCTGGGGGGAAGCAGCTCCTAATCACAGATATAACGAAACTCCCGAATCAGTAATTAATTTCCTTCAAAAACTTGAATTGTCCCGGATATCCAACCCCTACGATATCCAGGCTATTCTTGATTATTTAAATAAAATAGAACCGGGAGAGTTTGCAGCCAAAGCGGGTCTTGAAATGGCATTCCAGGATTGGATCGGGAAGAAAATGAATCTTCCATTATACAAATTGTGGAATGCTCCCTCAAACACCGGACCGCAGAGTTCAGTTACGATTGGCATTTCCGAAATGGAAATGATTGAGGGAAAAATCCGGGAATTCGAACAATATCCCATCTATAAAATAAAACTCGGAACAGATTATGACAGGGAGATTATAAACAAAATCCGGTCTGTAACCGATAAACAATTGTGGGTTGATGCCAATGAAGGGTGGAAATCTTTTGATCAGGCTAAAGGGATGATTGAGTTTTTAAAGGATAAAAATATCGGTATGATAGAACAACCAATGCCCGCATCTAAGATAGATGATATTTCAGAATTGAGAACCATATCGAAAATTCCTTTTATGGCTGATGAGGGGTTTACAGGGAAAGAAAAACTGGATGATATTGCCGCGGCTTACGATGGTATTAACATCAAACTGATGAAAGTAGGCAGTATGCGAAAAGCGTTGCAGCTTATTGGCCAGGCACGAAAATATGGATTGAAAATAATGATCGGTTGTATGTTGGAATCGGGTATGGCAAATACCGCGGCTGCTATTCTTAGTCTTTGGGCTGATTATGCCGATATTGATGGACCCATGCTGTTAGCCGATAATCCATTTGAGGGTTTCAAATTGGATGAAAATTATAGGGTGAAAGTAAATGATATGCCTGGTTTAGGTGTTAAAATGGTAAGTACTTCATTGTTGTCACAAGAAGTGTAATTTATCATATAATTAATCCGGTATGAAAATCTTACTTACAGGGGGTACAGGATTTCTTGGATCTCATTTGTCAGATTTCTTGATAAAGCAACATCATGAGCTGACAATTATTAGTCGATCACCTGAGAAATATAGAAAATTTGAATCGAATAACCGTCATTTTGTCGCCTGGCAATCGGATCTGTCCAATATTATTTCTGAAGCAGATGCGATTATTAACCTGGCCGGCAAGAATTTGTTTGATCAGCGGTGGACCAATGAAGTAAAAAGGGATATCAGAAATAGCCGGATTAATGTTACGACTGCGATTATTGAGGGTATCAAGAAAGCACAAAATAAACCTAAGGTACTCCTTTCGGCCTCTGCTGTAGGTTATTATGGTGATAGAGGTGATGAAATGGTAACGGAAGAATCACCGGCGGGTGATGATTTTTTAGCATTATTATGTAAAGATTGGGAAGGCGAGGCTTTGAAGGCCTGGAAATCGGGAGTCAGAGTTGTAATTCCCCGTATCGGTATACCACTGGCAAAAGACGGCGGTGCGTTACAACAAATGTTAACGCCATTTAGGTATTTTGTGGGTGGAGCTTTGGGCAATGGCCAGCAATATTTCCCATGGATTCATATTGAAGATTTATGCCGGAGCTTTCATTACGTTTTGACAAATGACGATTTTAAAGGTGCTTTTAATGTTAGTTCTCCCAATCCGGTAACGATGAATAAATTTGCCAAAGCTTTGGGAACCGCGTTGAACAGACCAAGTTTGTTTTCAGTACCTGAATTTGCCCTTAAACTGGCTTTAGGTGATGCAGCAAAACCCGTAACTGCAAGTTTGCGTGTGATTCCGAAAAAATTACTGGACCACGGATTCCAGTTTAAATATAAAAAAGTGCTGCCGTCACTTATCGATATTGTTGATTGATCAACAGTTTGTACCAAATCTAATACATGTTTGATCAATTTGGAACAAAGTGTGTACTATCTCGAATGCAACTGATCTTATTTTGTTGCTGTCGCGGGTTTATTAGATAGTGTCCAGCATTGTAATCCTTCTTGTGTTTGTGCAATCAGTTCCATTTCACCGTTACCATCAAGGTCCGTAACGATAGGATATTGCATAGCAGAAGTAGGTAAGTTGTACATTCGCTCACCACTGAGGATGTTCCAGGCATAAAGACGGCCATAGTTCGCCAAAGATACGATATCCTGATTGTTATTACCTCTCAAATCAGTTACAAAAGGTGAGGAATCAGTTGCACTCGGTTGACCCATATTTTGAGTAAAACGAAGTTTCCCTTTTGTATTATACAGGAATATGGCCCCGTTATTACTCTGTAGTAAAATAGCGTTTTCTTTTTTAACCGTTGATGAATCAATGCGTATCGGCACATCTTGCACCGAGGGTGCGCCGTTAATGGCTGTATTTGAAACATAGAGAGCCCCCATTTTTAAGCCATTACCCAGACTGTCGTAAGTTGTGTGTCTGTAAACGTTCATACTGTCCGATAACATGCGCTGTTTCCCAATGGTATAAAGATGGCCATCGGCCGATCCGAGAAGTACATTATTATTGAAGAAAACAGGCCGGGTTGTGAAACTCGCATTTGAAAAGATTGGGAATCCTTTTCGCAGAGCTCCATTTCTATTCCAGGCAAATAAGCTATTTTCAGCCACTGCCCAGATAGAAGATATACCGTCAAGTTCTTTAAAGATGGGCCGTTTTTTTATGACAGTGTTTGTACTAATCGGCCAGCCGCTTATATCCCTTCCTCTCCCATTTAATACGTGAAGTTTACGGTCAGCGGTTGCAACGATGATTTCCGGCAGACCATCATGGGTAACATCTGCAATGGTAATTGGCGCAGTTATTGTTTCATCTAATTTTAAAGGGAACTTTGGTAACAGGTCACCATTTTGATTCCACGCATAGATTTTATTACCTGCCGCTACCATGATAGCCCTTTGATTATTCCCGTACCAGTCATATACAATGGGTGAACCAATAGGTGTATCCCCGATAGTATGGGTATGCATTATTACTGTTCCGTCTGATGCAAGAGAATAGATATTGCCCTTATCGGTTGTAACAATAATCTCATTGTGGTTACTTCCCCCCATATCAGCCAGGATGGGTTTACCTGTTAAGTGTCCACCATCCATAGGGAATATCCATTTTTCAATATATGGCCGGTTCGATTGTTTCGTGGTGTATGTCTGTAAGTTAAATTTCAACTTTTTACCGGATGGATCACGCTGTAACGTTGCTGATAAAACATCAAATTTTGAGGTAATGGCCGGTACATTATTTTCCTGATCCAGGTAATATTTCAAATATCGATATAACCGGTTGTTTTTTGCATAAAAAAGAGCACTGAATTTGGTGGGAATATTATTCCGGATTTTACCATAGATATCCGTATAGTATAATACCCTGTTATGAGACCGATCGGTAATAATTCTGTTTGTCAGTCCCATTCGTGGTGATAAAATTGCTGCATGTCCGGTTATTCCCAGATAAAAAGTCTTGTAGGTACATAATGGTGACCCGATCAGATGAGCTAAAATGGTACTTCGTACATAATATCCATCTCCCTGCCTGCTAATAATCTCTTTATTCGCCAACTCACTAAGATATTTTTGAAGTTTTGCAGGTTGTTCCAGTTTCCTTATAAAGAGATTTTCTCCGATATTCAGATAACCACTTGGATCGAACGCAACAAATGAGAACTCTGGGTTAATGGTTTTAGCGATTGATTGAATCAGGGCATTATCATTTCTTAATAACGAATCAGCTTTGGTATCCACTTTCATCGAGTCAGATATATCTGCCTTAGCCGGTAACCGTAATAATGCAAATGCTGCTGCATCAGATGGAATGTATTGATCGAGCGTTGGTTTATCGTTAAGTGATGATATCGATTGCGTGAGAGCTGAATGTTTAACAGAGTCTAAGGGTATTTCACCGTTAATATGCAGATTTTTTGTATTACCGCTCCCTGTCTGATAAACATTCAGATCGGCCGGTGCAAGCCCTTTGAAGGCATTCAAAAGGTATGGTCTATACCTGACCGCACTTTCCTGATTCAACCATTGATCCAGGTAGCCTCCGTTCAAAATTAGTGTCCCGGCTCGAATGTCAGCTTCCTTAATAGCAATCGATTTAGTTTTTCCCAGGTAAGAGCGGATGGCTTGTTCAATGCCATAACTGTTTTCTGATATGAATCCCCAATTTTTTATTTGACTTACATATATTATTCGGTTATCAACATGAAGTTTGTTAATAATGATACCATCGGATCGATAATGATTCTCGGTAAAATTTCGATAGAAGTTTTCACTTAAAGCTGTCAGATTTCCCTGTTTCGTTCTAACTATCCATACAGGTTGCCATGATGTGGAAGAATTGGGATAAAGAACCATCCCTTTAAGCTCGGGAGAAAGTGTACTATCGTTAAAAATTTTTTTTACAATGGGGATAGCCGAAGAACTTAAATCATCGAAAAATGGCATATATTCCGATTTAAGTGCCTGTGTAAGTGTTGTATTATTTTTAGGCACAACAACAGCCGGTGCATTGTAGGGCACTGCTGATATCCAGGGTTTATTGGGTATGGATCGTTTGCAGGATGCAAAAATAAGAGCAAAAGCAATAAGTAATAGAGAAAAATTTAAAGAAGGGACCTTTAATACTTTCTTTAATACTTTATTTTTAGTTGATTCCATAAATAGCTTTAAGAGAGTCATAGATATACTTTTCGAAAATGAACAATTTTTTTGTTGTCCGGCAAGAAATATTCGAATAAATAATAACCGGTTCCAATGTAATATTATTTTATTAAATGAGTTTTCTTAATCCCTTTTTATTAATTGGCATGGCAGCTATTGCTATACCGGTGATTATCCACATCATTAATTTGCGTAAACCGGAGAAGCTGTCATTTTCGACCATTGCTTTTTTTGAAGAATTACAAAAAAGCACAATTAAGAAGATAAAGATAAAAGAATATCTTCTGTTAGCCACTCGCGTTTTAGCCCTGTTGTTTTTGACTCTTGGATTGGCCCGGCCTTTCTTGCCTCCCCAAAATGTACCTGGTTTTGCTGCTGGCAAAGGGCCCGTTTTGTTCACTTTTTTAGTGGATAACAGTCCAAGCATGGCGCAAATTGATAAAAATGGACCATATATTGATCAAGCTAAACAGATTATTAAACAAGTTACTGATGATGCCAACAGCAATGACCGGTTTTTGATTTTTAATACAAATGGTGAATTGGTCAATTCTAATGTTGTTAATAAAAGTGTAGTTGGCAGCATCATTGATAATCTAAAAGTACAAAATAAAGGGGAATTTACCCGTTCACGCTTAAAACAATTATTGGATAGAAGTAAAAAAAACAGGGAAAGACGAACTATATTTTATTGGCTGTCGGATGGACAAAAAAAACAGATTGAGAATACACTGACAGATTTCAATCCGGCAAAGACGGAGGCGGCACAGAATGACGTTCCTGTTACGCTTCATTTTGTTAAGATTGGGGAACATGCATCCGGGAATGTAGGATTAACAAATATCACAATACCGGATAAAATTATTAGTTATGGGAAACAATTTGCCTTAATTGTTAAGATAGAAAATTTCAGTGATGAACCGGTAGTTAATCAATTTATATCCTTAAAAATAAATGGTTCACTGATAGGACAGTACGAAGTACAACTGGAACCCCATCAAACAAAAAAGTTCACATTTGATGTACCTGCTGATCATGAAGGTTATATTAAGGGGGCGGTAATTCTTGAAGGGGATCCTTATGAGTTTGATAATAAACGATACTTTTCTGTTAAGATCCCGGCTAAAAAATCGATTCTATTAGTGGCAGCATCCCGGGAGTCTGGTGAATATGCCCAAAAAGAATCGTATCTGGAATCTGCGTTATTGGCAGCTCAGGAGACAAGCGGACGTATATCAGTTAAAAAAGTATCCCTCGATAATTTAAATAAACAGTCCTGGAAGCAATACGATGCTATAATTTTGGATGGACTGCTGTCAATACCTGGTTATTTATTAAATGAATTGCAGAGTTATGTCCAAAATGGACATGGTTTGATTCTCTATCCATCAGAAAAGGGCGATATTCAATCATATAATCAACTGCTTTCAGCATTAAACGCCGGTAAATTTGTTGGAATCAGAGGAGAATACGGCTCTTTCAATGAAATCGCGAAATTTAAGAACCTCGTGGAAGGCCATCCTATACTAAACGATATTTTCAATAAAAAGAAGGGTGAATCAATAAAAGTAGAGTTACCCAAATTATTTTATTATTGGGTGTATAAAGAATCTTCAAAGACCGGCACTGATGTGATATTCAGATCAAACATCTCCGATCCGATTCTGACTGAAACAGGATTCGGTAAAGGCAAAGTACTAATCTCATCAATAGGTACAGATCCTGGATGGTCCAATTTCCCTGCCAATGCCCTCTATGCTCCTATTAATTACCGGGTGGCATTGTATGCTTCATCGTCTGAAGCCGGCGGGTTATCAAAATTTGTGCTTGGTAATACATTTAAATGGAATTTGCCTTATGAAAATAAAAATGTGGTCATCCATCTAAATGGGGAGAAAATAAAACCGGATGTAAAAACCGGGCCTCAAGGCCTGAATATTACCTATAAAGCTGATGAGTGGTCGCCCGGATGGGCAGAAATAAGCGATGGTACGAAAAAAAATGTAATTGCAGTAAATCAAAACATAATGGAATCGGATTTTGCTACGTTACATAATAAAGACCTTGATAAAATATTAGGTGAGCATTTTAAAAATGTTTCGTTAATTGAAAGTAGTAAACTATCAACAGAAGAGATTAAACAGAAGATTGATGCAGCCGGATTCGGTACAGAAATATGGAATTGGTTCATATGGATCGGATTAGGGTTACTAATTATTGAAACTATAATGACGAAAAGATTAAAAGCAGAATCTAATTCATGAATTTTTCCAGTTACATACCTGATTTACATACAGTGTTTCTGGTTATTCTTGTTTTCTTTACATTAGGGGCAAGTGTACTTACATTTGTTACGCTTTCGAATGCTGTTCGGTTGCGTAATGTAAAGCTAACGTGGAAAGCGGGTCGGTTGCACGGGTACCCGTTATTTGCCACTCTTTTCCTGGTATTCTCATTTTCTTTGTTTATCCTCTCGCTGTACCAACAAAAAGCGGAACATATTCTCATTTTCGCCTGTTACGGTTGGGCCGGTATAAATTGGTTTGTATCGAGTTTCCTGATGTCTAAACGATATATTACAGATCATGGTATTGTTAAAAATATTAATGATCCCTCTCAAACGGTGGCCTGGCACCGTGTAACTGATTTCGTAGAAAGAAGGGATGAAGAAAATTTACATTTTACATTTTTCTATACGCAGGAAGATAGTTTAAGCGGCGACAGAAAAGCTATACGGCTGGAACTTGATGTCCCAATGGAATTTGAAGCCACGTTCAAGAAAGTCTTGAATTACAAACTCGGGCGACGATTTAATCAAACATATATTCCTGCCAGCGGATCTGAGCAATTAAATTGAGGATTCGCAAATAATTTGTTTAGTTATAAAGTAAATAAGCAAACACCAACCAGGCTCCCCATTAATTAAAAGTTACCATTATTTGAATTTAAATACGCAACAAAAGGAACAAAAGGAACGAGTTTTATTAGTAGGTCTGTACGGACCTGATACCCATCGTGGAGAAGCACAGGAACATCTGGATGAGTTAGAACGTCTTACAGATACAGCCGGTGGAATAACCATTCGTAAGGTTCTGCAGAAAAGGCTAAAACCGGATGTCGGAACGTATATCGGTAAAGGTAAATTAAAGGAACTCAGTAGTTTTATTAAAACACATAATATCGATCTGGTTGTATTCGATGATGATCTGAGTGCCACACAAGTCAGGAATATACAAAATGGTACGAATGCAAAAGTTATCGACAGAAGTGCATTGATACTGGATATTTTTGCCTTTCGTGCCAAAACAGCGGCAGCTAAAGTGCAGGTTGAACTTGCTCAGCTGGAATATGTATTACCTCGTTTGACAAGGGCCTGGACGCACTTGTCACGGCAAAAAGGCGGTATCGGGACTAAAGGTCCTGGTGAAACCCAGATAGAAACTGACCGAAGGATGATCGGTAAGCGTATTGCGCTTCTTAAAGAAAAACTGGATAAGCTGAATAAACAACGTATCACGCAACGAAAAGGTCGTTCGGGTAAAACACGTATAGCTTTGGTTGGTTATACAAATGCCGGCAAATCAACGTTGATGAATGCACTTACAGAAACCCAATTATTTGCCGAAGACAGGCTTTTTGCTACTTTAGACTCCACAGTCAGAAAATTTAATGTAAATAATCGTGAGTTGTTACTGTCTGATACCGTGGGTTTTATAAGAAAATTACCGCATAATTTGATAGAAAGTTTTAAATCTACACTTGACGAAATTCGTGAATCGGATATATTACTACATGTCGTGGATGCATCATCTGAGACTGTAGATGATTATATCAAGGTCGTCAATAGCACATTAAAAGAAATAAAAGCAGATTCAAAACCGATACTTTTAGTATTTAATAAAGTTGATGCTATTGATGATAACTCAATAATAAAAGGTCTGAAACGGGATTATCCGGATGCCGTATGGATTTCGGCAGAACGTAATATCGGGCTTAATAATCTGGAATCTGAGATAGATAGAAAAATAATCGAAGATTCTCTCTTGAAAACATATGAGATACCGGTAAAAGAGTATAAAGCCGTATCAGTTATTCATGAGATTGGCGAAGTTCTAAACGAAGAATTTGTGGATGACATAGTCCGTATAACTTTTAGGATCCCAAAGAAATACATGGGTGAATTAAGAAGTGTTATAAAACATAACGATTTTGATACATCTGTGGTTTATTAAAAAGAATAATGATATTATAGAATTAGAGGATATATAAACGTAGTCTGTTATGCTGGTTAAAGACTTGTTACATACCGAGTTCAATGCATTGTCATCTGAAGTGTCGAGAAATAAAGTTCTTGAACAGATGGAAGACCACGGGCTGAATATTTATCCGGTAATTGACCAGATTACAGGCAAATATATTGGTTTGATCACCAAAAAAATGATACTGGAACGCACCCGGCAGATGGAAGATGAGACCGAATTATTAACAGAAATATCATTATATCCTGTTAAAGCATATCCAACCCAACACTTATTTGAAGTAGCCGGTATCTTTTTACGTAATGAATTACGGATATTACCAATTGTTGATATAGATAATAATTTTATCGGCGTCATTTACAAAAATGAAGTTTTCAAAACCATTCTGAATATGTTAAATCTGACAGAGTTAGGTTCGGTTTTGAATATAGAAGTTGATCAGAAAGATTATGTTCTGTCAGATATAATCCGGATTATTGAAATGGAAGGAGCAAAAGTGTTGGGCGTTGCCATAGAAGCCCCGTCTGATACCTTTAGTCGTATTAAAATATCAATAAAATTAAATATGACTGAGATTATGGCTGTGTCATCATCGCTTAAACGTCATGGATTTGTTATTACATCTGAATCACATGATTCTTCTCAAAGCAGGGAATACGAAGAGCGTGCCGACGAGTTTTTACGATATTTAGAAATATGAGAATAATATTTTCAATCGAAAAACTGTATTTCTCTTCTGAAAAAGTTCTTCAATAGTATTATAATATGCTTGATCGCATGTAGTGATCTGGTATTATCAACCTAATATTTATGTTAGTATATTATTCCCACCGATAATTGCGTTGTGATGCTAAAATCTCAATTTTTATAACTAAAAAATTATTTGAAATTGCGGCGAGAAAAGAATATTAGATATACGATATTAGTAATCATTCTTCTCATTTTACCTGTAAGTGGATGGGCTCAGAATGCTTTGAATCCACGATATGATGATTATTATACCGGACTAAAACTATACAAAGAAGGGTTGTTTAATCAGTCCATAAAATCTTTCCGAAATTTTATGGATAAGCATCCGGGTGATGATATCAATTCAACAGCCTATTTTTATGTTGTTAAAGCACAATCTCAAATCGACAGTGCCAATGCTTCCACCTATTTCAAGAAGTATTTGATCAAATATCCCAAAGGTGATAAATCAGTCCGGGTACTGATTGAACTGGGCAATCAAGCCGATCGAAACGGGAAGTATAAAACAGCTATTGAGTACTTTCATGAAGTGCTTACACTTAATCCACCGGTAAATGTAGCCGCAAAAGTTTATTACTGGATGGGTGAATCAGCCGCTTCAATGGGAGATTATAAGGCCTCCCGGAAACATTATCTGACACTTGCCAATACGTTCCCAAAATCAGATTGGGCTCCGAAAGCTCTCTATGCACGTGGCCGCTCATATCTGGATGAAGGGAATTACAGCGCTTCTGCCGATGCCTTTGAACTTTTAAAAAAACGATATCGTAATAATCCGATTACCCGAAAAATAGGTACGGCTCTTGGGGAGTCATATTATAAACAAAAGCGTTTTGATGAGGCTATTAAGGCGTTTAAAAATGCGATGCCATATCTGGATAAGGAGTCGAAATCGAAAGCTACCTATCTTATTGCCGAGAGTTATAATTATTTGAATAACTACAGGGAAGCGTCAAATTATTATTTGCGGTATATAAATATGAACAAGGGTACCGACCGTGTTCGTCTGGCTTACTATGGTTTAGGTTGGGTGTATAACAAGCAGAAAATATACCACTGGGCTTCCGATGCTTTTGGTAAAGCAGCAAAAGGCAATGATGTAATGGCTCGCAAGGCACTGTATTATAAAGCGGTCAATGAAAAATTGGGTGGGCGATATAATGCTGCGATGAAGACATTTCGTGAATTTGGGAAAAAATATAAAAAAGGCATGTGGGTAGAACATGCTTACTATGAATGGGCGATCACAGCCTACCAGACCGGGCGAAACCAGGAAGCCATCGAGACTTGTTTGTCGCTTATTCGTGGCAGTGTTAAGATGAAACATCCGGGTAAGGTTTTTTCATTACTGGGCAGAGCCTACTTTGCCAATGGGGAGTACACAAGAGCTATCCAGGCCTATAATGAAGCGGAAAAGAATGTGGATGTTAATCCACAGGTCAAATGGCAGGCCCGTTTTCAAAAAGCATGGGTGTTGTATCAAAATCAGGCCTATAAGCAGGCGCAACCAATATTTGAGGATGTTTATAACAATGATAAAAAATCATCGTTAGCCGCCCAGTCACTTTTTTGGAGTGCCGACTGTTTTTATCACCTGCATAAATATACCAGCGCAGCTGTTCGTTTTTCAGAATTTATTGACAAATATCCAAAACATAAATTCGACGGTGCAGCCAGGTATTCGTTGGCGTGGAGTGAGTTTAAAATGGCAAGGTATAAGAAAGCCATTCCCTATTTTAAATCTTTCCTTAATAATTATAATCCACCGCCTATCGCATTATTCCCCTATAATGTAGACACCGAATTACGTTTAGGTGATTCCTATTATGCGTTGAAACAATATGATGATGCCATCAAATATTATCAGAAAGCGGTAGGATCCGACCGCGGCGGAGATTATGCGTTGTATCAGATAGCCAACAGTTATTACAGGTCTGATCAATCGTATGAAGCAGTAACTACACTTCGTAAGTTACTTAAAATGTATCCGTCCAGTTCACTTAAGGAGCAGGCTCAGTATAATATCGGATATATCTATTTTCTCACAGGTAATTATGATCAGGCCGTGACGGAATTTGATAAAGTCATTAAAAAGTATCCTAATTCCAGTTGGGCGGCACGGGCACAATATAACATTGGGGACGCTTATTATAATGCCGGTGAATATTCAAAGTCGGTTAAAGCGTATAAAGAAGTAATGAATAAGTACCCCAAGAGTAATTATATCATTGACGCTGTTAATGGCATTCAATATGCCCAGGTCGCTGCGGGCGGAAAAGATGAAAGTTCTAATATACTTGAAGATTTCCTGGCGAAACATCCTCTGACAGGTATGGCTGACAAATTGCGATTCCGCCAGGCTCAAAATCTTCTGCAATCCGGTGATTATCCATCAGCTATCAAATCGTTTAAAGAATATATCCGAATAACGAATAATGATAAGATGATTCCGGAGGCCTATTTCAACATTGCGGATGCCTATGAGCAGGAAGGGAAAATTACTCAGGCCATCAACGCATATGAGACGATAGTTAATAATTATAGTCAGTCTGACAGGGCCAGTACCTCATTAGCTAATCTCGGACGCCTTAATTATAAAGAGCATCATTATGATAAATCACTTCAGTACTATCAAAAATTAAGTCAGGATAAAGGGTACCGGGTAGAAGCTTATTTAGGTATGGCAAGAGCGCATCTGGCGCTTAATCAAATTGATCAGGCCAGGAATAATTATGAAAATGCTTTAAAAGTGAACGCTAATAGCGATGCTGCAAAATTGGGCGTAGCCAGGGTCAATTATGCTAAAAAGAACTATGATGAGGCTATGCCGGTGTTCCGCCAGATAGCCAAAGATAACACGGCTGTAACAGGAGCAGAAGCACAGTTTATGATTGGCCGGACATTGCAGGCACAAGGTAATTATAATGAAGCGTTGAAAGAGTACTCGAAAGTAAAAATATTATATGAAGCTTATGCCACCTGGGTATCAAAAGCACTCTTAAATAGCGCTGATTGTTATGTAGCTCTTGGTAAAAAAGGAGAAGCACAAAGTACATTACGATCTTTGGTAAAGAAATATCCTGATACAAACGCTGCAAAGGAAGCCGCTAAAAGACTCAAATCGAAATAAATGGATCGTTTCGTAAACCCCACAGCTTCTCTCCGGGGAACTGTAAATGTACCAGCTGATAAATCTATATCTCATCGCTCTGCATTATTTGCTGCTCTTGCGGAAGGTCAGTCCGTGATACATAATTATTCACCTGCAGCAGATCCCCATTCAACGCTCAACTGTTTGAAGCAGCTTGGCGTAGATGTTAAGGAAGAAAACGGGACGGTAACTGTTAATGGAAAAGGTCGTTATGGCTTGATTACACCGGCTAAGCCACTGGATTGTGGTAATTCAGGGACTACCATGCGCTTGTTAAGTGGAATAATTGGCGGGGCCAATTTAAAAGCTGTCTTGGTTGGTGACGAATCGTTAAGCAAGCGTCCGATGAAACGTGTAATTGAACCATTACGCAAAATGGGGTGTCACATTAAAGCAAAAGACGACAATTACGCGCCTCTTGAATTTTTTCCCTCGGAAGGTGTGCACGCTATTTCTTATCCACTTCCTGTGGCAAGTGCTCAATTAAAGTCATGTGTTTTATTATCCGGGTTGTTTGGCGAAGAAGATACGACAGTGATAGAATCGGTAGCGAGTCGTAATCACACAGAATTGTTATTGAATTTGCCAGCCAAAAGAGTAGATGGTGAAATCCATATAAAAAGTAATAATGATATAACAATACCACTTCAGAATTATACAATTCCCGGCGATTTTTCAGCAGCGGCTTTTTGGGCTGTAGCCGGAAGTATCCTAAAAGGCAGTCATATCCGGATTCCTAATACGGGTTTGAATAACACACGTACTGCGGCATTAAAAATATTAAAGAGAATGGGCGGACAATTACAGGTAAATAATCTTCATGATGAGGGATATGAAAAAGCCGGTGATTTGGAAATATTCAGTTCACGGCTTAAAGCTGTAGACATTGATCAGGATATGGTTCCGAATTGTATAGATGAGATTCCGATACTGGCAGTTGCCATGCTTTTTGCGGAGGGGAAATCTACTATAAAGGGAGCTAAGGAACTGCGATTCAAAGAATGTGATCGTTTAGCCGCGGTTGCCGATATGTTTACGAAAGCAGGTGCTGATTTTGAAGAATTAGAAGATGGGTTGGTCATACATGGAAATCCTGATTTTATTCCCCGGGGAGCCATTTATGAAACATGGAAAGATCATCGAATAGCTATGTCGGCTGCTATCCTTGGGTTAAGAAGTGATAAAAAAAGTACGGTCAGGGACGCTGATTGTACAAGCATCTCCTATCCTCATTTCTGGACCGACCTGACAAAATTGATGGATTGAGTTTTTAAAGGTTTTCTTCATTCCTGAATTCTGACAGAGACGTGTTAAACCGGCTAACTTAGTGCCAATTAGTCAGCTTTTATAACATTTCTAATAAGTTGGCATTGTCATTGTTCATAGTGAGTATGAATATGAACTTAAGATATCATTATGAGTGATTTACATATAGACTTAGAAAAACATCTATCGAAACTTGGACAGGATATCCAGGGTTTCGTTGATCGTTTGTCTCCGGAAGAAGTTTCGGAAGGGTTTCGTCCACGGGCAGATGTCGTGGAAAGTGATAAAGAATTTAAATTATTTATTGATCTGCCCGGGATGAGTAAGGATGAGATTTACATAGGACTTAAAGACAATGTTCTGACTATTAAAGGAGAGCGCGTTGTCGATTTGGCAGAGGGTGAATCCTACAAAAAACAAGAGCGTAAGAAAGGTATGTTTTCACGCTCTATTGCATTGCCGGAAGATGTAAATACGGCTGAGATAAAAGCCAAATTTTTAAAAGGGGTTCTAACAGTGAGCCTCCCCAAATCCGATGTTTTAAAAGACTCGACTTCCATACCGATCGATTAGATCGAATAATGATACAACAGAAATTTGAACGAAAACATATACTAAAATAGATTTTGTGATATTATGGGAAAAATAATAGGTATTGACCTGGGAACGACGAACTCATGTGTTGCTGTAATGGAAGGCAATGAGCCAGTGGTAATTCAGAATTCAGAAGGTGGGCGTACTACTCCATCGGTAGTGGCTTTTTCAAAAGATGGAGAACGATTAGTGGGAGCACCGGCTAAGCGTCAGGCTATAACAAATTCTGAACATACTATAGCCTCCATTAAACGTTTTATGGGCCGTCGTTTTGATGAGGTTAAGAGTGAAGTAAAGAATATAAACTATAATGTTGTCAAGGCTGATGACGGGACCGCCCGTGTAAAAATTGATGACCGTTTATACGCTCCACAGGAAATCTCGGCTATGGTGCTTCAAAAAATGAAGCAAACAGCTGAAGAGTATCTCGGTGAAAAAGTTACCGAAGCAGTTATTACGGTTCCGGCTTATTTTAATGATGCACAACGTAAAGCAACGCAGGAAGCCGGCGCTATTGCAGGTTTGGATGTCAAACGTATTATCAATGAGCCAACGGCAGCTTCACTTGCTTATGGCCTCGATAAAAAAGAACAGGAAGAAGTTATCGCAGTATATGACCTTGGTGGTGGTACTTTTGATATTTCCGTCCTTGAATTAGGTGATGGTGTATTTGAAGTAAAATCAACAAATGGTGACACCCACCTTGGTGGAGACGATTTCGACTCACGTTTAATTGATTATCTCGCTGATGAATTCAAAAAATCAGAAGGTATCGATCTCAGAAAAGATCCTATGGCCATGCAGCGACTCAAAGATGCTGCTGAAAAGGCAAAGATTGAGCTTTCGAGTTCAATGAAGACAAACGTGAACCTCCCGTTTATTACTGCCGATAACTCAGGACCTAAACACCTGAATATTGATATCACCCGTTCTAAATTTGAACAACTGATAGATGATTTGGTACAACGGACACTTGGTCCTTGTGAGAGAGCCATATCTGATGCAAAAATCGATATATCAGAGATTGATCAGATAATTTTGGTTGGTGGATCCACACGTATTCCGAAAATTCAGGAAATTGTTAAAAATTTCTTCGGAAAAGATCCTAATAAAGGTGTTAACCCTGATGAAGTGGTTGCTGTAGGTGCCGCTATTCAAGGTGGTGTATTTACCGGTGATGTCAAAGACGTAGTTCTTCTTGATGTTACCCCATTATCACTTGGTATCGAAACACTTGGTGGTGTCATGACAAAATTAATTGACGCCAATACTACAATACCTACAAGCAAAAAAGAAGTATTCTCTACGGCTGCTGATAGCCAGACAAGTGTGGAAATACATATCTTACAGGGTGAACGAGCCAAAGCCGTTGATAACAGGACGCTTGGCCGTTTCCATCTTGACGGAATTCCACCGGCACCCCGCGGAGTTCCACAAATTGAAGTGACATTTGATATTGATGCTAACGGCGTTCTCAATGTAAGCGCCAAGGATAAAGCTACCGGAAAAGAACAGAAGATCCGTATTGAATCGTCTTCCGGTCTTTCCGATCAGGAAATAGAAAAAATGAAGAATGCTGCTCAAGAACATGCTGATGAAGACGAAAAACTTCGTGAGCATATTGAGAAGCTGAATAAAGCTGATGGCCTGATTTTCTCCACGAAAAAACAGTTGGATGAATATGGAGATAAAATTTCAGACGATAATAAGTCCAAAATAAAAGATGCCTTGAGTAAACTCGAGGAACTCCATAAAAATGAAAAAGTGGACGAATTGGACGATGCTATGGAAGCCTTAAACCAGGCTTGGTCAGCTGCATCTACAGAAATGTATCAGGCAACTGAGCAGGAGCAAGAAGGACAGGCTGCCGGTGGTCAACAAGGAGAAGCCGGTGCGGAAGGTGAAGCCAAAGAAGAAAAAGGTGATGAAGCTGTAGACGCCGACTTTGAAGTTGTTGACGATGAAGATAAGGACAAATAAATCGTAGAAAATCGATTGAAGAAAAAGCCTCTCCGTTGTCGGGGAGGCTTTTATTTTATCTGATAAATGGGTTGACTTGAAATTTTTTGTGCTTATTTGAGTTATATTTATAATAAGCAAAAATTATAAATGCGGTATTTGTATTGTAAATGAATATACTTGGTATCGAATCTTCATGTGATGAGACGGCAGCGGCGGTTTATAGTGATGCCGGTTTAAAATCGAATATCATTGCTTCCCAAAACATCCATGCAAACTTTGGAGGGGTAGTCCCCGAACTGGCTTCACGGGCTCATCAGCAGACGATATGGCTGACTGTTAAACAGGCACTCGAAGAGAGCGACATGTCTATGGATGATATTGATGCTATTGCGGTAACCCGGGGTCCGGGATTGATGGGGGCGTTATTGGTTGGGCTAAGTTTTGCCAAGGGACTTTCCATATCATATAATAAGCCGCTTATAGGAGTGAATCATATAGATGCACATGTTTACGCTAATTTTATTGAGCAACAACCGGATTTTCCTTTTATTGGTTTAGTGGTCTCCGGCGGACATACCCAAATAATTTATGTTGAAGAGCCATTTAAACATCAGATATTAGGACAAACCCGTGATGATGCAGCAGGTGAAGCTTTTGATAAAATTGGAAAGATTCTCAATTTACCCTATCCGGCCGGGCCACATATAGATAAGCTGGCACAAAAGGGAGATATCCATTTTCATAAATTTCCCCAAGCTCTTTTGCACGATGGTTTTGAATTCAGTTTTTCAGGCCTCAAGACCTCGGCTCTATACTATATCAATGATATACCGGAAGAAGAGAAAGAGGCGTTTCTGGGTGATCATTTGAACGATATCAGTGCCAGTGTTTCCCATGCCATTACCGAAGTACTTGTGAGAAAGTTGGGAAAAGCTATTAAAAAGACCCGAGCACAAACTGTTATCTTAGCCGGTGGTGTTTCTGCTAATACGATGCTTCGTAATAAGGCGCAGGAAATGGCATTGAAGTACAAGGTGAAGCTACATTATCCCAGGTTGATTTACTGTACGGATAATGCTGCCATGATTGCTGTGACGGGTTATTTAAAGGCTCAGAGAGAAGATTTTGATGATATACGAATGAAACCATTTGCCAGTCTAAGTGACATAACAATTAGCAATAAACAATAATACCCTGTCCGTTTATTTTTGATATTTTTTTGCCGCCGCAACCGCTAATTCATCCACCAGGTTATTTTTTTCATTATTAGCATGGCCTTTTACTTTCACCCATTTGACTTCGTGGGGTTTCATGGCATTGAGTAGTGCCTTCCAAAGGTCCTGATTCTCTACAGGTTTTTTATCAGCTTTCCGCCAATCACGCTTTAACCAGTTGTCAATCCACCCTTTATTAAAGGTATTGACAAGAAGGGCGCTGTCGCTGTGTATGACGACTTTACACGGCTTTTTTAAAGCGCGTAATCCTTCAATGGCGGCTTTGAGTTCCATCCTGTTATTAGTCGTCCGGGCTTCACCGCCACTTATGGTTTTTTCTTTCCCTTTTGTTTCCAATAAGGCGGCCCAACCGCCGGGACCGGGATTACCACTGCAGGCGCCATCCGTATAAATTGATACTTCAGGTTTAGACATATCGGTTGGTTATGTTATATAATTTTGATTTTAATTTATCAGCCGCTTTTTTAACATCGTCCCGCCAATTTTTGTCTTTACCTGCATAGATGATACCCCGGCTAGAGTTGATAATGGGTATACCCGGATGTGATTCTATAGCTTTTTCCAATTCATCAACAGATCCACCCTGAGCCCCTATTCCAGGTATCAGCAAAGAAGCCCGGGGATGTCTGTTAACAACCTCTTTTAAAATATCCGCTTTAGTGGCACCAACTACCATGCCGGCGTGCCCGGGATGGCGATCATTTAGTGATGTAAGGTTTTCAGCGATATAATCGCTCATCATGTTATATCCCTGAAAAGGTTTGAGCAGGAAATCTTCGGCACCTTTATTTGATGTTAGTGTCAGTACGTAAATTGCTTTTGATTCATCATCCAGAAACGATTCAAGAGTATCAAAACCCATTAAAGGGGATAATGTAATGGCATCCACATCAAATGTGTCGAAATATGCTTTTTTGTAGGATGCCGCTGTATGTCCGATATCACCTCTTTTGGCATCGGCAATGACTATTTTACTTTCGGGAATATAATCTACAATTTGTTTAAACACGTTGAGGCCATTTCCTCCGAGCGCCTCAAAAAAAGCCATGTTAGGTTTGTAAGCACAACAATAATCTGATGTGGAATCTATTACGCTTTTTAAAAATTGAATTACGATATCCTCAATAGTATCGTTTTCATCCTTAATATTATCAGGTATTCTGTCTAACACAGGATCCAACCCGACGCACAACACAGAATGACTCTCTGATACTGCCTGCCGTAATTTTTGTTCAAAAGTCATGTTATTAATACTATTAGTAACTATAAAAAATCTTCCTAAAGGTAGGGATAACGATACAAAGGAGAAATATTATTTCATCAGGAAAATAAAAAAGCAGGATACGGAAATATCCTGCTTTTAAGATTTTTAAAAACCATTAACTATTTATTTTGCCCACGGAAGGCCCAGGGGTATCTGTCTGACATCCACATCGGGTATTTTGGCATTATATTTACTGTTAACGGCATCGATAATTTCGTTGGCAACCAGGGCATATCCCTTACTGGTAGGATGAATTCCATCTAAACCAAATATGGAACCAATTACCGGATTTAGGGTGTCGCCATCCGCAAGTTCACCATAACCCTTCGTTTGATAATTTGTGATTATCCGACTAAAGAATCCATTAATATTTACAAGCATAAACTTATCCGGGTTCGCTTGAACGACAGCATTTATAGCGGCATTATACTGTGCTACAGCGCCAATCGCTTGTTCCAGTTCGGAACTGCCTGGCTGACCGCCAGCAGGTCCGTCCAGAACATACTGTGACGGGATAGCACCCTGAGGAGTTATAAGAGCTCCTTTTGTGGGATCTGCTGTCGCGAGGTATTGTTGAGCAGTGAGTAACAGGAAGTCATTTTTCATCATTACCCGGGTGGTATCTTTCGTTTTAATATAGATATTCAGATCTCCCTGTTGCGTAACCAATTGATATTGATTTAGTGAGTCAAGTTTTATCATTCCTTCCTGCTGTAACTGGGCATTCGTCTGAAAAACGAAAGGTATATCCGTTACATTCGGGATATTCATTATAGCTACTTTTGCTTTAGGTAATGCGCCTAATAATTGCCCAGCTCGCTGCATAAGTGCCTGAAAGGTAGCCGGCGGTAAAAGGCTGCGACCAGCACCGCCATCTAAAACATAACCTAAAGCATCGTTATTACCCAACCAAAAGGTAACAAATGTCGGATTCAGTGCTGTTACCAGGTCATTTATATTTGGAGCTGCTTTTTGCAATTCCGTTCGCATTATAAGCTGATAAAACGGATTGAAATCCAGCCTGTTTGTATTAGTAGCACGTTCTTTTAATTGTCCCTGATCATTATCATTAGAATAATCCACTAAGACGGCACCGGGAATACCAAGATTATCATATGGACGATCTAAAGTGGCATTGAGTG
>Ga0102944_1000446_pt1 | contig 32074 bp, 25 predicted proteins | sample SalPonD_shore_MG_FD_78172 | JGI IMG/M metagenome (GOLD analysis project Ga0102944, IMG submission 78172) | Salt pond soil microbial communities from South San Francisco under conditions of wetland restoration - Salt Pond MetaG... | ecosystem: Environmental > Aquatic > Marine > Intertidal zone >... | reverse complement strand
CCGCTATGCGGAAGTGAGTCGTGTACTGCGACTCCGGCCAGTCATGCTGCGCGTCCGCCAGGTAGGGGGCAAGCATGCGGGCCGCTTCCATTCCGTGCTCGCGCGCCGGCAGCCAGGCCGACGCAAGTGCCCCCGCATGGACCATCGCGCGGGAAAAGCCGACAACGGGGATGTTGTAGCGATAGCTCGACAACAGGATTCCGTGGATCGTGCGCGGATTGAACAGGCGCTTGTCGGGGATCGCCACCAGGACGTCGATGCGCTGGGCCATGTCGTTCAGCGCCCGCAGCGGGGACTGCCCAGGGGGCACGCGGTGCACCACGAAGTCCCCGAGTACCTTCGGGTTGGCGGAGAATGCCGCGAGGTGGGTTCCGTCGGGCAGCAGCACTCCGACCCGCTGCAGCGTCGGCACGAGCGTGCGTGCGACACTGGCCTGGCGCTCGACCGGCTGGTCGAGGTAGAGGGCCGTCAGGGGAGCGGTTCTGTCGCCGGCCGCGTCGCGCAGGGATTCGAACGTTCCGCGGGGCACGAGGATGGCAAGAACAGGGCGGTCGGGGTAGCGCTCCAGGGCGAACTGCAGTGCCGCAGTGCCGATGGGCAGCACCGCGGCCGGTGTGGTGTCCTCGGGCGCGGAGTCGCCACCGACCGTGTCTGTACGTACCTGGACAGCTTCGGGCAACGCGCGCGTCAGCCCTTCCGCGGCCTCGGCGTAAAGCGTGGCCTCCGCGCTCCGAAGCACGAGTACGTCGCTGTGGGCCGGGAGGACCCAGGCCATGAGCGCCCCCGCCAGCAGCACGTCCCGCAAGCAGCGCAGCCAGAGGGACCTGACGGCTTGCACGTTCCCTGTCATTTCAGGCTCTGTCGTCAGAAGTCGAAGCCAACTTGCAGTGCCAGGCGCGTATCCGTCACGTTGCTGTTGTCGTATTCGGCGTACTCGCCGAGCAGATTCTCCAGCCGGAGCGCCACGAACCCGCCGGGCTGGAGCGATTCCCATTGTTCGCGGTATTGCAGATCGAGGCGGTCGGTCGAGGTCGAATCGTTGTTGTCGACCCAGCTCATCTTGTCAATATAATAGTAGTCGAGACTGAGCGTGCGCCGCGGCGAGAGCCGATAGATCCCGAGCATGCCCGCCGTAGTCTGCGGCACCGACTGCACGTAGTCCTGGCGCGTGTCGCCGCCCACCGCCGGGTCCAGCGAGCGGACGTGGTCGACCGCCAGGCGGGAGGCCCACAGGCGCAGGTCGATATCGTGTGTCGGGAACAGGGACAGCGAGCCCTCGACACCTTGGATGCGCGCTGCGACACCGTTGACGAAGCCCGTGGACGTGCCGTTCTGCGGTAGCGACGACGCCGGCGGCGTGGTCGGCACCTCGACGATCAGGTCGTCGAGATATTCGCGCGAAAGCTTGAGGTCCATGCCCCAGCGGCGCCCCGGCGGATCGATGCGGTAGCCGATTTCGACGGCCCGCATCTGTTCCGGCCGGAGGTCGCGCTCGGTGAAGTCCGTGTAGTACTTGTATGCGGGTGTACCGCCATCGCGCACGATGAAGAACCGCTCCTGGTTCTGTTCGAACAGCACGGGCGTGCGCGTCGCGTAGGACACACTGAGGCGCAGCCGCTGATAGGGCGCGGTCTCCTGGACGATGGCCAGCTTCGGGGACGTGGCCGTCCCGGTGAGATCGTTGTTCTCGACCAGGGCCCCCAGATGCACCGTCGTCTTCGGTGTCGCGGCGTACTCGGCGTGGCCGAAAACGCGGAACAGGTCATTGGTCTGGGGGTCGTCGGTGCCGAACAGCCAGCGGGACTTGACTTCCTCGTGCCGAGCACCGGTACCCGCGACGACACGCAGGTCGCCATTCACGCGCCCGGTGTAAACGAGCTCGAGGTCATGGCGCAGCGAGCGCACGTTCAGGTCGACGTCCACGCCGGGATTAGAAAGGCCCGGAAACGCGAAGCCGTTCCGGCTGTCGAAGGTCTGGTCGTCCTGCCACTTGTCGTAGTTCGTGTAGTATTGGAGGGACAATCGACGCTGCTGTCCAAGTTCATGGTTCCACCGGCCCTGGAGGAACGCGCTGTGGACGTCCTGCGTGCGCGGCACATCGGTGTCGCCCTGCGCGGGGTCGGCGGAATCGCGGCCGCGCCGGAACCCGGCGATGTCGCCGCCGGCCTGGATCAGCAGCTCGTCGTTGTCGTCCAGTCCGCGGTCGAACCGGCCGGTCAGGCGGTCGAGATCGCGCGCATCGTGGACATCCTTGAAACCGTCATCCTCCTCGTGTTCCAGCGAGAGACGGTAGTTGCCGCCGAGCGCATCTCCGTTGGCCCGCGCGAACCCGTCGCGCTGTCCGCGCTGCCCCGCGGTCGCGTTGACCTCGTTGCCGACGTCGCTCGCAGCGTGTCGCGTGATGATGTTGATGATGGCGGAGAAGGAGTTCGGTCCGTAGCTCGAGGCGTTGGGGGCACGAATGACCTCGATCCGATCGACGTCCTCCACCGCCACGGGAAGACTGTCCCAGAGCACGCCACCGAAGATCGGCGTGTACACTGAGCGACCATCGATCAGCACCTGCAGGCGGCGCGCGAAGTCATCCGACGTGCCGTGATAGGTCACCACGGGGCGGTTGGCCTTCGCGTACTCGACCTGGAATCCGGGCACCAGCCGCAGCAACTCTGCGAGACCGCGTGCTCCGGAAGCGACGATCGACTCGCGGTCGATGACCGTGATCGATGTCGGGGATTCGAGGGCGGGCTGCTTCAGGCGCGTCGCCGTGAGCACCTCTGGCAGGTTCCCGAGGTAGTCCTGCTCCGTGTAGAGGGAAGCCTCGTCAGCGGCAGCCGCGGGGCCCGGCAGCAGCAGCGCGCACGCGAATGCGAGGAATGGCAGAGGCCTTCGGTCCATGGTGCGTCACGGGCGATCGGGTTCCGGGCGTGCCATGCATGAATCAGACCGCGGGTCGCGCGGCCGTGTTGCACGCCGTGCTGTTCGGGTTCAGTCGAGGAAAAATTCCATCTTCACCCCGGCCACCTCGATGAGCGCGGAGTCCTCGAGCTTCACGGCTTCGGGGCCGATCGTCTGCCCGTTGACCTTCGGCCGCGAATCGTCCCCCCCTTCGACCTGGATCAGGAAATAGCCCTGGGCACGGCGCGTCAGGGCGGCGACCTGCACGCCCGGCTTGCCGAGCGTGGTGAGCGCCTTGGTGAGCTGGAGCTCCTTGCCGGCATTGGCCCCGCTCACCACACGCAGCTTGGCGCTGCGCTGCGCGTCGCCCGAGACCTGCTTCGACTCGGCAACGAGCTCCGCGCCGAGCCTCCCGACGGAGCGGTCGATCGCTTCGTCGCCGGTATTCTCCTTCTCGGGCATGCCGGCCGCATCCGGACGGATGATCATCGTGCGCTCGAAGTCTTCTCCGGAGGACGCCTGTTCGTTGCTGTAGGCGAGCTTGTGCTTGCCGATCGCGATGACGTCGCCGTCCTGCAGCGCATGCTTCTTGACGAGGTGGCCATTGACGTAGGTGCCGTTGGTGCTGTTGTGGTCCTCGAGGAACGAATCGTTGAGGATCGTCAGCACGCGGGCGTGATGGCCGCTGACAGCCAGGTTGTCGATCTGGATGTCATTGTCCGGCTTGCGGCCGATCGTCATCGACTCCTTGTCGAGCTCGTACTCGGCCACCACCTGGTCATTGAAGGATACTGTGAGCTTGGCCATGCCTAATCCGTGTCGTTGCGCCCGCCTACTGGAACCAGTCCACGAAGCGCTTGAACCAGCTCCGGCGGGTCGGGTGCGGCTTGAGAACCTTGACGAGGACCACGGAGATATTGTCGCTGCCGCCCTGCTCGTTGGCCTGGTCGACCAGGCGTTGCGCTCCCTTGTCGAGGCTATCATCAAACTCCGCCAGAGTTAAGCGAATCGCCGAGTCCCCCAGCATGTCGTTCAAGCCATCGGAACACAGAAGGTACACGTCGCCCGGCAGGGTGATGTCCTCCTGGACGTCGACCTGCACCTCGGCATCGATCCCGAGTGCGCGCGTCACGATATTGCGGTTGAGCGATGCGCGCGCCTCCTCGGGAGTATAGAAGCCGCGCTCGACCAGTTCCTGCATCAGCGTGTGGTCGCGTGTCAGTTGCTCGAGCTGGCCGGCGCGGAAGCGGTACACCCTCGAGTCGCCGACGTGCGACACGGTCAATCGGTCGTCGTAGAACAGGGCAACCGCCAGCGTGGTTCCCATGCCCTCGTACTGGGGCTGGCTCGCCGCGGTCTGGTGGATGATGCGGTTCGACTCCTCGATGACGCGCCGTGCGAGGTCGCTCTCCGGCGTGTAACCGTCGATGTCGTCGTCGCGGCCGGACAGGCGACCCAGGCCCTCCGTCAACCGCTGGAGAACGGTCTCGACGGCTAGGCCGCTCGCGACCTCGCCGCCCTTGTGGCCGCCCATGCCGTCGGCCACGAGCGCGATGCCGCGGCCCGGATCGCTGCCCACCCGGTCCTCGTTGTGCGAGCGCTTGCGGCCCGCATCCGTGATCGCGACGATCGCGAGACGGTCACTCAGGTCGGGACGTCGAGCGGCCGTAGCGATCATCCCGCATTCCCGAGCTCCTGCGCGCAGGCACGCAGATCGGAGGCCATGGCGCGCCCGTCGGCGTAGCGCGCATCCGGATCCTTCTCGAGCGCACGGTCGATGATGCCGCCGACGCAGGCGGGCAGGTCGGCGCGCACGTCGCGCACACCGGTGTGCGGCTCGTTCGCGATGCGGTACATCAGCGTGGCCATGCTGTCGGCACTGAACGGCAGCTTGCCGGTCAGCAGCTGGTACAGCATCACGCCGAGCGAGAACAGGTCCGAGCGGCCGTCCACCTTCTTGCCGGCGAGCTGCTCGGGCGACATGTAGGACGGTGTGCCCAGAACCATGCCGGTCTTGGTCTTGCTCGAGTCGGTGATACGGGCGATGCCGAAGTCGGTCACCTTCAGGGTGCCCGATTCGGGATCGAACATGACGTTGCCGGGCTTGATGTCGCGGTGCACCACGTTCTGGTCGTGCGCATAGGCGAGCGCCTCGGCACAGTTCGCGACGAGCTCCATCACCTGCGCCGGCGGGAGTAGCTGATCGGCCTTCGTGCAGGGCGTGAGATCCTTGCCCTTCAGGTACTCCATCGAGATGTAGGCGAGGTCGTGCTCCTCGCCGGCATCGTAGATCGTGACGATGTTGGGATGATTGAGCCGCCCGGCGGTCTCCGCCTCCCGGAAGAAGCGCGCCTTGACGTCCTCGAGCTCGTCGGCCTCGAATTCCTGGGACAGGGCGAGAGTCTTGATGGCGACGACACGGTTGATCTTCGGGTCACGGCCTTGGTAGACGGTTCCCATCGCACCCTTGCCGATCTCCTTCTCGACGTCATAGCGCCCGAGCTTCGGCTTCTCGATGCCTTCGCCGTCCTCCAGCACCATCGTGCCGCCGGCGGACTGCTGGCTGCCGCCGAGCACGACGGTGTCCTCCATCGCCTTGGAACGCTTGCGGCGCGTCGCGATGTCGCGGAAGCCGGGATCGTGCCCCGCCATGTAGTCGTACACGTTGCCGGCCTTGTTGAACTGCCGCTTGCGCTCGTAGTCGAGCGCGAGATTGTACAGTACCTCCATGATCGACTCGTCGAGCGGGCACTTGCGGAACTTCTCGAATGCCATGTCGAGCTGTCCCTGGCTCTGGAAGGAGAGCCCGAGCATGCGATTGCTCTCGGCGGACTCGGCGTCCGAGCGCTCCTTGCCGCGTTCGGTGGCCAGGAAGCGCTTGGTCATCATGAGCGTGTAGCCGACCACGAGCAGGGCTGCCGGGGACGCGAGCTGCACGGAAAGCTGCTCGGTGCTGAGCAGGGTGAATTCGGTGGCGGTCAGGCCGATGAACACGATGACGCCGAGCGTCGCCGAAAGCGCACCCGAAAGCCGCGGCACCAGCACGACGAGATAGAGGGCCACCAGGGCGAATGCGCCCAGCTCCGCCCAGCGGCTCCAGTCGGGCGATACGAAGAAGTCCTGCTGCAGGATGCTGGACACCGCGTGCGCCAGGGTGATGACGGGCGCCGTGGAGGCGCTCACGGGGGTTACCTGGGCGTCTCCCACGCCGGCGGCGGTGGCCCCCACGAGCACGACCTTGTCCTTGTACTTCGACGCCGGAATGCGCCCCGACCGGACGTCGTCGAACGAGTCGACCGGGAATGGGCTGCGCCCGTCCGGTCCCTGGTCATAGAAGAAGGTCTTCATCTGCAGGGCGCGGTCGGTCGCGATATCGAGTCCCCCGACGCGGACGCCCCGGCCGGGCTCGACGACGACGTCCTGCACACCGAGATTGAGGCTGTGCGCGGCGAGCAGCAGCGACATCGAGGGGTAATAGTCGCCGTAGTAGTCGACGACCAGCGCCTCGGAGCGGACGCTGCCGTCGACGTCCGCGTTGAAATTCAGGTGACCGATGCCGTCGGCCGCTTCGCCGATGCGCTCGATCGGCGCCAGGGCCCCGGTGGCCGGCAGGCCCACGAAACGCGGGAGCTGGCCGGCCACGGGCGCCACGTTGTTGATGATGTTGTCCTGCACATAGGGCGGCAGTGCAGCGTCGGGCTTGCCAAGCGGGACGCCCAGGCGGAACGGCATGCCGATCACGACGTTGCCGGCGGCCTGGAGGGCACCCGCGAGCTTGCTGTCCGTGTCGAGGTCCGCGACGGCGTCGGTCAGGCGCGAGCGCAGGCCCTGCAGTTCCGAGCGCGCATCGCTGGCAACGCCCGGTTGCTCGATGCGGCCGGGCAGGGTGGCGAGGCCGCTCTGGCGGTAATACCCCAACGCGTCGCGGATGCGCTTGAGCCCGGGGTCGACCTGGGGCTCGAGGAACAGCACCGTGTAGCCGATGGCATCGGCGCCGGCGTCCGCGAGGCGGCGGATCATCTGCGCGTGGATATCGCGCGACCAGGGCCAGCGACCGATGTTGGCGATGCTCTCGTCGTCGATCGCGATGACCGCGACGCGATCACTCGGCTGTGCCCGGGCCGCCTGAACGCCCCAGTCGTAGGCGTAGCGTTCGAGTCCCTGCAGCAGGGCGGTGCCGGATGCGGCCAGAAAGGCCAGGCTGACGACCAGGCCCAGGAACCAGTCGGATTTCCAGAATCGTCGCCTCATGCACGTCCCGCAGCCCCCTCCGACCGGGTCGATCATACTACATTCGGCGGGATGCGTAAGGGGCCGCGGGGCGCCCGAGAACGCTGTGATATCCTCCAATCGTGGTTTGGCGCGGGCCCGCGGCAAGGTCCGGTGAGAGCGGGATGCAGGAGCTGCTGGAACGGATCGAACGGCTCAACGCGATCGGGGTGGCCCTGTCTGCCGAGCGCGATACCGGCCGGCTGCTCGAGCGCATCCTGCGCAGCGCCAAGGATCTGACCGCGGCCGACGGCGGCACGCTGTATCTCGTGCGTGACGACCGAACGATCGCATTCGAGATCATGAGCACCGACTCGCTCGGGCTCGAGCTCGGCGGCAGCGGCGGCGAGCCAATCCCGTTCGAGCCGCTTCCGCTGGAGGTGGGCGGTCGGCCCAACGAGAGCATGGTGGTCACCAACTGCGTTGTGCACGAGCGCACGGTGAACATCCCGGACGCCTACGACGCCGAGGGTTACGATTTCTCCGGGACCCGGGCCTTCGACGCTCGTACCGGCTATCGCACCCGCTCGCTGCTGACCGTGCCCATGCGCAACCATGAGCACGAGATCATCGGCGTTCTCCAGCTGATCAACGCGATCGAGGCGGGCGCGGTGGTGCCGTTCTCGCCGGCTGCCCAGCAGTTGGCGGAATCGCTCGCCTCCCAGGCCGCCATTGCACTCACGAACAAGCGGTTGCTGGACGATCTGCGCGAGCTGTTCGAGTCATTCGTGCGCGTGATCGCCGACGCGATCGACGAGAAGTCCCCCTATACCGGCGCTCACTGCCGGCGCGTCCCGGAGCTGACCATGCTGTTGGCGGATGCGGCGCACGGCATCGATCACGGGCCGCTCGCCGGATTCCGCCTCGACGCCGACGAGCGCTACGCGCTTGAGCTCGCGGCCTGGCTGCACGATTGCGGCAAGGTGACGACGCCCGAGCACGTCATGGACAAGTCCACCAAGCTCGAGACCATCCACGACCGCATCGAGACCGTTGCGGCGCGCTTCGCAGCGCTGGCGCGCGAGATCGACCTGGGATACGCCGCGTCGTCGGGCCGCGCCGAGGCCCGGGGCGACCTGGCGGAGGTTCAGCGCCTGGAGCGGGAACGCCAGGAGCAGCAGGCGCGCCTGGCGGACGACCTCGCCTTTCTGCGCCGCGCGAACACGGGTGGTGAGCACATGGCGGCAGAGGACCGCGATCGGGTCGCGAAGATCGCCGCCCGCGAATGGCGCGATGCCGACGGCAACGTGCAGCGGCTGTTGTCGGACGACGAGGTGCGCAACCTGCAGGTGGCGCGCGGGACCCTGAACGACGAGGAGCGCGGCATCATTCAGCACCACGTGGTCGCGACCATTCGCATGCTCGAGCAGCTGCCGTTCCCGAAACGACTGCGCAACGTGCCGGAGTACGCGGGCGGGCATCACGAGCGGGTCGACGGCCAGGGCTATCCCAACGGTCTCCGGCGCGACGAGATGTCGATACCCGCCCGCGTGATGGCCATCGCCGACGTGTTCGAGGCGCTCAGCGCCGGCGACCGCCCGTACAAGCCCGCCAAGTCCCTGTCCGAATGTCTCGGCATCATGGGGCGGATGTGCGAGGAGGGTCACATCGATCCCGACCTGTTCGACGTGTTCGTCGACAGCGGAGTGTATCGTGCCTACGCCGAGCGCTTCCTGCGTCCGGAACAGATCGACACCGTGGAGCCCGTATCCATTCCCGGGTACCGCGGCAGCGCGGGTCCCCCGCGCGACACGGCCTGAGCGGGCCCGCAGCGCCGCGTCATTCCAGCCGGTCGGCGGGCACTCCCGCGAGGCCGCCGCGCAGGACACGGACGGTGAAGCCGCGCTCGCTCAACAGGAACGACGCGGCGGAGCTGCGACGCCCCGAATCGCAATACACGATGTAGCTCGCGTCCGGATCGAGCTTGTGTGCCTTCATGCGCAGGAAGAACAGCGGGATGTTGATCGCCCCCGCCAGGTGTCCGTTGTCGAACTCGTCGGGCAGGCGCACGTCGATCCACTGCGCGCCGGCCTGCACCACCGCTTCCGCTTCCTCGAACGGGATCCAGTCCAGCAGCGGCTCGTTGAGCAGGGAATTGAAGTCCGCCTTGGACATGCGCATGAGCGCGCCGTCCGTCACCATGGTGACGGTGGCGTTGCGGTTCTTGTCCGAAATCAGCGCTTCCTCGCCGAAGCTGTCGCCGGCGTCGAGCTCCGCCAGGCGCACGCCGTCCGGCCGGGCCTTGGTCGCCCGGGTGACGAGGCAGCGCCCCTCGCGGATGATGTAGAAGTAGTCGCCCGCGTCGCCCTGGCGGATTACCACGTCGCCCGCGCGGAACGACACGGGCTCCATGCGCATGAAGATGGCCTGGATGTTGGCCGGCGGTATGCGGCGGAAGCAGTCGGTCTGGAGGAGCTTGGTCATCCAGTCTTCGTCGGCATCGTTCGCGTCGTTGCCACCGAGCTCCTCGACGTGGTAGCTCCCCGTCTGGTCCCAGGTCAGCATCAGGTCGAGCAGGTCGCGGTCCACGGTCAGCGCGGTGACCTCGGACCGGGCGCGCGCGGCACGGGCATGCGTGCCCGCCGCGTCGAGCGAGTTGCGCGCGGCGGCGGTGCCGGCGTCGAGGGTCTTCTGTATGCCTTCGTCTCCGATCAACTCCACCGTGCCGCTGAGCAGGAACATCTGGCCGGAGGGCAACTCGCCCTCGCGGAACAGGAAGCGCCCTGCGGGCACGGACACGCGCCGGGCCTTGCGTGAGAGCTCCTTGAGGTTGTCCGGGCTCAAGGCGTTGAGCGGAACGAACGCGGCGAGTTCCTGCGTGGTCACGGCTTCGGACATGATCTCGGGTACCGGCGGAACGGGCTGGCGCGTGCCAGCGTTGGCGAAAACGTAACGGCTGGCTGATTCGAAAGCAACCGACGTGCCGAAGCCGTCCGGCGCGCGCGCGGACGGGGTCCGCGCGACCGGCCTTGAGCGCTATAATGGAGCGGCTCGGGAAGCGGGCGGCTGCGAACGCGGGTGTGCCGTGCTCAAACCCTACACGGGCCAATGGACCGATGCGCAGTCGGCACTCCGGGTCTGGTACGCGACCGAACTCGGCAGTGAGTTGCATGCACGCGTGGCGGCGCGCATCGAGGCTTGCCTGCGGCGACAGTACGCGCTCCATTGTGTCCAGATCGGCGGTACACAGCGTGGCGTCGATCTGCTGGCGGGACGGGCACTGATCCACCGCATCCACGTCACCGGCGATGGCGCCGACGGCATGCGTGCCGATCCGCTCCAGCTGCCGCTGGCGAGCCGCTCGGTCGATCTCGTGCTGCTGGTGCACGTGCTGGAATTCTGTCCGGACCCGCATGGCCTCCTGCGCGAGGTGGATCGCGTGCTCAAGCTCGATGGGCACGTGCTCGCGGTCGGCTTCAACCCGTGGAGCCTGTTCGGGTTGCGGCGCTTGGTGGGGCGGTCCCGCGTCCCCTGGAGCGGGCATTTCTACAGTCCCGGCCGGGTCGACGACTGGTTCGGGCTGCTCGGCCTGCGGCGCATGCGCAGCGAGACCGTCTGGCTGCGTCCGCCGGTGCAGCGGCGGCGGGTGCGCCAGCGGCTCGCCGTGCTGGACCGGCTGGCGCCGCTGATGCCGCGGCTCGGTGCGGTCTACCTGCTGCTCGGGCGCAAGCATTCGATTCCGTTCACGCGCATTCCCGCGGCGTGGGAGCGCAAGGAGACCATCCCCGCGGGCCGCGTGGTCCGTCCGACCCAGTATGGAGAGACCGAATGGCCGGCCAGGTAACGATCCACACCGACGGCGCCTGCCGTGGCAATCCGGGCCCCGGCGGCTGGGGGGCGCTGCTGGAGCAGGGGCGTCACGAGAAGGAACTGCTCGGCTACGAACCGAGCACGACCAACAACCGCATGGAGCTCATGGCGGTGATCCGGGCACTGGAGGCACTCAAGCGTCCGTGTGATGTCGAGATCGTGACGGACTCGCAGTACGTGATGAAGGGCGTGACCGAGTGGATGGACAACTGGAAGCGCCGCGGCTGGCGTACCGCCGATCGCAAGCCGGTGCGCAACGTCGAGCTCTGGCAGCGCCTCGACGCCGCGCTCCAGCGCCACAGCGTGCGCTGGTCCTGGGTACGCGGCCACACCGGCCACGAGGGCAATGAGCGCGCCGACGCGCTGGCGAATCGCGCGATCGACGAGAAGGTGACGGCATGACGACACGGCAGATCGTGCTGGACACGGAGACCACCGGGCTGGAGCCGCAGCAGGGCCATCGCATCATCGAGATCGGCTGCGTCGAGCTGGTCGATCGGCGCCACACCGGCAACCGCTTCCATCGGTACATCAACCCGGAGCGCGAGATAGAGGAGGGCGCCGTGGAGGTGCACGGCATCTCCAACGAGTATCTCGCGGACAAGCCGGTCTACCGCGATGTCGTCGGCGATTTCCTCGAGTTCGTCCGCGGCGCCGCGTTGATCATTCACAACGCGCCGTTCGACGTGGGCTTCCTCGACGCGGAGTTCGGCCGGCTCGGATCCGAGTGGGGCCGCACGGAGGACCACTGCAGCGTGACCGACTCGCTGGTGCTGGCCCGGCAGATGCATCCGGGCCAGCGCAACAGCCTGGATGCCCTATGCAAGCGCTACGAGATAGACAACTCGGGGCGCGATCTCCACGGCGCGCTGCTCGATGCGGAGCTGCTGGCCGACGTGTATCTGGCGATGACGGGCGGCCAGGCGGCGCTCGGCCTCGATGTCGGCGCGCCGGCGGGCCGTGATGGCGCCTCTGCTGCAGCCGGCGCCGGGCGCCGCGGCGCAATCCCGGTCGTCCGGGCCGACGCGGCCGAGGTCAGCGCGCACGAAGAACGATTGGCCGCGATCGCCGCGGCAAGCGGCAAGGGCTGCCTCTGGCTCGACGACGCCTGAGGGCCGCGCCCGCGGGGATCCGACCCGCCGGCGCTGAATTGGGCCCCGCCCGCAGGAGCGGCCTTGCCCGCGAGTGGGGCATGGCGTTCGCACTGCACTCGACCGTGTTCTCGCGGGCTGGGGAACCGCTCCGGCCACTCGATCCGGCGGTGCGTGAAAGCAAACGCTAGACGGCGTGGCGCATCAGGCGCTGCTTCTCGCGCTCCCAGTCCTTTTGCTTCTCGGTCTCGCGCTTGTCATGCTTGCGTTTGCCCTTGGCAACGCCGATCTCGAGCTTGCCGCGACCGCGGCTCCAGTAGAGCTGCAGCGGCACCAGCGTGTAGCCGCGACGCTCGGTGGCGCCGATCAGGCGGTCGATCTCGTGGCGGTGCAGCAGCAGCTTGCGCGTGCGCGTGGGATCGGTGACCACGTGCGTCGAGGCCGACGGCAGCGGTGGAATGTGCGCGCCCAGGAGCCAGGCTTCGCCGTTCTTGATCACGACGTAGGCCTCCGCGATCTGCGCGCGGCCCACGCGCAGGCTGCGCACTTCCCAGCCACGCAGCTCGATCCCGGCCTCGAGCCGATCCTCTATGAAATAGTCATGACGGGCGCGGCGATTGACGGCGATCACGTTGCCGCCGGCACCCTTGTTCGCTTTCTTCTGCTTGCTCATCGGAACAGTATAAAGGACGCGTCCAGAGCGCGCGGTGGTGGGGGAAGGCTGCTTGAGCATGCCCCACGCATTGGTCACAATCCAGCCCTTCTTTCCCCGGGCGGGCAGGCCCGCCACACCAGACCCGGATCCGAGCCGTGCCACGAATCCAGCGTTCCGCCGTCGTGCCGTACAGCACGCAGCAGATGTTCGATCTCGTCAACGATGTCGAGGCGTATCCGCGCTTTCTGCCCTGGTGCCGCTCGGCGCGCGAGTTGTCCAGCGGCGAGGACTGGATCCGGGCGCGGATCGAGATGGCCAAGGGGGCGCTGCATCGCTCGTTCACCACGCGCAACACGCTCGAGCACGGCCGGCGCATCCGGATCCGCCTCGAAGACGGGCCCTTCAGCCGGCTCGAGGGCGACTGGCATTTCGAGCCGGCGGGCGGCTCCGGGTGCCGCGTCTCGCTCGACCTCGAGTTCGACTTCGCCAGCCGGATGCTGGGTGCGGTCGTCGGCCCGGTGTTCAACCAGATCGCGTCGAGCCTCGTCGATTCCTTCTGCCGGCGCGCGCACCAGGTGTACGGGCGCCCGCGATGAAGGTCGAGGTTGTGTACGGTCTGCCCGGGCGGCAGCGGCTGGTGACGGTGGAGCTGGCGGCCGGCGCCACGGCCGCCGACGCCGTGCGCGCCTCGGGGCTCATGGAGGAGTTCGACGGCATCGACCCGGACCGGACCCCGCTCGCCATCTTCAGCCGGCCGTGCGATACCGGGCAGGTGCTGCGGGCCGGCGACCGGGTCGAGATCCTGCGGCCGTTGCGCGTCGACCCGAAGGAGGCGCGACGTCTGCGCGCCGCGCGGGGCAAGGGCCGGCCAAGCTGACCGTGGCGGCCGCCTCGCTGGCGGCGGGATCGCGCTGGTGGGCGATCGCCGGCGCGCGCGTCGGATCGGGCAGCGGTACCCGGCGTCAGTCGGAATCGGTGTCGCGGTCGGCCTGGCGCGCGAGCGGCTGTCCTTCCACGTCGTCCGGCGGCTGGTAGTGATCCACGATGCGGGTGACCTGGTCGCGCTCGAAATACAGCGTCAGTCGCTGGCGCTGCGCCACGTCGCGGCCGGCCTCGGTCCGGTAGTAGACGTAGTCCCAGCGGTTGCCGTGGAAAGGTGCCCGCAACACGGGGCTGCCGATGAGCTCGCGCACGCGATCGCGCGAGAGCCCGTCATGGAGCTGCCCGATGTCCTTCTCGGTGAGGACGTTGCCCTGCTGGACCTCGATGCGCTTGGCATCGGGCAGGATGGCCGCGCAGCCCGGGAACAGGGCCAGCACGAGGATGGTGAACAGCAATCGGCGCATCGTCAAAACCGGAAAAATTGGCTAGAATGAGTCTAAATCATATTGCGCGGTCGCGCACGGCGCCGCGCCGGGGTCTGGGCCTTTGGAAAATCAGGAACTCAGGAAAGCCGGCCTCAAGGTCACGCTTCCGCGGGTCAAAGTGCTCGAGATCCTCGAGCGCAGCATCGAGTCGTCCGACCAGCACCACCTGACCGCGGAGGACGTGTACCGGCAACTGATCGAGTCCGGATCCGAGATCGGCCTCGCCACAGTATATCGCGTTCTGTCGCAGTTCGAGGCGGCGGGGCTGGTCACGCGCCATCATTTCGAGGGCGGTCAGGCCCAGTTCGAACTCAACCGCGGTCGCCATCACGACCATATCGTGTGTGTCCAGTGCGGCAAGGTCGAGGAGTTCGTCGACGACGTCATCGAGGACCGCCAGTCGCGCATCGCCGCGCAGCGCGATTTCGACCTGCGTGACCACAGCCTGGTGCTCTACGCCAACTGCCTTCGTTGCGACCGCACCGAAGACGAAAAGACGGACGACTGACGCCGGCGCCGGCCGCCGATCATGCCCCGGCGAGCATCTCGCGCGCGTGGGCCCGGCTCTGATCCGTGACCTCGCGCCCGCCGAGCATGCGGGCAATCTCCTCGACGCGCTCTTCATCCCCCAGGGTTTGCAACTGGGTCCGGGTTTCGCCGGTCGCGGCGGCCTTGGTCACCTGCAGGTGGTGATGCGCCCGGGCCGCGACCTGCGCCAGATGGGTCACGCACAGAACCTGGTGATATTCCCCGAGATCCCGCAGGTGGTCGCCGACGGTGGCGGCCACGGCGCCGCCGATGCCCGCATCGACCTCGTCGTAGATCTGCGTCGGGATGCCGGCGCGGCGCGAGGCGATCATCTGGATCGCGAGGCTGATGCGCGACAGCTCGCCGCCCGAGGCAACACGGCGCAGCGGGGCCAGTGGTTGCCCCGGATTCGCCGTCACGCGGAACTCGACGTCGTCGAGTCCGGCCGGTGAGAAGCGCGCACCGTCGCGTTGCTCGACCCGGACCTCGAACCTGCCGCCGGCCATGCCCAGGCCCTGCATCGCCTCGGTGACCTGCTCGCCCAGTCGCGCGGCCGCATCGCGGCGGGCTTGGCCAAGTGCGGCCGCGGCGGCGCCGTAGCGCTCCTCGAGTTCCCCGAGCTCCCGCTCGACCGCGGCCGCGCGCTCGTCGGCGTGCTCGAGGTCGTCGAGCTGTGCCCGCAGGGTCTCCCCCTGCGCGCGCAGCTCTTCCGGCTCCACCCGGTGCTTGCGGGCGAGGTCGTGAATCGCCGAGAGTCGCTGCTCGACCTGTGCCAGGCGGTCGGGGTCGAGGTCCGCGCCCTGGACGTAGTCGCGCACGGCGGTCACCGCCTCGTCGCACTGGATGAGGGCGCTGGCGATCATCTCCGACGCCGACGACAGGCCGGGGTCGTAGTTCGCGAGGCGGGCGAGCTCGTCGCCGGCGTGGCTCAGCAGGCCGTGGGCCGAGGTGTCGTCGTCGTGGAGCGCCGCCAGGGCGCGCTGGCCGGACTCGATCAGCTCGCCGGCGTTGGCGAGTCGGCGCTGCTCCACGTCGAGCTCTTCGACCTCGCCCTCGGCCAGCGCCAGCGAGTCGATTTCCTGTACCTGGTAGCGCAGCAGCTCCAGCCGTTCGCCGCGATCCTCCGCGTGGCTGCCAAGCTGCTCGAGGCGCGCGCGCGCCTCGCGCCAAACCTCGTAGGCGGAGGCCACGGCCGACAGGGCCTCCGCGTGACCGCCGAAATGATCCAGCAGGCCGCGTTGTGCATCGCGGCGCAGGAGCGACTGGTGCTCGTGCTGACCATGGATGTCGACTAGTTGCTCGCCCAGTTCGCGTAGCGTCGCGAGCGGCGCGGGACGGCCGTTGACGTAGCCCCTGGAGCGGCCCTCGGCGCTCACCGTGCGCCGCAGCACGCAATCGCCGTCCTCGTCGAGCTCCTGCTCTCCGAGCCAGTCCGCGACCGCCGGCAGGTCGGACAGGTCGAACTGGGCGATGATCTCGGCCCGCTTGCAGCCGGGACGCACCGCCTGGCTGTCCGCGCGATCGCCGAGCACGAGCCCGAGCGCGTCGAGCAGGATCGACTTGCCGGCGCCGGTCTCGCCGGTCAATGCGATCATGCCGGCGCCCAGTTCCAGGTCGAGCTCGTCGATGATGGCGAAATCGCGGATGTGAATATGCGTCAGCATGGGTCGCGCAGCATCAACCCCAGTGCAGCTTCTCGCGCAGGATGTGGTAGTAGTCGTAATCCGCCGGATGCAGCAGCCGGATCTTGCGCTCCTTGCGCCGGATGCGCACGCGATCGCCCGCGGCTACGTCGATGTTGTTCTGGCCGTCACTCACCACCTGCGCGGTCTCGCGGATGTCCGGCCGGATGCGGATCTCGATATCGCTGGCGGCGTCGACCACGATCGGTCGGCTCGACAGCGTGTGCGGGCAGATCGGCAGCAGCAGCATGGCGTCGAGCGAGGGGTGCAGGATCGGCCCGCCGCCGGACAGCGCATAGGCGGTCGAGCCCGTGGGCGTCGATACCACCATGCCGTCCGCCCGCTGGATGTTCACGAACCGTCCGTTGACCCAGGTCTCGAACTCGATCATGCGCACGACGTTCTTGATGCGCAGGACCACGTCGTTGAGGGCCGCGGCGCGCTGGATCACCCGGTCGTCGCGCAGTACCTCGGCCTGCACGAGAAAGCGCTGTTCTTCGGTGTATTCCCCCGAGAGGATCTGCTCGAGCCGCTCGGTCATCGTGCCGGGGGACACGTCGACGAGGAACCCGAGCCGGCCCAGGTTCACGCCGACGATCGGGATGCCCGCATCGGCGAGCGAGCGGGCGGCCGTGAGCAGCGTGCCGTCGCCGCCGACGACGATCGCCAGATCGCAATGTTCGGCGATCTCGCGACGCGGGACGGTGTGGTCGATGTCGAGAAACGGATCCGTCGAGCGGTCGAGACTCACATCGAGGCCGCGCTCGAGCAGGAACCGGTGAATGACGTCCAGCGTCTGCGCAACCTGGCCGTCGTCATCCGATTTCGTGATCAGGCCGATGGAGCGGAAACGATACATCGGGCAACGTTAGCATGGGGTCCCGCGAACGTCACTGCGCCCTGCCGGTGCCCAATCGGGCCGCTCATGACCCGGGTGGTGGCGGTGGGTGGGCTAGGTGCCCGCGCTTGACGTACAACGTGCAACCGGAGTCCGAGATCAGCGCCGGCGCCGTCCCGCGCGGGCGCCGGACCCAGCTCCAGGTGGTGTACAGGGTATCCGTGTCGCGGGCCTCGCCGTCGATGACGAACAGTTCCTCGCCGCCGTCGATGGATCGCGGCAGGAGCTCGGCGCCGGGCTCGAGGCGCAGCAGCAGGGTGTGTTCCGTCGGGTGGCGGTGCAGCAGGCATTCGGCGACGCCGGCGAGCTCGGACGGCTGCCACGCCCCCGGGTCCTTCGTGTCGATTCGCGCGGGGGACTGGTCGTCCGGGTGCATCCACCAGAGCTTGACGAGGATGGTGCAGCCCTCGTCGGTGAAGGGTGCGTGTCGCGTGCCCGGCGGGTTGCGGACGTAGGTGCCGGCCGGACACGCCCCGTTCTCGTCGCGAAAGGTGCCCTCGAGTACCAGGAATTCCTCGCCGCCGCCGTGCGTGTGCGCGGGGAAGCGGCTGCCCGCTGCATAGCGCACGATACTCGTCACGCGCGCGACCTCATCGCCGTCGCGTTCGATCATGCGACGCTCGATGCCGCCGGCCGGCGACGGAATCCAGTCCAGGGAGGCGGCGTTGACGAACGCGGCGCGCCCGAGATCGGCATGAATCTTCATGCAGTCACTCCTCCGCGGCCGACGTATCGCACCGCGCCTTCAGTTCGTAGAGCACGTCCAGCGCCTGGCGCGGAGTCAGGCCGTCAGGATCGGTCTCGGCCAGCAACTCGTGCAGCGGATCCGGCGGCGCTGGTTCGGCTTCGGCTTCCGGCGCGCTCGCGGGTGCGTCGAACAGGCCCAGCTGAGGTTGCGCGCCGGACCGCGCGGCCGCCGCCCGTTCCTCGAGCTCGCGCAGGCGCCGTTGTGCACGGCTGACGACCCGCCGTGGCACGCCGGCGAGCTGGGCCACCTGCAGCCCGTAGCTCTGGCTCGCGGGACCGGTGGACACGCGGTGCAGGAACACGATGCGCTCGCCGTGCTCCACGGCCTCGAGGTGCACGTTGACGATGCCCGGGTGCGTATCGGCCAGGGCAGTGAGCTCGAAGTAGTGCGTGGCGAACAGGGTAAACGCGCCGATTCGCGTCGCAAGATCCTCGGCCACAGCCCAGGCCAGCGCCATGCCGTCGAACGTGGACGTGCCGCGGCCGATCTCGTCGACGAGGACGAGCGATTCGCGTGTGGCGTTGTGCAGGATGTTCGCCGTCTCGGTCATCTCCACCATGAAGGTCGAGCGGCCGCTGGCGAGATCGTCGGCGGCGCCGACCCGAGTGAAGATGCGGTCGACCGGGCCGATGCGTGCGGACTGCGCCGGTACGAAGCTGCCCGCGAGGCCGAGCAGGGCGATCAGCGCGGTCTGGCGCATGTAGGTCGACTTGCCGCCCATGTTCGGGCCCGTGATAAGCAGCATGCGGCGCTCGTCGGCGAATTCCGTGTCGTTCGCCGTGAACGGTTCCTCGAGCGTCGACTCCACCACCGGATGCCGTCCGGCACGGATGTCGAGCCCCGGCGCTTGGTCCAGTTGCGGGCATGCCCAGTCCAGCACCACCGCGCGTTCCGCGAAGGCCGCGAGCGTGTCCAGCTCCGCCAGGGCCTCGGCCGCCGTCCGCAGCCCGTCAATGCGCTCGATGAGGCGGTCGAGCAACTCGTCGTAGAGTTGCTTCTCGCGCGCGAGCGCCCGCTCGCGCGCGGACAGCACGCGATCCTCGAAGGACTTGAGTTCGGGCGTGATGTAGCGCTCCACCTGCTTGAGCGTCTGGCGCCGAATGTAGTCCTCCGGCAGCGCGTCCGCGTGCGTGCGCCCGACCTCGATGTAGTAGCCATGTACCCGGTTGTAGGCCACCTTCAGCGTGGCGATGCCGCTGCGCTCGCGTTCGCGGGTCTCGAGATCGGCCAGGAAGCCGTCGGCGTTTTCCGACAGCTGGCGCAGCTCGTCGAAGGACTCATCATGGCCGCGCGCGATGACGCCGCCGTCGCGGATCACGGCCGGTGGCTCGTCGACGATCGCGCGCGCCAGCAGTTCGTGCGTCTCGCCGTGGTCTCCGAGAGCCGCGGCCAGCTCGGCGAAGCGGGGGTCGCCGATGGTCTCCACCCGGCGGCGCAGATCGGGCAGTGCGGCGAGGGCGGAGCGCAGCGCCGCCAGATCGCGCGGCCGAGCCGACTTCAGGGCCACGCGCGCGAGGATTCGCTCGACGTCGCCGATGCCGGCGAGGGCGTCGCGCATCGGTTCCCACGCGCGCTGGTCGAGCAGTGCCGCGATGGCCGCGTGACGGGCCGCCACGGTGGCGCGGTTCCGCAGGGGGCGATTGAGCCACCGGCGCAACAGACGGCTGCCCATCGTCGTCACCGCGGTGTCCACGACGGCGGCCAGCGTCCGCTCCGAGCGCCCGTCGAGCCCGCGCTCGATCTCCAGGTTGCGGCGGCTCGACGCGTCCAGGACGACGGCCTCGTCGCGCAGTTCCGTGCGCAGCCCCCGCAGATGCGGCAGGGCGGTGCGCTGGGTCTCGCGCACATACTCCAGCGCGCAACCGGCCGCGGCGATCGCCAGTGTCATTCCGGCGCAGCCGAAGCCGTCGAGATCGTGCACGCCGAACTGGCGCGCCAGGTTCTCGCCGGCGGCCTCGATGTCGAAGTGCCAGGGCGGACGTCGCCGGGCACCGGGCTGCTCGAGCAGCCGCGGTGCGACGGCCGCCTCCTCGTTGACCAGGATCTCGGCCGGCCCGAGGCGCCCGAGCTCGCTGTCGAGCGCCTCTTCCCCGTCCAGCTCGGCGACGGCGAAGTCGCCCGCGCTGAGATTGATGCTCGCGATCCCGAAGCGCGTGCCGCGTTGGTGTACGCTCACCAGGACGTTGTCGCGGCGCTCCGACAGGAGGGCATCGTCGGTCAGGGTGCCGGGTGTGACGATCCGTGTGACGCGCCGCTCCACCGGCCCTTTGCTCGTCGCCGGATCACCGATCTGTTCGCAGATCACGACCGACTCGCCCTGGCGCACGAGCCGGCCCAGGTAGTTCTCGCAGGCGTGCACGGGCACCCCCGCCATCGGGATGTCCTCGCCGGCGGACTGGCCGCGTTTCGTCAGCGTGATGTCCAGCAGCTGCGCGGCACGCCTTGCATCGTCGTAGAACAGCTCATAGAAATCGCCCATGCGGTAGAACACCAGCGTGTCCGGATGTTCCGCCTTGATCGCCAGGTACTGGCGCATCATGGGCGTATGCTGGGGGGACGTGGCGGCGGCGCGGGTCATCCGGTCAGTTTACTTGATGCGTCGGGCGTGATGCAGTCGCACCCGCGGGGCCGGTGCCGGGCACGGAAGGCGCGGCGCAAACCATGGCGGAGGCGGAGCATGAGTCAAGCGGAAGAATCCCTGTACGAGCTGGCGCAGCGGCTCGGTGCCGTGCTCGCGGCACGGGGCTGGTACATGGCGGCCGCGGAGTCGTGCACCGGCGGCGGTGTGGCTAGGGCGGTCACCGAGATCGCCGGCAGCTCGACCTGGTTCGAGCGTGGTTTCGTGACCTACACCAACGCGGCGAAGCACGAGATGCTCGGCGTGCCGGAAGAGACGCTCGAGCGTCACGGCGCGGTCAGCGCCGCGACGGTCGAGGCGATGGTGACAGGCGCGCTGACGCACAGCCACGCGGACGTCGCCGTGGCCGTCAGCGGGGTGGCCGGACCCGGCGGCGGCACGGACGCGAAACCGGTCGGCACCGTGTGGTTCGCGTGGGCCAGTCGCGGGCACCCGCCGGAGGCGCACGTGGAGCAGTTATCGGGCGACCGTCAGGCGGTGCGCGAGCAGTCGATCCGGATCGCGCTGGAAGGGGTCATCCAGGAGGCCGAGGAGCGCTACGCCTCATGAAACCGGGTCTGCGCCTGGCCGTAGCGGGAACGGCCGCCGTCATCGTGGTGCTCGCGACAGTCGCACTGGTGGGCTGGCCCGTCAGGGAGTCGTCCGAGCCGAGCCGCCCGACCGCCGGCGAGCGTGCCGGGGACGTGGCGCCGGGAGGGGAGCAGGCGGGGCAGCCGCGCCCAGCGCAGCGTGAAGCCGAGCGACGGGCCGCGCGCATCGCGCAACTGCGCGCGGCGATCCGCGAGCAGGAGGCTGCGCTCGAGGCGGCACGCGACCGCCAGGGTGAAGCCGATGCGACGCTCGAGGCGTTGCGCTCGAAGCTCGAGGACGCCCGCGAGCGCATCGACCAGCTGGAGTCGCGCGCGCCCGCGGACGCGAGCCGGTAGCGTCAGCCTGCGGGACCGCCGCCGCGGCGTGCGTCGTTCAGCCCGACGAGCCCGTGGTGGCGGCCGAGCCGGGGTCCTCGTCCTCCTCGCGCGGCGTCACGAGAATTAGCATGCCCAGCACGGGGTGGTCGAGATAGTGCAGCTCGCCGCTGCGCATGCGCCGCTGCTGCAGGAACGGGTAGGACAGCATGGCAGAGCCGTCGGGGCCGCGCGCGATGCGCGGCGCCGTGACGTCGCCCGCGGCCTCGATGCCGTCATCGGGCGGGCTGTTCGTCGTGTCCCCGGTCCCGGCCGCCTGTTCGCTCCACTCGACCGTCGTGGTGTAGTAGAGCTGCGTGGAGACGTGGAGATAGCGGCTGACCACGAGTTCGACCGTTCCATCCAGCGGGTACACGCGGGCATCGCGCATCCGCGGGACGAGACTGTCGCTGCGGAAGGGGTTGCCGCCGGAGCTGCTGTCGTCGAGCCCGTACGTGCCATCGCCGGGGGCTGTCGTGGATGTCGTCGCGTCGGCGCCGTCGCCGCCCGACGTGCCGGCGCCACCCCCGGCCGCGCCGGATTCCTCGTCCTGCGCACCGTTGTCGGCCTCTTCGAGGCGCGGCGTGCGCGGGGTCACCGCCGTGTAGCTGTCCTCCGGCACGCGGATGGTCATCGGTTCCCCGGCGTGGATCCGCAGCGGCATGGCGTTTTCCCGGTCCAGCGCGGGCTGGCGCCAGAGGGCGTGGCGCAGGACGCGATAGCGCTTCGAGTCGTCCAGCCGCTCGACGGCATCGTCGAGCTGTGCCTGCTCGAGCGGCAGTTGCCGGAAGCCCTGCGGCAGCGCCTTGAGCTGGTCGCCGCGCAGCCCCGTTTCGTCGAACGCCGCGGCATCCTCGAACTGCGGCACGACGATCTGGGGCTTCCAGCGCTCCGTCTCGCCGGCCTGGGTATCGAGATTCTCGAACACCACGATCTCGACGTCGTAGAAGGTCTTCGCGGAAGCCGCCGGGCACAGGCTCAGCGCCGCCAGGCAGACCAGCACGCTCAGGGTGCGTCGCATGGTTACCTCGTCAGGGTCATTGTTCGGAGGGCGCTGCACCACCGGCGCGCAGCTGCCCGACCAGGGATTCGACGAACTCGAGACGCTCGTCCGGCGTCTCGAGCGTGAGGGCGAAGCGTAGCCCATTCGCGCCGTCGAAACGATAGACGTCCGGGCGCGACTGGACGATGCCGATCAGCCGTTCCATGTCGACGTTCGGCTGTGCCCGGAAGGTGACCTTGCCGCCGTCGCCGGAGGCATCCAGGCGCTGGATGCCGAGCGCGTCGCTGTCCAGGCGGATCGCCGCCATCCGGAACAGGTTGCGCGCCGCTTCCGGCAGCTTGCCGAAGCGGTCGACGATCTCCACCCGCAGCTCCTCGATCGCCTCGTGTGTGCCGGCGCCGGCGATGCGCTTGTACAGGATCAGGCGCTCGTGCACATCGGGCACGTAGTCGCTCGGGAGCAGGGCGGCGAGATGGAGATCGACGTCGGCCACCTCGTGCAGCGGCCGGTCGGGATCGGGGGTTTCACCCGCCTTGAGCGCCGCCGTCGCGCGATCGAGCAGTTCGCTGTAGAGCGAGAAGCCCACCTCCTGGATCTGGCCGCTCTGGTCCTCGCCCAGCAGCTCTCCCGCGCCGCGGATCTCCAGGTCGTGCGAGGCCAGGGTGAAGCCGACACCGAGGTCTTCCAGCGCCTCGATTGCCTGCAGCCGTTTCTCGGCGTCTCCGGTCATCTGGTTGCGCGGCGGCGCCAGCAGGTAGGCATAGGCGCGGTGGTGCGAGCGGCCCACGCGGCCGCGCAACTGGTGGAGCTGCGCCATGCCCATGCGGTCGGCGCGGTTGATGACGATCGTGTTCGCGGTGGGCACGTCGATGCCGGACTCGATGATGGTCGTGCACACCAGCACGTTGAAGCGCTGGTGGTAGAAATCGAGCATGACCGACTCGAGTTCCTGCTCGCGCAGCTGGCCGTGCGCAAAGCGCACCGTGGCGCCGGGGACGATGTCGGCGACCAGGCGTGTGATGCGCTCGATCGAGCGGACCTCGTTGTGGATGAAATACACCTGTCCGCCGCGGGCGAGCTCGCGCTCGCAGGCCTCGCGGATGAGCGTGTCGTCCCAGGTGCTGACCAGCGTCTTGATCGCGTGGCGGTGGGCCGGGGGCGTCGCGATGATCGACAGGTCGCGCAGGCCCGCCAGGCTCATGTTGAGCGTACGCGGGATGGGCGTGGCGGTCAGCGTCAGCAGGTCCACTTCGGCGCGCAGTTTCTTCAGGCGTTCCTTGTCGCGCACGCCGAAGCGGTGTTCCTCGTCGACGATCACGAGGCCGAGGTTCTGGAAGCGCACATCCTTCTGCAGCAGGCGGTGCGTGCCGATGAGGATGTCGACCTTGCCCTCGGCCGCGTCGGCAAGCGCCTTCTTCTGCTCGGCGGTCGAGCGCAGGCGCGACATGCCCTCGATGCGCATCGGCCAGTCGGCGAAGCGGTCGCGGAAGTTCTGCTCGTGCTGCTGGGCGAGCAGCGTGGTCGGCACCAGGATGGCGACCTGGCTGCCGTCGTCGACCGCGGCGAACGCGGCGCGCATGGCGACCTCGGTCTTGCCGAAGCCGACGTCGCCGCACACGACGCGGTCCATGGGTGTCGCGGCGCGCAGATCGGCCAGCACGGCGTCGATCGCCTGCTGCTGGTCGGGTGTCTCCTCGAACGGGAACGCGGCCGCGAACGCGGCGTAGTCATCCGTGTCGACCGAGAACGCATGGCCCGGGCGTGCCGCCCGGCGAGCCTGCACGTCGAGCAGTTCCGCGGCGACGTCATAGGCCTTCTGCGCCGCCTTGCGCTTGATGCGCTGCCACTGCTCGCCGCCCAGGCGGTGGATCGGCGCGTGGTCGGTGTCCGCGCCGGTGTAGCGGCTGATCAGGTGCAGCGACGAGACCGGCACGTACAGCTTGTCGTTGCCGGCGTACTCGAGCATGAGAAACTCCTGCTCGACCGGCCCAACCTGCAGCGTCGTCAGTCCCTGGTAGCGGCCGACGCCGTGATCGACGTGCACGACCGGCGCACCGACGCTGAGTTCGGCGAGGTTAGCGACCATCGTATCGGCGTCACGCGTGGCGCGCTGCCGCTGGCGCTGTTGGCGCGCGCGCTCGCCGAGCAACTGTTGCTCGGTGATGATCGCCAGGCGCTCCTGTGGCAGTACCAGCCCCTGCTCGAGACGGGCCACGGTGACCGCGCAGACGGCATCTCCATCGAGGAACTCGGCCCAGCCGTCCACCTGGGCCGGGCGCAGGCCGTGGTGCCAGAGGGTCTCGAACAGGGATTCACGGCGCCCGGCGGACTCCGCCGAGAACAGCACGCGGCCGTCGAAACGCGCCAGGAACCCGTCCAGCTCCGCCAGCGGGTTCTCGGCGCGCGGCTGCATCGGCAGGCGCGGCGGCAGTTCGGTCGGCAGGTTCCAGACGGCGGGGTCGCCAGCGTCCGGCTCGGGTTGCTCGCGGGTCGCCACCGTGACGCTGTCCGCGGCCTCCAGCCGCTGCTCGAGCTCGTCCGGCGTCTGGTACAGCCGCTCCGGCGGCAGGATCGGCCGCTCGAGATCGTGGCGGCGCTCCTCGTAGCGGTGCCCGACCTGCGCGAAGAATTCACCCGCTGCGTCACGCGCGCCATCGATCTCGAAATAGCGTGCCCGCTCCGGCAGGTAGTCGAACAGGGTCGCGAGCCGGTCGAAGAACAGCGGCAGGTAGTACTCCAGGCCGGCCGGGGCGACGCCATTGCTCACGTCACGGTAGACGGGGCTGTTGCGCGATTCAGCCTCGAATGCCTCGCGGAAGGCTCGGCGGAAATGCTCGATGCCGGGCTCGGTGAGCGGGAACTCGCGCGCCGGCAGCATGTGCACCTGCTCGATACGCTCGTCGCTGATCTGCGTCTCTGGATCGAACGTGCGCATCGTGTCGATCTCGTCGTCGAAGAAATCGACGCGCAGCGGCGTATTGCGCCCCATCGGGAACAGGTCGACCAGTGCGCCGCGCACCGCGAACTCGCCGTGCTCGCGGACCTGGCTCACGTGGCGGTAGCCGCCGCGGTCCAGGCGCTCGCGCAGCGCCTGGATGGTGAGGCGCTGGCCGACCTCGAGGTCGAGCACGTGCCCCGCCAGGTACTCGGCCGGCACCACCCGCTGCAGCAGCGTGGATACTGGGGCCACGAGCACGCCGCGGCGCGCACGCGGCAGCCAGTCGAGCGTGCGCAGGCGCTGCGAGACGATGTCCTGGTGCGGCGAGAACAGGTCGTAGGGCAGCGTTTCCCAGTCCGGGAAGTGGAACACGGGCAGTGCCTCGCCGGCGTAGAAGCCGACCTCCCGCTCGAGTGTCACCGCCTCGTGCACGGTGTCGGCGACGACGACAACGAGGCTGTCGTGGCGCCGGGCGGCTTCCGCGATCGCCAGCGCGCGCGCACTTCCGTAGGCACGGCCCCAGCGGCGCGCTCCGCGGCGCGGGCGCTCGAGCGCGCGTGCATGAGTGTCCCGGGCGGGCGATTGCTGAACGTCGAGGGTTTCGGCTTCGGTCACGGAAAGCTGCAGCAAATTAGGGTACGGTGGAGCAGGGCGCGGGATTATCCCACATCCGCCGCCGCTGCCGTAGGCCCGGCCGGCTCCGCGCCGGCGCATTGGGCACGAAGCCTGCCTGCGGTAGGGTGCGAAACATCCGCTGCCGACTGATTTACCTACCATGCCGAACATCGATGCTTTCCCGCGTTGCCGCGTCCGTGCGCCCTGGCCCCTGACGCTGCTGTTGCTCGCCGTCTGCTCGCACCCGGCCGCGGCGATGAACGACGACGACCCGGACATCACGTTCGCGGCCGACATCAGCCATTTCGACTATCGCGAGTTCGACCGCGACGGGCACGAGCTCAACCACGAATCCGGTCCGCTACCGGGTCTGCGGCTCACCGCCGACGCCGGTAAGGGGCAGGTGTTCGCGCGTCTCGGGGCATCGGTGCACAGCGGCACCGTCGACTACGACGGCGAGACCCAGGCGGGCAACCCGGTGACGACCCGCACCGACACGCGGCTGGTCACGCTCGCCGTCGAGGCCGGCCGCTGGTTCGGCGAGCCGGGCCACGGTTGGGCCGGCTTCCTGCGCCTGGCGCGGCGCATGTGGGACCGCGACATCCGCTCAAGCCGCCGCGCCCGCGGCCTGTACGAGGAGTACCGCTGGTCGGAGGCCGGTGTCGGTGTGCGCCGGGTGTGGCCCTCGTCCACGCGCAGCCGGTGGCGCCACAGCGCCTCGGCGACCCTGCTGACGACCTTCGATGGCACTGTCTACGTGCGCCTGACGGATGTCGACCCGTCCTGGGACAACGACGTGCTTGACCTGGGCGACGAACCCGGCGTGCGGGTGCGCTACACGGCCACGCGCGACTTCGGCGAGCAGACCTGGCGCATCGAGCCGTATTTCGAGTACTGGGAGTTCGGCCGCAGCGACACGCACGATGTCACCGCGAACGGCGCCGATACGGGCTACAACGTCTCCGAGCCCCGCAGCGAGAGCTGGCGTCTGGGTGTCGCGGTCGGGCTCGTGTTCTGACCGGCGGCATGCTCCCTGCACGCGAAAAATCGCACGGAATGTGAGCCGTCTCACAGCCGGGTTGTTCAAACCCGGACAAGGGTCGGCTACGCTTGCGTGCGCTGGTGGCCTGTTCGAAGGACGGCCACCGAAAACAAAGAACCTAGGGAGGAGAAGATGGGTATGCAGCACAAAACGAAACTGGGGATTGCCGGCGCCGCGGCGCTGATCCTGGCCGCCTGCGGGGGCGGCGGTGGTGGAGGCGGTGGTGGAGGCGGTGGCTCCTCCAGCGGCGTCGATTTCACCAAACCGAACACGAGTGGGGCCACGGTCGACTCCGGCAACGGCCAGATGATCTCCAAGACCAGCTACGATTCGATGGAGAGCCTGTTCATCGATTCCGGCTTCAACGATCTGGCTTCGTCGACGGCCGCGGACGTCTCCGGGGGCGATTCGCCCGGGTTGCTCGCGCGCATCAACGGCCTGGTCGCTGACGGTGTGGCGAAAGCTGACTTCGGCGGATCCGACGCGGTTACCGGCGTCACCCAGAGCCAGCCCTATGAGTGCAGCGGTGGCGGTTCGGTTACCATTTCTTCCACCGATGCCAACGACAACGGCTCCATAGACAATGGCGACTCGTTCAGCATCAGCTATGACAACTGCAAACAGTCCGGCACTCGGACGGACGGGGCCTTCTCGTTCGGCGTCACGGCGTGGAACTCGAACGGTGCCCCGGAGTCGACCGTTGGTGACACGACTGCCGGAAACGACTGGAACTATGCCATCACGATGACCTTCGACCGCTTCGTGACGGAGGACTCCAGCGGCGTCATCGAGGGCCTCGACGGCAGCTTCACGTTCAGTGCCTCGTTCGACAGCACTGCGACCGACCTGACGATTGGTCTCGATGGCGAACTGCTCTCGGTGAGCACGGCGGAGCCGAACTCATACGTCAGCAGTCTGTCGATTAGCGTCACGCTCACTGATCCGAATAGCCAGCCGAACCTGTACATCGACGGCAGCTATGATGCGAGCTTCGCGAGCAGCGCTATCGGCGGTGCCGTAACGGTTAGCACACCGGTTCACTTCAAGAACCAGTCGAGTACGGAAATCTATCCGGAGATCGGCACTCTCAAGGTCCAATCGCCGAGTGGTTCGAACTACGTCCAGCTCGACGCGGACACCGGGACTGAGACGACGGTCATCCTGACCATAAACGACGGCGGCTCTGTCACGAGTTCCGAAAAGAACTGGACGGACCTGTAGCCGGACACAGGGCGTTCCGGCAATCGAAGGGGCCCGCCACGCGGGCCCCTTCGATTTCGTGATTGCGCAGACGATGGTTTTGACCCTACCCGGCTTCGCGGGGTCGGACCAGCCCAAGTGATTGAATAGGGGGGCGATTGTCGCGCATATAGCGCCGCGCCGCCGTCCCATCCTTTTGCCGGGCCGTGCCCAGAGCGGCCTACAGCTCGATTTCGACGACGAATCGCCCCCTAAGCGCGGGCGAGCCGGCCGTCGGGTCCGGGAAATTGCCGGTCAGGCAGGTAGTTGCGCAGGTCCGAACCGACGGTTACCCGACCCGACGGTTCCCGGTCTGCGGCACGCTTTCGGACCGCCCGGCGACAGGCGGTCCACGGCCGGCCGAGCCTCACATGAGTCGGGAACCCTGTCAGGGTTTTCACGGAAACATTTCCCGGGCAGAATGCGCAAACGGTGGGGCGTAGTGGTGGCAGGGGTCGCCAGCGCGACCGCATCGGCCGGCAGGGAAGGCGACTTGCTGGAACAACCGGGCGGGAGATCCATGTCCGAATCCGATGTGACGCGTGCCGAGACCGGGATCCCGGGTCTCGACGAGATCCTGCACGGGGGGCTGATCCCCCGCCGGACTTACCTCGTGTGGGGCGGACCGGGCACCGGCAAGACCACCCTCGGGGTCCACTTCCTGCGCCACAGTGGTGACGGGCGAGCGACCTTCATCACCCTGGGCGAGACGGAGGCGCAGCTGCGTGACAACGCGGAGCGCGTGGGCCTGTCACTCGACGGCATCGACGTGCTCGACCTGTCACCCGCGGACGCGGACGCGGACGCGGGATCGGCCGAGACCTACGACCTGCTCGAGGCCTGGGAAGTCGAGGGTACGTCGATCCACGATCGCATCGTCGAGCATGCGCGCGAGCATGCGCCAGTGCGCGTGTTCATCGACTCGCTGAGCCAGCTGCGGTACCTGACGCCCGACACCTTCCAGTTCCGCAAGCAGGTGCTGTCGCTGCTGCGCCAGCTGACGGCTGCGGGCGCGACCGTGCTCCTTACCGCCGAGATGGGCGCCGAGGCGAGCGACGATGACCTGCAGTTCCTGAGCGACGGCGTCATCCGGCTCGAGCGGGTCCCCACCGGCCGGGTCTGCAGAGTGACCAAGATGCGCGGCTCGGACTTCCAGGACGGCGGGCACTACTACGCGCTGGGCCACGGCGGCATGATCATCTACCCGCGCCTGGTGCCGGCCAGGCACGGCCGGGGCTACGAGCACGAGTCGGTCAGTTCCGGTGTAGCGGAAATCGATGCTCTCACCAACGGCGGCATCGAGCGGGGCACGATCACGATGCTGACCGGTCCCAGCGGCGTGGGCAAGACCTCCCTCGGGGCACAGTTCATCGGTGCGGCGGCCGCCCGCGGCGAGCGTTCCGTCATCTACAATTTCGATGAGAGCCGCGCGACCTTCGAGCATCGCTGCAAGCGGATCGGCCTGCCCATTGCGCGCATGCTGGACAGCGGCCAGCTGTTGTTCGAGGAGATCGAGCCGCTGCACTACAACCCCGACCAGTTCGCCTTCACGGTCCGCGAGGAGGTGGAGCGGCGCGGCGTGCGCATCGTGATGATCGACAGCCTGTCGGGTTACCGGCAGTCGGTTCGCGGCGAGGATCTCGTGGAGCGCGTGCACGCCCTGTGCCGCTACCTGGTCAACATGGGCATCACGGTCATCGTGGTCAACGAGGTGCACTCGGTGGCGGGACAGGAGTTCCGGGTTACCGAGCACGGCATGAGCTACCTCGCGGACACGATCATCATGCTGCGCTACCTGGAGCTCGATGGCGAGTTGCGCAAGTGCATTGGCATGCTCAAGAAACGCACCGGGGATTTCGAGAAGAGCCTGCGCGAGTTCGACATCAGCGCCGACGGGTTGCGTGTGGGCGAACCCCTTCGAGGCCTCCGCGGCGTCCTGCGCGGCGTGCCCGAGGAGGTCTCCTCGACGGATGCCCGGAATGGGAAGCGCTGAAACGTCGAATGGGGACGACCGCGCGCCGCGCATCAGCGCGGCGCTCGAGTCTCCGGGCAATGCGCGCCTTCTGCGGGAGACACTAAGCCACCTGAATGCACTCGACGGCGCTCTCGCATGGGACGACGCGGCCGGCGAGCCCGGCTTCGACCTTGCGGTCGTCGACCGCGCGGCGCTCGAGCGCCACCGCGCGTCGCTCGTGGCGCTGCGTGAGCGGGCCACGCCCACCGTGCTGCCCGTGCTGCTGGTGAGCGATGCCGGCAAGGCCGCGACCGCGGTCGTGCGGCGCGAACTCGGTGCAACCGTTGACGATGTCGTGCGCGTTCCGACGACCGGTCCGGAGCTGCAGGCGCGCGTGACCAATCTGCTGCGCATCCGCCGCATGTCCTGCGACCTCGAGGCACGCTACAAGGAGGCGAACCGCGCGCTGCGGGGCGCGACGCGCGCGCTGCGCACGCTGCACGCCGGCAACGAGGTCCTGGTGCGCGCCGAGAGCGAGTCGGCGCTACTGCGCGATGTGTGCCAGGTGGTGGTGGAGGAGGATGGCTACGAGCTGGCCTGGGTCGGGTTCGTCAACGACGACGATCCGCCGTGGCTGGGGGCTCGTGCGGCGGTCGGTCCGGGCGCCGAGTTCATCGAGAGCCTGCGGGTGGACCGGGAGCGCTTCGGCCACGGACCCTCGTGGCGCGCGATCGAGACGGGCGTGGCGCAGATGAGCGCCGATCTGCCGGCGAATCCCGGGGTGACGGCGGCGGCCGACCGCCTGCGCCATTACGGTCTGGCCAGCGTCGTGGTGCTGCCGATCCGGCCGGACAAGGGCACGCCCGGCGTGCTCGCGATCTATTCACGCGAGCGCGGCGAGTTCAGCAGCGAGGAACGGGAGCTGCTCGGACGCCTCGCGGGCAACCTCGAGTACGGCATCAATGCGTTGCGCGCCAACCGCGAGCGTGAGCACCAGAAGGCCGCCATCGAGGACCTGGCGTACTCGGATGCCCTGACCGGGCTGTCCAACCGCAATCATCTCGTCGAACGACTGGACGATCTGCTGCAGGCGGCCGGCGCGGACGCCAGGGTCGCGGTGCTGTTCATTGATCTGAACCACTTCAAGATCATCAACGATGCGCTGGGTCACTCCGCCGGCGACGAAGTGCTGCGCCAGGTGGCGCAACGCCTGCGCCAGGTCATCCGCGCCGGGGACCTGCTCGCGCGCCAGGGGGGCGACGAGTTCATCGTGGTCATGGCCGAGGCGCCGCGCTCGCGCGAGCGGGGGGACGAGATGGCCGAGCCCGGCGTGCTCGGCAGCGCGGCGGAGGATCTCGCCCACCGCCTCGTGACGAAACTGCGGGAGCCACTGATCGTCGAGGGCTACGAGCGGCGCTTGGGGGCGAGTATCGGCATCAGTCTGTGCCCTGAGCACGCGACGCGGGCGGACGATCTCATTGATCGCGCGGACACCGCGATGTACGCGGCCAAGCACGGCGACGCGCATGTCTACCAGTACTCCGAGCTGATTTCGCAGCACCGCCAGCGGCGGCTGTCGATGGAGGCTCGCCTGTACCGCGCACTCGACGCGAACGATTTCGCGCTGCGCTATCAGCCGGTATTCGCCCTCGACTCCGGTGCCATCGAGGGTGTCGAGGCATTGCTGCGCTGGCCCCAGGACGACGGCACCGAGATCTCGCCGGGCGAGTTCATGCCGATCGCGGAGCAGACGGACCT
>Ga0102944_1000444_pt1 | contig 32097 bp, 32 predicted proteins | sample SalPonD_shore_MG_FD_78172 | JGI IMG/M metagenome (GOLD analysis project Ga0102944, IMG submission 78172) | Salt pond soil microbial communities from South San Francisco under conditions of wetland restoration - Salt Pond MetaG... | ecosystem: Environmental > Aquatic > Marine > Intertidal zone >... | reverse complement strand
TGATCTTTTAATTCAAGCAATCCAGCTTCTCGTAAGATGGATTTCATTCCATCATAATCGAGAGTATCGAGATATGCTTGCAAAAGAGCGGTTACAACTCTATTTTTTACATATCCTTTATAATCCCCTATCATTGAATAATACTGCCTACTATTCTTTATATATCGCTTATAAATCAAGAAGAGAGAGATCGAATCGTGAATCGTGTACTCTTTCTATTGTCTCCTTTGTTTCGTAGATAAAAACCTCGCCTGTTACCGATACAATACTAGGTTGTCCTAAATGACCTCCAATTACGCTATAATTTTGTCGTGCCACCATAAAGTGGATATGAACAATGGGTTCTCCATCTTTATAAGCAACATTCCCCATACAACTAACTAATTCCACAGGCTCATCAAATGTTTTGAATTGATATTCCTTGGTCTCAATATTAAAATATCCAATTGTAAATTTCTTAAGAGCGCCGATTACATTTATCAACCCAGATTTAATCTTGTATTTTTTGACTAACTCTGTAATTGCATCTACTAGATCCTCATCGGGCATAACCCGTCCGATAATGACTCTAGTGGGTTTAGATTCAATGCTCTCCAAACTTTAATCACAATATCTTTATTATTAATTAATTAGTTAATAAAAATTGAAGACTTCTTTAAAATTATTGTATTATTAGAGATTCAAGATTAAAAAGTATTAATTAATAAAGTGAATAATAATTAAGATTCTCAACTAATGAAAAAAAAATCGAATTAAAGTGAATAGAAAATGTCTCGAGAACGGATAGAAAGACAAGATTGGGCAGATTTTGCTAACTTAAGTGAGGATGCAATAGACCAGAAGGCTCAGGAAATATTAAAGGTAATGACATTAGAGGAGAAGGCAAAACAGATGGCAGGAGATAATTCTTTATTACATGGAATAGGGATGGCAATTCATTATAATAAATATCCAATTCCTGCGGGAATAAATAAGGATCTTAATATTCCCGGAGTATTATTTGCAGATGGTCCACGGGGGGTAGTATTGAATAATTCTACTTGTTTTCCTGTTTCCATGGCAAGGGGTGCAACTTGGGATAGAGGTTTAGAAGAAAGGATTGGAAATATAATAGGAATAGAAGCAAAAGCACAAGGAGCGAATTTCTTTGGAGGCGTGTGTATTAATCTTCTAAGACATCCTGCATGGGGGAGAGCACAAGAAACGTATGGAGAGGATTCATATCTTTTAGGTGAAATGGGATGTGCTTTAGTAAGAGGGACTCAAAAACATATAATGGCATGTGCGAAACATTATGCATGTAATAGCATAGAAAACGCCAGATTCAAAGTGAATGTAAAAATAGAGGAAAGAACGCTCAGAGAAGTATATTTACCTCATTTTAAAAAATGTGTGGATGAAGGAGTAGCTTCAATTATGAATGCGTATAATCGAGTAAATGGGGGATATTGTGGCCATAATTCTCATTTACTTAGAGAGATTTTAAAGGAGGATTGGGGATTTAAGGGATTTGTTATAACAGATTTCCTATTAGGTATTCGAGATGGAAAAAAAGCAATTAAGGCGGGTGTGGATATTGAGATGCCTTTTCACTGGAGAATGAAAGCGAAAAAGATAGTAAAATGGGTAAGAAATGGAGATATTGGTGAAGATCTAGTGGATGAAGCAGTATTGCACATTTTGAGACAAAAAATAAAATTTACAGAATCTCATAATCCCGATTTATATAATCTTGAAAAAGTTGCCTTAGATGAACATATTAAAGTGGCTTTAGAAGCTGCGCGAAAAAGTATAGTGCTTTTAAAAAATGAGAATAATATTCTCCCATTAGATAATAGTAAAATCAAAAATATCGCGATTATAGGAAATTTAGCAAAAAAGGGAAACTTAGGAGATAAGGGAAGTAGTAGAGTGTATCCTCCCTATACTGTGACCCCCTATGAAGCATTAGAAAAAGAAGCGGAAAACAATTTTAGGATTTTATATGAATCGGGCAAAAATAATAAGAAAGCTCAAGAGATAGCTAAAAAAGCAGATGTTGTAATAATTATGGCAGGTTTTACTGATAAAGATGAAGGAGAGTATGAATTCTTAAAAGGTGGTGATAGAGAGAGATTAACTTTAAACCCTAAAGACGAGGAGTTAATTCTGTCAGTTGCTGAAGTGAATGAAAAATCTATTGTAGTAATGGAAGGAGGAAGTGCAATCATTACAGAATCGTGGAGGAAAGATGTTTCTGTTATCTTAATGGCATGGTACCCCGGGATGGAAGGTGGTACCGCTCTTGCTGAAATTTTATTTGGTAAAATCAATCCTTCCGGGAAACTACCTATTGTATTTCCAAAAAACCAAAATCAACTGCCATTCTTTGATAAAAAAGCCAAAGAAATTGAATACGGATATTATCATGGATATAAATTGATGGATAAAGAAGGATCCGAACCTGCGTTCGCATTCGGATTTGGTTTAAGTTATAATTCATATTCTTATTCAAATCTCAGAGTATTTCCGGATGTCATTAAGAAAGGAGATTCGATAAGTATCAGTGTTGATATACAAAATGATGGAGAGTATATAGGAGAGGAAATAGTACAAGTATATATGGGATATCCGAATTCTGTTGTAGGGCGTCCCGTAAAGGAACTTAAGGGATTCGAAAGAGTAAAATTAAATCCAAACGAGAAAAAAACCATCAAAATAGATATAGATTCAAATGATTTAGCCTATTATAGTGTCGACAAAAGCAAATGGATAATTGAAAATTTAACATATAATGTTTTTATTGGACCTTCCTCTGAGGATCAAAAACTCTTAAAAACTTCTTTTGTAATTGAGTAAAAAAAATCTTTATTTTTTTAAATCCAAATATAATATATCATTTTTATTTCTCTATTGAGTAATTTACTGCTGCTTCTGCATGAATAGTCATGGTATCAAATAAAGGGATACCAATATCACTTTTTTTAATTAATAAAGGGATTTCAGTACATCCAAGAATTATCCCTTCTGCACCTCTCTTGATAAGATTTTCAATAACCTCTAAATATTTACTTTTCGAAGACTCGTTTATCTCTCCCACACATAATTCCTTGAAAATTACTTCATTAATCATTTCTCTATCTTCTTGAGATTCGGGGATGATTACATCTAAATCATATTTTTCTTTTAAACGCCCTCTATAGAAATCTTGTTCCATAGTATATTTAGTTCCTAAAAGACCAACTTTTTTTAATTTCATTTGTTTTATTTTTTCTGCGGTTGAGTCAGCTATATGGATTAGGGGAATATTGATATTATTCTTTACATCTTCAGCCATTATATGCATTGTATTTGTACAGATTAAAATCATTTCTGCGCTTGCCTTTTCAAGTGTCTGAGCACAATCAATCATTTTTTGAGTCAATTCATCCCAATTGCCAGCAGTCTGCATTTTCTCAATTTCTTCAAAATCAAGAGAATACATTATTATCCTCCCAGAATGAAGTCCTCCCATCTTATTTTTTACAAGTTCATTGATCATTCTGTAATACTCAAGAGAGGATTCCCAACTCATACCTCCAATTAAGCCTATTATTTTCATTTTATCTCTTCTTATTATATTTATTGTTTTTTTATAATATATCTAAAATGGCAATTTTTATCTCCAAACATCATTCTAGAAGGAATTTCAAGTTTCAGATCAGGATTATAGCCTCTCAAGATTGCTTTATCAACATATTGACAATAAATTTTACCATAATCCTCTAAATTCCAATCTTTGCAGGAATTACAAAATACACAATCTCTAATAATTAGCTCAAAATTACCATCAACTAGTTTGGGCTTATATTTTGTAATGCTTCGGCTGTCCAAATCACCATATATAAAAAAATTCTTAAGACTTAGTTCTTTCCCCAGGGATTGAACCAACTCTGCTATTCTTCGCCCTCGTTCTTCACCATATTTTTTAACTGCAGATTCTATCACTTTTTTACCGTCTTCTCCAAATTCATTGATGACCTCACGAGCAATAATACAAAAAAACTGAGCAAACATTCCGAAAAAATGAGTTTTATATTTATCTCCAACTTCACTTTGCCCCTTCAAAATATCCATTAAATCTTCATTCATAAATCCTTTAGAATTGTTTGAAATTTTAATCGCATCCAAAATTTAATTAAATTTTACAATCTAAGGTAGGATTCTAAAATTTATAAATATAAAATAAACATCTTTTCTTTCAAGTCAAAAAAATTTTTTATTAGAAATTATTATGATTTATTAAGAATGACAAAGATAGTGGAAATTTCTGGAGTCCAATTACTTCTCTCTGATCCTACAGATGTTGAATTAGAGTGGGTTGGAAATGAAGATTTAATTAACCAAATGAAAGCCGCATGGTTAATTGTTGATGAAAAGGATTTACCCCTAACTCCAAGGATCCTTGGAAAACCGGGAGTTGGTAAAACTACTTTAGGTTATGCTGCCGGTAAAAGACTTGGAAAAGAGGTATATATATTTCAATGTACTATGGATACTCGACCCGAAGATCTTCTTATAAGTCCTGTGATCGCATCGGATAAGTCAATAAAATATGTTGCAAGTTCATTAGTTTCAGCAATGATAAAAGGAGGAGCATGTCTATTAGATGAGGGAAATAGAATGAGTGAAAAAAGTTGGGCGTCTTTAGCACCTCTAATGGATAAGAGAAGATATATTGAGAGTATAATAGCAGGTATCAGAGTTTACGCTCATCCTGATTTTCGTCTATGTGTAACTATGAACAGTGATGCCAGCACATATGAAGTGCCAGAATATATCCAAAGTAGGTTGCAACCAAAAATAGTTGTAGATTTCCCAAATAGAACTGATGAATTAAAAATACTAAAATACAATCTTCCATTTAGCTCTGAGGAAATCTTAAATTATTGCGTAGATTTTTTACAAAATGCCCATAATCATGAAGAGGGTTATGTCGTGAGAGATGGTATGCATATTATTCAATATTACATGAAACAGAGAGTTTTAAATGGACTTAATAAGAATGAATTGGATAAAAAACAATTCAAAAGCGCAATTTCCAACATTCTTGAAGCTCATGCAATTAGATACTGTCCAGAAAATTATGAAAAATTTCTTAAAGAAAGCCAAGATCAACCTATAAAAGAATTTTTTGACGAAAGGAATTTTGATTCTGAAATGTTTTAGAGAAGATCAAAGAACTTTTTTAAAAATTTAAGTTATTTTTAATTTTATTTGAGAAGTGCACGAAAGATATATAAAGTCGAAATTACATATTTATATTGAAGAATATAATTAAGAGGGTAGTATAGTTTTGAATGAAAGATCTGCTAAAAGAAAAATAATTGAAACGGCATTAGAGCTCATCTCTCAAGAAGGATATGCTAATGTGAGTACCCGAGAAATAGCTCGAAAGGCAGGCGTGAGTGACGGCACCTTATATTATCACTTCCCTAAAGGGAAATTAAGCATTTTATTCAATCTTTCGAGTGAGATGATCGAAGATTTAGGATATTATGAAATAATGGAGGATGGAATTATCACTGATGAGGAAGTGCGTAAATTTTTTATGAAAGATCTTGATGTTGCGCGGGAAATGCGAGAATTTATTATTGCTATGGAAATAGAACTTCTTGAAAAGCCCGATTTTTATATGAATTATTCACAAAAATTTACTTCAATAGATAAATTGGAACCATTTAGAAAAATTATTGAAAAAATTGTTGGAAGAAAAATTGATAAACATATATTGTTTAAAATTATATCTGTATGGAAAGCACTTATAAGAAGACATGTAATTTTTAGAAACTTATTTGGTTCTGATGAAGAATTCATGGAGATGATGAAAAAAATATTTCGTGCGATGGTAAATGAGGAATAGAAAATCTGTATTAATTTAAAATAAAAAAATTGAAAAAAATTATTAAATTGGTTATTTTAATTATTAACTAACTTCTTCAATGTTAAAATGCATATATTTATTGTTCAGAATTATTAAATATTGGGCATATTCCTCAATCTCTTTCTTTTTATTATTCATTTGTAATAGATATAATGATCTGATTAATATAGCAGGAAGATAAGAAAAAACAGCTATCCACTCTGTAAATGTTATTGATATAATATCACTCAAATCTGGGAATAAGAAAGATATCAGCGAAATCCCTAAAAAGAAACTACTAGTGCCAAAAACAATAGCATATAGAATCAATTCAGTTTTATTAACATTTTTTTCAACAATAGTGAGGATTAAGAGCATTAAATAATAGAGAATTACACCTGTGAAATATAAAAATGCAGCTACAGAATGCATTAAAAAAGTTATATCAAATATACCTGCAAGAATTCCTCCAATTGCATTTGAAATAATGCTTAACCAAACTGGAACTAATAAAAATCTGTAAATTGCCAATTTTTTAGACCTATAGATTTCTGAAAGATGATAAAAAAATGCCATAAGACTCATAATAGGTAATCCAAATGCAAAACTTAAATTAGCTCCATTCGGTCCAATTCCCAAATCACTAATATAATGAGTAAATATACTATATGAATTATCTATAGAGGTATAAAGAATGTAGGATAATATAATCGAAATTCCTCCGAAAAAAACTGTCAATAAACCAAAATAATATCCAGGAATCTTATCAAAAAAGATTAAGAAATAATTACTCAATTTTTTTTCTAATTCGAGTTTATAATCAATCCTAAAATATTGGTCCATCATATCAATTTTCACCTCTTTTTAATGGGATTACCCCATAGGTTTTTTCTTTAGGACTTCCTAATCCAAAATATTTATCTGTTAAAAATGCTAAAGTCATTGATTTGAAAATATTTTCTCGACAGATTATTGAATTATCCTTCATAATCTGAAGCAGGTCTCTATTTTGAATAGCGCCAGATTTCTTTTCATATAACGAATCTAGTCGAATTTCCCCATAAGATTGCCTAAATTTTGAATATTCTTTGTCAAATAAAAGATTCTGAAATTTGGGATTTGTAAATGTATTTGTTTTCACGATATAATTCCTTGTATCCGTTCTGTATATTTTTTTGGTCAGACCTTCTAATGCTATGATTTTATCTCTGTCTGCTATCAATAAATTATATGGTCCTGTTCCTCCAAATTTCTTTTGTAAATTAAAAAATGATTCGGCATCTTGACACCATTCTAGGGCAATTCTAGATAGGATTGAACATGGAATTGAGATTCTTCCTCTCATACGTGTTTTTACAACATTTACTCGAAGAGAAAGACCCCAATTATTTACACCAATGGGTAAACTTAATAAAGATCCTAATCTCAGGGAAAAGACCTCAGAAAGACGAGGTGTAATAACATGGACAAAAGCTGCGGTTGATTTGAAAAATAATGAATAATCAAAGTTTTGGGCTATTAAAGGCGATTCATTATTAATAACTCCTAAGGATGTGCATCCTAATTCAAAATTGTTAAAATTATAATTTGATATTTTAAGACAGGGGATTATATATCCATATAAAATATCCATAAAACAATTTTGTAGAAGAATATCATCATAACTAAGTTCTAAGAGATTATCAGATATTCCCAGCATCTCCATTCTTAAATATTTAGGAATAAAAGGTTCATACTGCTTCGAAATAGAAATCAATTTTCTATAAGTTATACCTTTTAGGAGAGATTTCAGAGAAAAAAGCTGAATAAGTCGTTTCATTGAGATTATTTGATCATAAAGATATTCACCAATTAAAATCCCCAAATTGTAATAATCAGGAGCGAAGAGTTCTAAATATTTCTGACCATTTGAAGATTTCCATTTAGCAAATGTTTCAAAATCAGAGTTTTTAAATTTATTTTTGACAGTACTTCCTTTGAATCCATAATAATATTTCGCAAGGTTGAATTTTTACACCTCAATTTTTTTCAACTTATAGTGCAGTGCACTAATTCTAAATAAAAAATAGATATAATAATATTTAAATCTATCGATCACTGCTCGAGGGAAAAAGTTAATAATTGGTTTGAATAAAGATATGAAAATAAATTAATATTAATATATTGAAAATAATATTTTATATTTTTAACTAGAAACCAATTTTAATAGTTTTACCAAAAACAAAATAGATTTCTATAAATTAAAATGGTTATTCTTAAGATATCATAGGTATTATAGAATTTTATATATTAAACAGAATATTTTAAACATTATAGTATAAATATATTATCATTTTTCTAAACACTGCACTATACACTAATTCTATTTCTACTTAATAAGTCTGAATTGTATTTTAGAAAGTAATTATGAATGATTAGGAAAATCAGCAGAGAAGTTATTAATATATTTTTTTTATTCATCATTTGAGAAGAAAAAATTTTATATTCAAAGTAAAAATAAAGCCAATAAAAATAAATAAGGATAATTATGGAAAACCTTCCATTTATTAGATTTAAAAATCTCTATATTATTCCAACCTTTCATTTTAGAATAGAGTTTGCAAAGTTGGTCAAGGAAGCTTTCTATAAAATTTATCCCGATTTAATTGCTGTAGAATTACCCGGAAATATTAAAGGGGAAGTAATCGAAGCTGTTGACAGACTTCCTTATTTATCTTTAATTGGATATGCGGATACTTTACAATCAAAAAAATTGAATTTTATTCCAATAGATCCGGGAGATTCTATTATCGAGGCAATACGTATTGGACATGAACATGATATAGAAGTCGAATTTATTGACTTCTCTGTTAAAGAATACCAACCTGAGAGCTTGATATTACCAGATGATTATTCTCTAACTAAGATTGACTTCCAAGAATTTTATAATATTGTCTATAATAATTTTGAGCAAGAGATTAAGCATAAGAAAAAACAATTGCGAGAATCGATTAATTTCAAAGAATATATCCTTAATGAGGAAGAAAGAGAATATGATAATATTGAAATTGACATATTAAGAGAACAATATATGGCATCTTATCTCTTAGAAATAATGCCTATGTACCATAGAATACTATTTATTTGTGGAATGGCACATTGGGAGGGAATTAAATTTTATTTAGAATATCCTTTCCTTGTGAGTGATGTAGATATTAACCTGATCCCCCAGAAATATGTCAAAATATATAATATTCGTAGCTCAGATGCTCGTTTTTTATTGAAAGAATTACCATATCACACGAATAAATGGTTAAATTTTAGAAACCATCTCTCAAAAACAGTTTTTAATGGAATTAATACTCCAGAAGAATTGGATAATTTAATTGGGAATTTCGATAAAAACAAGCACATTGAAGAAATATTATTAAAATCAAAAGAAAAATATCAAAAAGAATTTAAAGAATTTATAGATTTACATAAGCTAAAAACCCTCTTTCAATACACCAGAAATTTAGCCATTGTCGAGGATCGCTTATTACCCAACCTTTTTCATCTAATAAGCGCTTCGAAAAATGTGGTTGATGATGATTATGCGTGGAAGGTTTTAGAAACTGCAACCTACTATCCTTATGATGATGAGAGCGAGAATTATGATACTTTAAAATTAACAATGGAAGCTGGATATGATCCTGATGGTCGATATATTAAATTAAGAAGATCGCAACCTTATTATAGTCAAGAGCATAAAGAGATCCCATTAGATGAGAAACCAAAGGAAAACTATCCTGGGGAGTGGAGAGATGAATGGGAAGAAGGTAAATGGAATATCGTTTCGTATCCTCCAGAAGATAAATTAGAAGAGGAGTATTTTGCCTTCATTAGAAAAAAAGCTATAAAGAATCTACAAGATCAAAGAATAAAAATAGAAGAATTTAAATCAAGCATTAAGGATGGAATTGCAATCAAAGAAACGATAAGAGAATGGGCGATCAAACAAAAAATATATGTGAAAAACGAACAGCAAATCCAAGGGAGAGTGGATACATTAATTGTTATTTTTGATGAAGATGAAAATGATCCTGAGAAATATCCATATAAATTAACTTGGTGGACAGAACATAACAAAGAAAGCAATATGGCATTCTATGCGACTAATCCTGGAGAATATCTAATAGGACCAGGCATATCTCATGTTGAAGTTGGTGGACTCTTATCTATATATCCACCGATCTATATCACCCAAGTATTTGAATCTTCCAATGATTATCTCTATAAGGATGTGAAAAACAAAGCAGAAAGGCTTCTCAAAGCAGGAATTCTCTATTCACGAGAAAAACATATTGTGTATGTAGCTGATAAACCTCCGCGAAAATATTTCTACTCTCTGGCGAGAGTTAAGCATCGAAACCTAGTCTACATTCCCTTGGATCACTTCTCTCAAGAATCTCTGAAAACAATAAAACATGTACACATTCTCGCTGGGAAGAATAAAAGAAAAATAGCAACTAAATATATTTTCCTGGATAAACAGCTCTGAGAATATCTCTTCAAATTATAGATAAAGAACGAAATTCAAAAATGTAGTGAAAAAATGAAAGAAAAATAAAATTATTCTTCAATTGAATCTAAATAAGATTCGATTTTACCTTGGATAACCTCTGGTTTTTCTGCTTCTTCATCTTGCAGAGCAAGTTGTCTTTCGATTCCTTCTCTATGAATTGTATTCATCGCACAGAAAGGTATTTCAAGAACCTTATCGGGATCATTTGGATCGATTACACCATAATGAACCAAACAACGTTGAACTCTGTTAAGATCAAAATTATAGGCATCTTGGAAATGCATCGCTCCAATCATTAAATTCTTTGTATGAAGAAAATACCCCGCTGAGTCTAAACTTGGATTTAAGACTAATCGAGCAAAGGCTTGGTATGTTTTATTTGTGAATATTTTTTGAGGATTTTTCACATATCGTGCGAGTCCAGCGAAGAAATAGGCTTTCATTGATTGACGATATCCTATATCGCTCATCTCATCTACAAAATTTCCTACCTTTTCAGCAACGATTCCATATTTAGATAAATCAAAACCCTTAAAAATACCAGTTGGTCTCGGTACATCCTTATCATACACCATATCATAAACTTTATTTGCCCACTTGATTAACCCTTCTACATCGAAAAAATTTTCTATCGGCTCGTATTCATTCTTCTCGTTTACGACACAAATAGTCGCAAATCCGCAATCTTTATGACTAAGCATAGCCCATTCTGGTTTATTATCAAACCACGCAAGGAGTTTTGTTAATTTTCCCGTCGTTGCAAGTGGATAAAAACGATTCACTGCTCCATTTGTATGCTCATTTATTGCCACTTTCAAATCAGAGGTGGTATACCGTAAATCCATCAATTCCTCAAAACTAATTCTGCCACAAAGAGAAACCGGTTGGAATACAACCCCAGATATAACATCCGCATTATCTTTCGCATAATCTAAAATATTACCTATCTCATGATCATTCACACCATTTGCAATTACCGGAACAAGCATAACGCCATATTGTCCAACTTCACGACAATTCTCTATAACTTTTTTCTTAAGAGGCCAAAGATTCACCCCTCTAATTTTTTTCCATGTTTCAGGGTCATCTGTTGCATCAAATTGCAAATACACCGCATCCATGCCAGCTTCATGAAGCTTTCTCGTATATTCCAGTGATTTACCCATTCTTACTCCATTCGTAGAAACCATTACCTCAATAAAACCAAGTTCTTTCGCTTTCCGAATAATTTCAGGAAGATCATCTCGTATTGTAGGCTCTCCACCTGCTAATTGAAGCATAGGTGCGGGATGAGGTTTCATTGAGCGAAAATGTTTCATAATCTGGACGATCTGGTCATATGAAGGTTCTACTACATAACCTTTTGCGCTTGCGTTCGCAAAGCATATTGGGCACGCTAGATTACATCGATTTGTCACATCTATTAGACAAATACAAGGTGCGGATTTATGATTTTCACAAACACCGCAATCGTAAGGACAACCATTTTTGGTTGGTTTGATCCCCGATAAAACATACACGGGTTTTGTCGTATTGTGATCAATTGAACCCATCTTATCAGTAAACTCTTGAGCCCATTTATATTCATCTGGATCAATTGATATTTTGTCTTTAAACTCGCCGTGATCTTTACATTCCTTTCGCATCATTACCCAATTTGTTTCAGGATCTACGTAAATTTCTGCTTCTATTTGCTTTAAGCATTCTGGGCAAATTGATGTGGTGTTTTTGATAATTTCCTCCGTCATTCTTAGCTCCTTAATTTTTAATTTCAAAAATTATTGATTAAACGAATGTTTATTTATTTAACCAAATATATAATTTTCAATTATTTTATTAAATTAAATTAGATAACTTAAATATTAAATTAGATAACTCAAAATATTAATAGTATTATAAAGTCGGTAAGAATCCCTTTTAAAGAGAGTTGTTTTTAAGTATTCATTTTTTTTATCTTAGAGATATTTATCATAATTTTTGGTTTTAAAAATTAATTTTTTATTCTATTTTTGAATGAGATCTTAAGAATTATGAGATTAAGTAATGAATATAAAAACATATGTAATTTTAGAAGGATGGTGAAGAAATACACTTGATGAGTGAAAATTCAAGAGAAAAGGTGGCTCTCAGCCACAGAGACCTAAAGACAAGGTCAAAAATGAAATAGGGGGAGAAGACAAATCATCTCAGCGTTAAGCCGAGACACTAAGTGTATACTCTACACTAACCAAAAGACAAAAATCCAGGGTGTGAAACTGAGAGCCATAATTTATGTCCGCCCTATTCATTATTTTTACCATCTCAATTTATTAAGATATGAAATTTATTGCGTATCTTTATCTTTATTAATATAATTTATAAACTTGTTAGGTATTTATATTTTTTGAAAGATTATCTGGAATACGGTTCTACTAGAAATATATTAACTATTGAATTATAAAATGAACGATACGAATACAAAAACAGAAGAAAAAGAATTAAAAATTGATATTGGATGTGGTGTATTTATTATAATTGGATTTATCGCATCTTGGATTAATATGGTAATAATATATGATGCGCAAGGCACCAATATTCATCCACAATTGAAAATATTTACATATTTTACGATTATTTTCACAACAATTATACCCACGATCGGTATTGGGTTGATAAATAGGTTCTGGGGTTATGCATATATCCTTGGATTTGCCTTTGCAGGGATACCTTTTACTTTTATAGTGGATCTATTTATTGGGGCATACACTTTTGCCACTACGATGTTTATTTTTGTTATTTTATGGATTATTTTTTGGAAAGCATGGAGAAGCCTTAAGTCAATTAAGACGGTGACAAGCTGATTTTAGAAAAAGAGAATCCAACACGTTAAAAAGCTATCCAAGAGAATGTAAAAATAAGACAAAAAAATAATTATGTTAATAATTTAACATCTTCGAATATAACAGCATTAACTTTCTCAATAGATAAAAAGGCTCGTTTAATCTCCTCGATATCTTCCGTATCTAGATCATCGCCATTCACATAGGTTTCATAATAACAATCGCTTAATTCATAACATAATCCAGTAGTGTGAAGCACTTCCTTACTCAAGTTTAATTCGCGTAACACGCTTGAAATTCCTTTGACTAAGTTTGGAGAAAATTCTTCTAGTTTGATGAGAATTTTCTTAATGCTATTGGTTTTTGTTGGAAAGCAACTTATTTTTACAACATCTTCTCGAGAAATAAAAATAAGTAAGTAAAATGGGGCGTCCATTACTTCATCTTTTATTTCATTCGAAAAGATCATATTCGAATGTAATTGTTCTTTGTCAATTATTAATCCAATAGAAATTTTATTTTTCGGTCTGTCTTTCTCAGAGGTCATTTTTATCGAATAAAATATGATAATTAAGTAATATAAAGAACTTGATATAATTTTAATTTATTTTTTGATCAATTATTAATCTTTTCTTTTTGATTTTATCGCAAATCAGAATTTTACACTTTTAGTAAATTTCGACTATAATATCACGGTAACATAAAAGTATTATTCATGTTTTTTATCAAAATTTTCTTTTCATTATTTAAACAACAAGAGTTATATTTTCATCTTATAATAGGAGAGTTCAGATTAGTATGGTGTTTAAAAAAGAACCAATGGATAGATATCGTTCATATGGATTCGAAGTGAAGGATTGGGATAATTTAAACTGGAATAAAAATCGATTTCACGCGATATATTTTATAGATTATTTAACGGGCTCATTATTATTAGGAAATAAGTATTCCAATCAATCAAAAATATGTGAAGCAAATGAAGATTTAATAAGTAGCTTTTTGAATGCCATAAATCTTTTTATTAATGAATTAAACCAAAACGATGATGATGAAGAAGAGATAAGAGAAATCAATTTCAAAGATTCTCGAATTCTCTATGAACGAAGAGGTCGTTTAATGGTAATAGGTATATCGAAAAAAACTAATCTTGTTATTGAAAGGACAATCCTCCAGAATTTACTTAATGATTTTTATGAACGGTTCGAGTATAAGATAACACATTTTAATGGTGTTATAGATCAAGAAATTCTAGGCTATAAAAAGTTTTTAAATAACCTGGATCACTATATTTTTAGTCATGATGAATTTAATCTATAATTAAATTTACCTTAATTTTTTAATTTAACACGAAAAAGTGCGAATTATTTAATCCCGATGGGTTCTTCTTCAGGAATAGATTCCATCAAGCTTAAAACAGTCAATTTCATATTTAGCATTTCGCAAACTTCAGCCCAAAGCTTCTCACACTCATTAGAATCCCCATTTAGCCCACATTGGGTAATAATTGAATCGAATTCATGTTTCAAGTCTTCTTTAAGAGAATCTTGGCGACTTAAGGAAATATGTTGAGTTTCTAACCATCTATCTATTGATTTTTTAACGTTAATTTCCTCTTCATTATTGAATACATAAGTGACTTCAACTTCTTCATATCCTTCAATCTTTTTGATATAATCCTCATCTTGGTACATAGGTTTTATGAGTAGACCTAAGTTTATGATAAGAGGTTGAAGCTGAAGTTTTCCGAGGGATCCTGTTAACACATCTAAAACTCTTTCTTTTTGGGAAAGTTTTGAATAAGTAATATACTCTTGGATAAACCGCATCAAGGTATTTTTGATGAGTAATTTTTCAAAATCGTGAATAGTCTCGTTTTTATACTCGAAGGATTTTTTGATGGTGATAAAAAGAGATTTCATAAAGGGTTTGATATCCTTAAACATTGCAAAATGATATACAAAATTCAGAACTTTTTCAAGAGTTTGCAGCTTAAACTCATCTGGTTTAGACCATTCACTGGCGATGGATTCCAAGTCTTTATTATTCTCCGGAATTGAGAGAAACCGTTTTATTTGATCAAATTTGAAAGTTAAATCTGCATCCATCATAAAAGTAATGAACTTAAATATTATTAAATCTTTCCATCAATTTTTTCGCTTATGATAAAGTTATGTCGGAAAACCCGAAGTTTCAATAGAGAAATGACTGATATTGATATTATATTTATAAAAAAAAGAGTTAAAATACTGCGGGTGTAAGGGCTTTAGAACCGTGTAATTTTGAAGATATTAAGAGCCATACTAATTTTAAGGATGATATGGGCACTAAATCTAGGGCAGAGACACCAGAGAGTTTAAATAGAGCTGTAGCGGTCTCTGCCAAATTATTACAGTTATGAGAAAAATGAATCTTTTTCTTTCCAAATGCGTCTCTTAATTTCTGTCCAACTTCATCAATTGCACAAAATCCAGCAATCAATCCTTTTTCATAATCCTCAGATTTTAGCTGCTCAACAATATTAGCATCATGTCCTTTACCCATAACAATGAAGAATCCTCCTCCAAACTTTTCAGGAAAATCATAAGCTAGCACTTGAAGAAGTGCCAATGGGTTATTCTGACAGCCTTCCTTACATAATAATTCTTTTCCTTTCACTATTTTTACGTCTTCAGGAAACTTTTGCAGTAAATCCCATTCATATTTCTTATCATATTGATCCAAATCTTTTCCAATTACCTCAATTTTATTTAAATCGCCCTCTCCAAGACCTCTTTTAGATGCGATTCTTAAATGAGGGACCTCTTCAGCAGAAAGACCGAATATACGAGCACCTACTACATCGACTGCCACTGTATCTGTTCCACCAATTAGAATATTAAAATCAATTACTAATTCGTCTTCTAAGGCAGTCGGGGGATAATGCCCATGAATTGTTCCTTCAATACCATCAATTAACGTAGCATCTGGTTTAATATATTCATAAACATCAACGAGTTTTGAGTGGAGATTGTAATTATGATCCTTTCCTCTATCAGCATGCTGAGGAAAGCCCCATTGATTTTTAATACCAAGAGTGACCACTGCCATTGAATGAGTTTTAAGTTTAGGTAAATCAATATAAGTAATAGTGTCACGATTCTCTATAATATCAACCACTGTTTCTGGTAGACGAAATTTTTTCAAGATATAGCCTTTAGGATCATTACCTACGGAGTCTTTTCCTTTAAAGGTGAAAGTTTTTGTTTTCTCTTCATCAAGATATATAGGTATGGCCCCTGTCGATTTACACACATCTTTATATCCCGTTATTTCGAATACAATCCTTGTTGCATTTGACTGAGTGGAATTTTCCATTACGAAAACTTCCGCATCTTTTTCAATAAAATACTCAACTACTGCTCTCAAAACCTCTGGGGAAGTATGACAATGAGGTTTAAAATCAATGCCATTAGGCTTAATATATACTTTTTTTGAACTTTTAAGAAGCGATCCACTTGATTTTTCAATTTGTTCTAAAATGAAAAATACAGTATTTTTAATTCCGTCTTTTATATCCTCTAAATAGACTCGTGCCATTAAATTCACATTATAATTTTCTTATATTCAAATTTTACATTTGATAATCTAGTATAAAAAAATTGCTATAACTTAATATATCTCATTCCTAATATTTATCACTTTTTCAATTTAGAACACCTATAATAACTTATTTCTTTTACGATTGTTAAAAGTTCAAATATTATTATGAAAATTAAATCTGAAAAATAAAATAAATAAAAATAAAAAGGTGTAAATTATGGGAAAAACATTTGGCATCATATCGCTTATATTAGCATTAATAGCCTTAATTCTTGGATGGTTGATAATTTTGTTCGTACCATATGGTGGGATAATAACCTATGCTATATGTGGTGTCGCAGTCGTTTTGGGTATTGTTGGGATCGTTGTAGATGATTCCAAAGGATTAGGGATAGCTGGTTTAATTATAGGAATTATCGCCTTTATAGTTAATTTTCTGATGGGTTTCTTTTTGCTAGCTTTTATTTTAGCTATGCTCGGTATGTCGATGACCTAGAATATAAAAATTAAATTTCTCCTTTTTTTTTATTATATTATACTCCTTACTTATTATTTCACTAAGAACCATTCTTTTTTTCATTCTAATATCAGGGATAGCCATATTTAGAGATGATGATTTTCACAGAATATAACGTTTATTTTACGGATTATATTCATTACTAATTAGATCTGTATTAAAAAGGAAAGTTTAAATTTATTCATCCCTAATATCACTAAACTTATCTATAAATTTAAAATAAATTTAATTAAACTTAAAAGTGGAAATTATGGGAAGAACTTTTGGAATCATTTCCTTTATAGCGGGATTAATCGCTTTCAGCGCCGGATGGGCACTAACTTGGCTTCTTAGCCCTTGGGGTAAATATTTCCCTTATGTTCTTAGTATTCTTGCTATAGTGTTTGGAATTTTAGGAATTGTTAAAGAGGAATCAAAAGGATTAGCGATAGCAGGATTGGTATTAGGAACAATTGCACTGATTTTGGCTATTGTTCTTGCTCTTTTTGTTGAAGGTGTAATTGCTGGATTTATTGACGCTATTACGTAATAAATTTCATATCAATAATTTAGAAATTCTTTTTTTTTTATATTTTCATAACTTTCTTATTTTATGTTATATTTCATAAACATAATATATCTATACTGGGAATATTTTAAATACTTAATAAAGAAATTTCATATCAATACGAGGAACAAAGCGTTTTATGAAGGCTGAGGTAGAAAAAACGGCGCGGATTTTAGGGGAACAAATGAAAAATGGATATGTAAGCCATCTTATATTGTTAGTTTTAAAGAAAAACCCTTCTCACGGATATAAAATTGTCCAAGAAATTGAAAAGAGATCATTTGGAATGTGGAATCCTTCTACTTCAACCATTTACCGAGTTCTTGAGTCGTTGGAAAGGAAAAACCTCATTAAAGTGTTAAAAGAAGAGGAAGAAGGAAGACAGAAAAGAATCTACGAGATAACTGCAGAAGGAGAGAAAACCCTTGAAATATTAATCGAAACCTATGAAAAAATGCAAGAAGCGATGAAAAGAATGATTATTTCAAGTATCACTTTAACTGATGATCTTGATACTGATGAATTTAAGGATTTTATACCATTAAAAGGTCCGTTGATCATGATGAATGAAGTAGAGGATATTAATGAAAATATAAGAGCTTTAGAAATAAGAAAAAGTATGATTGAAAAAAAAATAGACGAACTTGAAGTTGGATTAAGAAATATTGATATTGAAATTGAGAGATTAAAGAATAGAGCAAAAAATAAATAGAAGGTTTAAAAAATTTTGACAGAAAATGTAATTGAAGTTCGCAATCTAACTAAAGTTTATGAAGAAGGAGATGTGTTAGCAGTTGACGATATCAGCTTTAATATTAAGAAAGGAGAGATTTTTGCGCTACTTGGACCGAATGGAGCTGGAAAAACGACGACAATTTCCATGTTATCTACGTTACTGAGACCAACAGAGGGAGAAGCAATGGTCAACTCTCACAAGATCCGAGAGGAACCTGATATGATCAGAAAAAGTATTGGAGTTGTATTTCAAGAACCCTCCTTGGATGGAGATATGACTGGTTGGGAAAATCTCGAACTACATGCTGTATTATATGGTATGCCGAAAAAAGAGAGGAGAGAAAAAATACGAGAAGTTTTAGAGCTCGTAAGTTTAAATGATAAAGCAGATATGTATGTTAAGAATTACTCTGGAGGAATGAAACGCAGATTAGAAATAGCTAGAGGATTAATACACACCCCCAGGGTTTTATTCTTAGATGAACCAACATTAGGTTTAGACCCTCAAACTAGGAGAAAAATTTGGGAGAAAATTATAGAGTTAAATTCAGGAGAATTGAATATGACTATCTTGATCACAACTCATTATATGGAAGAGGCTGATGAGCTTGCGGATAGGATATGTATAATGGATCATGGGAAAATCATCGCCTTGGATACTTCTGAAAATCTAAAAAGGCAATTATCAGGAGATATTATTGAAATTGTTTTTGAAGAGATAGAAGATTTTTCAAAAATTCCCCACATTATTTCTGAATTAAAAAAAATTCAAGGTGTTAAAGATATATCAATGGGAACAAAACATGAAAATAATCAAGGTTCTGAAAATCAATTTAAAATGCCACCAGGTATGAAAAATATTAATCCAGAGATTATGCGAAAAAAAATGAATGAAATCCTTTTAGACCCAGAGAAGTTCCTAAAAGCAACCCAAAAATTTCCGATGACAGCTCAAATGTTTGAAAAAGCTCCTTATGATGTAAAGGAGAGAGTCGCAAATCAATTCAAAGATTCAGAGTTAATTGAGGATTTACCTCCAAAAATTAAAAATACTTTAAAAAAGATTTTGTCTGGAGAATATAAAAAGGAAAAACAAATGAGAGAACCAGGCTTAACAATCTCATGTGAAAATGGAGGGAAATTAATATCTGATATTATTCAAAAAATAAATGATTTAAATTCCATTAAAATTAAAACCATCCATATGCATAATCCAACTTTAGAAGATGTTTTCTTATTTTATACGGGAAGTCAAATTCGAGAAGAATCTTCAGGTAAAATGGAAGGAATTAAGAATCATATTAAAATGAGGCAGTTGAGACAAAAATGAGTCGCAAAGTAACAAATTACGTAAAAATTGAAGGAAATCTAAGATGGGAATCTATTTGGTATTTAGCAAAAAGAGAACTTTTAGCGTATGTAAGAAATAAGACAAGAATAATCACCTCAATAGCCCAATCTATATTATTTTTATTCGTTTTTGGCTTAGGGGGTTTTAATACACAAACACCTAGTATTAATGGTGTGGAAGTCAGCTCGTTAGCTTTCACTGCTTCTGGTATTGCGGCAATGGCTGTATTATTTAGTGGAGTATTTGGCGGATTGGGAATAATTAGAGATAAACTTTTTGGATTTATGAATGAACTTCTTGTTGCTCCTGTTAGCCGTCGAACTTTAATGATAGGAAAAACCTTAGGAGTCGCTTTGCAAACATTAGTGCAATTTATGTTAATTACGATATTGAGTGCCTCTCTCGGATTCTATGGATACGATCTTAGTCTAATATGGAGGGTAGCAGCAACAATACCAGCAGGGCTTCTATTTTCATTAGGAGTGGTGGGAATTGGAATGACAGTTAGTACACGATTAACGGATTTTCAAGGTTTTGGTTTAATCCAAACCTTCCTGATCATGCCTATGTTTTGGTTGTCTGGTGCTTTGATTTTATTCCCCGAACAATTTAGATTAATAATGATGTTGAATCCCATCTCTTATGGTGTTGATATATTTCGATTTATATTATTAGGAGTTTCAGTTTTTCCATTCTGGCTTGATTTATTAGTTTTGACTGGATTCGGAGCATTATTAATATCAATAGGTGCCTATTCATTTACAAGAATGGAAATAAATTAAATATATTAAAAAATTTTATTTTTATCTTCATTTTGTTTTAGTATTTTATCAGAAAATCTAAATTTAGTACTATCTATAAATAATTAAGAAAATTTTTGTTTTTTGGTGAGCATTTTTCCGTATTTTACATATTTGAATAAAAAGATATATTATAAAATTAATAACTCGAAGAATGATGGAGCTATTATTTTTATCCATGGCTCTGGGGAGCATTCTTTTGTATGGAAATCTCAAATTAATGATTTAGATATTGATTTTAACCTTATTGCCATAGATCTCCCATCTCATGGGAAATCAGACAAATATGAAAATTTAAGTCTTGAGATATATGTGGAAGCAGTAAGACAACTTGTAAATGCACTAGAATTAAAAGGAGTAGTTTTATGTGGACATTCTTTAGGTGGAGCAATCGCACAACAATATTATTTAAAGTATCGAGATAATGTAATAGGTTTAATATTATGCTCAACAGGAGCTAAATTACGTGTACTTCCCGTAATTCTTGAGAATACTTTACATAATTTTGATACATTCCTTAATAATATCCCCGTTGGAGCATTCTATAGAAAAACTAAAGAAAAAATAAAAAAATCATACATAGAAGAGGTTTCAAAAATAGAACCGAAAGTCGTTCACACCGATTTTAAAATTTGTGATAATTTCGATGTAATAGATAATATAGGATCAATAGATGTTCCGTGTTTGATACTTGTTGGAGATGCTGATAAATTAACTCCAGTTAAATATGCTAAATTTTTCAAGAAAAATATAGAAGATTCCACTCTAAAGATTATAGAGAAAGCGGGACATTCCGTAATGATTGAGAAACCAAATAAAGTAAATAATGCTATTAAAAGTTTTATTAAGAATAAAATTAGCGATAATTAAATAATGCCACGAATCTATACATATGGTCCTTTTAAATCACGAAGGTTAGGTTTATCTTTAGGAGTTGATATTTTACCCAAGTGTAAGAAATGTACTTACAATTGCGTATATTGTGAACTTGGAGTGACTAAACCCAATCAACTAGTATCTCCTGAATATAAGATTAATATAGACCCAAAGAATTCTTTCAAGAAAGAAATGAGCTCAATTTTAAAATATGTTAAAAATTTAGATTCAATTACTTTTGGATACTCAGGAGAACCTACTCTAAATAAAAATTTAGATGAGTTTTTTAAAATCACAAAAAGTGTTAGAAATAGGATCAATTGGAAAAAAAAGAAACCAAAAATAACGCTTTTCACAAATTCAAGTACTCTTTACCAAAGAAAAGTAAGAGATAAAGTGAAGGATTTTGATTTAATTTTAACTAAATTGGATGCCGCTAATCAAGAAGATTTTTTAAGAACAAACCGACCGTATAAAGAAGTTCCTTCAATAGATAAAATAATAAAATCAATTGCGAAACTAAAATCGGAATTATCCCATAATCATAAACTCGCGATTCAATGTCTATTATACCAATCATATAAAAATGAGTTTATATCAAATAATAATAAAAGAAATTTTGAGAGTTTAGCTAAAGCAATTACCCTAATTAATCCAGATATTGTTCAGTTATACTCTATTGCTCGAATACCAGCAGAGTATTACGTATATGCTCTTGGTGAGAATAAGCTTAAAGAAATTTCAGATAATTTAAAACGAAAAATACCTAGTTCCGTAAAAATAGATTACTATTAAATAATTAAAAATTTTATTGATACACACAGAAAAAAGGTGAAAAAATGTCTGAAAAATATATTGGAGGATGCGATATAGGAGGTACATGGGTTAGGGTAGCATTAACAAATATTGATTTGGAGAAGGAAAATTTTTTTATAAAAAGAGAAAAAACGATTAAAAAAAACAAAAACTCTATAAGCAATCAAGTCTGCACAATTTTAGAAGATTTATTGAATAAAGAAGGTTTAGATAGAAATGCGCTACTTGGAATTGGTTTAGCATCTGCGGGTCCGCTTGATATTAGAGAAGGAACGGTATTTAATAATGCTAATTTAGGATTTCGAGAAATTCCGTTAAGAGAACCAATACAAAATGAATTTCCAGATATTCCACTTTATTTAATTAATGATTGTAATGCTGCAGTCCTCGGAGTTCACTTTTTCGAAGCAGAAGAAATTGAAAAAGAGAATCTTGTATATATCACGATGTCAACAGGTATAGGAGGAGGTGTCATTTGCAATGGGCTTCTTCTATTAGGAAAGGATGGAAATGCTGCAGAAATTGGGCATGCTAAAGTTGTACCAAATAGTAGATATCAGTGTAATTGTGGAGCATATGGCTGCTGGGAAGCATATAGTTCTGGAACAGCAGTAAAAAAGAGAGCTTTAGATTTTCTAAATCAAGACAAATTAAACGGAGAGGTATTATTAAAACTTGTTAATGGAAAAAAATCTAAAATAACTGCTAAAGAAATATTTGAAGCTGCAAGGAAAGGAGACGAATTATCCATAAAGCTAGTGAATGATTGTGTTTTTTATTCCAAAATAGGATTAGGCTTAATAAATAACTTTTATGACAGTCAGAGCATATATTTTGGAGGAGCAATGATGAATGACCAAGATCAAATAATCCCTCCTCTTAGAGAGGCATTTGAAAATGATGCAATAAAGTTTACAATAAATCATCCTCCCAAAATTAAAATTAGTCAATATAGAGATCAAATTGGTATACGAGGCGCTTTAGCATTAGTTAAGTACAAATTAGAAGATAATCCTATTGTTAGATCTTATCCTTTTTAAACAAAATTAATCAATATTTTATTTAAACAAGAATTATTAAAAAACAATTTTTCCACATTTTAATCATTTCATTGGGTGACAGCAAATCAAAAATTTAATCTATTCATTTAGTGGTATAAGAGGAATTGCGGGAGAAGCTCTTAATGAGGAGATTGTAGAGAAAATTGCTATCTCCTATGGATTATGGCTTGAAGACTCCCGAAAAGAAGTGATTATTGGACGCGATACAAGGCCAAGTGGAAAATGGATAAAGGAAGCAGTCATTTCAGGACTAATAAAAACGGGTTGTGAAATAATAGACACAGATATTTGCCCAACCCCAACTGTAATGTATGAAAAGAATAAACGGAATATAAGAGGAGGAATTATTATTTCAGGTTCTCATAATCCTCCTGAGTGGAATGCATTAAAGTTAATTTCTTATACTACATTTCTAAATCAATTAGAATTAAATCAAATTTGTTCAATTTTAAAAAGCATAGAATTGAATGAATTTAATAAAAAAATTAAGAAAAACAAAAGTAAAATAACAAAAATTTCTCCAATAAAGGAGTATATTAAAGCAATTTATAATAATCTAGATTACAAAAGTATAAAAAAGAAAAATGATCTCAAAGTAATTGTTGATACAGGCGCTGGTGCGGGAAAGTTTGTGACTCCTAAGCTTCTGAAAGGATTAGGGTGTAAGGTGATAACAATAAATAATGATTTCGATAAACAGGAAAATTTTCCAAGAAATATAGAACCAATTGAGAAAAATCTTGAAGATCTAATTATGAAAGTATGGAATGAAAAAGCAGATATTGGTTTTGCTCATGATTGTGATGCTGATCGATTAAGTATTGTAGGAGATGATTTTAAATGTTATGCTGAAGACTTAGGATTAGCCCTTATCACTGATTATTTTTTGAGGGAGTATTCAGAGAAAAACAAAACCCCGATATTTATTACAAATGTTGCCTCATCTTTAAGATTTGATGCGTTAGCACGAAAATATAATGTAAAAGTAATAAGAACACCGATAGGGGAATGTTATCTGGCTCAACGTATGCAAAATATGCTAGATAATAGAAAAAATGTTGATGAAGAAATTGTTTTCGGAGGAGAGGGATCTTGCGGAGGTGTAATGGTCCCATCTTTCAATAATGCTAGAGATGGTATATTTGCTGCTGCTAAAATTATTGAAATCCTTGTAAAAACAGGAGAAAAAATTTCGAAATTAGTATCAAAAATACCAACCTATTATAATTATAGAAGAAAAATCAATATCGAAGGGAGAGATGTTGAGCAATTGATTAATAATATCAAGGATGAATTGATATCCGAAGGTGAGAAGGTTTCTCAAATACATAATGACTTAAGATTTGGAGAGGGAATTGAATGGTTTGTTTTGATTCATCCCTCAAATACGGAACCTGTATTAAGAATAATTTCCGAAGCTAAGAGACCTTCTCTTGCAAGAATTTATGGTCAAACTGCAGAAGAATTGGTCAATATGACCTTAAAGAAATTTAAATGATAAATTCCTTAGAACAGCACAAATTTTATTTTATATAAAATATATGGTTAAGTAATTAAATTCGAAAATTTTATGTAAGAGTGAATATCAATATGGTAAAATGTGAATGTCCAGCTTGCTATTTTGTATTTGAATTAGATGATGGAACGATTGTGGGGGAAGTTATCCCTTGCCCCGATTGTGGTGTAGATTTAGAAATTACCGCAATTGAAAATGAAGAAGCCTCTGCTGAAGTAGCAGAAATGGTAGAGGAAGATTGGGGAGAATAAATTTTTGTAAAATCTTCTTTTAAATTTTAAGAAATCTATCAAATAATATTACGGTCCTTTTCTTATCCTTAATATCTTAATATTTCTTTATTTTAAGCGAAGAAGATTTAGTTTTTTTTGAATCAAACAATTTTATTTTATCTTTTGCTTTATTTTTTCAGCAAGATCTTGACTTACTATCTCACAAAGCTCTTTTTTGGATGCTTTCTTTATCCCATCAATACTACCAAATCTTTTTAAGAGTTTATTTCTGGTTGCGGGACCTATTCCTTTAATATTCTCTAGAACTGACCCTGTATATTTTTTTTTCCTTTTAGTTTTATGAAGTCTGACAGCAAACCTATGTGCTTCATTTCTTATATGTTTAATTAAATTTAGCACAGGTGAATCATCGGGTAAAAGAATTGAGTCCTCCTTATCTGGTATGAAGATCTCTTCAAGCCGTTTTGCTAAGCTAATAACAGGTATTTTTATACCTAGATCGTCTAATACTTTTGTTGCAGCATTTAATTGTCCTTTTCCACCATCTATTAATATTAAGTCTGGTAATATTCCATTTCTCTCTAAAATTTTAGAATACCTCCTATAAGCAACTTCCCTCATCATTGCCACATCATCGGGTGTTGATTTGGATCGAATATTATAATGACGATACTTTTTCTTATATGGTTTTCCCTCAAGAAAATAAACCATAGAACCAGTTGCATCTTTTCCTTCTATATTAGAAATATCAAATCCTTCAATAATCCGAGGGATTGTTGATAAATCTAATAAATCTTTGATAGATTCTAAGGTTTCTTCCATCTGTTCCTCTTCCTTCACTTTTAGACCCTCCATTTGTATTTGCTGATTCACGATAACTTTCGCGTTTTTTTGAGCAATTCTAAGTAGGGCATATTCATCGCTTTCTTTCGGTGGCCTAATATTAAGATGGCTTTTCTTATCTATAAGATATTCATATAATAGTTCTAAAGAGGAATATAGTTCAGGTAAGATAATAATATCTGGTAAATTATGGAGGATATCTTGATAATACTGCTCTAATAGGGAACTTAAAATTTCTTGTTTTTTAATTAACTTTTCCTCTAAATTTAAGGTGAAAGGGCTTTTACTCGTAAATTTACCGTCACGAATATGCACAATCACTACAGCAGCATATTTTTGTTTACTATAGTAGCCAATTATATCTTTATCCAAATCATCATTTAAAAGGACATGTTGCTCTGTAGTAGTATTTTCAATGGCTTTCAGTTTATCTCTCCAATGAGCAGCAACTTCATAATCTTTACTCTGTGCTGCTTGTTCCATTTTATTTTTTACTTCTTTCTTTAACTCACTCGTCTCTCCCTTTAAAAACATTTCGATTTGCTTAATATTTTCCTTATATGTTTCACTTTCAATTTCTTCAATACAAGGTCCTGGGCATAACTTAAGTTGATAATATAAACAGGGTCTATCTCTTTTTCGTACTTTCCTTTTACAAGAACAATAGGGAAAGATTTTTCTTAAATCCCTAAGAATTCTCTGTATTTCTTTCTTATCTGTATATGGCCCAAAAAATAAATTTTCTGAATCGTAATGTCTTGGATTTCTCATAAGTCTAATTCTTGGAAATTTCTCTGAAGATGTGATCATAACCCATGGATAGCTCTTGGAATCTCTCATAAAAACATTAAATCGTGGGCGATACTTTTTTATCAAAATATTTTCAAGAATTAATGCTTCCTTTTCGTTTTCGGTCACGATAAATTCAATTGAGTTTATCCGTTTTACAAGATCAGTTATTTTTTCTTCATAATATGGGTCATTAAAACTTTTATTGGTGAAATAGGAGGAAACTCTTTTTTTGAGGTTTTTAGCCTTTCCGATATAAATGATTTTATCATTTTTATTTTTAAACTGATAAATTCCCGGTTCATTTGGTAGACTTTTTCGTTCTAAATCTAAGTTGTTCATAAGTTATTTTCTCAAAAACAATAATCATCGGATAATATTTTTTTTTACTATTATCAAAAATAAGAGTGTAGATTTTTAGGCTAACTTAAATTAATGAATTAAGATGTATTTAAATAAATCAAGATTTATCAATAGTATAATTAATATATGAGTGTATTTACTTAGTAAATTATAATAATGGTTAAAAAAAGAATTAGAATTTGTCCGAAATGTAAAAAACCTACTTTACGCACTGCTTTTAATGTAAGTGGATGGTTAGGGCCTGATTATTTCGAATGCACGGAATGTGGATATACTGGTTCATTTTATATCGAAATTGATCCTGAAGATTATGAACTAGAGGAGGAAGAATAATTTTAACTATTATTTTTAATTTGAATATAGTATTTTTTAAGAGGTTAAAATATGAAAAAATTACAAGAAGAGATTAAAAAAATCACCTCTTTAGAAATTCAAGGTGCAACTAACGTTGCATTAAAAGCTATCCGTTTATTATTGGATTATGCTTGTAGAATTGAGACCGAGTGCAAAAGTTTTGATGATTGGAAAGAAAAATTAAATGAAGCAAAAACTCTCTTATTTAAAACGCGATCCACTGAACCGGCTATGCGCAATGGCCTTAACTATATCTTGAACAAATTAGAAGAAAATAAAGAAAAGATTGAGAAAGGAAAGATCTTAGAATTGATTGAGACGTTTCAAGAAGAATATAAGATGATGATTGAGACTGCAAGAGAGAAAATAGCTGAATTTGGAGCAAGAAGATTCCCTGAACATACTTCTGATAATGAATTTGTGGTGATGACTCACTGTCATTCTTCATTTGTAGATGCAATCTTATTAAACGCGAAATCACAAGGAAAAAATTTTAGAGTAATTGCAACTGAAACTCAACCGAAACTGCAAGGTAGGAAAACTGTGAAAAAATTAGTTGATGCTGGTATTGAAATTATTCATGTTGTAGATAGTGCAATGCGTTGGGCTGTTAATCATTATGAAGTTGATTTAATACTCATAGGAGCAGATTCTGTGACCTCTGAGGGAACAGTTCTAAATAAGATCGGGTCTCGGTTATTAGCATTGGTGGCACATGAAGACCATGTTCCTTTCTATGTTGCTACAACTTTATTAAAATATAATCCTGAGACCTCATTTGGAATTCTTGAGAAAATAGAAATGAGAGATCCACAAGAAATATGGAAAAGTCCCCCAAATGGAGTAAAAGTCTTAAATCCTGCTTTTGAAACGGTGAGCAGAAGATATATTGATGGGCTTATAAGTGAGGCTGGAATTTTTGCTTCAAGTCATGTCCATACATATTTTAATAAATTATATCCCCAAATAGCTTTAAATTTTTAAAAATTTTTTACTTTTATTTCACGTTGTTATCTCAAGAAAGAATTGTTTGGAGAAAACGAGAGTAATATTCTTTTTTATCAATCTCCTTACAAACTTCTATTTTTGCTCCATCTTTTAAATCATCTACTAATCTCCCCGATTCAGGTCCTTCTCTCTCTATAATCCTTATTTGTCTCGTTTCCGTTTTATAGATATCTTCTGCTTTAATAATAACTGCTGCAATTAAATCCCATAATGCTATATTACCCTTTTCTATTCTTTTTCCAAACCGTTTCATAATTTTCATTAAAAATCTGCAGATTTTATTATCTTGATTTTGCTTTAATTTATGGACAAACTCTGGAGTTATAGGAAGTTTATTAGTAACATCTAGGGGGATTAAAACTATTGATATTCCGGATTGAAAAACGATATTTGCTGCGTGAGGATCGCAATAAATGTTCCATTCTGCATAGAGGTTTTCTATGGATTTACTAACATCTTGAATATTTCCTTTCACATCAACTGCACCTCCCATTATATATATTCTTTCAATTTTTTCTTTTATTTGAGGATATTTTAGCAATAGGTTTGCAAAATTTGTCAATGGACCAATACATAATAAAATAATCTTCTCAGTTGATGAATTTATTATTTGATACATTAATTCTAATGCGTTTATTTCCTTTAGTTTTTGATTAGTTTTAGGAAATTTAATAAAAAGTCTTCCATCTACAGCAAATCTCATAATTCTTGGAAATCTATGGGCACAGTTGAGAGGTTTTGATTCGCCATATGAAACAGGAATTTCTTCTCTATCGATGATTTTTAATAATCTGAGACAATTCCTCGCACCTTTTTCTCCATGCGCTTCTCCTGTGCCCGATATTGTAATTGCTTTAACAAGTATATCATTCCTTTTTGCCATATATAGAATAGCGGTCCAATCATCTGGAGCCATATCAGTATCAATAATTACTGGAGTTTTTTTTGGATTGCTAGAAATTTTTATCACCTTTCGCTTTTATTTTACTAAATTGGAAAATAATAGATTCTATCCCCATTTTTGAAGCGCATGTTTTAATTCGGAGTGAGATTCAGAGTAATTTTCTATTTCAATATTTTTTAATGTAGCATCGAGCGCTTGACGTATTGCACGAGCTCCCGCTTCCGTTCCCATAGGATGCCCATGACATCCTCCTCCAAATTGAAAAACCATATTTTTGCCGAGAATTTTTACTAATTCAGGGACATCCAAAGGACTTAACCCACCAGAAGCCACAGGTAGAATAGGTTTAATATCATACCATTTCTGATCTAATAACGTCTCATTATTACCTTGAACATGACTTTCAGTTATAGTCTTATTTATTTCTATAACTTCTCGTTTGCCACCTTGCATTTTCCCGATCACAGTTCCAGTATGAAGTTGATCAACTCCTAGAAGACGCATTATTTTTGCAAGAGATAACATCGTCATTCCATGCTTTTTATCTCGCGTTATAGCTGCGTGCATAGCTCTATGTGCGTGAATGGCAATATTTTTATTATCTAAATAATCTCTCATTTCTTGAACTGCTGAAAAACCTGTTGTTAAAACATCTATCATCACGTATTCTCCTCCATGATCAATGACGAAATCTGCTCTTTTTTTCATTACGCTAACTTTAGCAGAAATATTAGGCATGTATATCTTCTTCAATCCAGTCTTCTCTTCAATTTTATCACGTTTTTCTAATGTTTTCTCAACTCTTTTTTCAAACTGGTTGAATTTCATACTTGTTAAATTCTCATCATCTTTAACGATATCTAATCCACCTTGCCACGCTTTTGCACAAACTTCCGCATGTTCTATTTCGTTTAATCCGACTTTTGGCTTAACTATAGTTCCTAATAACGGTCTTTTCTCGATTTTTGTTAAATTTCGTATTCCTTCAACACCAAACTTTGGACCTTTATATTTTTGAACTATATTTTTTGGAAATTGTATATCTAATAATCTTAAATATCTTAAGGTTTTCATACCAAAAATATTGCCTGCAATAGCGCTTAATATCTGAGAGATATTATCTGCTTCAAATAGATCCTCATTGTAGGCTATTTTTATAATATTATTAGCATCATTAATATAGAAAGTAGAAGGTTTAAGATTTTTAGCAATATCTTCTGACATAGTAAGAATTTTAGTCCATGTTCCAATTGAGCTCTCTTTAGCTATTTCCATACACGCATGTTCAATATCCTTACATTCAGGTGCTTTTTCTACATAATACATCGCAATTAAATCCTTGTCATTAGGTTCATAGTCTAAGTTTAAATAATCGACCATTTTGTTCACGTAGTTAATTTTTTGTAGATTGGATTTGATTTTTACATTATTAAAGATGTCGATCATAAAAAATTTATAGTATTTTTAATAAAAACAAATAATAACACCAAAGAAAGATAAGAAACACTTTCTTGAAAAGAGTATTATATACCTATATCATACCAAAAACTATTGAAAACAAGCGTTTTTTATCAATATCCTAAAAACTATCTTGGAATAAATGTGAAAGGATAAGTCCAAAATACGAAAAAAATAGGGAAAAAGAAAGTTAAGAAATTATTAATTTAGAAAAAATCAACTTTGCAATAGTCAAGAAAGCAATTAATAATATGAATTTTCAGATCATTAGCTTTCACTTTATTAATAAGAATCCAATGGTTACCTTCTCGACAATCTTCATTATTAAATAAAAAAAATAGTCTGGACAAACAGAAAATTATTAAATCAATGCAATACCATCGGAATCGAGACTCTTCGTGTTTTGTAGTATATAAGAAAATAAAGTATTCTCAATATTGTTATAAACAGGATAGCCTTCTGATCTGTGTCATAGACCACATTATGGAGAAGTGCGAAACTAATCGTGATTGCAATACCCGATAAAAGGACCTGGAGTTTCTTTGTTCCAAAACTTAATAGCATACCTCCCAAAAAGAGCGAGAAGAATAATTCCTCGGCAATCCCCGCATTTATTGCCAGAAAGAGTGCGTTTAGTGACCATTCATTCCCGATACCGAACTGAAATCCTAAATAACTCCCATACACATAGCTAATAATGATTTGTACGAGAAGTCAGAGAATAAACCAACGGGCATAATCCTTTCCAAGAGTATCATCCGTTGCGATAATACTCTTTATATATATACTTTCATTATCTCCGAGAGAGAATTTATGAATTTTAATTATACCTATGGAGATTAAAAGACCAGTAAGTGAGATCGCCATATAACTAAAAGTTCCTAAAGCCACCGCCATTAATCCAATCTCTTTTAACTGAGAGTCATTACTTATTATATATCTTGCCTCATAGAGTAGCGAAATCGCAAGAAATGCTGTTAATAGTAAAGAAAATATATCGATTTTCTCTTCCTTTTGGGATGTGAGTTTGAATATTTTATTAATTGGCATTTTGTTAGCTCTTTACTATGCTCTTGAGTATTTGAGGATGAAATGATTTGCATA